>Ga0335077_10000048_pt1 | contig 119494 bp, 109 predicted proteins | sample Lox_Sample_31_FD_207151 | JGI IMG/M metagenome (GOLD analysis project Ga0335077, IMG submission 207151) | Soil microbial communities from Loxahatchee National Wildlife Refuge, Florida, United States - Lox_Sample_3.1 | ecosystem: Environmental > Terrestrial > Soil > Wetlands | place: USA... | reverse complement strand
CAGCCGGAGCGGATCGGCAGGATCGCGCTCGTCGAGGCGAGCCCGGCCGACGCCCTCGCCGAGGTGTTCTTCCGCACCGCCGAGCTCAATCGCAATACCGACCGCGACGACGGCCTGCGGTTCATCCTCGACCTCGCCATCGAGAAGATCGGCTGCGACGCTGGATCGGTGCTGCTCGGGCGCTTCCAGACCGGCGACCTGGCCTTCGTGGTGGCCCGCGGTCCCAAGGCGGACGAGATCATGCGCCTGCGGCTCTCGGTGCCGTTCGGAAAGGGACTCGTGGGCTTCAGTGCCCAGGAGAACGTGTGCCTGGCGGTGTCCGACGCCGAGAAGGACCCGCGCTTCTATCGCGCCGTCTCCGAGGCGATCGGCTACGCCACGCGCTCGGCGCTGTGCGCTCCCGTCGAGGCGGGAGGGCGCGTCCGCGGCGCGCTCGAGGTGCTGAACAAGAGGGGCGGGGCCTTCACCCCGCAGGACCTGGCCATCCTCTCCTACCTGGGCCACAAGGCCGGCGAGTTCCTCGGGCGCCTGGAGTAGGCTCACTCCTCCCCGGCCTCGTCGAGCCCGGCTTCCCCCTTCACGAGCTCTCCCATCACCACCGTGGCATAGGAGCCGCGCGGCAGCTCGAAGACGGCGCGGTAGCCGCCCGGGAGGGGCGAGAGCTCCACCCGAACGGGCAGGCGCGCCGGCCGGCGCGTCCCCTCCGCCTCGCCGCCGGCCCGCGAGAGCTCCCCGGGGCCGACGCCTTCCCCGGCGAGCAGCCGCGCCTCGCGCGGCTCGGCCTCCCCCTCGGCCGCGCGGAGCTTGTGCCCGAACATCGGGCCCGCGGGGGAGATCTCGAAGCGAGCCATGCGCTCGGTGTCGAGCGCCGGGTCGGCGCAGGTGAACACCCCGCCGGTCTCGAGCTTCTTCATCACGTCCCCGGCGAGCGCGCGGGCGAAGAGCCCGTCGGCGATTCGCTCCGCCAGCCAGCGGTTGAAGAGGAGGGACTGCCAGGCAGAGATGCACATCCGCCGCAGGAAGCGGTCGCGGATCGAGCGCCGCACCTCTGGATCCTCGGTGCGGCCCTGGAGGAGAGCGCGGCCGACGTCGGCGTTCCGCCCGGCGGCGCCGAAGCGCTGGGGGCCGAAGAAGTTGGGGAAGCCGCGAAGCGCGAGGGCGGCAGCGGAGAGGCGGGCCGCCTCCAGCTCGCCGCCCTGGACGGAGATCTCGAAGCGGTTCCCCTTCGTGTGCCCGGTCCGCAGCTTGTTCCCGTGGCGCGAGGCGGCGACCACCCGGAACCCGTCGCCGGAGATCGAGGCCGGGTCCGGATCGCGCGCGGAGGGGAAGGAGAGCCACTGGGTGGTGACGGCCTGCCGGTCCTTCAGGCCGGCCACGCCGACGTCGCGCTCCGGGACGCCGAGCTCCCGCGCGATGGCCTTCACCACGTCGCGGGTGGTCTTCCCGCGCTTCTCGACCTGCAGGTAGAGGTGCGGACCCGCTCCGGACGGCAGGTAGGCCGGGATCTCGTCGACGCGGAAGTCCTCGGGGGAGACCTTGACGAGGCCCCCGGAACCCGGCACGTCCGAGGTGATCCAGGGGATGCGCCCCTGCCCGGGGCTCAAGCGAGCAGCCCCTCGACCGCCTCCAGCTTCTGCTTCACCGACCGGGTCACGGCCTCGTCCGCGTCGCGCGGAAGCCGCTCGCCGGCCTGGAAAAGGTAGAAGAACATGAGCTCCCGCATCGCGTCGAGCAGGAGCCGGGAGCGCTCGCCGCTCGGCTCGATGCGCCGCAGCGCCGCGGCGTCGAGGGCCGCCAGGTTGGCGAGCAGCTCGTCCTCGTTCACCGAGCCGTCGGCGCGCGCGGTCGTCGTCTTCCAGAGCGGCCCGAAGCGCGAGGCCGGGTCGGACAGGAAGGCGCGGGCGCCGGCGAGGAACGCCTCGGCGCCGCGGAATGCGACCACCGCACCGGCGATGTCGCGGAGGATGTCGTTCATCCCGGAGGCGATGGCTCGGCTCCGGTCGGTCGGCACCTGGAGCCTGGCGGCGGGCGCCTCCGACACCTCGAGGTACCCCACCTCCGCCAGGCGGTAGACGATCTTGGTGGCGTCGAACTCGGAGAGGTGAGCGTCCCGGGCGAGGTCGAAGAGGGTCCGGTGGCCGTCCACCATCTCCAGCAGGCGCTGCTCCTCCGGCTCGAGCTGCACCGGGCGGCGCGGCTCCTTGCGCCGCAGGAAGACCTGGGCGTTCGGGATCCTCCCCCGGAACATCCCCATCTCGTCGATCCGCCGGATCGCGTCCATGAGGAGACCCTGGGTGTCGAGCGAGAGCGCGGCGCCCGGGATCTCCTCGTCCCCGCCTTGGAAGAGGTAGAAGGTCCCCTCGCGGGCCATGAGCACGGCGTGGAAGACGGACGCCACCTGCTCGCGAACCACCTTCCACAGGTCGTTGGAGGTCATGAAGCCGCGCTCGACGAAGATCCGCCCCACCGGGCGCCCGCTCGCCACCGCGTCGGTGAGCTGATGGTCGTTGAGGTAGCCGAGCCGCATCGCCACCTCGCCGATCCGCTCCCCGAGCGCCTCTGAGCGGGCGCCGCGCACCTGCCCGTCGCGGAAGAAGACGGAGCGGGTGACCGAGCCGGTGAGGACGCGCAGGATGCCTCCCATCCGCGCCTGGTGCACGAAGCCCACGAAGTCCACGAGCGGGAAGGAGGCGAGGTCGCCGGCCAGCACTGCCCGGGCGGGGGGAGACTGGCCTCCCCCCGAGGGGGTCCTGAGCGCCAGCAGCAGCGCAGGCGCGGACGGGACGAGCTCGAAGTGGCCGGCCCGGTCGGCGAGCGCGCGGCGCACCTCCTCCGACTGCGGGACCAGCCTCCCGTGGGCGTCGATGTCGAAGGTGGGCCGATCCACCGGTCTAGTCCCTCCACCCGCTCGACTTCAGCCACTCCTCCTCGTCCTCGAGCACGAACTCCAGGATGGTGTCCGAGAAGTCGGGCAGGATGTGCCGGCGGCCGTTGAAGAAGAGGGTGGGAGTGCCGAGGAGCCCTCCCCGGCGCGCCTCGGCCTGTGCCTCCAGGACCCGGCTGCGGTACCTCTGGGTCTCGAGCGCCTTCTTCAGGTCGGCCGGGTCCTTGCCGAACCGCTCCGCCAGGCCGCCGAGGCTGGCGTCGTCGAGCGCCTTGTTGTTCTCGAAGAGCGCGTCGTAGAAGGACCAGAGGACCCCGGCGTCCCTCGCCCACTCCGCCGCCTCCGCGGCTTCCTCGGCCCGCGCGTGCATGGCGAGCGGGAAGGGCTTGTAGATGAGCTTCACCTTCCCCGGGTGCTTCTCGACGAAGTCCTCCAGCTTCGGGCGCAGCTGGGCGCAGAAGGGGCAGACGAAGTCCGAGAACTCGACGATGGTGACCGGCGCATTCGCGTCCCCGAGCGCGGGGCCGAAGTCGGCGACGTCCAGCCGGGTGCGCTTGGCGCGATCGAAGGAGGCGTAGTAGTCGGTGAGGAGCCGGTGGATCTCCGGCGCCCCGAGCCCCTGGCCGGCGAGCCGCGCGGCGAGAGCGGCCATGCGCGGGGCGTGCTTGCAGGCGGTGTGCTCGGTCAGGCAGCCCGCGAGCGTGTGCGGGCACCCGCAGTAGCAGAACTCCTCCTGGAGCACCTTGGCGAGCGTCGCCTTCTGCTGCGCGGTGAGGGCCTCGGCTCCGACGGCCGCGGGGATCCGGGTCCAGTCGACGGGAGGCGCGCCCGCGGAGGCGGGCTCCTGGGAGAGGACGGCGAGCAGAATGGGAAGGGCGAGGTTCATCTTCGTCCGGACGGTTGGAGGAGCGTGGGATTCTAGCATCGCCTTCGGTCCCGCACCCGCGGCGGGTTCGGGGGCGCGTGCACCCCGCTCCCGTTCCATATAGGTATGGGCCCGATGGAGCGTCCCCGCCTCGAGCCCGGCGCGGTGCGCAAGGAGCCGGGGGGGCGCCTGCGGATGGCGCTCGTGTACCCGAACGCCTACCGGCTCGGCATGGCCAACCTGGGCCTCCACGCCGTCTACCGCCTCGCCAACGCCGGCGCGGACGTGCTCTGCGAGCGGGCTTTCCTTCCCGAGGAGGGCGGGGCGGTCCGGACGGTCGAGTCGGGGAAGAGGCTCCGCGAGTTCGACGTCGTCGCCTTCTCGCTCTCCTTCGAGGACGACTACGTCCACGTGCTCGAGATCCTGGATGCGGCGGGGATGCCGCTCCGCTCCGCCGACCGCGACGAGGGCTTCCCGCTCGTGGTGGCCGGAGGCATCGCAGTGCAGATCAACCCCGAGCCGCTGGCGCCCTTCTTCGATCTCTTCCTGGTGGGGGAGGGGGAGGAGCTCCTGCCCCCCTTCTTCGGCGCCCTCCGGGAGCTGGCGCCCGGCGCCCCGCGCCGGGAGGTGCTCGGGCGGCTCTCGCGGCTCCCGGGCGGCTACGCGCCCGCCCTCTACCGGGTGGAGTACGCGGACACCCGCGCCGGGGGAGGGGAGTGGGTGACTCTCTTCCGCCCGCTCGACGGGGCCCCGGACCGGGTGAAGCGGGTCTACGTGCCCGACCTCTCCCGGGTGGCGACGAGCCGCGTCGTCGACTCGCCCGACGCCCAGTTCGGCGACCTCTACCTCACCGAGGTGGCGCGCGGCTGCCTGTGGGGCTGCCGCTTCTGCGCCGCCGGCTTCGTCCAGCGCCCCTACCGGGAGGTCGAGCTGGAGACGCTCCGCGCCGAGGCCCGCCGCGGGATCGAGAAGGGGCTCCGCATCGGCCTCGTGGGGCCGGACACGAGCGACTACACCGGGCTCGACCCGCTCACCTGCTTCATCGGCGAGCAGGGAGGGTCCTTCAGCCCCTCCTCGCTGCGGGTGGACGCCATCACGCCGGAGCTCTCGCGGCGGCTCGCCGACGGCGGGGAGCGGTCCATCACCATCGCGCCGGAGGCGGGGACGGAGCGCATGCGCCGGGTGGTGAACAAGGACTTCCCCGACGACCGCATCGTGGAGGCGGCCGAGAGCGCCCTCTCCCAGGGGATGCGGCACGTGAAGCTCTACTTCATGTGCGGCCTCCCGACCGAGACCGAGGACGACGTCCTCGGCATGGCGCGGATCGCGCTCCGCATCCGCGAGGAGGTGATGAGGCCGCGCGCGTCGGCGACCGGGCGGATGGGGCGCATCACCCTCTCGGTGAACCCCTTCGTGCCCAAGCCCTGGACCCCCTTCCAGTGGGCTCCCATGCACGAGGAGCGCTGCCTCGCCCAGAAGCGGCGCCTGCTGGAGCGCGAGCTCAGGCCCCGGGGCGTCGACGTCGACTTCCTCAGCCCGCGCGAGGCCTATCTCCAGACCCTGCTCTCGCGCGGCGACCGGCGGGTGGGCGACCTGCTCGAGATCGCCCTGCGCGAGACGCAGGGCAACCTGCAACGGGCGCTCTCGCGCTGGCGCCACGACCCCGAGTACTTCGTGACGCGCGAGGTCGGCGTGGAGGAGCGCCTGCCCTGGGACTTCCTCGACCAGGGGCTCGAGAAGGCCTTCCTCGCCCGCGAGTTCCGGCGCGGGGTGGGGGCGAAGATCACCCCGAAGTGCGCGCTCCAGACCTGCCGCGCCTGTGGCCTCGACTGCGCCGACCACCCCGAGCTCCGTCTCCCGGAGAGGCGGTCGCCAGCCTCCGCCCGCAAGTGACCGACGCCGAGGCCATGGAGGAGGCGCTCGCGCTCGCGAGGCGCGCCGGGGAAGCCGGGGAGGTGCCGGTGGGGGCCCTGGCGCTCCTCGACGGCCAGGTGGTCGGGCGAGGGTGGAACCGGCGGGAGGGCGACGTCGACCCCACCGCGCACGCCGAGCTCCTCGCCCTGCGGGAGGCGGCGCGCACGCTCGGTCGCTGGCGGCTCTCCGGGGTGTCGCTCGTCGCGACCCTCGAGCCCTGCGCCATGTGCGCGGGAGCGATGGTGCTCGCCCGCGTCGATCGGCTGGTGTTCGGGGCGAGCGACCCCAAGGCGGGAGCGGTCGGATCGCTCATGGACCTCTCCGGCGACCCGCGGCTGAACCACCGCTTCGCGGTCGAGCGCGGCCTCAAGGCGGAGGAGTGCGGCGCGCTCCTCAAGGAGTTCTTCCGCTCCCGTCGGTAGCGCCGCGTTGATGCTTGGCGCCGCCTGGGAAATCGGGTAGATCCGCCCGCGGAGAGCTGGCCGAGCTGGTCGAAGGCGCCTGACTCGAAATCAGGTGTACCGGTAACGGTACCGGGGGTTCGAATCCCTCGCTCTCCGCTCCCCTTCCTCCAAGGGGGGAGGCGTCCGCGCCGGAGCGGTCAGTGGATCGTGGCCGGGGAAGCCCGGCTCTCGCCCGGCCGGTCCTCGCCGGCGAGCCGCGAGGTGAGCCGGTCGCGCTGCCGCAGGCGCGTGGCGTCGTTCAGCATCCGGCCCGCCCAGCGATAGACGTTGAACTCGGCCACCACCGCCTGGAGGGAGCGCATCCTCTCCTCCTGCTCCGCCTCGGGCATGGCGAGAGCGGTGGCGAGGGCGGCGCTCGCCTCCTCCAGGTCGTACGGGTTCACGATGAGCGCCTCGGTGAGCTCCCGGGCGGCCCCGGTGAAGCGCGACAGGACGAGGACGCCGCGCAGATCCTCGCGCGCGGCCACGAACTCCTTTGCCACCAGGTTCATGCCGTCGTGCAGGCTCGAGACGTAGCAGAGGTCGGCGGCCCGGTAGAACTGCACCACCGCCGACGGCTGGTGGTGCGAGCGCAGCAGCACGATGGGGCGGTGGCCGGCGAAGCGCTCGTTGACGCGGGCGGTGACCTTCTCCACCTCCTCGCCGAAGGCCCCGTAGCGCTCGATCATGGTGCGGCTGGGGGCGGCGATCTGGACGAACCAGAACCTGCCGAGCCACTCCGGCCACCGCTCCAGCATGCGCTCCACCGCCAGGAGCCTCTCCACGATGCCCTTCGTGTAGTCGAGCCGGTCGACCCCCACTCCCAGGAGCGCGCCCGGGGGGAGCCCCAGCTCGGCGCGCAGCGCCGAGCGGCACACGCCCACCGGGGGAGCCTGCTCCACCCAGCGGCTCGGCCACTCGATGGAGATGGGGTAGGGGCGCACCAGCGTCTCCCGCCCGGCCAGCACCACCGACTGGCGCTCGCGGTCGATGCGCGCCTCCAGGGTCCGGTCGACCGACTCGAGGAAGGCGTTGCAGTGCTCCTGGGTGTGGAACCCGACGATGGACGAGCCGAGCAGCCCCTCGAGGAGCGCCCGATCCCAGGGGCAGATGGCGAGCCGCTCCGCGCCCGGCCAGGGGATGTGCCAGAAGGTGAGGATGGTGGCGCGCGGCAGACGCTCCCGCAGCATCCGCGGGAGCGGGGCGAAGTGGTAGTCCTGGACGAGGACGATGGGGTCCTGCCCGCCCGCCTCCTCGACGACCACGTCGGCGTATCGGCCGTTCACCCGCAGGTAGTGCTCGAAGTCCCCCACCCGGAACTCGGGGCGCGCGTGGGCGATGTGGCAGAGGGGCCAGAGCCCTTCGTTCGCGAACCCGTAGTAGAAGCCCCGCACCTCCTCCGGGCTCAGCCAGATGCGCCGCAGCGTGTAGCTCCCCTCGCCGGGCGGGACGCGCAGGCGGTCGTTGCGATCCACCGTCTCGCGGTCGGCGCTGCCGCTCCCGTGGGCGATCCACGTCCCGGAGCAAGCGCGCATCACCGGCTCGAGCGCGGTGACGAGGCCGCTCGCCGGCATCACCGTGCGCGGAGGGCCGATCTCGCTCTTCTCGTGGCTGTAGGGCTCCCGGTTCGCGACCACGACGAGGCTCTCCCCGTGCAGGTTCTCGCGCAGCACCTGGCGCAGCCGCCCCGCGGACCAGCGCGCCCCGGCTCCCTGGGAGTCCTCGGCGGCGAGGCGCGCCATGAGGTCCCGCACGTCGGCGATCACCGGCTCGAGGCCCTGGGGAGGCGGGGGCTCGGGGCGGTGGCCGGGGCGGAGGACCACGAGCGGCAGGAGGCGCCGCAGCTCCTCGCTGAAGGACGACCGCGACAGGCGCGCCGCGAGCACCGCGACCGCCACGGCGGCGAGTCCCGCCAGCGCGAAGAGGAGGAAGGTGAAGCGGGATGTGACCGCGGCCCGGCCCTCCAGGAAGGAGAGGTCCTGGAGGAGCACCAGGGAGCCGAGCACCCGGTTCCCGTCGCTCACCGGGAGCGCCGTCATGCGCTGCTCGCCTGCGCCCAACCCGGCGAGGTCCTCGCTGCGCGCGGCCCCGTCGAGGAAGCGGCGGCAGCCGAGCGCCTCCGGGAACCCCGCGGTGGCGGCCACGAGCCGGCCGCCCTCTCCGCACACGGCGGCTGCAGCCAGGCGGTCCCCGTGGACGAGATCGTCGAGGAGGACCTGGATGCCGTGGCGGTCGTCGCGCCCGAGACCGGCCACGACGCTCGGGTGGACGGCGGCGAGGACGAGGCGGGCGCGGGTGTCGAGGTCCCGCTCCGCCCAGGTGCGCTCGGATCGCCGCGAGAGCTCCGCCGAGCCCCAGGCGGCGAGGGCGAGGATGGCGCAGAGGGAGAGGACGAGGCGGAGCGTGGAGCGCATCGGTCACCTCTCGGCAAAGAGACGGGAACCTTCGCCCCGCGCCTTGCTTCCGCGGCGGCGCTGGCGGCCCCTGCGGCGGTCTCGCGCGCGTCGGGGCACCCGACCGTCTCTTCCTGTGAAGCTCGCCCGGGCCCGGCAACCGGGACCTTGGGCTCCGTCGAAAGGGGCCTTCCGGCGCGAGGAGGGGGCGCGGGGCGGAGTGGCCAGTCAGCGCGTCCCGGTCAGGGCCGCGGAGAGAAAAACGGATGACGACCCGCGCTTCCCCGGTTCCTGCCCGCTGGCAGGGGCCCGCTCGTTGGGGGGGGGGCTCAGGGGAAGCGTCCCCAGGGCGGCGAGGCCTGAAAGGCCGCGTTGATGAGACCGACGTGCGAGTAGGCCTGCGGGTAGTTACCCCAGAGCCCCTCCCCCGGGTCGAAGTCCTCGGAGAGCAGGCCGAGCGGCGAGAGCGCACCGAGGGCGCGCTCGAGGACGGTGCGCGCCTCTTCGCTGCGCCCCAGGGTCGCGAGCGCCTCCACCCACCAGAAGGTGCAGAGCACGAAGGCCACCTGGGGCTTGCCGAGGCCGTCGTCGGTCCGGTAGCGCCGGAGCCAGCCGTCGCAGCAGAGGTCTCCGACGACGGCGGCGACCGTGGCCGAGAGCCTCCCGTCGTCGGGGGGGAGGAAGCGGAGCGGGCACATCTGCAGCAGGGCCGCGTCGAGCTCCGACCCGCCGTAAGCGGCGACGAAGCTCCCCCGCTCGACGCTCCAGGCGCGCTCCAGGATCTCCGCGTGGATGCGGGTGGCCGCCGACCGGAGCTCGCGGGAGCGGACGGGCCGCGCCCGCTCGAGCACGCTCGACACCCGGTCGGCGGCGGCCCAGCTCATGAGGCTCGAGAAGGTCTGAACCGTGGGGGCGGTGCGCGCCTCCCAGATGCCGAAGTCCGGGGAGCCCGCCACCGACACCGCCTTCATCGCCAGCCGCTCGAGGAGCTCCAGGGTCTCCTCCGTCTGCTCCTCCGCGAAGCGGGCATCGAGGAAGATGGGAGCGAGGGCGAGCGCCGCCTCGCCGAAGATGTCGTGCTGGTGCTGGCGCGCGGCTCCGTTGCCGACCCGCACCGGGCCGAGCCCCCGGAATCCCGGCCAGTCCGGAAGCACTCGCTCGTCCAGGTCGGAGCGCCCGTCGATGCGGTAGATGGGGGCGAGGTCGAGCCCGGGGCTCCCGCTCGTCACGTCGAAGAGGAAGTTGAGGAAGTGCTCGCACTCCTCGAACTGCCCGAGCCAGCGGAGGGCGGCGAGCACGTAGGAGGCGTCCCGCAGCCAGCAGTAGCGGTAGTCCCAGGTGCGGCCGCCCGAGGGCGACTCGGGCAGCGAGGTGGTGGTGGCGGCCACGATCGCCCCGGTGTCCTCGAAGCAGTGCAGCTTGAGGGTGAGGGCGGAGCGGATGACCGGCCCCTGGTACATGGGCGGGATGGCGCAGCGCTTCACCCACAGCCGCCAGTGGCGCTTGGTCTCGCTGAGGAAACGGTCGCAGACGGCGTCGAGGGCCTCCTCGGGCGGTTCGCCCCAGCTGAGGACGAGATGGCGCCGGCGCGCGAGGGCGAAGGGCTGGCCGCCCAGATAGGAGACGGGGACGTCGGTGGTGAGGCGCAGCTCGGAGGGAAAGCCCTCGAAGCGGACGTGGTTGGAGCCGGTGAGCACCACCGGCTCCGCGCGGCTCCACCCCACTCGCGGCTCGCAGGTGACGCGGATGCGCGGCATGCCCCGGACCGGCTCGACGACGCGCACGAGCTGCGAGGGGTGGAACGTGCGGTGGTACTGCTCGAAGCGGGGGGCGAAGTCGAGCACCCGGAAGGCACCTTCGGCGTCCTCGAAGAGGGTCTCGAGGACGTTGGTGTTGGGCAGGTAGCGCTGCGTGCCCACCGCGCCCGACGCCGGCCCCACCCGGAACCGTCCCCCGTGGGCCTCGTCGAGGAGGGCCCCGAAGACCGGCTCGGAGTCGAGGCGAGGGAGGCAGCACCACACCACCGAGCCGTCGCGGCCGACGAGCGCCGCGAACTGGCAGTTCCCGATCAGTCCGAGGTCCTCGAGACGCATCGACGCTCCGCTCCGGGCCGGGTCCCCGGCCCGGCGGGCGATATAACGCCGGCCCGGCGGTGTAGGGAGTTTCCTGGGGCCCAGAAGGAGAGTGGGCGCGCGGGGCGGTCGGCGTTATCTGCGGTCGCGCCATGGACACGCAATCGCAGAGCCCGTGGCCCGAGCCGATCACGGCGGCCGCCAAGCGGGTCCTGGTGGTCGATGACGATCGGGACATCCGCGAGCTCCTCGTCGAGCTGCTGGAGGGCGAGGGCTACCAGGTGTCCTCCGCCGAGAACGGCGAGCAGGCGCTCCTGAAGGCGAGGCTCCACCACCCCAACCTCATCCTGCTCGACCTGATGATGCCGGTGATGAGCGGCTGGCGGTTCCGGGCGGAGCAGGCGCGGGAGCCCTCCATCGCCGGGGTCCCGGTGGTGGTGATCTCCGCCTACGCGAACGACCTCGACGTCGAGGCCTTCATCCCCAAGCCCTTCCCCATCGAGGACGTGCTCGAGGCGGTGCACCGCTTCGCCGCCTAGGGTCCCGGGTGCCGGCCCCGGCCTAGCCCAAATTCCGCAGTTTGGAACCAAGTTCAGGCGATGGGGCCGCGCTTGGCGACGCAAGCTGGCGTGGCAACAGACCGGTCGCGCGAAGAGTCGCGTGTAGTGCCCAACCTACCCCATTGCGGAGAGTGAAGCGGTGGGCGATACCGGGTGCCGGAGGCTTGGCGCGTGTATCTGCGGCACTCGACGCTCCGCAAGGACGGCAAGACGCACACGTACTGGCGTCTGGTACGGTCTGTCCGGCGCGGTCGGAAGGTCGTCCAGGAGACGATAGCGAACCTGGGCGAGCTCGACGCCCAGGGACGAGCCAAGGCCAAGCAGCTTCTGCGGGAGAGAGCACCGACGTCGTGCTCCCCCTCGCCGAAGACACCGCTCGCGAGCTGCGGATCCGTTGCGTCGTCCGGCCCGACAAGGCTCAGGCCGCCCTCTTGGACCGGCTCGGACTACGGATACCGGAGCGCCTGCGCGCCCCGGCTATGAGGGCCGAAATGTAGTGCCAACTTTCGGACCTAAGTCCCCGACACAAGGCCGATCGGACCCTCGAACTGCGAAAGTTGGGCTAGCGAGAGCCGTCGAGCGCCGCGAAGGGACCGAGATCGCCGAGCGCGCGCAGGAGCTGGGCGCGGGCCGAGGCGAGGTTGTAGTCGGCTTGGACCCGCTGGGCGGCGGCGGACGTCTCCGCCACCTGAGCGTCGCTGAGCTCGATGATGCTGCCGATGCCCACCTCGTAGCGCCCCTCCGCCAGGCGGAGCAGGTCCTTGGCGTTGGTGAGCGCGTCCGCGGCCGCGGACAGGCTCGCCTTCGCCGCCAGCACCGCCAGCCGGGCCTGCTCGACGTCGAGGCGGACCTGCTGGCGCAGCTGATCGGTCTGGGCGACGAGGGAGGTGAGGTTCGCCTCCTGCTCCTGCTGCTGCGCCACGGTGAGACCGCCCTGGTAGATGTTCCAGTTGAGGGTGGCCTGGACGTTCCAGTTCCAGACGGTGTGGAACGGGTCGATGCCGGCGTTCACCCAGTTGAACTGCACCCCGATGCTCGGCCAGTAGGTGCCCTTCACCGAGCTGACGGTGAGTCGCTGGGCGTCGATCTGCTCCTCGTCGGACTTGAAGTCCGGGCGGTGGGCGAGCGCCTGCGCGAGGAGCGTCTGGTTGGAGTCGTCCTCTCCGGACACCGCCGCGAAGGTCTCGGTGGCGACGTCGTAGTCGGTGGGGCCCTCGACCCCCATCGCCTGGTTGAGCTGCGCCTTGGCGGTGACGTAGTTGTTCTCCGCGGTGATGAGCTGGACGCGGGCGTTGGCCACGTTGTAGCGCGACTGGGCGAGCGCGATCTCCGGCTGGGTGCCCACCTCCACGAATCCCTCGGTCTGGCGCAGGTGGGCCTCCTGGTTGGCGAGCGTCTCCCGGGCCACCGCCACCAGGTCCTTGCTGGCGCGGGCGGTGAAGTAGGCGGTGCGCACCCCGAGGAGAACCTGGAGCTCCGTATAGCGCTCGGTGTCGCGCTGGCTCAGGGCCTTCACCTTGGCGGAGCGCCAGGCGTCGAGGGTGGCGCCGAAGTCCCAGACCAGCTGGGAGACCGTCCCGTTGAAGTTGTAGTAGTTGTAGGTCTGCCAGCTGTAGAGGGGCGGGAGGGCGAGGGTCGGCGTGTAGCCCGGGTGCGGCGTGAAGTTGGAGGTGGTGCGCTCGTAGGTGTAGCTCACGCCGGTCACCTGGGGGAGGAGGGGCGCCCGGGCCTCGTCGGCGCGCGCCTCCGCCGCCTGCGTGTTGGCCCGCGCCTGGACGATCTGCGGCTGGTTCTGCCAGGTGGTGCGGGTCGCCTGGTCGAGGGAGAGCGTGCCCCCCTGGAGCTTCGGCAGGGAGGGCGTCGCGTCCGCCGCCCCGGCTCTCCCGGGCGCGCAGAGGCCCGCGGCGAGGAGGGCGCAGAGGGCGCGCGCGCGCGCGCCGCCGGGCCTGCCGCGGCCGGGCTCGGCACTGCCGGGGCGGAGGGGAGGACGGACGGGCGATGTCACGGTGGGTACTCCCGGCCCCCGCCGCCGTCGCGCGGCGCCGCGGGCCTCGAAGGGACTCTCCGGGTGTCGGGCGGGGCGAGGGCGCCGCCTCGACGCCCTTTCGCCGAACCGCCGCGGAATGTCTCGAGCCCGGACATCTGCTCCCGACGCCGACCTCCGAGGCACGCCCCGGGCTGGCGTCGTGGCGCTCGGTCTGATCACCCGCCGAGAGGGGAGCGGTTAAAGAAGGGGAGCGGCCCGCGCAACTCGCGGACGGGGGCGGCGGAATGCCCGCTTGGGATGGGCCCGGCACCGGCCGCCCGCGGAGCCGCGCGCCGCCCGCGAGGCGGCGGGAGTTCGCCGCGGCCGCCGTGGCGGGGAACTCTCTTGCCGCCGCGGCGCCGCCGGATGTAGAACGTTCCCTTGTCGCGCGAGTCCACCCCTTCACACGGCCGCTCCGGTGCCTCGAAGCATGACCTCCCGGGCGGAGGCGAAACGGCGGCGCAGCAGGTCGAGCGCGAGCGACGACGTGTAGATGCAAGATGCTGATATCGTTCATGGAGAGGTGACCGAGCGGCCGAAGGTGCACGACTGGAAATCGTGTGTCCGCCCAAAAGGTGGACCGTGGGTTCAAATCCCACCCTCTCCGCCAGTCGATCTAAGAAGCCGGTCCAGAATCCTCGGGCGACGTGGGGGCGACCGAACCCCGCCAGGCCCGGAAGGGAGCAACGGTAGGAAGTCCTCCGTGCGCCCGGGGATTGTGGGCCGGCTTCGTCTTTCCTGAGGTGCGCCATGGGCTACCTGGTCCTCGCCCGGAAGTACCGCCCCCAGACCTTCGCGGAGGTGTCGGGGCAGGAGCACGTGGTGCGGACGCTCTCGAACGCGCTCTCGCGCGGGCAGCTCGCGCACGCCTTCCTCTTCACCGGGCCGCGCGGGGTCGGCAAGACCACCGCGGCGCGGCTGGTGGCCAAGGCGGTGAACTGCGAGAGCGGCCCGACCGCCGAGCCCTGCGGGCGCTGCACGCCCTGCGTGGAGATCGCCGAGGGGCGGGCGGTGGACGTGGTCGAGATCGACGCCGCCTCCAACAACGGCGTCGACAACGTCCGGGACATCGTGGACGCGGTGAAGTACCGCCCAGCGCGCGACCGCTACAAGGTGTTCGTGGTGGACGAGGTCCACATGCTCTCCACCGGGGCCTTCAACGCGCTCCTCAAGACCCTGGAGGAGCCCCCCGAACACGTCCTCTTCGTGCTCGCCACCACCGACGTCCACAAGGTGCCCGAGACCATCGTCTCGCGGTGCCAGCGCTTCGACTTCCGCCGCCTCGACCTGAAGCAGATCGCGGACCAGCTGCGCAAGGTGGCCGAGGCGGAGAGCATGAAGCTGTCGGACGCCTCGCTCGCCCTCATCGCCCGGTCGGCGGAGGGCGGGATGCGCGACGCGCTCTCGCTCCTCGACCGGGTGCGCGCCTCCTGCGGGGACGCCCCCGGGGACGCGGCGGTGGCAGAGGCCCTGGGCGCCGTCGACCCGGCCGCCGTCTCGCGCATCGCGCGCGCCCTCCTCGCCCGGGACGGCGCTGCCCTGCTCGCCGAGGTGCAGTCGCTCTTCGACCGCGGCCTGGAGATGAAGCGCGTGGCGGAGGAGCTGGTGCGCTGGCTGCGCGACGTCACCGTCGCGAAGCTCGCCCCGGGCGTACCGCTCGACCTGCCCGAGGCCGAGCGACGCGAGGTGGCGGCGCAGGCGCAGGCCGCCGACGCGGTGCAGCTCGGCCGGCTCTTCGACCTCGCCCAGCGGGCGGTGACCGAGGTGAAGCTCTCCGAGCAGCCCCGCTACGCCCTCGAGGTGGCCCTCCTCAAGGGAGCCCTCCTCGCCCCCGGCTCCGACGTGGCCGCCCTCGTCGCCCGCGTCGAGGCGCTCGCCGGCGGGCCGCTGCCGGCCGCACCTCCCGCTCCCCCGGCCACCGCCGCGGCGCCGGCGGCCCGCCCCGCCGATCGCCCGCTCGCCTCCTTCGGGACTCCGGGGTGCGCCGGCGGGACGGCCACCCCGGGGGCCCCGGGGGAGGGCGGAGACGTGCCGGCCGCCGCCCCGGCGCGGGCGGGAGAGGACGCGCCCGAGGCGGAGCGCTGGCGGGCCGCCGTCGACGATCTGGCCCGGGAGTGCCCGGCGCTCGCCCCCGCCCTGAAGCAGGCGGCCCTCCTGTCGCTGGGCGCGGCGGAGGTGAGGGTGCGCTTCGCGCCCGGGTCGGGCTATCCCGCCCTGGTGGAGCGGCGGCGCGCCGACGTGGAGCGCGCTTTCTCCGCGTTCTTCGGCAGGCCCGTTCGCCTGGCGGTGGAGGTGGGCCAGGTCCCGCAGGCGGAGGCCGGGGCTCCCATCGCCGCCGTGGAGCGGGCGGAGCGCGAGGCGAGATCGGCCCGCCTGCGCGAGGCGGCCCAGGCCCATCCCAAGATCCAGGAGGCGGCGCGGGTGCTGGGAGCGGAGATCGAGGACATCGACGAGGTGTAGAGAGGGAGCATCGGAGGCGCGATGGACATCCAGTTTCTCATGCGGCAGGCGAAGAAGATCGAGAAGGCGATGGCGGAGGCGAAGGAGAAGCTCGCCGAGGTCGAGGTGGACGCCGAGGCCGGCGGCGGGCTGGTGCAGGTGCACATGAACTGCCGCTACCAGGTCCGCCGCATCGCCCTCGACCCCAAGGCGCTCGAGGCGGGCGACAAGGCCATGCTCGAGGACCTGGTGGCGGCCGCGGTGAACGCGGCGGTGGAGAAGGCCCGGGTGATCGCCGACGATACCCTGGAGAAGGCGGCCGGGGGGGTGAAGATGCCGGGGTGGGGGCTCTAGGCGGATGGCCGTCGCCGATCCCATCGCACGGTTGGTGAAGGAGCTCGCCCGCCTCCCCGGGATCGGGGAGAAGACCGCACAGCGGCTCGCCTTCCACGTCCTCGAGGCCGGCCCGGAGTACGCCGAGGCCCTGGCCGCTGCGGTGGTGGGCGTGGTGCGGGACGTGCGGTGCTGCTCCGTTTGCCAGACGCTCACCGATCGCGACCCCTGCTCCATCTGCGCCGACGAGCGGCGCGACGCGCGGACGCTGTGCGTGGTGGAGGGGGTGCCCGACCTCGTGGCCATCGAGCGCAGCCGCGAGTTCCGCGGCCGCTATCACGTGCTCCACGGCGCGCTTTCTCCGCTCGACGGGGTCGGCCCCTCGGATCTCAAGATCCGCGAGCTCGTCCTGCGGCTGGAGCGCGAGCCCGCCGACGAGGTGGTGATCGCCACCAACCCGGACGTGGAGGGCGAGGCCACCGCCCTCTACCTCGCCAAGCTGCTCAAGCCGCTCGGGGTGCGCGTCACCCGGATCGCCCAGGGCGTGCCCATGGGCGGCGACCTCGAGTACGCCGATCAGGTGACCCTGGCACGTGCGCTCGCCGGACGGCGAGAGCTCTGATGCGGTCGGTGCCCGCTCGTCCGGCCGGCCGCGAGTGTCACCGAGGGCGATATCGCCATGCGGGCGATTGCTATCCCGACGGCGGATCCCGCGCTACAGTCTTGCCGGGCGCGGGATTGATCGAGGGGCGGTTCCCTGGTATTCCGCGTGGCGGTCCTTCGGCGGAGAGCCCATGAACCCCGGCCTGGTGATGTACGAGGAGGAGTTCCGGCAGATCTCCGGGATCTGCGACCGGCTCACGCGCGACGCCAACGCCAAGGTCGTCTTCCTCGTCGACAAGAACGGCCAGCTCATCGCCGCCAGCGGCCAGTCCCAGAACCTCGACACCACCTCCCTCGCCTCGCTGACCGCCGGGAACGTGGCGGCCATGGGCGGACTGGCGAAGCTCATCGGCGAGAAGGAATTCCCCAACCAGTTCCACGAGGGGGAGCGCGAGTCGCTCCACATGAGCATCGTCGCCGGCCGGGTGGTGCTCGTCGTCATCTTCGACGCGAAGAGCTCGCTCGGTCTCGTTCGACTTCGCGTGAAGAAGGCGGGGGAGGAGCTGAGTCGGATCTTCGATCACCTCGCCAAGAAGCAGGCCATGCCGGGAGCCCAGAGCCCGTTCGCCGAGATCACCGACGACGACATCGACAACCTCTTCAGCGGCTAGGACATGAGCTTCATCAACTACAGCTCGCGCGAGATCAACTGCAAGATCGTCTACTACGGTCCCGGCCTGTGCGGGAAGACGACGAACCTGCAGTACGTCTACGCGAAGACGGCTCCCGAGGCGAAGGGCAAGATGATCAGCCTCGCCACCGAGACGGAGCGCACGCTCTTCTTCGACTTCTTGCCGCTGTCCCTCGGCGAGATCCGCGGGTTCAAGACGCGCTTCCACCTCTACACCGTGCCCGGCCAGGTCTTCTATGACGCCTCCCGCAAGCTCATCCTCAAGGGCGTCGACGGGGTGGTGTTCGTCGCCGACAGCCAGATCGAGCGCATGGAGGCGAACCTGGAGTCGGTCGAGAACCTGCGCGTGAACCTGGCGGAGCAGGGCTACGACCTGAACCGCATCCCGTACGTGGTGCAGTACAACAAGCGCGACCTTCCCAACATCGCCACCGTCGAGGAGTTGCACCGGCTCATCAACCCCCGCACCGTGCCCGAGTACCAGGCGGTTGCCCCGACGGGTGTAGGCGTCTTCGACACATTGAAGGCCGTCGCCAAGCTCGTGCTGACGGAGCTGAAGCGGGGGGGCTAGGGCACTCGCCGGGGTCCGCGGGCCGGGCATCCCTCCGGTCCATGCGGTCCCTCGGGAACGGGTGCTATAAGAACTGAGTCGTTGGATCTCGGGGCGAATTCCCGGAAGCGAGGGTGATCGTGGCACGCTCCCATTCGCTGCTCTTCCTCTTGTGGGCGCTCGGGCCTGCCGTCGCGCTCCCGCAGGGCGCGGCACCTGCGCCGGACGCCGCGCCCGCGGCGGAGGCGACTCCGCCCGCGCCCGCCGCCGCACCGTCGGTGGATGCGCCCGCGCCGCCCGCCGCCGCCGCTCCGGCAGCGGTCGCGACCCCGCCGGCACCCCCGCCGGAGGCGAAGGCGCCGCCCCCGGCCGGAGGAGGCGCGGCGGCCGCCGCTCCCGCCCGGCTCGCCGCGACCGCTCCCCAGTCCGCCGACGACCTCGCCGACCTGAAGGTGAAGACCCTGGAGGAGAGGGTCAACGAGCTGAAGGAGAAGATCTTCCGCACCAAGGCGCGCCTCATGAACCTGCAGGAGATGGTGATCGGCGGCGACGTCACCACCGGTGCGAAGGCGGTCGTCTACCACCGCAACGAGATGGGTCCGCAGTTCGTGCTGGAGTCGGCCACCTACACCATCGACGGCGCGCCCGTCTACACCAAGGTCGACAAGGAGGGAGACCTCGACAAGCGCGAGGAGTTCGAGGTCTTCAACGGCCGGGTGGTGCCCGGAAACCACCAGGTGACGGTGAAGCTGCTCTACCGCGGTCACGGCTACGGGGTCTTCAGCTACCTCGACGGCTACCGCTTCAAGGTCCAGTCCTCCTACACCTTCAACGCCGAGCCCGGGAAGGTGACGAGCGTGAAGGTCGTCGGATTCGAGAAGGGCGGGATCACCGCCGAGCTCCAGAACCGGCCCGCCATTCGGTACGACGTCGACGTGAAGTCCGACGAGCGCGGCCAGGGTCGCCCGGCGGCCGCGCCCGCCGGGGGCGACCGGTGAGACCGGGCCTCGCCTGGGCGGCCGTCCTCGCCGCCGCGCTGTCGCGCCCGGCGGCCGGGGCGGACGCGCCCGCGGCGGCCGACCTCTCGCGCCAGTACCAGGATCTGGAAGGGCAGCTGCGCTTCGTCGAGCGCGAGTACTTCCGCCCGGACGAGGGCGAGGCGGTGCGGGCGCACAAGAAGTTCAACCAGGCCGAGATCCACTTCCTCCTCGAGGAATGGCGGCCGGCGATCGTGCTCCTCTACGACGCCATCGACGTCCCGGACTTCCGCAGCTCCACCGACTACCCGAACGCCCTCTACTACCTGGGCGAGTCGCTCTACCGGGAGGGCGACTACCGGACCGCCCGGAACTATTTCCACCAGCTGCTCGCCATCCCCGAGGCCCCGCACCGGCGCGAGGCGCTGCTCCGGGCGCTCGACATCGCGGTGCGCACCCGCGACCCGCAGGGCGTGGACATGCTCCTCGACGAGGGGCGCCGCGCCTTCCCCGACAAGGAACCGCCGGAGCTCGCCTACCTCTCCGCCAAGGCCATCGCCACCCGGCGCGACCTCCGCCCCGGCGATCGCCGCGTCCAGGCGCTCGAGGCGTTCGGCGCCGTCACCGCTCCCTTCCATCTCCAGGCCGCCTACTGGCAGGGGGTGCTCTACGCCGAGAACGGCAACGTCGAGCAGGCGACCGAGCGCTTCAAGGCTTGCCTGGGGATGCCGGCGGTGGACTCGCGGCAGCGCGAGGTCCGCGAGATCTGCGCCATGGCGCTGGGGCGGGCGGAGGCGGAGCAGGGGCACTACCAAGCGGCCGTCGACGCCTACCAGGAGGTGGAACGCGCCTCCCCGCGCTTCGCCGAGACGCTCTACGAGATGGCCTGGACCTGGGTGAAGGCGAAGAAGTACGAGCAGGCGCTCCGCACCGTCGGGCTCGTCACCGACCTCTACCCCGAATCGCGGCTCGCGCCCGAGGCCGCCATCCTGCAGGGGCAGCTCTACCTCAAGCTCGGCCGCTACGACGAGGCGGTCGACACCTACAACAAGGTGGTGACGCAGTACGCCCCGGTGCGCGACGAGATCGACTCCATCCTCGCCATGCACGAGGATCCGGTGCGCTACTTCAACGAGGTGCTGGGCCGGCAGGACAAGTCGTTCGACGTGACCTCGGTCCTCCCCCCGGTGGCGGTGCGCTGGGCCTCGACCCAGCGGGACGTGGCGCGCGCGCTCGCGGTGGTGGGCGAGGTGGACGCGAGCCGCCGCGACCTCGTCGAGGGCCGGCAGCTGGCGGACCGGCTCGACGCGGTGCTGCTGCGCAACGACGGCCTCGACGCCTTCGGCGCGGTGAAGGAGGGCTACGGGAGGGCCGAGGCGGTGGAGAACGGCGCCCTCTGGCTCGAGGGGCGCATCCTCGACGAGGAGGAGCGGCTGCTCGAGCCGCAGCTCGCCCCCAAGCCCCCGGCGCCGCTCGCGCGCGCCCGGGGGGAGCGCGTGGCGCTCGAGGCCAAGGTGAAGGGACTGCCGCGCACCCCCATGGAGGTGAAGCAGCGCCAGGAGACGCTCCGCGCCCGCTTCGCCGCGCTCAAGCGCCAGGCCTTCCAGCTCGGCTACGTGGTGGAGGCGTCGAGCGCGGCGCTGGCGGGGACGCGCGAGTGGCTCGAGAACCACCCGTCGGAGGGGACGGCCCGGGCGCGCGCCGACCTGTACGAGGATCTCAAGAAGCAGGAGGGCGCGGTGGCCGGCCACACCCGCGACCTCACCGCGCTCGAGCAGGAGATCGACCGCGCCGCCGACGCGGTGGCGGGGGTCGAGGGCGCGACCTCGGAGGCCGGCCTGCGGGAGGCCTACCGCGCCGCCATCACCGCCGAGTCGGACGAGCTCGCCCCCTGGCGCGGGAGGCTGGGCGGGCCGGAGCGCGCCCGGATGGAGCAGCTCGAGTCGCTGCGCGCCCAGCTCCCCGAGCTCATGGCGCGCGCCGGCCGGCTCCAGTCCGATCTCCGGGGGCAGGCGCGCAACGACGCCACCGCCATCCGCGCCCAGGTGGCCGCCGAGCGACAGCGGCTCGAGGAGGCGAGCGCCGAGCTGGCCGCGGCGCAGCGGCAGACGAAGGACCTGGTGGGCGAGATGGCGCTCGAGTCCTTCAAGCAGGTCCGGCGGCAGTTCTACGACCTCGTGCTCAAGGCCGACGTGGGGATGGTGGACGTGGCCTGGCAGCGCAAGCGGGACCGGACCGAGAAGATCCAGGAGCTCGCCAGCCAGAAGGCGGCCGACCTCGCCGCCATGGAAGCGGACTACAAGAGCGTGCTGGAGGAGGGGCAGTAGTGGCCGCTCGCGCCGCCCTCGCCGCCCTGGCCCTGGCGCTGCCAGCGCTGCCGCTGGCGGCGACCCGCACCTCGGGCTTCGTCTCCTGCATGGACCGGGGCGACCTGCCGAAGCCGGCGCCGGTGGCGCGCCCGGCGGGGACGGTGACCAACCAGGCGGTGGAGGCGCTCACCGAGGAGGTGGCGCGCTTCGAGGAGATCGCCAAGGAGTACCGCGAGGAGATCCAGGCGCTCATCCGGAAGAAGTACGAGGAGCGCAGGCGCTTCGTCTCCGACAGCTACGAGAAGCCCATCGCCGCCATGGAGGAGGTGGACCGCAAGGAGCGGCTCGACGCCATCCGGCAGTTCGAGGAGTTCCTGGTCCGCTACCCCGACGAGGCGAGCTACACCCCGGACGCCATGTTCCGCCTGGCGGAGCTCTACTACGAGAAGTCGACCGACGAGTTCGACGCGGCGCTCGCGAAGTGGCGGGACGAGGCTCGCGCTGCCATGGCCACCGGGGGAGCGCCGCCCGAGGAGCCGCAGCACGACTACTCGAAGTCGGTGGCGCTCTACCGGAAGATCCTCGCCGACTTCCCCAACTACCCGCTCAGCGACGCCACCCAGTACCTCCTCGCCTACAGCCTGGGAGAGATGGGTCAGCAGGACGAGTCGATCCGCTCCTACGCGTTGCTCATCCAGCGCCACCCGAAGAGCAGCTTCGTTCCCGAGGCCTGGGTGCGCATCGGCGACTTCTGGTTCGACGACCTCCGGCCCGGGTCGCTCACCCGGGCCGCCGACGCCTACTCCCGGATGCAGGCCTACCCGGCCCACCCCCTCTTCACGCGCGCGCTCTACAAGCTCGGCTGGACCTACTACCGGCTCGACGAGTACGAGCAGGCGGTCGACGCCTTCACGAAGCTCCTCGACGCCTACGTGGCCGAGTCCGCCAAGACCGGCAAGCCGCCCGCCGGGGACGTCTGGCCCGAGGGCATCCAGTACATGGCCATCAGCTTCGCCGGGATGAAGGGCGACGGGGTGGAGAAGGCGCACCAGCACTTCCTCGCGCTGGGCGGGCGCCCCTACGAGGCCGCCATCTACCAGCGGCTCGGCGACATCCTCTTCGACGAGACCCTCTACTCGCAGGCGGTCGCCGCCTACCAGCTCTTCCTCGCCGCCAGCCCGCTCTCCCCGGAGGCGCCCCGCATCCAGGCGAAGATCGTCACCGCCTGGCAGCGCGACCGGCGCTTCGACATGGAGGCGAAGGAGCGGGAGGTGCTCGTCGCCGCCTACGGCGAGGGCGGGAAGTGGTTCGCCGCCAACCAGGGCGAGCCGGACCTCACCCGCGAGACCCGCGACATGGTGATGCGCAACCTGGTGCGGTCGGCGAGCTTCCACCACGTGCAGGCGCAGGGGCTGAAGCAGCAGGGGAGGCTGCCCGCCGCGGTGGAGGAGTACCGGGCCGCGGCGCACGCCTACGCCCAGTACCTGAAGCGCTTCCCCCACGCCAAGGACGCCTACGAGCTGGCCTTCAACTACGCCGACGCCCTCTACAACTCGCTCGAGTTCGAGGCCGCCGCCCGGACCTACGCCGACGTGCGCGACGACCCGGCCGACGACAAGCACCAGGCCGAGGCCGCGCTCTCGGCGGTCATCTCCTGGGAGGGGGAGGTGACGAGGCGCGAGCGCACCGGCCAGCTCCAGCCGCTGCCGGTGCTGCTCTCCGCCGACCGCAAGGACTCGGCCCCGCCCCAGCCCGTGCCGCTCGACCCGGTGCAGGAGAGCCTGGTCCGCGACTCCGACGTCTTCAGCGAGAACGAGGGTTCGAGCCCGCGGGCCCCGACCATCGCCTACAAGGCGGGCGAGGTCTTCTACACCCACAACCAGTTCGCCGAGGCGCGCTGCCGCTTCCAGGACGTGGTGGCCCGCTGGCCCGACTCGCCCATGGCGCAGTACGCGGCGAACCTGATCATCGAGAGCTACCTGGCGGTGAAGGACTGGGCCGCGGTGGAGCGGGCGGCGGCGGAGCTGCAGAAGAAGGAGCTCGCGGGGAACAAGACCCTCGCCACCTCGCTGCAGAAGTTCAAGCTCGGCGGCCGCTTCAACCGGGCCCAGCAGCTCATGGAGCAGCACGCCTACGAGCAGGCGGCGGCGCTGTTCGTGGCGCTGGTGGCCGAGGAGCCGAAGCACGAGTTCGCCGACAAGGCCCTCTACAACGCCGCTTCCTGCTACGAGAGCGCCCGCCGCTACGAGAGCGCGCTGCGGCTCTACGAGCGGCTCTACGCCGACTACCCCACCTCGGAGTTCGCCGACGACGCGCTCTTCCGGGTGGCCTACAACGCCGAAAACACCTACGACTTCGAGAAGGCGGTGCAGCGCTACGCGCTGCTCGTCGAGAAGTACCCGAAGTCGAAGCACCGCAAGGACGCCATCTACAACGCCGCCCGCTCGCAGGAGAACCTGCAGCGCTACGACGCCGCCGCCACCGGCTTCGCCCGCTACTCCCAGCTCTACCCCGACGCCGAGGACGCGGCCCGCACCCAGTTCCACGCGGCGCTCGTGTACGGGAAGCAGAAGGAGTGGGCGAAGGAGATCCACGCGCTGCAGGAGTTCATCCGGCGCTTCTCCCGCAGCAAGGAGGCGGACCTGCTCGTGCAGGCGCACCTGCGAATGGGGCTCGCCTACGACGAGCTCGGGAGCGAGAAGTCCGCGCTGCAGGCCTACGGCGCGGCGGTGGCCGAGTTCAACCGGCGCGGCATCCGCCCGGAGGCCAACCCTTCGGCGGCGGCCGCCGCCGCCGAGGCGCAGTTCCGGCTGGCCGAGAACGCCTTCGAGCGCTACGACCGCATCAAGCTCCCCGCGACCAGCAATGCCCGCAAGCTCAAGCAGGCGCTGGCGGCGAAGCTCGCCGACCTGAAGAAGGTGGCGCCCCTCTACAACGAGGTGAAGAGGTACAAGCGGCCGGACTGGACGCTCGCCGCCTTCTACCGCCAGGCGTACATGCTCGAGCGGCTCGCGCAGACCCTCTACGACGCGCCGGTCCCGCCGGAGTTCAAGAGGCCCGGGCAGGAGGAGTACCTGGCCGCCTACCAGGACCAGCTCGCCCAGTTCGCGCAGCCGTACGAGGAGCAGGCGGTGCAGGTGTACGTGCAGGCGCTCAACGCGGCGCACGAGCTGCGGGTGAAGAACGAGTGGACGAAGAAGATCCAGGAGTCCCTGGCGCGCTACCGGCCCCGCGAGTACCCCATCCTCAAGGACGCCAAGGGCCGGATGGTGCTCGAGGACGTCTCGCCTGCCCCGATGGCCGACTCTCCCCAGCCGAAGCGGAGCGCCGGGGTGGAGCCGGTGGCGCAGGGCGCCGAGGTCCCGGGCCCTACCCAGAACCCCGCCCCGGCCGCGGCCGGGGCCGAGCCGAAGTGATGGCCGACACCGACACCCCGATGAGGAACCGATGACGACGCGCCTCGCCGCCGCACCCCTGCTCGCGCTGCTCGCCGCCTGCGCCACCACGGCCGGGTCGTCGAGGTCCGCCGGCCTCCTCCAGGCCGACTCGCGCGACCCGGCGCGGGCGGAGGAAGTGGACCCGTCGGAGGGGAGCGAGGCGAGCTCGGCCAAGGAGGCGCTCGCGCACCTGGATCGCGCCCAGCGCGCCCGGCAGTCGGGGAACGACGACCAGGCCGCCGCCGAGTACAAGGCGTCGGCGGACCTCTTCGTCGCCTTCGCCGACAAGTACCCGGCGAACCGTTACCGGCTCGTCTTCCTGCGCATGGCCTCGCAGGCCTACCTGGACGGGCGCGACGCCGACTCGGCCGCCCGGGTCGCCCAGCGCCTGGGGAGCGACCCGCAGTCGAGCGACGTGTCGAAGGCGGTCGCCGCCCGCCTCCTCGCCACCGCCGACCAGCAGATCGCCATCCGGGAGATGCGGGCCGGCAAGATCCCGCCGCTGCAGCTCGTCGGGTTCGAGGCGCGCAAGGGCGCCGAGCTGAGGCCGCAGCCGCTCCCGGCGCCCTGGAAGACGTTCGTCGACGCGGTCGACGGCTACGCCCGGCTCGCGGCCGCCCCGGCGGCGGCGGCCGCGGGAGCGGGCGCCGAGCTGCCGCCGCTGCAGCTCGTCGCCGCCCAGGTGCAGTTCGGCTACGACAACATGGAGGACGCGCGGCGCCGCTTCTGGGCCCTCATCCAGCAGGCCCCCGGCCAGGCCGAGGTGATGGAGTCCACCGTGCCCTACTACCTCGAGACCTACCGGGTGGAGAAGGACGACCCCGGCTACGACGAGGCGCTCGCCCGGGTGCAGCCGGTGATGGCGGCCCAGGCGAAGAAGGCGCGGGAGGTGGCCGACCTCCCCGGCGCCACCGAGCCGCAGAAGAAGGCGGCGGCCGTCTTCGCGAAGCTCGACGACGACCTCACCCGGCGGCTGCGGGGCGCCGACTACAGCGCCGCCTCCGCGCTCCTGCGCAAGGGCGAGGCGGCGGAGAAGGCCGGCAAGGCGGCGGAGGGGCTCGCCCGCTACAAGGAGGCGGCCGCCCTCTTCGAGAAGTTCGCCGCCGAGAACCGGGACAGCCCCGACGCCCCGAACGCCCTCTACAACGCGGCGGTCGCCTGGGACAAGGCGAAGGACAACAAGAAGGCGATCGCCGAGCGCGAGAAGCTCGTCGCCACCTACCCCGACGCCAAGATCGTCCCCCAGGCGCTGGTGAGGCTCGGCGTGGGCATGGCGCTCGAGGGGAACAACGCCGGCGCCGCCAAGTCCTACGAGACCTACCTGTCCCGCTGGCCCGACGGCCCGCAGCACTGCATCGCGCTCCAGAACCTGGGCGTGGCGCTCCAGACGCTCGGGAAGCGGGCCGAGGCGTCGCAGCGCTACGAGCAGTTCGCCGCCGACCCGAGCTGCGTGAAGGAGGACCCGAACAACGCCGCCCGCGTCCTCTACGAGGCCGGGAAGCTGCTCGTCGAGGCGAAGCGCCCCCAGGACGCGAAGCGGATCTTCCAGGACCTCGTCGACCTGCAGGGCGTGAGCGGCACGCCCGAGAAGGCCTACCAGGCGGACGCCCGGGACCGCCTCGCGCGGATGAAGTAGCGCCATGCCCCTTCGCCGACCCGCCCTCTCCCGAACGCTCCTCCTCGCCCTCGCCGGGGGCCTCGTCGCCTCGGGCTGCGCCGAGACGCAGCGGCCGGCGCCGGCGATGGAGGAGGCCCCGACCGAGGCCACCGAGGCCGCCCAGGCCGGAGCGCCGAAGCGGCGGGCCGCCGACGCCGCGGACGCGGCCGAGGCGCGCCGCCTCTTCGAGACGGCGGTGGCCATGGCGGGCACCGACCCCGAGGGCGCCGCCTCCCAGTTCGAGAAGGCCTTCCGGCTCGACCCGAGCCTCCCCTACGCCGCCTACAACGCGGGGATCGCCTACGAGCGGCTCGGCGACCAGACCCGGGCCCGCGACGCCTACCTGAAGGCGCTGGCGGCGAGCCCGGACTTCGAGCCCGCGAGCCAGAACCTCACCCGGCTGCGGATCCGCATCGGCAAGACCGAGGAGGCGGAGAGCGACCTGCGCGCCCGCATCGCCGCCCACCCGTCGAAGACGGGGCTGCGCAACCAGCTCGTCGAGGTCCTGCTCGCCACCGGCCGCCTGGAGGGGGCGGAGCTGGAGTCGCGCCGGGTCCTGAAGATGGACGAGCAGAACGTGCCCGCGCTCGTCAACCTGGCGACCGCCTACTACGCCAACAAGCGCTACGAGCTCGCGAAGATGGTGCTCGACAACGCCCGCCAGATCGACCCCAGGGACGCCGCCGTCATGGACCGGCTCGGGTTCGTGGACCTGGCCCTCGGGAACCGGCCCGAGGCGCTCGAGGCCTTCCAGAAGGCGGCGGCGCTCCGCCCCGACTACCCGGAGGCCCACGTGAACTACGGCGCCATGCTGGTCGACGCCGAGGACTACCCGGCGGCGGTGAAGGAGCTCGAGCTCGCGGTGCGCTACGCCCCCACGAGCGTGGCCGCCCGGATCAACCTGGGCAACGCCTACCGGGGGGCGCGGCGCTTCGAGCCCGCCCAGCGCGAGTACGAGCGCGCCCTCATGCTCGACCCCAGGCTCCCCGACGCCTGGTTCAACATGGGCGTGCTCTACCTCGACGGCGAGAAGCCGGGGATGAGCGCCGCCGACCGGCTGGAGAAGTCGATCGCCTACTTCGACCGCTTCGCCGCGCAGGGGGGGAGCGACCCGAAGCTGGCCCAGTACCGCAAGGACGCCGCGAGCGCCCTCGACCGGGAGAGGCGCCGCCTCGCGCGCGACGAGAAGGACCGGTTGCGCAAGGAGGCGGACGTGAGGAAGAAGGGCGAAGGGGCCGCATCCCCGGCCCCGGCCGCCGGAAAACCCGCCCCGTCCCCCGGCGGCCCGAACGCCCCGGCGGGTGGGACACGAGGTGACAAGTGACGACAATCCGGAGACTTGTGACCGTTGTCGCCACCGTGCTAACCATGGGTGTGCCGCTCGCCGTCCGCGCCCAGGAGGGGGCCTCCGGGGCGAAAGCGGCGCCGACCTCGAGCCCGGCGAAGCCGGAGCGCAAGAAGCCGGCCGAAAGCAAGCCCCAGGGGAGCGCCCGGCCGAAGAAGGTGGTTCGCGTCGAGGAGCTGAAGGTCGAGGGCCGAATCCAGAAGCCTCAGGCGATGTTCCTCATGCCGCGCGCCAACCTGAACTTCGACGACCTGGACAAGGGCGAGTCCTTCCTTCCCAAGGTCGCCGAACCACTGCAGGATCAGCCGTTCTAGCGGGCGAGGACCCTCCCACCTCTTCATGGCGACCCCAAAGCCAAAGTCCCTGCGCGTCGGGATCCTCCAGGGTGGCAAGCTGGTGGAGGAGCGGCTCTTCCAGGGGCGTCCCACCATCACCATCGGGACGGCGGCGAAGAACACCTTCGCCCTGCCCCAGTCGAACCTGCCCGAGAGCTTCACCGTCTTCCAGCCTGACGGCGACGGCATCGCGCTCGCCTTCGACGAGGGGACGCGGGGCCGGGTCGACGGGCTCGGGGCGCCCACCGACCTCGACGTGGTGGCGCGCACCGGCAAGGCCCGCAAGCAGGGGCACCGCTACCTCCTCCCGCTCGGGCCCGAGCTGCGCGGACGCCTCACGGTCGGGGAGGCCACGCTCCTGTGGCAGTTCGTGTCCCCGCCCCCCGAGCCTCCCCGGCCGACCTTGCCTCCGGAGGCGCGCCGGGGCCGGTTCCAGACCCTCGACCGGCTCTTCGTCACCATCCTCGCCATCTCGCTAGCCGCCAACATCTCGGCCTACTTCGCGCTCTCCCGGGTGCCGGTCCGCGAGGAGATGACGCTCGAGGAGATCCCCGACCGCTTCGCCAAGCTCCTCATCCCGGAGCGCGTGCCCGAGGCGCCCCGACCCAAGGAGGAGCCGAAGGCCGAGGCGCCTGCGGAGGCGAAGAAGGAGGAGCCCGCCAGGAAGGAGCCCAAGAAGGCGGAGGGCGACCAGGGCTCGAAGGCGGGCGACAAGGCGGCGCGGGCCGCGGAGGTGAGGAAGGCCGTCCAGTCGAAGGGGATCCTGCGCGTGCTCGGGACGCTCGGCCCCGGCGGGGCGACCGGCGCTGTCCGGGACGTCTTCGGCTCGGGCGGCGGGTTCGGGGACGTGGCCACGGCGCTCTCCGGGGCCGGGGGGGTGGCGGTCGCCACCGACCCGTCGGCCGGCGGTGGGAGGAAGGGGGGCGGTGTGGGCGCCGCCGCCAGCATCGGGGACCTCGCCACCAGCGGCGGGGGCAAGGTCGGTCTGGGCGCGAAGGCGGAGGCCCGGGTGAGCGGCAACGTGTCCGCCGAGGACGCCGAGCTCGACTCGTCCGAGATCGACCAGGGCAAGCTCGGAGGCTTCGTGCGCGCCCGCATCACGTCCATCAAGGCCTGCTACGAGAACGCGCTCAAGAGGAACCCGGCGCTGCGCGGGAAGATCCGGATCCGGTTCACCATCCTCGAGACCGGCGGGCTCGCCGACATCGTCGTCCTCGAGAACGGCATGGGGAGCGCCGAGGTGGCGGCCTGCATCACCGGCTTCATGCGCGGGTGGCGCACCCCGTTCCACCCGTCCGGGACGGTGACGGTGGAATATCCGTTCGTCTTCTCCCCCGCGCTCTGATTGGGGATTCCACCTTCGGGGGAGTCCCTGGTTTCGTTGACGCTCGGTGGCAAAGCTTCTAGACTTCATGGAGTTTTAGCCCGGCAAGCCGGGCAGGAAGCGGGCCGATCGTGAATCGATCCATCGCCGTCGGCGTCCTCTGCGGCACCCTTGTCGCGGGTCCGGCGGCCGCCCAGGCTCCCAAGACGTCGGGCCTCACCGGGCCCGAGATGCTCGACAAGGCGGACAAGTACATCGTCGAGATGAAGCAGGTCCTGAAGCAGGTGCTGCAGCGGGTCTCGGACGCCCGCGCCGAGAACGACATCGTCAAGCTGAACTGCGTGAACGAGAAACTGGTCCAGGTGAAGGGCCTCCTCAAGATCGCGGAGCAGGCGGACATCGGGCTGCAGGAGGCGGTCGCTCGCAAGGACGAGGGCGCCGAATCGGACTTCGCCAAGGTGGGCATCGCGCGAACCAAGGTGGATCAGATGCGAGTCGAGGCCCAGGAGTGCGTGGGGCAGCTCGCCTACGTAGTCGACGAGAAGACCCAGGTCGAGGTAGAGGTTCCCACCGACCTTCCCAAGGGCGACCCCACGGACTGGTCGCCGCCACCACCGGTGATGGTCCGGCCGCCACCGGCGAGCCCGTTCCAGTAAGCGAGAGTGTGGGGCGCTCGCGTGCCCCAGGTCGTCGAGAGGCAGCAGCGTCGGGAGGGCCGTAGCTTGGGGCGGAGCGTGACGAGGACGATGGCGCGGGGTGGGAGGCTGGGGTCCGTCGCGATCGCCGTGGCGACGCTGGCGGTCGCCCCGCGCGCGCTCGCCGACGGCGACGGCTTCAAGATCGGCGAGGCCGGCCGGCTCCACCTCTACGGCCAGATCAACGCCGGCTACGACTCGAACGCCCTCTTCGCCAGCAGTGGCGCGGCGGTGGGCAGCGGGGTGATGGACTTCATCCCCGGCCTGAAGCTCGACGTCGCCGGGCACATGGTCTCCCTCACCCTCGACGCCAACCTGGACTACAAGCTCTACCTGAGCAGTGAGGCCCAGGCCTACGATCTCTCCCACCTCTTCGGGGGCGCCTCGCTGGGCTTCGACGTGAACAAGGAGGGAACCATCGGTCTGCAGTTCTCCGACGCGTTCACCTCGAGCCCGAACACCACATCGCTGTCCCTCGACCAGTCCACGGTGTCGAACTACAACGTCCTCAACCTGGCGATCCCGTGGCGGCCGGGAGGCGGGGCGCTCACGATCACCGGCAGCGGTCAGTGGATGCTCAACACCTTCGAGACGTACGGGCCCCCCTGCAACCCGGCCGCCCCCAACTGTACCAACGCCAACGAGTTCAACTTCAACCAGTACGGGGCGAAGCTCCAGGGGAAGTGGGCCTTCCTGCCGCGAACCGCGGCGGTCCTCGAGGGCTCGTGGTTCGACCGCGTCCCGACGAACACCTCCGTCTCCTACCCCGTTCAGGGCGTGCGGGTGCTGGGCGGCGGGGTGGGCCTCGTGACCTCGCGGCTCTCGGCCACGGTGGAGGGCGGCTGGGGAAGCGTCATCGACACCCCGCAGGTGACCGGCTCCACCTGGCTCGCCAACGTCGAACTGGGCTACACCGTGGAGGGCATCATCGACGCGCGGGTCGGGTGGATCCACGACTTCGCCGCCGACGTCGGGACCGCCTACTCGGTCTACGATTACGACCGCGTCTACCTCTCCCTGCGCTGGGTGCTCAACCGGTTCACCGTCAAGCTCGACGGCTCCTGGGAGTACGTGAAGTACATCCTCAACGACGTCACCGGTCCCATCTGGCAGGTGACGCCGGCGGTGGACTGCGAGCTCGCCCGCTGGCTCATCATCGGGGCCTACTACACGTACTCGGATCGGTCGACGACGACCGCTCCCGGCCAGATCACCATCCCGGCCTTCAACTACAGCCGCAACCAGATCTTCGGGTACGTTCGCGCCACCTGGTGACCGACCGGCGCGAAGCGCGCTACTCCTTCCCCCCAAGAGGCTCCTCCCGATGCGACGCGCCATTCCGCTCGCTCTGCTCCTCTCGTTCGCGGCCTGCGCCGGGAGGCCGGCCGCGGCCCCGGTGGCGCCCGCCCCGGCGGAGGCGACCCCCGGGGAGGCGCTCGCCGCCTCGGCGCTCGGCCCCGGCGACGTCTTCGAGGTCCGGGTGTACGGCGAGCCGGAGCTCTCGGGCGTCTACCGGGTCGGCTCGCAGGGCGACATCGTCTTCCCGCTCTGCCGGCGGGTGATGGTCTCCGGGCTGAGCGCCAACGAGACCGCCGAGCGGCTGCGCGCCTGCCTCGCCGACGGGTACATCCGGAACGCCCAGGTGTCGGTGATCGTGAAGGAGTACAACTCGAAGAAGATCTTCGTCTTCGGGGAGGTGCAGAAGCCCGGCACCTTCGTCTACGAGGACGGGATGACGGTCATCCAGGCGGTGACGCTCGCGGGTGGCTTCATGAAGACCGCGGCTCCGAACAGCACCTCGGTGACCCGGCTCGTGGACGGACAGGAGATGAAAATCCGGGTGCCGGTGCAGGACATCGCGCTCGGCAAGGCCACGAACGTCCTCCTCCGGCCCGGCGACATCGTGTTCGTGCCCGAGAGCCTGTTCTGATCGACGGGTCGGCCGGTCGAGGCCCGCTCCGGTCGCGTCGTGGGGCGCGCAGGCGGCTCGGCCCTCGGTCGGGGACCGGCCCGCCCGGGGCTCCTCGGGCGCCCCCCTAAGGAGCCGGGTATGCCGCGCCCCGCGGCCGGGCGCCCGCTCTCCCCTGACCTCTTCGATCTATTCCGTTCCCGGGCACGGCATTCACTCGCAGGGCACCAACCGATCGTCAATCGCGGGCAATCCCGCCTTTCTTCACAATCGGTGGGTTCCTCCCATCGTGTGCACCCGCGTCGCGCCCCGCACTCTCGGTACGTCAAATTTCGCTTGGCGTGAGGCCGGCGCGGCTATCGTGCTCGCGGAAGGCCGGTTGGGGGGGTAGGGAACGGGAACGGGGCGGCCTTCTCCTCCCAGCCGCGCCCAGACGTCAACGGCCAATGCGGCTGGGAGGGCACTCATGAGACTCACGCCGCTCACCCTCTTGTCGGCGGTGGGGTGCAGCGCGGGAAGCATCACCTCGGATGGCAGCGTCGGCGGCGACGCGAAGGTCAGGCTCATCGCCAAGGTCCACAACCCCAGGACCAACGACCCGCCGGCGCCGGACATCGGCACCACCCACCTCACTCTCCAGTACTGCCAGGCGGCGAATACGATCACCACGGTGGGTGGACCGTTTCATCTGCGCGAGCCAGGAAGTGGACTTCAGCATCCTCGGTGCCACCACGAACCAGCCGGCGAACCCGATCGCCTACACCTTTAGCGGGACCGGCTCCGTCACCGGCTCCTCGCAGACGCCCGCGCTCGGCACCCCGGGGCTGTTCTCGGTGCCGGGCTCGACGTGGGCCTCGGGGCCCCAGTCGGTCTCGGTGTCGCTGTGCACGGAGGTCGGAACGTCCTCGTTCTGCGCGCCGACCTTCACGTGGAGCATCGCCGTGAACGGCGGCTGCTGAGGCCCGCCGACCCACTCCGGCGCGGTGCCGTCAGGCGCGGGGAGGCCTGGCGGCACCGCTCCACCCGCCGCCGGAGGCGGGTGTCCGGCCCGCAGCGAGGCTAGGCCAGGAAGCCCAGGTCGGCGACGGGGAAGTTCGAGAGGTTCGGGAAGGCGACCGCGAGCTGCTGGGAGTCGAGCCCGAGCCACCTCCCGAGCGTCGCCCCGTACTGGTCGATCGAGAGCCCCGGGAGCCAGCGCCCCTCGCTCGAGACGTCCGCCGGGCCGCCCAGGGCGAGCTCGGGGAAGGTGCCGTAGGTCCCCGACTTCACCGCCCCGGTGCCGCCGACGACGAGGTGGTGCGAGCCCCAGGCGTGGTCCGAGCCACCGCCCGAGGCGGGCTTCAGGGTGCGGGCGAAGTCGGAGAGCGTGAAGGCGACGACGTCGTCCTCGAGGCCCAGGCTCGTCATGGCGCCCATGAAGCCGGCGAGCGACGAGGAGAGCTCCGCCAGCAAGGGAGCCTGCCGGTTGAGCTGGTTGTTGTGCGTGTCGAACCCCTGCAGGTCGACGAAGAAGACCTGACGGGAGGGAGCGGCGATCGTCCCGGCGCTCGCCGCCTGGATGAGCCGGGCGACCTGGAGGAGCTGCTGCGAGAGCGGGGAGAGGGCCCCGTTGCTGCTCGGGAAGAAGGACGAGAGCGCCGAGGTTCCGGAGAGGACGGGGGAGAGCAGGTTGGCGACGGAGATCGCGTCCGCCTGGACGGAACCCAGGGACGAGACGAGCGCCGAGTCGCTTCCCGATCCGAAGAGCGACTGCAGGGCGGCGAGGCGGGCATTCGCGGCGGGGGTGCCGTTGAAACCGCCGTAGGCGAGCGGCCCGCTCTGCGGCACCACGATGGGAGTGGAGGACGCGCCCGCCAGGAAGAGCGTGTTGCCGGCGGCCGACACTCCCACCGGCACGCTCGCGCCGGTGGAGCCGATCTGGTCGGCCATGCGCCCGGCCCAGCCGGTGGTCTGGACGCCGGGCAGGGAGGTGATCTGCATCTGCTGCTGCTGGTTGATGTGCGAGAAGAGGCTCTCCGGGACCATGGCGGGGTTGGCGCCGTTCGCCTGGTACTGCGCGACGGTGAGGGGCCGCACCAGCGTTCCCAGGTTGAAGAGGAGCGAGACGTTGCCCGAGTTCCACAGGCCCTGCAGCTCGGGCATGGACGAGTGCAGGCCGAAGGGGATGCCGTCGAGGGGCAGCACCCCGCCGGTGGTGCCGGCGGCCGGCAGCACCAGGGAGCCGTTCCCGGGCGTGCCGACGGCGTTGCCGCGCGCCAGGAGGTAGCTCGCGTACCCGGCCGCGTCGGTGGGCACGACGAGGTTGTTCCCGTCGTTGCCGCCGAAGAGGAAGACGCACACGAGCGCCCGGTAGGATCCGGGGGCCGGCGCCTCCGCGCCGAGCGCGCTCACGAGCCTCGGGAAGAGCCCGATTGCGGTGAGCCCGCCCAGCTGGCGGAGGAGCTGGCGGCGGCCGATGAGCCCGGAGGACGAGGAGTTCTGGGACATGGTCGCTCCGGGCCCTAGCGGGTGATCTGGTAGCGCGGGGAGGCGAAGACCAGGTAGGCGGCGGCGCGCGCCCGGGTGAGCGGGTCGTCCGCCGGGACCGCGTCGACCGCGGTGGCGATGCTCGCCGCCTCCGCCGCCGAGAGGGCGTGGTGAAGGACGCTCGCGTCGAGCTGGGCGACGAGGGCGCCCGGGTCGGCCGCCGCGCCCTCGAAGGCGGAGAAGTCGACCTTCGTGCCGGTGGCGCCGGGAACGTTCGCCTGCGGAGCGATGCCGGAGGCCGAGTAGAGGAGACTGTTCAGGAAGTTCAGCCGGGCGATGGCGGTCGAGGTGTTGAGGATGCCGAACTGCGGCGCGAGCAGCGTGCTCGAGCCGGGGAGGGGGTAGCTCGGCGGGTAGTAGCTGAACACCGTGTACGGGCCGAAGAGCGGCTCCCCCATGCTGCTCGCCGCCGAGATCGGGTAGACGCCGTCGGTGGCGCCGCCGAGCGCCCGCAGGATCGAGGCCACGTCCACCACCGGCTCCCGCAGCTTGCCGAAGCCGGGGTCGGTCTTCGAGCTCCCGCGCGCCTCGGGGTCGAGGAGGATGGCCTTCACCACCGCCGCCATGTTCCCGCGGGTGCCGGTCCCGTCGTCGTTGAAGACCGCGGTGATGCGGGACACGTAGGCCGGGCTCGGGTTGCTCGTGACGAGGAACTGGATGAGCTGCCTGCCGATGAACGGCCCCACGTTGGGGTGGGCGAAGATGTTGTCGAGCCCCGCCTGCAGGTCCGCCTGCGCCCCCTGGCCCCCGGGGAGAACGGTCCCGCCGAGGAGGGTCTTCGGGCCGGTGTCGTGGTTGGCATCGACCGGGATCATCGCGCCCACGAAGTACTGGGGGTTGTTGTTCTGCGGAGTGGCGCCCGGCGCGGTCGGGTAGGTCCACCCGGTGAAGAGGCTCGCGAAGCCCTCGATCGTGCCCTGGTCGTAGGTCGGGACGGGCGCACCGTTCGCCAGCAGGAGCGACCCGTCCGGCTGGAGCGCGTTCACCCCGATGGAGAAGAGCTGCAGCACCTCGCGCGCGTAGTTCTCGTTCGGGGAGATGCCCTTCGCCGCGTTCCCCTTGTTGTTGTTGGCCATGTTCAGGTAGGCGCCCATCACCGGGCTCAGGGTGACGTCCTGGAGGAGCTGGCGGAAGTTCACGAACGCGTCCTCGAGCAGCATCTCCTGGTACTCGCGCAGCGCGTAGGCGGGAGCGATCTGCACCGAGGAGACGACGAAGATCTGGGAGTAGGCGAGCGCGACCCGCTGGCGCAGCTGGTCGGCGCCGGAGACGGCGTTCTGGAAGAAGGCGCGCTGGATGGGGAAGGCGCTGTAGTTGTCCCGGGCGCAGGTGTTGCCCGCCGGCAGGCTCGACGGGCATCCGACGGCGACGCTCGGGCTCACCGGCGGGAGTGCCGGGTAGCCGGTCGCCGGCGTCCGGAGCTGGCCGTCGATCCAGGCCGAGCCCTGCTGCGAGATCTGTGCGGCGAGCGCCGGCGTGGGGCCGAAGGCGGCCTGATCGGCGAGCCGCAGGGCGTCGTCCCCGGTGATGGGCACCGCGGGCGCGCCGGCCGCAGAGGACCCCCCGTGGCAGGCGGCGCCCGCCAGGAGGAGGCCCGCTGCGGAGGCGGCGCGCGCGAGGCTCCGGCGCCGCCCGCTTCCCGAGCGATCGAGGGTGTAGGCGCTCATGCCCATCCTCTCTAAGCCCATCGCAACCCCGAGCCCGCCTGCCGGTTGCGGCCTGGCCCCGCCCGGGTTGCCTCGTGTGCCCGGAGCCTGGCCTGCCCTTCGCCCGACTTCGCATGGCGCGCCCCCACGGGCACGGTCGGGAGCCTCACTCCGACCCGAGCGGCCAGGCGCGGCCCGAGATCTCGAGGCGAAACCCGGAGGGGGCAGAGCCGTCCTCCTCGAGCCTTTCCCCGAGAGCGATCTGGGCGGCCCGGCCGAAGCGAGCGGGATGGCCGCTGCGGAGCGTGCAGCGCAACACCCCGTCCTTCCCCACCCGGATCGTCGCGGGGTCGAGGGGCTCGCTCGACCCGTCGGACAGGAAGAGGGAGAGGCCGCTCGCCGAGGGCAGCACCCCGCGCACCACCCACGGAGTCGCGGCGATGGCGACGTCGGCCGACTCCCTTCCCACGCTCACCTGCCAGGTCCCGTCTGCGCGCCGTGCGAGCGAGCTCCACAGGACCTCGAGCGTCCGGGCGTGAGTCACCGGCTCGCCGTGGACCAGGAAGTGGCCCTCGTCGTCGATCGAGATCCCGCCCGGGCGCGGCTTGCCCCGCCGATCGGGGGCGGAGGGGTCGTCCCTCGTTCGCTCGTCTCGAGATCCGGCCACGCCCCATGCATAGCGCCGATCCCCCGCTTGCGTCGCCCCGCGTCGCCGGGTAGGAGGGCGGCATGCCGAGCCTGGAGCCGGTGGTTCGCCTCCGCTGTCCCAGCCCCGAGGACGAGGTCCGCTGCCGGGAGATCCTGGAGAGGGCGGGCCTCGTCCTGGAGCGGCAGCTCACCTCGCTCCTCGTGCGGGACGCCGATCCCGACGCCGTGAACGAGCTGCTCGTGGCCGGGGGCGCGGCCGGCCGGGCGGTGGCGCGGGAGCAGGTGGGGAAGCTGATCGGCTTCCTCCTCGATCACGAGGGCCGGATGGCGGGGCGGGAGGCGAGCCTCGCCGCCAATGTCGTCCGGGTGCTCTCGACCTGCGGCCTGGAGCGGCGCTGGGCGCCCCTGCCGCCCGCAGACCTGCTCCGGGCGGCGGCCGAGCTCCACGAGCACCTCACCGCCAGCGGGGGAGGATTCCTCCCGTGGGAGCGCTTCCTCGCGCTGTTCTGCCGGCCGGCCGAGGGATCCCGGCCGCCTCCGCCCTAGCCGAAGCTCCCCCGGAAGGCGATCGCCCCCCAGGTGTTCACCGCCACGCCCCACAGGGCGAGGGTCCAGAAGGCGAACCGCATGGGGCGGCCCCCGACCGCGAGGAGGAGGAAGAGGTAGGGCGTCCAGTCGACGCTGAAGCGGTAGCCGAACTGCACGTACCCGGTGTTCACGTAGAAGAACCCCGGGAGCGCCACCCCGAGAGCGGCGAGCGCGAGCGGCACGGTGAGCGGGGACCGCTCCTTCGGCGGGGCGAGGAGGAGGAGGGGCGTGGTGGCGAGGAGCGACATCCCCGCCGGGTGGTAGCGGAGCGCCCCCCCCTGCCAGCGCGGCAGGAGCAGGAAGGCCGCCGCCAGGTTGCGCGGCAGGTAGGCGAGGGAGAAGAGGCCGTGGCGCGCCACGTCGGCGTTGATGCGGTTGTTCCAGAGGTGGGCGTGGCCGAAGTCGAGCGCGGAGCCGAAGCGGAGCGCATTCAGGAGCGCCGCGGCGGAAAGCGCCGGCAGCGCGCCCAGGGCGAAGAACGCCAGCCGGCGCCAGAGCGCCCGCTCCCGCCAGGTGGCCGGGGTGGAGATCCGCGCCCCGAGCCACCCGCCACCGCGCACCGCCTCGAGGACGAAGAAGGCGGCGGAGAAGAGGAGCGGGGTGCGCGTCACCGCGCCGAGCCCGTAGGCGGCGCCGGCGAGCAACGGGTGGGCGGCCTCGAGGGCGGCGAGGAGGTACAGGCAGGTGAAGGTGATCCCCAGGACCTCGGCGGTGAACCACACCTCGCCGCGCACCGAGGCGGCGAAGGCGACGGTGCCGAAGGCGAACAAGAGCGAGAGGGCGGCGTTCTCGGCGGAGCTGCGCCCCCCGTAGCCGCGCCGGGAGAGCCGCTCCAGCACCGCGAAGAGGAGCGCCACGTTGAGCGCCGCGAAGAAGACGGTGAAGGCGACGTCGTTCACCTCGGGGCCGAAGGCGGCCACGAGCGGCAGGAGGAGGAGCGCGGGGCCGGGCGGGAAGGAGACGTAGAAGCGATCTCCCACCCGGGCCCAGTCGTTGCCGTTCGGCGGCGGGAGCCGCAGGTGGAGCTGGCCGTGCAGCCAGGCGTCGGCCTGGTAGGCGAAGTGCGGCGCCTGCGACGGGTGGAGGAGCCTCCTCCCGGAGAAGGCCGCCAGCAGGGCGAGGGAGAAGGCGAAGAGCAGGAGCGCGGGCACGGCACCGCGAGTCCAGCCAGGGGCGGGAGGGGAGCCCGGATCCATCCCTGCGAGTGAATCCCAGCCGGGAGCGGGGCGCAACCGGCGCGCGCTACCGGAGGGCGGTGCGGAGCAGGTTCAAGGCCTCGAAGGCGGCGTGGCGGCGCACCCGCTCCCGGTCGCCGCGGTAGAGCCGCTGCAGGGCCTGCGTCCCGCGCGGTCCGGCGAGCGCCAGGTGCACCGTTCCCACCGGCTTCTCCGCGGTCCCGCCGTCGGGCCCGGCGATCCCGGTGATCCCGAGCCCCCAGGTGGACGCGGCGGCCCTGCGCACCCCCTCGGCGAGGGCGCGGGCCACCGGCTCGGAGACGGCGCCGTGGGCGTGGATGAGCTCGGGCGCCACCGCCACGAAGCGCGACTTCATCTCGTTCGCGTAGGCGACGATGCCGAGCTCGAAGACCGCGGACGATCCGGGGACGGAGGTGAGCGTCTCGGCGAGAAGCCCGCCGGTGCAGCTCTCCGCCACCGCCACCCGCTCCCGGCGAGCGGCGAGGCGCTCCACCACCAGCCGGGGGAGCTCCTCCTTCCCCTCGGCGAAGATGGCGTCCCCGAACAGCGCCCGCACGCTCGCCAGGACGGCGTCGGCCCGCTCCTCCGCGCCCGCTCCGGCGACGGCCCACTTCACGTGGATCTCGGGCCAGTGGGCTCGGTAGCCGAAGCGGACGCCCCGGTTGGCGGGATCGTCCATCACCGGCCGCATGCGCTCGTCGGCGTGCGATTCGGGGACCGCGAAGAGCTTCACCAGCCGGAAGGCGGGGACCGAGCCGAGGCGCGACGCCACCCGCGGCAGCACGAACTCCTCGCACAGGCCGCGGTACTCCACCGGGACCCCGGGCAGGGCCACGAGCTCGGCGCGCCCGAGAGGTACCGAGAACCCCGGCGCCGTCCCGAAGCGGTTCGGGATCACGGTGGCCCCGCGAGGGAAGCGCGCCTGCTTGGCGTTGTTGGGCGTCATCTCCCGGCCCAGGCGGGCGAAGCGGGCGCGGATGGCCTCGAGCGACGGCTCGTGCGTCTCGAGGGGCATTCCCGTGGCCGAGGACACCACCTCGGCGGTGAGGTCGTCCTCGGTGGGCCCGAGCCCCCCGCTCATCACCACCAGGTCCGCCCGGCTCGAGCTCTCGCGGAGCGCGGCGAGGAGGTCCTCCCGGTCGTCGCCCACCAGTGTCTTCCGCCGCGCCATCACGCCCAGGTCCCAGAGCCGGTCCATGAGCCAGGCGGAGTTCGTGTCCACCACCTGCCCGGTGAGGAGCTCGTCCCCGGTGGCGAGAAGCTCGACGGCGAGGGTCATGGCGTGAGCTCCGCACACCACCAGTGGAGACCCCCCCCGCAGCCGAGCGCCAGGCGCAGCCCGAGGCGGAGCCCCTCGAGGGCCAACCAAGCGTAGACCCCCGCGACGACGTCGTCCATCACCACGCCGAAGCCGTTCTTGACGCGATCGAAGGCCGAGGCGGGCCAGGGCTTCGCGATGTCCATCAGCCGGAAGAGGAGGAAGGCGAAGAGGGCCGCGGGCCAGGACCAGGGGACGAGCGCCACCGTGACGAGGTAGCCCACCACCTCGTCGATGACGATGGGGGATGCGTCCACCACCCGCCAGTAGGCGCCGGCCCGACTCGCCGCGTAGACGGCGATGGCGAAGAGCCCGGCCAGGGTGACGAGGTAGAGCGGGAAGGTCAGGTCTCGCAGGAGCCACCACAGGGGGATGGCGCCGAGCGTCCCGACGGTGCCGGGGGCGAGGGGGGAGAAGCCGCAGGGACCCCAGGCGGCGACGATCACCCACGGGCCCGGCCGTCCCTCGGGCCGGCCCCTCTTCGATCGACCGAGCCGCTCCAGGATGGAGAGCGAGCCGGCGCTGGGGTCGGTCGCGGCCACGGGCTAGATGTAGTCGTCGGCCTCGGTCTCGTCCTCGACGTCCTCGTCGTCGGGCTCGAGCGCCTCGTCGGACTCGATCTCCTTGCGGATCGCGGCCGGCAGCGACTCCCGAGCGATGCGCTTGCGGAAGAAGACCGACTCGGTGAGCCCCATCGCGATGTAGGCCCCCATGTAGACGACGAGGACGAAGGAAGCGCGGGTGGCGATGCCCACCGCCAGGCCGGCCACGGTGGCGAAGGCGAAGATCGCCAGGCTGCGGGGGGAGAGGTGGACGTCCTTGAACGTCCGGTAGCGCACGGTCGAGACCATGAGGAAGGATAGGACCCCCACCACCACCGCGATGGGGACGCGGCTGGCCGCCTCGGTGTTCGAGCCGAACTGGCGGAAGTGGGCGATGACGAGCGAGACGATGCAGCCCGCCGCCAGCGGGATGGGGAGGCCGACGAAGAAGCGGTTCGAGGCCTTGTCGCCGCGAGCCGCCAGCACGTTGAAGCGCGCGAGCCGCAGCGCCCCGCAGGCCGCGAACGAGAAGGAGAGGAAGAACCCGAGGAAGCCGAGCGGCGCCAGGGCCCACTTGTAGACGAGGAGCCCGGGGGCGGCGCCGAAGGAGATCACGTCGGCCAGGCTGTCGAGCTGCATGCCGAAGTCGGACTGGGTCTTCGTCATCCGGGCGACGCGCCCGTCGAACATGTCGAAGAAGATGGCGAAGAAGATGGCGAGCGCGGAGCGGTACAGCTGCTCCGGGGTCGCCTCCCCCGCGGAAAGGGTCATGGAGTAGAAGCCGAGGAGGATCGAGCTGACCGTGAAGAGGTTCGGCAGCACGAACATGGCCTTGCGGAGATTGATCTGCATCCGCCGCGCTCCTCCCCGTCGTCCCAGGGCTGAAACCGAAAGGCTGACACGCGTAGGCGCTCTTGTCGAGCATGCCTCGCCGTGTAGGGAAACATCCGATGGCGTCGCGGTTTCCCTCCGTCCGGAGCGGCCGCCGTACCCCGAAGGGGTGGGAGGCGGGAGCCGCCTCCTCAGGGCGCGCCGGCGCCGAGGGCGCCGCTCGTGAGCATGGCGAGCGGGTCGCGGGGTCTTCCCTCGCGCCACACCTCGAAGTGGAGGTGCGGCCCGGTGGCCTTGCCGCTCGCCCCCACCCGCCCGAGCGGCTGCCCGATCTCGACCGCGTCGCCCGGGGAGCAGGTGATGCGGGCGAGGTGGCTGTACCGGGTGGTGAGGCCGCCGCGGTGGCGAACCTCGACCATGAGGCCGTAGCCGTTGGACCAGCCGGCGTGGACCACCCAGCCGGCGGCCGCGGCCCCGACCAGCTCGCCCTTGGGTGCGGCGAGGTCGAGCCCCCAGTGCATCTTCCAGGCGTGGTCGATGGGGTGGAGGCGCAGCCCGAACAGGGAGGAGATCCCGGCCCGGTCGACCGGCCAGTGGAGCGCCGGGGCGGCCGGCGCCTCGCCCCCGGCGAGCGCCCGCACCGACCGCGCGGCCTGCAACCTGGCCCGGACCCGCCGGGAGAGGGGCTCGATGGAGCGCGACAGCGAGTCCGGCGGCTCGCCGTAGCGGCGCCGGTCCCACTCCATCTCGGTCTCGAGCGCCGCCAGCACGCGCGAGAGCTCCTCGAGCGGTGTCTGCGGCAGCGGGCGGGCGAGGTAGCCCTCGATGCCGGCCGCGAGGGCGTCCCAGGCGGCGAGCGCGTCGGGCGGGAACCCGCGGCGGTCGCCCGCCTCCATGCGGCGGACCCGCGCCTCGGCGGAGAAGCGGAAGATCTCGAGGTCGACGGATGGGCCGGCCGCCGGCTCGGCGGCCACCTTCTCCGGTGCCGCGTCGGCGACCGGGGGCGCCGGGGCCTCGGTCGGCTCCTCGTCCTCCATCCCCGCCTCGGCGAAGGTCATGGTCTCGCGCTCATGGGCGCAGCCGAAGAGCGCGCTCGCCGCGAGGCAGCACGCAGAGAGCGCGAGTGTGGAGGAGAGGCGCATCGGCGGGTCTCCACCGATGGTATCGACGCCCCTCGCTGCCCTCTGTCCCGGGATCCGGGTCGTGGGCGGCGGTGCTCCCGGCGCCCTCAGGCTGCGACGGTGTGGGCCATCCTGCGCGCGGCCTCGAGGACGGCGGCCCTGGAGACGTCGAGGTGGGTGACGAAGCGCAGCACGTCGGGCTTGGAGCCCTCCGGGTTGCAGAGGACGCCCGCCTCCCGGAAGCGGGCGGCGAGCTCGACCGCCGGCCGGCCGGCGAAGGCCGCGAAGACGATGTTGGTCTCGACCGGATGTGGGATGCGGACGCCCGGCAGCGCCTGGAGCGCACCGGCGAGCGCCCGGGCGCTCTCGTGGTCCTCGACGAGGCGGGCGACGTGGTGGTCGAGCGCGTAGACGCCTGCCGCCGCCAGCACGCCCGCCTGGCGCATGGCGCCACCGAGGCGCTTGCGGAGCCGCCGGGCCTCGCGGATGAGGTCGCGAGGCCCGGCGAGGAGCGACCCCGCCGGGGCGCCGAGCCCCTTGGAGAGGCAGAGGGAGGCGAGGGTGGCGCCGGCCGCGTACCGGCGCGCCGGGACCCCCGAGGCCGCGACCGCGTTCAGGAGGCGAGCCCCGTCGAGGTAGAGGGAGAGGCCGAGGCGGTGCGCCACATCGGCGAGGGCCTCCACCCGCTCGACGGGGTAGACCGTGCCGCCTCCGCGGTTGTGGGTGTTCTCGATCTCCAGGACCCGGCTGCGCGGAAAGTGCTCCGACAGGGGGCGCGCCGCCGCCTCGACCTCCTTCGGGTCGAGCATCCCGCGGTCGCCGCGAAGCGTCCGGGGCTGGATCCCCCACAGCGCCGGCATGGCCCCGCCCTCGAAGTTCACCGGGTGCGCGCCCTCGTCGCAGATCACCTCGTCGCCGGGGCGAGTGAGCACCCCGAGCGCCACCTGGTTCGCCATGGTGCCGCTCGCCACGAAGATCGCCGCCTCCTTCCCGAGGAGCTCCGCCACCCGCTCCTGGAGCAGGTTCACGGTGGGATCCTCGCCGTAGACGTCGTCTCCCACCTCCGCGCGCGCCATGGCCTCGCGCATGCCGGGGGTGGGCTTCGTGACGGTGTCGGAGCGGAGGTCGATGAGATCCATGGCCACCTCGTCTCGGGGTGGCGGATGCTAGCATGCGCTCCGTGGCGACGAGGGAGCGGAGAGGCGCGGGCGGCCCCGCGACCCGGGGGCGAGGCTCCCGCCCCGCGGCGGAGGCGCCGGAGGCGAGGCGGGAGAGGGCGCGCCGCGCCATCGACCGGCTGGAGCGGGCGATGCCCGACGTGCGCATCGCCCTCCACTTCGGCAGCGACATCGAGCTCCTCGTCTCGGTCATCCTCTCGGCGCAGTGCACCGACGCCAGGGTGAACGAGGCCACCCCGGCGCTCTTCGCGGCGTTCCCGAGCGCCGCCGCCTACGCCCGGTCGCGCCCCGAGGACCTGTGGCCGTACATCCGCCGCCTGGGTCTCTTCCGGAACAAGGCCCGGAGCATCGTGGCGGCCATGCAGGCGATCGAGCGCGAGCACCAGGGCCGCGTCCCGCGCACGCGAGAGGGACTGGAGGCGCTCCGGGGCGTGGGGCGGAAGACCGCGGGCGTGGTCCTCGTGCACCTGGGCGCGGGGCACGCCTTCCCGGTCGACACGCACGTGGGGCGGGTGGCGCGGCGCCTCGGCTTCACCCGGGCGACCGACCCCGACGAGGTGGAGGAGGACCTGAGGGCGCTCTTGCCCGAGGCGCGCTGGGCCATCGCGCACCAGCTCATGGTCTGGCACGGGAGGCGCGCCTGCCAGGCGAGGAAGCCTCGCTGCGAGACCTGCCCGATCGCCCACCTGTGCCCGCGCGTCGGCGTCACCGGGACGCCCTCGCCGCCGCGGAAGGCGTAGGCGCAGTCCTACAGGGCCGAGCGGTGGGCCGGCGCCCGGCGGATCTCCTCTGGCGACTCGGTCTGCGACTGGCGCTCCGCCTTTAGCTTCTTCATGCGGCGCCGGATGAGCTCGCGCTTGAGGCTCGAGATGTGGTCGACGAAGAGGGTGCCCTGCAGGTGATCGAACTCGTGCTGGAGCGCGATGGCGAGCAGGCCGTCGCCCTCCAGCTCGAAGGGGTTGCCGTGGTAGTCGAGAGCCCGCACCCAGACCTTCTCGGCCCGCTCCACGTCCTCGGCCTCGCCGGGAACGGAGAGGCAACCCTCGGTGTAGGTGGTGACGCCCTCGGTGCGCACGATCTCCGGGTTCACGAGGTGGATGAGCTTCTGCCCCTCCTGGCGGGGGGAGGTGTCGATGACGATGCAGCGGCGGAGCTCGCCGATCTGGGGGGCGGCGAGTCCCACCCCGTCCGCGGCGTACATGGTCTCGGACATCTCGTCGAGCAGGCGGCGGATCGAGTCGTCCACCCGGTCGACCGCGTGGGAGACCTTCTTCAGGATCGGGTCGGGCCAGATGAGGATGTCGCGAATCATGGGCGAGGCTCCAGGCCCCCGAAAGATAACCTGGAGGCGGTTCCGCCGCACCTTCGGCGATCGATCCCCGGGTCAGCCCGTCCCCAGGGCCTCCACGTACTCCTCGCGCAGGCCGTCGTCGGCGAGGACGTCGCGGGCCTCGGCGAGGACGCGCCGGACCTCCTCGAGCCTCTCCTCGAGCCCGGGCTCCCGCTGGCCGTGGAAGCGCGCCGGGTCGAACTCGGCGAGCAGGCGCGCGGCCGCCTCCCTGACCTCGAAGGGCGTGGCGTGGCGGGAGAGGCCGAGGATGGTGAAGTAGTCGGCGCGGCGCACCTGGTCGAGCTTGTCGCGCAGCCGCGCCAGGTCGATGGCCCTGCCGCCGGTCTGTCGCGAGTCGCCGCCCCGGAAGCGCGAGGCGAGCGAGCCCACCATCAGCAGTCCGGCGAGGAGCTGCCGGGTGGGAAGGGGGCCGAGAGGGCTGCCGGCCTGGACCTCGTCGAGCGTGCGCAGGCCGTCCGCCAGCGAGGCGACCTGCACCTCCTCTGGCGACAGGCCGAGCTCGAGGAGGGAGGGGGCGCGAGGGGCGGGGGCGAGCAGGGTGGCCGGGCCGCCGAGGAAAGGCGCGAGTCGCGGCTCGAGCCACTTGCGCCGCACGCCGTCGAGGGCGAGCTCGAGCGGTCCGCGCCCGAGCGCGATGCGGTCCTCGGGGGGCACCCGGGCGGCGGCGTAGCGGAAGGGCGCGGCCACCTCGCCGAAGAGGGCGAAGACCACCTCCTCGGTGCGGCGCCTCACGAGCGGGGTCAGCTCCTCCGGCTTCAGGAAGCCGCGCTCGAGGAGGAGGAGCGCCCCGCGCCTGGGCGAGAGCCCCGCCAGGGCGGAGGAGACCTGCCGGTGCTGCTCCCGGGTGAGGAGGCCCAGCCGGAGCGCCACCTCCTCGACGCGCTCCTGCGGCGACCCGCTCGAGGCGCCCACCACCCGCCCCTCCTCGAAGTAGATCGAGCGGGGCGCCGCGCTCCCGAAGTCGAGGCGACCGGTGAGGCTCTCGCGCGCGGAGAGGGCGAGGAGGCGCGGCATGGGCGCCTCCGCGAGCGTGCCGGCGACGAGCTCGGCGGGGGGCGGGGGAAGCTCCGGGGCGGCGCGGGCGGGCTCCGGGGAAGCGACCGCCGCGGGCTCCGCCGCCGCGAACTGGCGCGGCGGCGGAAGCGGCTCCGGCTCCTCGGGGAGCGGCTGCGCGCGCGCCTCCGCGAGCTCGTGGGCGCGGCGCCGGGCGTCCACCTCCGGCGCCGGTCGCCCGGGGGCGGCTCCCTCCTCGGCCTCCGCGGCCAGGGGCGCCTCCGGAGCGGGGAGCGTTTCCCCCTGGCGGGCCGCGTCCGCCTCGGCGAGCAGGCGCTCCTCCTCGGCCTGGAGGCGCGATGGCTCGGCGAGCGCTGGCTCCTCGGGGTCGATCGGAAGCGCCGCGGCGCCTTCGGGCTCGGCCGCGGGCTCGGCGTCGGGAGCCGCCTCGAGGGCGGGGGGGGAAGGTTCCGCGAGGGGCTCCGCCGCGGGGGCGAGCTCCGGCCGTGCGGCCGCCGGCGGCGGCTCGGGGGCGGCCGGAGTTGCCGCGGCGACCTCGGCGGGCTCGGCCGGGGGCGCCGGGACGGCGAGCCTGCGCCGCTCCGCGTCCCGGGCCCGGGCGGTCGCCTCGAACTCGGCGCGGCGACGGGCCTCCCCCTCGGCGCGCCGGCTCTCCTCCGCGCGGCGTCCGGCCTGCGCCTCGGTCTCGGCCCGGCGCCGGTCCGCCTCCTCCTCGGCGCGGCGGGCGATCTCGTCCGCCAGCTCCTCGGCGCTCAGGGGTCCGCCCCGGCCCTCCCCGGGATCACCGCGGGTGAGCCGGTCGAGCTCGGCATCGATCTCGGCGACCAGGGCGTCGTCGGAGGCGCGGCGCGCCACCTCCGGGACTTGCGAGGGCGGGTCCGCGGGTGCGGTAGCCGGCGCGGCGGTCGCGGCAGGCGGGGGGGCCTCGAGCCACTCGGCCGGCGCAGATCGCTCGCGCCGGAGCTCGGCGGCGCGCTCCTTGAGCGCGTCGGCGGCGGCGCGCCGGCCGGTCGGGGAGCGGGCGCCCGCGGCCGGGGCGCGGGCGAGCCTGCCGTCCTTCGGGACCGTGGCGAGCGGGATGCGCGCGACGGGCTGCGGCGCGGCCTTGAGCGCCGCCTGGAGCTCCTCGGCGAGCTGCGAGGGGTCGAGCGGGCGCGGAATGCAGACGGCGCCGGCCGGGACCTCGCCCTCCTCGCCGAGCACCAGGACCGGCAGGCGGCCCTGGTCCTCGGCGAGCCGGCGCGCCAGCCCCGCCCCGCCGCCGTTCTCGCAGGAGGCGGAGATCACGGCCGCCGCGGGCCGCTCCTGCTCGGCGAGCGTGAGGGCGTCGGCGATGCTCGTCGCCAGGACGGCCTGGTGGCCGCCGCGCGAGAGCACCCGCTTCACCGCGGAGATCTCGGCGATGTCGTCGTCGATCAGTAAGACGCGCGCCACCTTGGGCCGATATTGCCATGCCGGGGCGGGGCCACCAAAAGGACGGCCCTGCTCCGCCGAGGAGGGACCCGGACGGAGGGGGCCACCTAGAGCATCGAGTGCGGGTCCACGTCGAACCGGACCTGGGCACCCCCGGGAGGCCTGGCTGCCAGGGGAGCGAGGGCGCGGTGGAGGCGCCGCAGCGCGGGCGCGTCGGCCGCCTTGAAGAGCAGGTGCCACCGGCTCCGCCCGCGGATGCGCTCGATGGCCGCCGGAGCGGGGCCGAGGAGCGTGACCCCGGGCTCGAGCGCCGGGCGGGCCGCCTCGCCGAGCGCCTCCGCGGTCCGGCGGGCGCCGGCTTCCGAGCCCTCCACCCGGACCGCCAGCATGCGGCCGAAGGGCGGGTACCCGAGCGCGCGCCGGTTCTCGCGCTCCACCTCGGCGAAGCCCAGGTAGTCGTGCCCGACGGAGAAGGCGATCGCCGGGGAGTGGGGATGGAAGGTCTGGACGACGACGCGGCCCGCCTCGCCGCCGCGCCCGGCGCGCCCGGCCACCTGGGTGAGGAGCTGGAAGGTGCGCTCCGCCGCCCGGAAGTCGGGGAGCGCCAGGGCGGTGTCGGCGAGCACCACCCCGACGAGGGTGACGCCGGGGAAGTCGTGTCCCTTCGTCACCATCTGGGTGCCGACGAGGACGTCGACCTCCCGCCGGGCGAACCGGGCCAGCACCTCGGCCAGGTCCACCGCCCCCTTCACCGCGTCGCGGTCGAGCCGCGCCACCCGCGCGCCCGGGAGGAGGGCCCGGACCGCCGCCTCCACCTGCTCGGTGCCGACGCCGATCCCGGCCCGCTCCCCGTGGCAGGTGGGGCACATCGGGGTCATCCGCTGCGTCGCGCCACAGTAGTGGCAGAGGAGCTGCCCGCGGCGAGCGTGGTAGGTGAGCGAGACGGCGCAGTGCTGGCAGCGCTCCTCGCGCCCGCAGTCCCGGCAGATGACGAGCGTCTGGAACCCGCGCCGGTTGAGGAAGAGGATGGCCTGGCGCCCGGCGGCGACCGTCTCCCGCAGGGCCTCCTCGAGCACCGGCGAGAGGAGTCCGGGGGAGGGGGCGTGGCGCCGCAGCCGGGACAGGTCGACGAGCTGCACCTCCGGCATGGGCCGGGAGTCAATGCGCTCCGGGAGGGCGAGGCGCTGGTACTTGCCGCTGCGGGCGTTCTCGAGCGTCTCGAGCGAAGGGGTGGCGGAGCCGAGGACGCACACCGCCTTCTCCATCCGCGCCCGGACCACGGCGAGGTCCCGGGCGTGGTAGGCGGGGCCGTCCTCCTGCTTGAAGCTCGGATCGTGCTCCTCGTCCACCACCAGGATCCCGAGGTCCGGCACCGGGGCGAAAACGGCGCTGCGCACCCCCACGCAGATGCCGGCCTCTCCCCGCCGCAGCCGGAGCCACTCCGAGTGGCGCTCCGGGTCGGAGAGCCCGCTGTGCAGGAGCGCCACCTGGTCCCCGAAGCGGGAGCGGAAGCGCCCCGCCAGCTGCGGGGTGAGCGCGATCTCCGGGACGAGCACCAGGGCGCCCCGGCCGGCTGCCCGGGCGCGCGCGATGGCCTGCAGGTAGACCTCGGTCTTCCCCGACCCGGTCACCCCGTGGAGGAGGAAGGTGTGGAAGTCGCCATCCGCGGCGGTGAGGCGCGCCAGGGCCTCGGACTGCGCCGGCGAGAGGGCGAGGGGCGCCTCGGCCGCGGGGAGGAGAGAGCCGCCGCCGGCGGCGATCGACACCGTCTCGACCACCGCCAGCCCGCGCTTCGCCAGGGAGGCGAGCGCGGCGCGGCCGCGCGGGAACGCGGCGCGAAGCTCCTCCACCGGGATGCGGCCGCGTGCGAGCAGGTACTCGAGGACCGCCCGCTGGGCGCGGGCCCGGCCGTCGAGAAGCCCCAGACCCGCCGCGGCCGCCGGGGACGGGGCGGCGTACTCGACGCCGCGCCGCGCCGGGGCGGAGGCGCCCCCGCGGGTGTTGAGGCCGGGCGGGAGCGCGGCTCGCAGGAGCTCGCCCGGCGGGGTGAGGTAGTAGTCCTCGGCCCATCGGACGAGCCGCAGCAGCGGCTCGGTGAAGGGGGGAAACTCGTCGAGGACGTCGGCGAGGTCGCGCAGCTCCACCCCGGGCGGTGGCGCGGTGGGGAAGCCCACCACGTACCCGGTGGCCCGCGGGCTCTTGCCGAACGGCACCGCCACGCGGCTGCCGAGCGCCACCTCCTCGCCCAGGCGGTGAGGGACCCGGTAGGTGAAGGTGCCGCGCACGGCGGCGGCGACGGCGACCTCGACGAGCACGGCGCGGGCAGTCTAGCAGCCCCCTCCAACCCGCGGGCCCCTCGCCGCGGCCGCGGGCCGGCGGGCTCGCCGCCCTTCAGGGAAAGAGCGCGTCGGGAACCTTCGGATTCGCCGCCAGCTTCTCGGTGGTGAGGCGCAAGGAGAGGGCGCCCCCCTCGAAGACCTCCACCGCCCGCGGGAACATGTCGCCGCCGACCGGCGAGCCGTAGTCGACGAGGCGGACGTCCGCGAGCGGCCCGGCGAAGGAGGCGAGCAGGCGTACCGGCTGGAAGCTCTGCTTGTCGATCCAGGCCTGCGGCCTCTTCTCGCGCGGCGGCGCCCCGAGGACGTAGGCCACCCGGCCGCCCATGTGCGCGAGGTAGTCCTCCGACAGCGCGATGCCGAGGCGGAAGAGCTCGTCGGCGTAGGCGCGGCCGGGGTCGGGTCCGGCGGGGCGCGTCCCGAGCAGGGCGCAGGTGGCGCGGACGAGCGCGAGCACCGCCGGGACGCGCTCGAGCCCCTTGCCGCTCGCGACCTTGCCGCGCCCGAGGGAGAGGAAGGGACCCGGCGCACCGGAGGCGGAGAGGAGGTCGAGGCGGCAGCGCCCGGGGGCCTTGATGGTGAGCACCGCGGGGACGAGGACCTCGGAGCCCGAGAGGGGAGAGCCGGTGGCGACGGCGAGCGCCCTCGCTGCCTCTCCCTCGACGGCGAGCGTCCCCCGCACCTCGAGCGAGGCAAGGGCCAGCTCCTCGCGGCGCTGCGCCATCCGCTTCAGCACCGTCGCCGGCGGGAGGAGGTAGGCGAGGGCGGGGGCGGCCGCGGCGGCGAGGGCGGCGAGGGCGGCGACGCGGGCGCCGCGCCTCATCGCGTGACCTCGCGCAGGTAGTCGAGCAGCGGGGCGCGCAGCTCGGGTCGCTTGAGCGCGTAGGCGATGTTGGCCTTCAGATAGCCGAAGCGGTCCCCGGCGTCGTAGCGATCCCCCTCGAAGCGGTAGCCGAGGAGGCCGTCGCTGCGGGCCAGCACCGCCAGGGCGTCGGTGAGCTGGATCTCGCCCCCCACCCCGGGCTTCACCGCCTCCAGGATCTCGAAGATGGAGGGCGGCAGGACGTAGCGGCCGATGACGGCCAGGTTGGAGGGCGGGTCCACCTTGGGCTTCTCGACCAGCTTCTCGATGCGGATGGTGCGCTCGTCGAGCGGCCGGCCGGCGGCGACCCCGTAGAGGCCAGCCTCCGCGAGCGGGACCTCCATCAGGGCGATGGTGGCGAGGCCGTGGCGCTCGTAGCAATCGGTGAGCTGCGCTGCCGCCGGGACGCGGGCGTCGATGATGTCGTCCCCGAGCATCACCACGAACGGCTCGTTGCCGACGAGGTCCTTGGCGCACAGCACCGCGTGCCCCAGGCCGAGCGGCTCCTGCTGCCGGACGGCGACCACGTTCGCCATCTTGGCGATGGCGCGCATCTGCTCCCGGAGGGCCGTCTTGCCGGCGCGCTCCAGGTGGGTCTCGAGCTCGCCGGCGATGTCGAAGTGGTCGACGATGGAGTCCTTGCCCCGGGCGCAGATGAGGATCACGTCGCGCACCCCGGCCGCCACCGCCTCCTCGACGATGTACTGGATGGTGGGCCGGTCGACGATGGGTAACAGCTCCTTCGGGACGGCCTTCGTCGCCGGGAGGAAGCGGGTGCCGAGGCCAGCGGCGGGGATCACGGCCTTGCGGATCTTCGCCATTGCCGGGGGACTCTAGCGGCCGGGCCGCCAGCGGGGAAGTACCGCGACGGGGAGTCCGGTGTATGGAGATGCCCCACGACCGCGAGGCCGCGCGCTTGCCCCGAGATCGGCGGGTGGTATGTTGCCGAGGTGCGCCGCCTCGCCTTTCTTCTCGCGGTCGCGGCCGGCGCTCCCGCGGCCCGCGCCCAGGCGCCGGGACCACAGCCGCCGACGCCCACCGACTACGTCTACGCCCGCTCCCTCGCACTCTCCGCGTACCGCGGGCTCGCCGCCGGGAACGACGGCATCTTCTACAACCCCGCGGCGCTGGCCGCCCGCAACCACTTCGAGATCGACGTGCAGGGCCTCGTCGCCCAGGACGGCTCGGACACCACCGCGAGCATCTTCTCCGGCTCGGTGGTCGACTCCACCGCGGGCCCGGTCACCGGCGGCTTCGCCTACTCCTACGTGAAGACCCTCGGGTACGCGCCCAGGGGCTTCTTCGGCGGGGGCACCAACCTGGCGCTCGCCACCCCGCTCGGCAAGACGTTCTTCATCGGCGCCACCCTCAACTACCTCGACCTCACCAGCTCCGCCCGAAACGTGAACGCTGTGAACCTCACCACCGGGCTCTTCTGGCAGGTGGCGAAGGTCGTCTCGCTCGGAGCGGTCGGCTACAACCTCATCAACACCTACCATCCCGACCTCACCCCCATCGCCTTCGGCACCGGGGCGGCCGTCGGGCCCGACGACACCTTTCACCTCACCGCCGACTTCTACCGAGAGTGGGGGACGGCGGTGCGCAACGTATGGTCGGCCGGGGGCGAGGCCTTCCTCTTCAGCGTCGCCGCCATCCGGGCCGGCTGGACGTTCGACCCCGGGCGCAGCACCCAGTGGTGGTCGGCGGGCCTGGGCTTCTCGGTGAGCGGGTTCGGGATGGACTTCGCCTACCGGCAGGCCTTCGGCGGGACCGCCTTCCGCGTCATGTCCGCGGGCTTCAAGGTCAACGTCAACCCGTAGCGGGCGGCCGCCGCCCCCGGCGCTCCCAGAGCGGCAGCACCACCGCCGCGCCGCTCGCGGCGTTCTCCCCGCGCCACACCGTCACGCCCCAGACCTCGCTCACCCGCTCGGCGGTGAGCACCGCCCCGGGGGCCCCGTCCGCCACCACCCGGCCGCGGGAGAGCACCAGGAGGCGGTCGGCGGCCGCCGCGGCGAGGTTGAGGTCGTGGAGGACGGCCACCACGCACAGGCCTGCGCCGGCCGCCACCCGCGCCATCTCCATGGCGCTCACCTGGTGGGCGAGGTCGAGAAACGCCGTCGGCTCGTCGAGGAGGAGGACGCGCGGCTCCTGGGCGAGCGCGCGCGCGAAGAAGACGCGCCGGCGCTCGCCGCCGGAGAGGGCGTCGAGCCGGCGCCCGGCGAGCGCCCCGAGGTCGCAGGCCTCGATGGCCCCGTCGACCGCGCCCCGGTCGAACGGGCCCGGGATGGCGAGCAGCCCCTGGTGCGGGGCCCTCCCCATCATCACCGCTTCCCGCACCGTGAAGGGCCAGGGGGCCTTCGGCTCCTGCGGCACGAGCGCGCACACCCGGGCCACCGCCCGGCGCGGCGCCGCATGGGCGTCGAGCCCGGCCAGGCGGACCGAGCCGGTGCGGGGGGCGAGGAGGCCGGCCGCGACCCGCAGCAGGGTGCTCTTCCCGGCTCCGTTCGGCCCGACGAGGGCGAGGAGCTCCCCGGCGCGCGCCACGAAGGAGATCCGGTCGAGCGCCGGCACGGCCCCGTAGGAGAAGGAGACGTCCGCCACCTCCAGCAGGGGGGTGCCCGGCGGCGAGAAGCGCGGCGGGCCGCTCAATCCGCCTCCGGTCGTTCGAAGCCGAAGAGGCGCTCGGCGTTGCCGTGGTAGACCTTCTTCAGGACGTCGCGCGGCAGCCCGAGCCCGTCGAGGGTGGCGCGCCCCTCCGGCGTCGGGTCCGGGATGGCCTCGTCGGGGGTCTCGAAGAAGCGCCAGGTCGACTCGAAGAAGCGGCGGATCTCCGCCACCGAGCGGGCGGGCCGGCCGGCGCCGAGGACGACCGCCTTCCGATCCGGCTGCGGCCCCTCGAGCCAGCGCAGGCCGGTGGCGAAGAGCACGCGATCGGGATGGGCGAGGATGACGGCCCGGGTCTCGTCGGCGTCGGCGCCGAGCTCCGGGAGCGCCCCGGCGGTGTCGAGGTAGAGGTTCGGCAGGCGGTCGAGGAGGCGTCCCGCCTCGGCCGGGTCGGCGGCGCAGCCGGCGAAGCGAGCCCCGATGAGGAGGAGCTGGGGATGGCGCTCCGCCACCCGGGTGAGCTCGTCGAGGACGGCGCGCCGCTCCTCCGGCGGCGCGGCGGGCGCGACGTTGCCGGCGCTCCCGTCCTCACGGGCCGGAGGCCCGGCCGCGCTCCCCGGCCCGGCGTCGAAGGCGACCGGGATCTCGAGCCGCCAGGCCATGTCCCAGATGGGCTCGAGATCGGGGGAGTCGAGGGGCGTGCGCCGCAATGCCCCGTCGCGGGCGGCGGGGGAGCGCGCCCGCGCCACCGAGAGCCCGAGCGCGCCGATGGCGCGTCCCTGGACCATCCGCACCACCTCCCGTCCCGACCAGTCGCCTCCGCAGCAGCCCTCCAGGTCGAGCTCCATCAGGACGGCGACGCGCCCGGGATACCGGGAGGCCTCTGCCACCCGGTCCTCGAGCCCGTCCCCGACGTGACCACCGGAGTAGTTCACGACGCCCCGGATCCCCTGGGTGGCGCCGAGCTTCATGGCGACGAGGAGGGCCCCCGGGTCGGCCTCCTGGTGGACGTCGATCTTCCAGACGTCCACGCCGCGGTAGTCCTCGCGCGGGCGGGCCCTCCCCCCGAGGTAGCTGGCGAGCGCCAGGACCGCGGCCAGGATGAGGGCCGCGAGGGAGACGATGGCGATCCAGGCGCGGCGCGGGGTCATGTGGCCCATTGTAAGGGGTGCGGCCCTATCCGGTGCGCTCCGTCCGACGCAGCAGCCAGAGGAAGAAGGGGCCCCCGGCGAGTGCGGTCAGGGCGCCCACGGGGGGCTCGGAGCCGAAGGAGAGGAAGGCGAGCCTCGCCACCAGGTCGGCGAGGACCAGGAAGGCCGCCCCGAAGAGCGCCGCCGCCGGCACGAGCAGGCGGTGGTCGGGGCCGAAGGCGCGCCGGAGGAAGTGGGGCACGATGAGCCCCACGAACCCTACCATCCCGGCGAGCGCCACCGCGGAGCCGGTGGCCAGGCTGGCGGCGAGGAACACCGCCCCCCGGGCGCGGCCCACCTCCACTCCCAGGGAGGAGGCCTCGTCGTCGCCCAAGGAGAGGAGGTTGAGCCGCCCGGACAGGGCGACGAGCGCCGAGAGGGAGAGGGCCACGAGCGCGGCGCCCGAGGCGAGCGCGCCCGCGGAGGCGTAGCCGAAGGCCCCGGTGAGCCAGTAGAGCATGCGCGCCGCCTCCTCGGGGGGCACGGTCACCTTGAGGAGCGTGATCACGCCGGCGGCGAAGGCGTTGAAGACCACGCCCACCAGGAGCGCCGCCTCCGGCACGAGCCGCCCGCCGATGCGCCCGAGCGCGAAGACGAGGGCGGTGGCGGCGGCGGCGCCCGCGGCGGCGCCGAGGGCCACCGCCGATCCCGATCCGGCGACGAGGCCGAGCGCGGTGGCCGGGCCGACGAGACCCGCCGCCGCGAGCACGAAGGAGCCGCCCAGGGCGGCCCCGCCCGACACCCCGAGGACGAAGGGGTCGGCGAGCGGGTTGCGCAGGAGCGCCTGCAGGGCCACCCCGGCGGCGGCGAGGGCCGCCCCCACCAGCGCTCCGAGCAGGGCCCTGGGGACGCGCAGCCCGAAGAGGATGGCGCGGTCCGGCTCCGTCCCGGCGAGGGCCGAGGGGAGCGACACCCTCTGCGGCCCGAGGAGGAGCGCCAGCGCGAGCGCGAGGAGGAGCGCGCCCAGACCGGTGGCGAGCGCGAAGGAGAGCCTGCGCCTCATGGCCGGCTCGCCTCCGGGTGCACGGCGGCGAGGAGCTCCGCGAGCGCGCGCGGGAGCTCCGGGCCCGGCCGCAGCACCCGGTCGTCGGGCAGGCGCACCACTCGCCCGGCGCGCACCGCCGGGATGGCGGAGAGGCGGTCGACGGTGTCGGCCGGCTCGTTGACCGCCGCGTCCAGCACCAGCTCGGGGTCGTCGGCCACGGCGCGCTCGAGGGCGTACACCGGCCAGGGGCGGGAGCCCTTCACCACGTTCTCGCCCCCGGCGATGCGGAGGAGCGCGTCCGGGTAGCTCCCCGGGCCGGCGACCACGAGCGGGTCGCGCCCGATGACGAGGAGGACGCGGCGGCGCCGGAGCGAGGCCGCGCGGTGCTCGGCGTCGGCGACGGCGGCGGCGAGCCGGGCGGCGAGCCTCTCCCCGGCGTCGGGTGCCCCGAGCGCCTTTCCCACCAGGCGCGCGCTCGCGAGCACGTCCGGCACTCCCACCACCGGGATGGCGAGCACGGGGACGCCGAGCTCGGCCATGCGGCGCACCGCCGGCCAGGCGCCCGAGTCGGCGAGCCAGAGGACGAGGTCGGGCTTGAGGCCCAGGACCGCCTCCGGGCTCGGGTCGAGGAAACCGCCCACCCGCGGCAGCCCGCTCACGGCCGGCGCGGCGTCGTAGCGGGTGACCCCGACGAGCCGGGAACCCTCCCCGAGCGCCAGCACCGTGTCGGTGAGGCTGGGCGCGAGCGAGACCACCCGCGCCGGGCGCGGGGGAGGCGGCGGCCCGAACCACTCCGCCGTCCGCCCGGGCGCCTCCCCGGGGAGGGCCGGGGAGGCGGCGAGGAGCGCGGCCGCCAGGGCCGCGCCGGGGAGGGCGCGCGCTCGGATCACTCTCCGCATGTGACGTCGGCAACGTACTCCGAGCTGCCGGTCGAAGGCACGCACAGTTCGCCCTTGGCGGCGATCGCCCCCGCCGCCGGGTCGAAGCGGAGCACGTTCCCGGAGACCCGGTCGCCCACGAAGGCGAGGTCGCCGCAGAAGGTGATGGCTCCCGGCGCGGCCCCCGGCGTCGGCACCGGCGCCATCACCGCCGGGGTGGTGCCGGAGACGTCCACCGGGACGATGCCTCCCCCGGTCACGGTGGTGCTGTCGTACTCGAAGAAGCCGCAGGTGACGTAGAGCGTGCTCCCCCGCAGGGCGATGCCCGCCGGGTCCTGGCAGCCCGGGCCCAGGTCCAGCGCGGTGGGGAGGGCGAGCGACTGGGTGGTGGTGTCGACGACGGCGAGCAAGCCGTTCCCGCCGGGCGCGAAGGTGGCAGGTACGAGGTTCCAGAGCGTCACGTAGAGGCGGGTGCCTCGGAGGAGCAGGCGCGCCGGCATGGCCCGGGCGCCCGGGCTCGCCAGGGCGGAGAGGTCGATGGTCTTCGTCACCGCCTGCTGGGTGAGGTCGAGGACGGCGACGGCGTCGCTGCCGTTCAGGGCCACGTAGGCGGTGGTGGTCCCGGCGAAGGCGATGCCCTGCGGGTAGGAGGTGGCGCCGAGCTGGATCTCGCCCACCGGCATCCCCTGCGCCGGGTCGACGACGACGATCGACCCGACCGCGTCGTTGGAGGCGTAGAGGAGCCCTCCCACCGCCCCCAGGTACTCGAGGTCCGAGAAGCTCCCGGACTGGGGGATGACCACGCTCGACACCGGCGCCGCCAGGCCGAGGCCGAGCTCGTCCAGGGTGTTGCTCTCCGAGTTCGCGACCCAGAGCGCCGTCCCCACCCGCGCAAAGGCGATGGGGCCGCTGTCGACCTGCACCGGGGCGCCCACGAGCTCTAGGCTGGCGGTGGCCCCGCGCACCTGGTCGCCGTCGAAGCAGGCGACGTAGATGGCGGGCGAGCACTGGGTGCCGGAGCAGCAGGAGCCGCCGCTGCAGCTCTGCCCCTCCGCGCACGCGAGCCCGGGCGAGCCGCAGTTCCTGGGGTCGGACGAGAGGGAGAGGCACTGCCCCTGGTAGACGGTCTGGTCGGCGGAACAGACGACCTCTTTGGAGCAGGCGCCGGCGGCGAGTGGCACGAGTGCGAGGAGCGCGCTGCGGAGTCTCGGGGTCACGTTCATTCCTCCTTGGTGGACCCCACCCGCAAGGTGGCGAGGAACATGCGGGAGGGGAGTGGGTAGCCGAAGCCGTCCTGGAGGGTGCGGTCGTCGAGGAGGTTCTTCACCTCCACGGTGAGGCGCACCTCGGGGCGGCGCAGGATGCGGACGAAGGCGCCGGCGTTGACGACGAAGCTCGCCGGCACCGCCTGGATGTTGCGGGAGTCGAGGTACTGCAGGCCGACGTACTGCGCCTCGGCGCTGCCGCCGGCCGGCCCCGCGTCCGCCGAGATCCGGGCGTAGAGCCGGTTGCGGGGGCGGTGCGGGAGCTCCTGGCCGACGATGCCGGGGAGGCCGAGGAGCTCCTCGGTGGCCATGAAGGTGTAGGCGAGCTGCCCTTGCAGGTTCCAGAGGGATCGGAGGGCGGCGCTGGTCGCCTCCACCTCCGCGCCGGCGGCCGAGGCGCGCCCGAAGTTGAAGGGCTTGAAGGTGCCCGGGGTTCGCCCGCTGTCGTAGACGATGATGTCCTGGTAGAGCGCCCCGAAGGCCCCCACCTCGGCCCGCCCCAGGGGCCCGTCGTAGACGAGCGCGCCGTCGGCGCTCCAGGCCTGCTCCGGCACCAGGTCCGGGTTGGGCTCGAAGTAGGCGTTCTGGAGGTAGAGCTCGGAGAAGCTGGGGGGACGGAAGGAGTGCCCCGCGCTCCCCCGCACGGAGAGCGGTCCGACGATGCGGGCGCTCGCCCCGAGCTTGCCCGAGATCCCGGTGAAGGGGCCGACGGCGTCGATCCGCACGGCCGGCGAGACGCGCGCCTGGTCGTCGCCGAGGACGAGGTCGTCGCCGGCCCAGGCGGCGAGCGTCGGGCGGGAGTGGACCCCGGTGTCGGTCGAGTCGAGCCGCTCCTCGGAGGCGAGCGCGCCGGCCGAGAGCGTGCTCGGGCCGGCGCCCCATGAGACCCTGGCCTCGCCGCCCAGGGCCGCGTCGCGCTGGACCACCGCGCCGGTGCCGGCCGGCGGCTCGAGCCAGACGTCGAGGTCCTCGACCCGGCCACTGGCGCTCGCCTCCACCACCAGGCCGGCGGTGACGAGATGCGACCAGCGCAGGGAGGCCGTCCCCCTCCCGCCCCGCTGCCAGTCGTCCGGGGTGGGGCTCGAGGGAACGCCCGGCAGCTGCCGCCAGCCCCAGGAGAGCTGGGCCAGGCCGTCGAGGCGGTCGGATCCGGGCGTGTAGCGCCCCTTGAGGAGCAGCCCGCCCTGCGCCGACGCGTCGTTCGACCTCACCATGGGGACGAGCGGGCTCCCCGGGACGGACGGGTCGCGCGGGTAGAGGTAGGGGAAGTCCCCCTGGGTGGCGGTGCCGGTGGCGGCTCCGAGGATCGCCCAGCGCTCGCCGCCCACGGCCAGATCGGCGACCCCGGAGAAGGTGTCGAACGAGCCGCCGGTGAGCTCGGCGCCCCAGGTGCCGGCGGTGGCGGGCAGGGTCACCACGTTGACGGCGCCGCCCAGGGCGCCGGCGCCGTAGTAGGCGCCCTCGGCACCGCGCACCACCTCCACCCGCGAGATCCAGTGGAGCGGGATGGAGGAGAGGTCGACGCCGCCTCCAGCCGCGGTGTCGAGCGGGATGCCGTCGAGGAGCACCAGCACCCCGCTCGAGCTCGAGCCGCGGATGGAGATGGTGGAGAGCTGGCCCATCCCGCCGTCGCTGCGGATGGTGACCCCCGGGGCCGTCCCGGCGAGCTCGGCCACTCCCTTCAGCTCGCCGCCGTACCGCTGGGCCTCGACGACGGTGGCCGAGGCGGTCGGGTCCTGCACCGCCTGGCGGCCCGGCAGGGAGATGACGGCCTCCTCGAGCCGGATGGGCTCGCGCTCGTCGCCGTCGCCGTCGCCGCGGGCGAGGCGCGAGTACGCGATGGCGAGCGCCAGCACGCTCGCCCGGGCGATCGGGTGTCCCATCGATCCCGCGCGTCTCCTTCGGACGCGAAGAAATCACGGGCCGCGAACCATTCGCGGCCAGGCCCGGGGGGAGGTCTCCTGGCTTCCGGGGCACGGCTTTGGGCCGTGGGTGCCTGCCACCTTCCCGCCGCGGCACGCGCGACAGTGGTGACTGCCTGCAGGCACCTTCGCCCCGGCTACAGTGGCGGGACCGCGCCGGACTCCGACCGGCTTCCCTGATCCCCCGGGCGACTGTGTAAGCCCTCGTAGCGCTCCCCGCGCCGGGGTGTCAAGAAGCGAGTGCGAAGCCCGCGGACGGAGGGGCGATCGAGGGAGGCGGGCCCGGCGGTCCAATGGCGCGCATCCGGCCCTTCGTGACGCGGTTCGGCGAGCTCGCCCCCGGCCAGCGGCGCGAGGAGAGTTGAGGCGACGAGGCGGTCCGCGCGATACAGTGCAGCGCAATGAGAGACCTGGGCGCGCCCGGCGCGAGCCACCCCCTTAAGCCCGAACGCCCGTTGCGGATCGCCATGGTCATCGACGCCTGGGACGAGGCGAACAACGGGGCGGTGGTCTCGACGCGCCGCTTCTCGGAGATCCTCCGGAGCCGGGGATGCGTGGTGGAGATCCTCGCCACCGGCGAGCCGGCCCCGGGCAAGGTGCCCTTCAAGACCTTCTTCGTCCCCACCCCGGGCCGGATCATGGAGAGGATGCGGCTGCCCTTCGCGTGGCCGGACAACCGCATCCTCGCGGAGGCGCTCTCGCGGCAGGACGTTGTCCACGTGCAGTTCCCGTTCTACCTGGGGATCCGGGCCATCACGGTTTCCCGCCAGGCGCGCGTGCCGGTGGTTTCGACGTTCCACGTCCAGGCGGAGCACCTCCTGCACAACGTGAACGTCCACAGCCGGACGCTCGTCAGCTGGGTCTACCGGTTCTTCCTCAGGACCACCTACAACCGCTCCGACCACGTCGTCTGCCCGAGCCGCTTCGCCCAGGAGGAGCTGACGCGCTACGGGCTGCGCGTGCCGTCGTCGGTCATCTCGAACGGCGTCCCGCCGGAGTACCGTCCGCTCCCCAAGGACGAGTGCCCCCGGTTCGACGGGAAGTTCACGATCCTGTGCGTGGGCCGGCTCGCGCGTGAGAAGCGCCAGGACCTCCTCCTCGAGGCGGTGCGAGCCTCGCGGCACGAGGCGAACATCCAGCTCGTCCTCCTCGGGGACGGCCCCCAGCGCGCGCGCCTCGAGGAGCAGGGGAAGAGCCTCACCAACCGGCCGATCTTTCGCTGGCTCAAGCCCGCCGAGCTCATCCCCTACTACGGCGGGGCGGACCTGTGCGTGCACGCGGCCGACGTAGAGGTCGAGTGCATGTCGGTCCTCGAGGCGATGGCCTGCGGCCTGCCGTGCCTCATCGCCCGGTCGCCGCTCAGCGCCACCTCCCAGTTCGCCCTCTCCGACGACTTCCTCTTCGAGGCCGGGGCGCGCGAGGATCTGACGCGGAAGATCGACTCCTTTATCGAGAACCGGGAGGGGCTCGCGAAGGCGCGCGAGGCCTACCGCGAGGCGGCGCGAGGCTACGCGGTCGAGGCCTCCGCGGAGAAGCTCCTCGACGTCTACCGCAAGGTGGTGGCCGCCGCCTCGGGGAGCTCCTCGGCCGCCGCTTGATGCGAGCGCCGGACAGGGACGAGGCGCGGCGGCCTGCCCGACGCGCTCCCGGCTCCGGGCGTCGAGGAGCGCGCGCGATGCCCGCCGACCGAGGGCGATCGAGGAGGCCGGCCCGGCGGCCGGAAGGGGCGCGCCCGCCCGGCGCGGCCCGGGTCCCGGGCGCGCCAGGCGGACCGGCGGCGCCGCGGCGAGGAGCCGCCTCAGGGCGCGGCTTCGGCCTCGACCGGCTCCTCGTCGGGGGTGCGGGCCTCCGGCGTGCGCGCCTCGCGCACCAGGAGCCGGTTCGTGCTCCAGGGGAAGGCGTCGAGGATCAAGGTGAGGCTCCCGTCCCTGTTGGTGAAGGCGGCGCCGAGCTTCATCCAGTAGGGGCGGACCCCGTCCCGGCGCTCGATGACCGCGTATACGGAGAGTGGCTTGCGGCCCGGCGGGCCGCCGTTCGCTTCGCTCATCGTCGATCTCCCTTGCAGCGGGTTCGCCGGGAGAGGAGCAAGGACCATGCCCGGGCGGTGCGGTCGCGGTTGCGCCCTCGGGCGCGCGCGACCGAGGCCGGTCGGCGGACGGCCGTTTGGTCGGCGGACCGGGTCGCCTTCAGTTGGCGACGGTGCGCGGCAGGTTGGGCGGCGGGCTCGGGTCCACCGCGCCGTAGGTCGACTCGTACCGCGCCATGTTCTCCTGCATCGCCAGGATGAGCCGCTTCATGTGCCTGGGGGTGAGGATGGCCCGGGCGCGGACGGTGGCCCGGGGTGTCTCCGGGTGCAGGTAGAGGAGGTCGAGCGTGAACTCGCTGTCGGTGTGGTTCACCATGGCCACGTTCACGAAGACCCCGTTGGCGATGACGGGGTCGAGCTCGATCTGGACCTGGACGGACGCGCCGCCGGGGGCGCCGGGGACGCTGGGCTTGTCGGACATGGGGGCGAGCGTACCCGGAATCCGCGTTGTTGCGTGAGGAGTCGCATGCTAAGGGACGCGGGATGCCAGAGCCCAAAGCCCGCGGGGATGGCCGACCCTTCGACCTCCCCGGGGGCCCGGACGCGGCGCTCCTCCTGCACGGGCTCACCGGCTCGCCCTTCGAGGTCCGGTACCTGGCGGAGAGGCTCCACCAGGCCTTCGGGATCCGCTGCCGCGGCCCCGTGCTCCCGGGCCACGAGAGCCCGGAGGCGCTCGCCCGGGTGCCATGGCGGGAGTGGATGGACGGCGCGCGCCGCGAGCTCCTGGCGCTCGACGGGGCGGGGCGGACGCTCGTCGTCGGCTGCTCCATGGGCGCGCTCCTCGCCTGCGCGCTCGCCCGCGACTACGCCTCGCGCGTCGACGGGCTGGTGCTGCTCGCGCCCGCGCTGCGGCTCACCTTCCCGGGACGGGCGGCTGCCTGGCTGGCGCGCCACACGCCGCTCGCGCGGGTGATGCCCTTCTCCCGCAAGCGCTCCGGTCCCGACGTGGCGGACGGGGCGATGCGGGCCTTGAACCCCTGCCTGGACGCGGTCCCGCTCGCCTCGGTGGTGGAGCTCTCCGATCTCGCCGCCTTCGTGGACGCCCTCCTCCCGGAGGTGCGCGCCCCGGCGCTCGTCGTCGCCGGCGGCCGCGACCACACCGTCTCGCTCGCCGGCGTGCGTCGGATGGCGGGGCGGCTCGGCGGGGAGACCCGGCTCGTGGTGCTGCCCCGAAGCCAGCACCTGGTGGGCATCGACGTGGAACGCGACCGATGCGCCGAGGAGGCCCGCCTCTTCCTCGACGCCCTCCCGGCCCGCCCGGCGGCGGTGAGCGCGAGGTGAACATGGGCTCGTACGTGGTGGCGATCGACCAGGGCACCACCGGCACCACCGTGCTGGTGCTCGACCGCCGGCTCTCGGTGAAGGCCAAGGTGAACGCCGAGTTCCCGCAGCACTTCCCGCGCCCCGGCTTCGTGGAGCACGACCTGGAGGAGATCTGGCGGTCCACCACCTCGGTGCTCCGGCGGGCGCTCTCGCAGGCCGGTGTCCGCGGCAAGGAGGTGGCGGCGGTCGGCATCACCAACCAGCGCGAGACGACCGCTCTCTGGGATCGCCGGAACGGAAAACCGGTGCACCGGGCCATCGTCTGGCAGGACCGGCGCACCTCCGCCGAGTGCGCGCGCCTCAAGGCAGAGGGGAGGGAAGCCTGGGTGCGGGAGCGCACCGGCCTCGTCCTCGACCCCTACTTCTCCGGGACCAAGCTCGACTGGATGCTCACCCATCTGAAGGGGCTCCGCGAGCGGGCGGAGCGGGGCGAGATCGCCTTCGGGACGATCGACACCTTCCTCGCCTACCGGCTCACCGGCGGGGAGTCCCACGTCACCGACCCCTCCAACGCCAGCCGCACGCTCCTCATGAACCTGCGCACGCTCCGGTGGGACCCGGAGCTCCTCGACCTCTTCCACGTGCCCGGCGCGGTCCTGCCGGAGATCCGCATGAGTTCGGAGGTCTACGGAACGACGAAGGGCCTGCGGGTCCTCCCCGATGGCGTGCCGGTGGCCGGGATCGCCGGGGACCAGCAGGCGGCGCTCTTCGGCCAGGCGTGCTTCTCGCCCGGGGAGGCGAAGTGCACCTACGGGACCGGGGCCTTCGTCCTCGAGAACACCGGCAGGGAGCCGGTCTTCTCGACCCGCGGCCTGCTCACCACCGTCGCCTGGTCGCTCCCGGGAGAGGTGGCCTACGCGCTCGAGGGCAGCTCCTTCATCGCCGGTGCCGCGGTGCAGTGGCTCCGCGACGGCCTCGGGATCATCCGGCGGGCCTCGGAGGTGGAGGCGCTCGCCCGGAAGGTGCCGGACACCGGGGGCGTGGTCTTCGTTCCGGCGCTCACCGGCCTCGGCGCCCCCCACTGGCGCCCCGACGCCCGGGGGCTCGTCTGCGGGATCGACCGCGGCACGACGAAGGCGCACCTCGCGAGGGCCGCGCTCGAGGGCATCGCCCTGCAGATCCACGACCTGGCGGTGGCCATGCAGGCCGAGTCGGGCCAGCGCTTCCCGGTGTTCAAGGTGGACGGGGGTGCCACCGCGAACGACCTCCTCATGCAGATGCAGGCCGACCTCCTCGGTGTCCCCGTCGAACGACCCCGGATGGTGGAGACCACCGCGCTCGGGGCGGCCTTCCTGGCCGGCCTGGCGGTCGGCTTCTGGAAGTCGCGCGAGGACATCCGGCGCGCCTGGAAGAGGGACCGCCGCTTCGAGCCGCGAATGTCGGAGGGCGACCGGGAGCGGCTCTTCGCCCGCTGGCACCGGGCGGTGGCGATCGCCTGACGCCCCCCCCGAAGGAGCCAGAAGGGGATCCGAACCGTCCAAAGCGCCCGGAAGTCCTTGATCGCCCCGTTCGGGTATCGAAGAATGAGGCCGATGCGGGGGAGGACAGAGGATAGGGGCGAGCGCGTCCGCGAGGCGGTGCGCGTCTCCGTCGGAGTCCACGTCCGCTATCGGTTCGACACGCGCGAGGAGTTCGCGGCGGCCACCGCCGTCGACGTCTCGGCGAGTGGCGTGTTCGTCCCCTTCGAGGGCAAGCAGGGTGCCGGCGCCATGGTCGAGCTCGAGGTCGAGTGGCCGAAGAGCGGGAAGCCGCTCCACGGGTTCGGGCGGGTGGCCCGCCTCGGCAACTGCCCCGACGGGAAACCGGGCATGGGCGTGCAGTTCGTGAGCTTCGACGAGCAGGACCTCGAGCTCATCGAGGAGTTCGTCACCGTGGCGGCCGAGCTCGAGAAGGCGAAGGCCGGCACACCCTAGAACAGGCGGTCGAGAGCCTCGCCGACCGTCTCCACCCCGATGAGCTCGAGCCCGTCCGGAATCTCGGCGTGGCGCGCGTTCGCATGGGGGACGAGGGCGCGGCGGAACCCGAGGCGGGCGGCCTCGCCCAGGCGGGCCTCGACCTGCGCCACCGCTCGCACCTCGCCGGCGAGCCCCACCTCGCCGAGCACCAGGGTCCTCGCCTCGAGCGCCCGGTTGCGGAAGGAGGAGGCGAGCGCCGCCACCGTCGCCAGGTCCGCCGCCGTGTCGTCGAGGGTGAGCCCCCCGGCGACGTTCACGAAGAGGTCGCAGCCGACGATGTCCATCCCCACCTTCTTCTCGAGCACGGCCGCGAGCAGCGCCACCCGTGCGGGGTCGAGGCCCAAGGCGGTGCGCCGCGCCGTCCCGTAGCCGCTCGGGGCGACGAGCGCCTGCACCTCCACGAGGAGGGTCCGGGTCCCGGAGAGGGCGGCGGCGACGGCGCTGCCCGCGGCATTCTCCGGGCGCTCCGCCAGGAACAGGGCGGAGGGGTTCGGGACCTCGGCGAGGCCGCCCGCCTTCATCTCGAAGACGCCGATCTCGCTCGCCGAGCCGAACCGGTTCTTGTGGGCCCGGAGCACCCGGTACGGGTGAGCCCCGCCGCCCTCGAAGTAGAGGACGGTGTCGACCATGTGCTCGAGGACGCGCGGGCCCGCGATGGCGCCGTCCTTGGTGACGTGGCCGACGAGGAAGACCGGCGTCTCGGCAGTCTTGGCGTAGCCCATGAGGCGGGCCGCCACCTCGCGGATCTGGGTCACCGTTCCCGGGGCGGAGGCGAGCTCGGGCAGGTACTGCGTCTGGATGGAGTCCACCGCCAGCACCGCGGGCTCGAGCGCCTCGGCGGCGAGGAGGACGCGGGACGCGTCGGTCTCGGCGAGGACGTGCAGGTTCTCGCTCGTCACCCCGAGCCGGTCGGCGCGGAGCTTCACCTGGCGCGCCGACTCCTCGCCGGAGACGTAGAGCACCGGGGCGCCCGGGCGGGCGCGGGCGAGCCGGTCGAGCGCGGTGAGCAGGAGGGTGCTCTTCCCGATCCCCGGATCGCCCCCGAGGAGCGCGAGCATCCCCGGGACCACCCCGCCTCCGAGGACGCGGTCGAGCTCGCCGATCCCGGTGCGGAGCCGCTCGTCCTCGCTCGCCGCCACCTGCCGGAGCGGGACGGGGCGGGAGGCGCCGGCGGGCGGCGGCCGCCGCGACGGCGAGCGGGCGTCGGGCAAGGCCTCCTCGTGAAGGGTGTTCCACCGCTGGCAGGAGGGGCACTGGCCGAGCCACTTCGGCGAGGAGTGGCCGCACTCCGCGCAGGCGAAGACCGTTCGAGGCCGGGCGGCGGGGCGTCCCACGGGCCACCCGTAGCATCCGCCTCTGACGAGCGGCGGGGCTGGGCGATAGGGGATTCCACGCGGAGCGCTCCCTGTCCGCGAGGGTGGGAGCCGGTTTCGCGCGCCCGGAGCGCGAAGCCTTGAAGGAACGACACTTCGGGGATAGGTTACGCCCCTACTCGCCTTTCTCGCTGCGGGATTCGCAGCGCCTTTGCTCAGGAGTGACGCATGAGTAAACGTCTCTTCGGTCTTGCCGCGGTCGCCGTGCTCGCATTCGTTGCCACCGGTTGTGGGGGAAGCTCGAGCTCCTCGTCGACGACCGTCGGGAGCTGCAACATCTCCAGCTCGGGGATCTGTGCGCAATACTCCCTGACCAACGTGTCGTCGTCCGACCAGACCGCCGTGAGCACCGTCTGCACCGGCGCCGGCGGCACCTACGGGCACGGGTGCTCCGGGAGCTTCGTCTCCGGCTCGTGCAGCGTGACGGGCGCGGCGCTTTCGGGATCGCAGGGCTTCCAGTTGCCGGCGGACCTCGCGAGCACGACCTTCACCGTCGACTTCAGCTCGAGCCTCTACACCGCCGCCCAGGCCCAGGGGGCGTGCACGGAGCTCGGCGGCACCTGGTCGAACGGCTAGCCGAGCGTCGGCCTGACGCATTCGGGGCCGCCCGCCGCCGTTTCGGCGGGCGGCCCCTGTCCTGTCCGCCGGCCGATCGCGTTAAGGCAGCCGTAAACCGAACGGCCGAGGTGGGTTGACGACCGCGCCCGCGCGAGTATCCTCTCGCGACCATGTGTGAGACCCGCGCGAGCCTGCCCCCCGACGTCGAGCCCATCTCCGCCGCCGAGGCCCGGCGCCTCATCCACCACACCTCCGGTCCCGAGCTCGAGGCGCTGCTCGACCGGGCCGCCCGGGTCCGCCGTGCGGTCCACGGGAGCGAGGTGAGCCTGTGCGGGATCACGAACGCCAAGAGCGGCCAGTGCCCGGAGGACTGCGGCTTCTGCTCCCAGTCGGCTCGCTTCAAGGAGGCCGATGCTCCGGTCTACGGGCTCATCTCCGCCGAGGAGATGCTCGAGCAGGCGAAGGCGGCCGAGGCGGCGGGGGCCCGCGAGTTCTCCATCGTCTGCTCCGGCACGCGCGTCTCCCGGGAGAAGGAGCTATCCGAGATCGAGGAGGCGGTGAGGCGCATCAAGGCCGAGACCACCCTCGAGCCCTGCGCCTCGCTCGGGCTCATGCGCAGGCCCGACCTGGAGCGGCTACAGAAGGCCGGACTCATGCACTACCACCACAACCTGGAGACCTCCCCGAGCCACTTCGACCAGGTGTGCTCCACCCACTCCTTCCAGGAGCAGATCGACACCATCCGGATGGCGAAGGGGCTCGGCCTCAAGCTCTGCACCGGGGGGATCCTGGGGATGGGCGAGACGCCCGAGCAGCGCATCGAGCTCGCCGAGGTGCTCCGCGACCTCGACGTCGACTGCATCCCCATCAACTTCCTGAACCCCCGACCGGGCACGCCCATGGCGCACCTCAAGGCCATCACCGCCGAGGAGTGCCTGGCGGCGGTGGCGGTCTTCCGCCTCATGATGCCCACCGCCCACATCTTCGTGATGGGCGGGCGCGAGGTGAACCTGAAGGAGAAGCAGGACCTCATCTTCCGGGCGGGCGCGAACGGCACCATGGTCGGCAACTACCTCACCAGCGCCGGCAAGACGCCGGCCCAGGTGATCGAGATGATCGAGGGGCAGGGGATGGCGGTGAAGCCGACCCCGGACGCGGGGCGCTGGGCCTTCCACGGCCAGGCGCCCTCGGAGACGCGCTGGAACCGCCGCGCCGCAGAGCCGGGCCGGCGCTCCCTGCCCGTCCTCCGCTAGATGCCGCGCGGCGCGCTCGACTGGATCCCGGCGGAGCTCGCCGCCCTGGAGGCGAAGGGGCTCCGCCGCTCGCTCGAGCCGCTCGAGACCGGGCAGGGGCCGGTGGTGGCGGTGGGCGGCCGCCGCCTCGTCAACCTCTGCTCCAACGACTACCTCGGGCTCGCCTCCGATCCGCGCCTGAAGGAGGCGGCGGCGCGGGCGGCGGAGCGGGAGGGCGCCGGCAGCGGGGCGGCCCGGCTCGTCGCCGGGGACCTCCCGGTGCACGGGAGGCTCGAGTACCGGCTCGCCGAGATGAAGGGGACCGAGGCGGCGCTCCTCTTCTCCTCCGGCTACCACGCCAACGCCGGCGTGGTGGGGGCGCTGGTGGGGCGCGGGGACGCCGTCTTCTCCGACGAGTGGAACCACGCCTCCATCATCGACGGGTGCCAGCTCTCCCGCGCCGAGGTGGAGCGCTACTGGCACGGAGACGTGGACGAGCTCGGGAAGCTCCTCGCCGCCTCGAAGGCGCGCCGCAAGCTCGTGGTCACCGACGCCGTCTTCGGGATGGACGGCGACGCCGCCCCCCTCGCCGACATCGTGGCCCTCTGCGAGCGCCACGGCGCCATGCTCTACCTCGACGAGGCCCACTCCACCGGGGTGCTCGGGAAGACCGGCGCCGGGCTGGCGGAGGCGACCGGGCTCACCGACCGGGTCGACGTGCTCATGGGGACCCTGGGGAAGGCGCTCGGGAGCTTCGGGGCCTTCGTCGCCGGCTCGCGGCCGCTCTGCGACTGGCTCACCAGCCGCTGCCGGACCTTCGTCTTCACCACCGCCCTGCCTCCCTCGGCCTGCGGGGCGGCCATCGCCGCCCTCGACGTGCTGCGGGAGGAGCCCGGACGTCGCCAGAGGCTGCGCGAGCTCTCCACCCGCATGAAGGACGGGCTCGAGTGGCTCGGGTTCCCGATGGAGCGCGTGGTGGCGCCCATCTTCCCGGTCGTCCTGGGGGAGGAGGAGCGGTCGCTCGCTGCTTCCCGGGCCCTGCGCGAGCGCGGCTTCTTCGTCCGCGCCATCCGCCCCCCGACGGTGCCGCGGGGGACGAGCCGCCTGCGCGTCTCGCTCACCGCCGCCCACACCGCGGAGCAGGTGGACGGCTTCCTCTCCTCGCTGCGCGACGTCCTCGAGGAGGTGGGCTTCGAGCCGGGCGCCCCCTCGGAAGGGCGCCGGTAGCGCGCCCGCGCCGCCTTCCCGCGGCGAGGCTATGATCCCCCTCGTGGGTCCGGGACAGCTCGGCCGCTACCTCCTCGTCGTCGGCGCGCTCCTCGCGCTCGCCGGGCTCCTCCTCGTCCTCTCCGAGCGCCTGCCCTTCCCGAGGCTCGGCCGGCTGCCGGGCGACCTGTCCTTCCAGAAGGGGGCCTTTCGCTTCTACTTCCCCCTCGCCACCTCGCTCCTCCTGAGCGCTCTCCTCACCCTCTTCCTCTGGATCGTTCGCCGTCGCTGAGGCGAGGCGGGCCCTTGGGACGCTACCGGCGGAGCGCGGACTCCGCCCAGCGCAGGACGCCCTCGCGCGAGCGGAACTCGTCGAGCGAGCGCGCCTCCGAGCCCGGGAGGATCTCCCTCGCCATCCGCGCGAGGGCGGTCCCCGGGCCGAGCTCGAGGAAGGCCTTGCAACCCATCTCCGCCGCCGCCGCGAGGCAGCGTGCCCACTCGATGCGCTCGGCGAGCTGACGGGAGAGGGTGTCGACGGCCTCCTCGCGCCGCCGCACCGGCTCCGCGCTCACGCCGGCGAGCACCGGCACCCGGGGGTCCTCGAGGCCGGAGCGCCGGAGCGCGGCGGCGAAGGGGCCGACGGCGGCGGCGAGGAGCCGGGTGTGGGCCGGGACTCCGATGGGGAGGCGCACCACCGTTCGGGCTCCCTCCGCGGGGGCGAGGCGCTCGAGGGCCGCGAGCGCCTCCTCGCTTCCGCCCACCACGCAGTGTTCGGGGCCGTTGGCGATGGCCACCTCGGCGCCGAGCCGGGCGGCGAGCGACTCGGCGCGCGCGAGCGGGAGGCCGCGCAGGGCGAGGAGCCCGCCCCGGGTCGCGCTCGCCGCCTCCATCGCCTCGGCCCGCGCGGCCGCGAGCCGGATCGCCTCCCCGGGAGCGAGCGCGCCGGCGCAGCCGTAGGCGACGAGCTCGCCGAGGCTGTAGCCGAGGAAGAGGGAGGGGCGGGGGAGCGAGTCCTCGAGCGTCGCCCAGGAGGCGAGCTCGGCGGAGCAGACGAGCGGCTGGGCGACGCGGTTCTGGTAGAGGCCCTGGCCGCCGCGTCCGAGGAGGGCGAGCGGGTCCTCGCCGAGGGCCTCCCTCGCCCGCTCCAGCACCGCCCGCCCCGCCTCGCGCGTCAGCGAGAGGGCGAACATGGAGGCGTGCTGGTCGCCCTGGCCCGGGCACAGGACGGCGAGGCCGGTCACGGCCGCCCCTGATCCGCCCGGCGCCGGCAGAGCCGGTGGACGAGGAGCGAGGCGGCGAGGAGGTCGGCGCTCCCTCCCGGGGAGAGGCCGCGGGCGACGAAGTCCCGGTCGATCTCGAGCAGGCGGGACTCCCACCCGGGGGAGCGGACCCCGCCCGCGCCGAGGAACCCCCGCGCCCGGGCGGTGGCGAAGCGGAGCCCCTCCGGGCCCGCCCGGTAGAGGAGGTTCGTGTCCGGCAGGGCCGCGACGAGGCTCAAGAGGCACTGGACGGCGGCGGCGGCGCGCGGCGAGCCGCGGGCGAGGCTCTCCTCGAGCGCCGGCAGGCCGACCTCGAAGACGTGTGGGAACCCCTCCGCCGCCTCGTCGCGCGCGCCCCCGGCCCCGTGACGGCGCCTCGCCAGGGAGCCGTGGCTCCCCGGCGAGGGCGGCAGCTCCGTCCGCACCGCCCGCCCGTAGCCGCGGTGGACCTCCTCCCGCAGCGCTCCCGGCCGGCACGCCTCTCCCGAGGCCTCGATCCGGGCCCCGGCCGCCGAGAGGAGCCCCAGGGTGAAGATGGCGCCCCGGTGGGTGTTCACGCCCCCCGTCGCCCCGAGCATGCGCTCCTCGGCGCCGGCGGCGAGGGACCGGAGCGCCGCGAACGGTGCTCCGCGGGCGCCCGCCCGGGCGACCTCGCGGTAGTAGCCGCGCAGGGAGAGGAGGCTCGCGAAGAAGGTGCGGGCGTCCATGTCTCGGTGCGCCCCCGGGCTCCGCGGGGTGACGAGCCCGGGCTTGGGGTGGAGGGCGAGCTCCTCGTGGAGCGAGGCCACCGCCGCGCGCCCCACGCGGGAAGCGACCTCGTCGACGGCGCCGGGCCCGGGCGCGAGGGGTGGGACCGACCTGCGCTCGCGGTCCCTCGGCATCAGGCGGCCTCCCCGGCCGCGAGCGGGCCGAGCGCTTCCCCCCGCTCCAGGAGCGCCACCGAGCGGAGCGACTTCACGAGAACCCGGCGCGGGGATCCGAGGAGCTCGCGCCAGGAGGCGGCCCGCCCGCCGCCGAGGAGCACCTCGCCGTCGAGCCTCGGGCCCGCCCGGCCGGCGCGCTCGAGGAGGCGGAGGCCTTCCTCGAGCTCCTTGCGGGTCCGGGGGGCGAGGAGCAGGTCCACGTCCGACCCCGGCTGCAGGTAGGGCTCGCCGGAGAGGTGCTGCCAGGCGAGCGACCCGTAGACGCCGAGGGGGAGGCCGAGGGCGCTGGCGGCCGCCTCGAGCTCTCCGAGGCCCGTCCGCCAGGCGGGCGGCGCACTCTCCCTCGCCTCGGCGAGCGAGAGGGGGGGCAGGAAGGAGGCGACCACCTCGCCCGCCACGGCGAAGGCCGCGCGGCGCACCTCCGGGCCCACCCGCAGGGCGATCCCGAGCGCCACCGCTCCCTCCGGCAGGCCGGCGGCGACGCGGCAGGCGACCGCCGGTAGCCCCCGGCCGAGCCAGCCCCGGACGTCCGCGAGGAGCGCCGGGTCCGGCGGGGAGAGGAGCGCCCCGGGCCAGGAGCCGCGGAGCCACACCCGGTCGTGGCGGGAGGGGAGGAGGCTAGCCGCCACCGCCGCGCCCCCCTCTCACCGCCTCGGCCACTCGCCGGGCGAGGAGCCTTCCGCCCCGTTCCTCTCCCCGCTCGCTCCGGCGATCGGGGCCCGCCTCGCGCCGGAGCGCCTGCAAGAGCGCGGCCGCGAGCGGCGGCTGCCAGACGGACTCGACGGCGCCGAGCCGCACGTAGTTGTCGAGGCCGGGGGCGAGGACCGGCGAGGTGCGCGAGACCTCGGCGAGCCGCTCGAGCGGGATCTTCGTCACCCGGGCCATGGCGGGGAGGTTCATCACCCACAGGCGGGCCCCCTCGACGGCGTGGACCTCGTCGCCCATGAAGCCCAACGCGAGCGCGCTGCCGCTCGAGGCCTCGCCGTAGACGAGCGAGAGGAGCCGGTGGCCACGCTGGCGCGCCAGCTCCAGCGCCGTCGCCAGGTGGGCGAGGTAGCCGTTCAGCCCCAGGATCTCGTCCCGCAGGCTCATGCGCTGGCCGCGGGAGTCGAGGAGGGCGAGGAGGGGGCGAGCCGGGTGCCGGCGGACGACGTCGAGGACGAAGGCCGCGAGCGCGAGCGCCTCCTCCGCCCCCACCTCGAGCCCCTGCGCCGTCCCGAGGACGGCGACCTCTCCCTCCGGGGAGGCGCCGCTGCCGAGGAGGAGCGAGCCCTCCTCCCGCACCGAGTGGCCCGCGGGGAAGAGCGAGAGGAGGAGCTCCGCCGCCGTCATCGGCCGCCCCGGCGGGCGCCCGCCACCGCTCGCAGGAACTCCGGCGCCTCGAGGAGCGGCAGCGCCTCGGGACGCTCCACTCCCGCCGCCCGCCAGACCTCGGAGGCGTCGGCGGCGCCCCCGAACTCGGCGAGGCGCCGCCCGAGCTGGCGGTGCTCGCGCTCGAGCTCCTCCAGGTCGAGAGGGCGCGCCGACACCCGCAGGAGCTCCGCCGCCGCCGTCCGGAAGGCCTCGAGGTCGTCCTCGAGCAGCCGGTCGGCCTCGCCGAGGAGGTAGCGGTGCTTTCCCCCGTAGGTGCGCCACACGAGCGCCCGGTCGGAGGCGTCGAGCTCCTCCACCCCCTTCGTGGTCTCGAGGACGTCGGGGCCGGTGATGCCGAGCCGCCCCTCCTCGCTCATGGCGACGGCATCGCAGAGGCGGGCAGCGATCCCCATCCCGCCGAAGCAGCCGAAGCCCCCGCCGACGAGGGCCACCACTGGCACCCGGGCGGCCCGCGCCGCGAGCACGGCCCGCATCACCTCGGAGACGGCCACCAGGCCGGCGTTCGCCTCCTGCAGGCGCACTCCGCCGGTGTCGAGGAGCAGAAGGACCCCGCGCGGGCGCTCCCGGGCGGCGCGCTCGAGCAGGCCGACGAGCTTCGCGCCGTGCACCTCCCCGACCCCGCCTCCCATGAACGAGCCCTCCTGGCTCGCCGCCAGGACCGGCTCGCCGAGGAGGAGCCCCGCCCCCACCACCACCCCGTCGTCGAAGGCCGCCGGGAGGTCGAGGGCCGCGAGGTGGGGGCTCGTCACCCGGTGCTCGGGCCCGAGCAGCTCCCGGAAGCTGCCTTCGTCGAGGAGCCCCGCGAGGCGCCGCCGGGCAGTCGCCTCGCGGTAGCTGTGGCGCGCCCGGATTCCGCGGTCGCTCACCGGGCGCCTCCCAGGTACTCCTCGACGGCCTGGTCGAGGCGCAGGCTCACCACCGCCGGGGTGGCGCCGGCGTCGTTCACCGAGACCGCGAGGCCGGAGAGCGCGTGGCGGCCGGCGAAGTCGTCGAGCACCGCGCTCCAGATCTCGCGGAACCCCCGCGCCGAGGTCGCCACCTCGACGCGGCAGGTCCCCGGGGCGGCGCCCGGCTCGACGAGCACCTCCAGGTTCCCGGAGGCGACCACCCCCACCACCACCGGGGGCGCGCGGGGGGCGGGGGCGCCCGGGCACGCGAGGTCGAAGGAGAGACGCTCCATCTGTGGCACCTCACCAGCTGCGGAAGCGCCGCGGCGGGTCGTAGAGCCCGCCGGACCAGCGGACCAGGTCCTTCACCGAGCGGGCGGCGAGCAGGTCGCGGGTGGCGCGGCGCTTGTCGATGCCCAGGTCCTCGGGGCGGCGCACGATGCCCTGGTCGCGCAGGTTCTCGACTGCCCGGACGGAGCGGGCGCGGCCGAGCGGGGTGTACCCGGCCACGCCCCGGATCGCCTCCGCCCGCTCCTCCGCGGTCCGGCACAGGAGGAGGTTCGCGATCCCCTCCTCGGTGACGATGTGGCTCACGTCGTCCCCGTAGACCATCACCGGGGGGAGCTCCATCTTCATGGCGCGCGCCAGCTCCCAGGCGTCGAGCCGCTCCACGAAGGCGGGCTCCATGTGCTCGCGGAAGGTCTCGAGCAGCTGCACCACCAGCTTCCGCCCCCGCGGCATGGTCCCCGGCCGGGCGCTCTCCCGGCCGGCCCGCAGCCAGGCGGGGCTCGAGTGGCGCCGGCCGCGGGCGTCGGCCCCCATGTTGGGTGCCCCGCCGAACCCGGCGATGCGGCTGGCGGTGGCGGTGGAGCTGTTGCCGGCGAGGTCGACCTGGAGGGTGGAGCCGATGAAGAGGTCGCAGGCGTAGTGCCCGGCGGTCTGGGAGAACGCCCGGTTGGAGCGCAGGCTGCCGTCGGGGCCGGTGAAGAAGACGTCGGGGCGGGCGGCCACGTAGGCCTCCATCCCCAGCTCCGACCCGAAGGCGTGGACGGAGCGCACGAAGCCCGACTCGATGGCCGGAATGAGGGTGGGGTGGGGGTTGAGCGCCCAGTGCTGGCAGACCTTCCCCTTCAGGCCGAGCTCCTCGCCGTAGGTGGGCAGGAGGAGCTCGATGGCGGCGGTGTCGAAGCCGATGCCGTGGTTGAGCCGGTTCACGCCGTACTCGGCGTAGATCCCCTTCACCACCATCATGGCCATGAGCACCTGCACCTCGCTCACCTGGGCCGGGTCGCGGGTGAAGAGCGGCTCGATGGTGCTCGGCGTCGGGGCGCGCACCACGAAGTCGACCCAGCCGCCGGGGATGTCGACCCGCGGCAGGCGCTCGCGCTCCTCGTTCACCTGGGCCACCACCACCCCGTCCCGGAAGGCGGTGGCCTCGACGATGGCCGGCGTGTCCTCGGTGTTGGGTCCGGTGTAGAGGTTCCCCTCCCGGTCGGCGGCGAGCGCCGCCACCAGGGCCACCCGCGGGGTGAGGTCGACGAAGTAGCGCGCGTAGAGCTCGAGGTAGGTGTGGATGGCGCCGATCTCGATCCTCCCCGCGCCCGCCAGCTGGGCGAGGCGCACCGCCTGCGGCCCGGAGAAGGAGAAGTCGAGCCGGCGGGCGATGCCGCGCTCGAAGAGCTCGACGTGCTCCGGGAGCGCCAGGACCGAGAGGACGAGGTGCAGGTCGCGCACCCGGGCGGGGTCCACGCGGGAGAGGGCGCGCGCGAGGAAGTCGGCCTGCTTCTGGTTGTCTCCCTCGAGGCAGACGCGGTCGCCGGGCTCGAGGAGGGCCTCGAGGAGCGCGGTGGCGCGCTGCGGGTCCACCCACTTCTCCGGGGAGACGCCGCGGGCGCGGGCGAGCCTCCGGGCGCGGTCGCGGCGCGCTTGGTCCCAGGTCCGGCTCACCTGCGCCTCACCCCGCCCCCATCACCAGGTCGGGCAGCCAGGTGGCGATCTGGGGGACGAGGCACATGAGGAGGACGGCCCCGGCCATGAGGCCGACGAAGGGCAACACCCCGTAGACCACGTCGCGCAGCGGGATGTCCGGGGCCACGTTCTTGATGACGAAGATGTTGAGCCCCACCGGCGGGTGGATGAGCCCCATCTCCATCACGATGGTCATCACCACCCCGAACCAGACCAGGTCGAAGCCGGCCGCCTTGAGCGGGGGGAGGATGATGGGCGCGGTCATGAGGATGATCGACACCGGGGGGAGGAAGAAGCCGAGCACCACCACGAAGAGGAGCACGGCGAGCAAGAGCACCCAGGGAGACGGGTGCAGGGCCACGATCCACTCCGCCGCCGACTGGCTGATGTGCAGGTAGCTCATCACGTAGGAGTAGAGGAGCGACATGCCGATGATGAACATCAGCATGGTGGACTCCTTGAGGGTGCTGGAGAGGATGGGGCGCACGTCGCGCGGCCGCCAGACGCCGTAGATGGTGGCGATGAGGAGGAGGGCCAGGATCGCCCCCAGGCCGGAGGTCTCGGAGGGGGTGGCGTACCCGCCGTAGAGCGCCACCATGACGCCGAGGAGCAAGATGACGAAGGGCAGGGGCTTGGGGAGCGCCCGCAGCTTCTCGGCGAACGACGCCTCCCGCTCGTCCAGGTAGGCGGCCTTGGGGCCGCCGTCCCTCTCGTAGGCCGCGAGCGCGGCGCGGTAGTCCCGGCGGTAGCGGAAGGCGGTGTAGCCGGAGAAGAGGGCCACGAGCAGCACGCCGGGCATGACCCCGGCGAGGAAGAGCCGCCCGAGCGAGCGCTCCGAGACGACCGCGAAGAGGATCATGGTGACCGAGGGGGGGAGCAGGATGCCGAGCGTCCCGCCGGCGGCGATGATGCCGGAGGCGAGCCGGGGCGAGTAGCCGCGGGCGCGCATCTCCGGGATCCCGGCGCTCCCGATGGCCGAGGCGGTGGCCGGGCTCGACCCCGCCATGGCGGCGAAGAGGGCGCAGGCGAAGACGTTGGCGATGCCGAGCCCCCCGGGAATCCTCTTCATCCACACGTGGATGGCCGAGTAGAGGTCGGCGCCGGCGCGGGACTTGCCGATGGCCGCGCCCTTCAGGATGAAGAGCGGGATGGAGAGCAGGGTGATGCTCGCCATCTCCTGGTAGACGTTCTGGGTGACGGTGTCGAGCGCCGGCCCCGGCATGAAAAGGTACATGAAGGTGACGGCCACCGCCCCGAGCGCGAAGGCGATGGGGACGCCGGCGAACATCACCACCAGGGTGGCCACCCCGTAGAGGGTCCCGACGAGGGCCACGCTCACCGGTCCGCCTCCGATCGCCCGAGTCGGGTCGCCACCTGCAGCAGGATCTGGAGGGAGAGGAGCGTCATGCCGACGGCCATGGTCGAGTAGGGGATCCACAGGGGAGGGCCCCAGGTGGAGTCGGTCGTCTGGTGCTCGACCACGGCCTCGCGCAGCAGGGTCCACGACTTCCAGGAGAAGAAGGCGGTGAAGAGGAAGGAGACCAGGTCGACGAGGAGGAGGCGGCCGGCGTTGAGCCTGCGCGGCAGGAGCCCGGCCAAGGCCTCGATCCCCACGTGCCCGCGGTAGGACTGGACGTAGGCGGCGCTCATGAAGATCGCGCCCACCAGCAGGAAGACCGAGGTCTCGTCCTGCCAGTCGGTGGGGATCCTCAGGAAGTAGCGCATGACCACGCTCAGGGTGAGCACCAGCGCGGCCAGGATGAGCGTTCCCATGGAGGCGACCACGATCTTGTCGTTCAGCCAGGCGAGCGCGCGCGCCGGGGCGGCGAGGGGCCCGGCCCCGGCGGCGGCCTCGCGCCCGTCCTCGGCGGCGCGCGCCACCCCCTCGCTCAAGCGACCTTCTCCGCCGCCTTGAGGAGCTCGGCGCAGCGCGGGCTCCGCTCGGTGAAGTCCTTCCAGGCGGTGTCGCGGGCGATGGCCTGCCAGCGCTTCACCGTGGCGTCGCCCAGGTCGTAGGTCTTCGCGCCCGCCTTGGCGAACGCCGCCGCCACGGCGGCGTCGTCGGCCTTGGCGCCCTCCATCCCGAAGGACTCGAGCTCCGCCCCGACCGCCAGGATGACGTCGCGGTACTCCTTGGGGAGGCCGTCGAAGACGGCCTTCGACATCATGAGCGGCTCGAGCATGAACCAGTAGGTCTTGCCGCGGCCGGTGACGAGGTACTTCGAGGCCTCCTCCAGCCGGAACGACATGAGGCTGGTGGAGGAGGTCATGGCGGCGTCGAGGGCCCCGGTCTGCATGGCCGCGTAGATCTCGTTCGAGGGGAGCGACATCACCGCCGCCCCGGCGGCCTTGAGGACGAGGTCCATCTCCCGGCTCCCGCCGCGCACCTTCTGCCCCTTGGCGTCGTCCGGCTCGATGAGGGGCTTGGCGCGCCCGGCCACTCCCCCCGCCTGCCAGATCCAGGTGATGAGGAGCACCCCCTTTTCGGCGAGCGCGTCGGAGAGGAGCTTGCCTGCCTCGACCTTCTTCCAGGCGAGCCCCTGCTGGTAGGAGGTGACGAGCCCCGGCATGAGGGCGACGTTGGCCTCGGGCAGCTCGCCTCCCGCGTAGGGGAGGGGGATGAGGCTCATGTCGAGCGCCCCCTTGCGCATGGCGCTGAACTGGGCGTTCACCTTCATGAGCGAGGAGCCGGCGTAGACGGTGGCGGTGAGCCCCCCGTTGGTGCGCCGGGCCACCTCGGCGGCGAACCGCTGCACCAGCCGGTCGCGGAAGTCGCCCTCGGTGGCCGATCCTCCCGGGAACTGGTGGGAGATCTTGAGGTTTACCTTGTCGGCGGCGAAGGCGCGCCGGCCGGCGAGGGAGAGGGCCGGGAACCCGGCGAGGCCCTTCAAGAGGCTGCGGCGGCTGATGGGGGTCGTCACTTTCGGTCCTCCTCACGGCGGTGTGGCTCGCGGACGGTGCGAAGGTCCTTCTCCTTCTTCCCCGCCTCGAGCCGGGTGAGAGCGTCGAGCTGGCTCAGCAGATGGTGGCGCATGGCGGCCTCGGCCTCCTCCGGGCGGCGGCCGGCGAGGGCCCGCATCAGGGCGCGATGCTCGGCGATCGACCGGTGGATGCGGCCGGGGAGCTTGAGCGACCGGTGGCGGGCGAGGTTCAGCTTGCGCCGCAGCTCCCCGAGGATGTTCTTCAGCCAGCGGTTGCCGGCCAGGTCCTGCAGGGCGACGTGGAAGGCGTAGTTCGCCTCCCAGTAGCGGTCGACGTCCTCGGCGGCGGCGAGCCTCTCCAGCCGGGCGTGGAGCTCGCGCAGGCGCGCCAGGTCGGCGGCGGTGGCCTTCTTCGCGACCTCGTGCGCCACCCAGCCCTCCAGCCGGGCCATGATGGGGAAGATCTCCCGCTGGTCCTCGAGGGTGAGCTCGGTGACGAAGCAGCCGCGGCGGGAGCGGGTCTCCACCAGCCCCTGGGCGGCGAGCTGGCGCAGGGCCTCCCGCACCGGGGTGCGGCTCACGCCCAGCGACGCGGCGAGCTCGGTCTCGTCGAGGTGGCTCCCGGGGGCGAGGCGCCGGTCGTAGATCTCCTGGCGCAGGTGGTCGGCCACCTGTTGTGCCAGGGAGGAGCGGGAGATGGGCCCCCGGCGGCCGGCCGACACCGCGTTCTGCACCGTGCATACTGTATACATGGAGGCCCGGGAGCTCCACCCCTCGCCCCCTTCCGGGGCGCTCCCGGGGAGCGGGCCCCCGGGCGAGGATGGGCCGATGCCGGATACGCCTAGGCCGTGGCTCGTCACCCCCCACGACCGGATCGAGAAGCTGGAGAAGAACCTCTGGACCGTCGCCTCCCGCCTCCCGGGGCGGCTTCCCCTGCCGCGGCGCACCACCATCGCTCGGCTCGGGGACGGGCGCCTCGCCTTCTTCGACTCCTTCGCCCTCGACGACGAGACCCTCTCGGCGCTGCGCGCGTGGGGCACCCCCGCCCTCCAGGTGGTGGCGAACGGCCGGCACCGCCTCGAGGTGGGCGCGGTGAAAGAGCGGCTCGGCCTCGCCACCTACTGCCCGGCGCCCGAGGACCGGCGCGTGCGCGCCGCGGTGGCGGTCGACGGGCACCTCGGCGACTTCCCGAGGGACCCCGACGTCCGGCTCGAGCCGCTCGACGGGGTCCGCACCGGAGAGCCGGTGATGGTCGTCACCAGCGGGGGGCGGACGAGCCTCGTCTTCGCCGACGCCGTCATGAACTTCGAGAGGACGGGGGGCTTCCCGGGCTTCGTCACCGGGGCCCTGGGGTTCGGCTTCGGCCCCAAGGTCGCCCCGGTGTGGAAGCTCCTCTCGCTCGGGGACAAGAGCGCCCTGCGGCGCCACCTGGAGCGGCTCGCCGACCTGCCCGGGCTCGCCCGGCTCGTCTGCTGCCACGGCCCGGTGATCGGGGAGGGCGCGGCGGAGGTGCTCCGGGGCGTGGCGGCGCGGATGTGAAGGCGCCGGCCCGCCCCCTGCTAGACCCGCTCGACCGGGTAGCCGCGCTCGCGGAGGGCGCGGAGGATCTCCTCGACGTGCTCGGGGCCGCGGGTCTCGAGGGTGAGGAGCAGGGTGGTGTCGCCGAGCCGCTCGGTGAACGCCCGGGAGTGGTGGACCTCGATCACGTTCGCCTTGTGGTGCGAGATCACGCTCGATACCTTGGCGAGCTGGCCCGGCTTGTCGAGGAGGCGGATGTTGATGCGGACGAGGCGGCCGTCCTTCACCAGGCCGCGCTCGATGACGCGGGCGATCACGTTCACGTCGATGTTGCCGCCCGAGACCACGGCGCACACGCGCTTGCCCTCCAGCCCGCGCAGCCGGTGGTGCATCATGGCGGCGACGCCCACCGCCCCGGCCCCCTCCGCCACCGTCTTCTCCTTCTCGAGCAGGTAGAGGATGGCGCTCGCGATCTCCTCTTCGCTCACGGTGACGATCTCGTCCACGTACCGCTGCACGTGCTCGAAGGTGACGTCCCCGGCCCGCTTCACCGCGATGCCGTCGGCGAGGGTGGAGGCGCCCTCGAGGGTGACGAGCTCCCCGGCCTCGAGCGCGGCCAGCATGCTGGGGAGGGCCTCGGTCTCGACCCCGATCACCCGGATCCGGGGAGAGAGCGCCTTGGCGGCGACCGCGATCCCGGAGGCGAGGCCGCCGCCGCCCACCGGCACCACCACCGCGTCGAGGTCGGGGACCTGCTCCAGCACCTCCAGGCCGATGGTGCCCTGGCCGGCGATGACCGCCTCGTCGTCGAAGGGGTGGACGAAGGCCATCCCCTCCTCGCGCTCCAGGCGCCGGGCCTCCCCGTAGGCCTCGTCGTAGCTGGCGCCGTGGAGGACCACCCGGGCCCCGTGGCCGCGGGTGTTCGCGACCTTCATGATGGGCGTCGTCTCGGGCATGACGATGGTCGCCTTCACCTTGAGGCGGCCGGCGTGGTAGGCGACCGCCTGCGCGTGGTTGCCGGCGCTGGCGGCGATGAGGCCCCGCTCCCGCTCGGCGGGCGAGAGGGTGAGGAGCCGGTTGAGTGCCCCCCGCTCCTTGTAGGCCCCCGTCATCTGGAGGTTCTCGAGCTTCAGGTAGGCGTGGGTGTGCGTGAGGCGCGAGAGCGTCTCGGAGCGGGCGCAGGGAGAGAGGTAGAGCGCATCGCGGATGCGGTTCCGCGCCGCCTGGACGTCTTCGAGGGAGACCATCTGGGAGGGCGCCCGCGAGCCCGGGGCGCCGGGGTCCAGCTAGCGGTGCGCCAGCCGGCGCGCCAGCTCCACCCGGTTCCGCACGCCGAGCTTGTCGAAGATGGTCTTCAGGTGGCTCTTCACCGTCTGCGGAGCGATGGCGAGCCGCTCCGCCACCTCGCGGCTGCGCAGCCCGTCCGCCACCAGGAGCGCCACCTCGCGCTCGCGCTGGGTGAGGCCGTCCGAGGTCGCCTCCTCCACGGTCTCCGGGCTCTCCATCACGCCCGGGAGGAGCTCGCGCCAGAGGTGGAACTGGGTGCGCCCCTTCCCGACCGCGGTGGCCTCGATGCGGAGCCTCTCGCCCGCCTGCTCCATGATGAGGGTGCGCCGCACGCCCGGGGCGCCCGTCTGGGCGCCCTCGGAGAGCCCGCGCAGCTCGACCGGGAGCGGGCTCCCGTCCGCCGCCTCCGACCAGAAGGAGCGCAGCATGTCCTCCGCCGCCCGGTCGCAGCGCAGCGCCCCGGTGGGATCCGACTGGGCCGAGGACCCCCGCGGAAGGACCCGTGCGTTGGCGCGCATCATCATGGCTCAACCCCCAAGTCCGATGATGTCATCACTGACCCCATCGCATCGCCTCGCTACGGTTCCGCCGGCCGCTCACGGACTCGAAGTGCAACCCTGCGGACGCTTGCAGGCTTGCGCCCCGTCCGAGTCAGCATTTACTCACCCCCGCGCGCTCAACGCCGTGACCCTCATCAAGTATGCCCCCTCCGGCCGGGGAGGTCAAAGGAGGTACCCATACGCGGCCCGGGCCGCGATGGCGACGAGGACCGACAGGACGGCGAGGGCGGCGAGCGCGAGGCGCGGCTCGCGCTCGGCCATGAACCCGCGCGCCACCGCCGCCAGCCGGAGCGGGGGGGTGCCGAAGAGCGCCAGGACGCCGAGGAGGGCGACCTTCACCGCCTGCGGCGAGCCGACGGCGTAGAGCAGCGTGGCGGCGGCGCACAACCCCACCCCGGCCGCGGTCCCGACATGGAGGATGGCGGCGACGGTGCGCCTCACCGCAGGAGGCTCCAGGCGTCGAAGGCGATGCGCGTCCCCACCACCGCCAGCACCGCCGCGAACGCCCCCTGCAGGCGGGCGCTCGGAATGTGGGGCAACAGCCGGGCGCCGAGCCGGGCGCCGGCGTAGACCCCCACCACCGTGGGGGCGGTCGCGGCGAGGTCGAGCTCGCCGCGGGCGGCGTAGACGTAGGCGCTGGCGGCGGCGGTCACCCCGATCATGAAGTTGCTGGTGGCGGTCGCGACCTTGAAGGGCAGGCCCATGACGAGGCTCATCGCCGGCACCTTCAGGAATCCCCCTCCCACCCCGACGAGCCCGGAGGTGGCGCCGGCGGCGAAGCTCATCGCCAGTCCCGCGCCCCAGCGGCGCACCGGGTACTCCCCGGCGGAGAGCCCCTCGCCGGCGCGGCCGCGGCGCCGCCAGGACGCGAAGGCGGTGTAGTAGGCGACGAGCGCGAAGAGCCCGAGGAGGACGGGCTGGGGGATGAGGGACGAGAGCAGGCTCGCCGCCACCGCCCCGGCGACGGTGGCGAGCTCGAGCACCACCCCGGTGCGGATGTCGGTGAGCCCCTTCTCGACGTACGACGCCGAGCTCGCCGACGAGCTCACGATGATGGCGGTGAGCGAGACCGCGACCGCCTGGGAGAAGCGCAGGCCGGCGAGGTGGGTGAGCGCCGGGATGACGAGGAGGCCGCCTCCCACGCCCATCAGGGCGCCGAACAGGCCGGCGCAGAAGCCGAAGGCGGCGAGCAGGAGGGGGGTCAAGGAGAGGGGAATCTATCCCCCCGGCCGGCCCGGCAGAAGCGCGGAGCGGCACGAGGGGGCCTTGATTTCGGAAGCGGCGCCGTCTACCAGAACGAGGGATGGACACCGAAGAGGGGCGCGCCCGGGGCGGCGAGGGGATCCGTCCCGGGCTGGTGGCGCTCCTCGCCGTGGCCGCCGCCGCCACCGTCGCGAACCTCTACTACGTCCAGCCGCTGCTCCCCGAGGTGGCGCGCGGCTTTCGGGCCTCTCCGCGCGCCATCGGCTGGGTGCCGGTGCTCACGCAGGTGGGCTACGCGCTCGGGCTCCTCCTCTTCATCCCCCTGGGCGACGCCGTCGAGCGCCGGCGGCTCATCCTCTCGCTCGTCGGGGCCTCGGCGCTGGCGCTCGCCGCCACCGCCCTGGCGCCGGGGCCGGCCTGGCTCGCGGCGGCGAGCTTCCTGGTGGGGTTCTTCACGGTGGTGCCGCACGTGGCCGTTCCGCTCGCCGCCCACCTCGCCACCCCGAAGGAGAGGGGCAGGGTCATCGGGCTCGTCATGGGCGGCGTTCTCGTCGGGATTCTGCTCGCCCGCACCGTCTCCGGGTTCGTGGGTGGGGCGCTCGGCTGGCGCGCCGTCTACCTCCTCGCTTCCGCCGCCATGGTGGCGCTCGGGGCCTCGCTCTGGCTCCTGCTGCCGCCGAACCCCCCTGAGCGCGCCCACCGTTACCTCCCGCTCCTCGCCTCGCTCTTCACCCTCGTCCGGGAGGAGGGGGAGCTGCGCCAGGCCTCGCTCATCGGAGGCATGGTCTTCGGCGCATTCAGCGTCTTCTGGACCACGCTCGCCTTCTTCCTGGAGGGGCCGCCCTACCACGAAGGCGCCGAGGCGGCCGGGCTCTTCGGGCTGGTGGGGGTGGCGGGCGCTCTCGCGGCCCCGCTCGTGGGCCGGCTCTCCGACCGCCGCGGCCCCCGCTTCGCCACCGGGGTGGCGCTCGCGGTGGCGCTCGCCTCCTTCGGCGTCTTCCTCGCGCTCGGGCGGGTGCTGTGGGGCCTCGTCGCCGGGGTGGTGCTCCTCGACGTGGGCGTGCAGTCGGCCCACGTCTCCAACCTGGCCCGGGTGCACGCGCTCGACCCGGCGGCGCGGAGCCGCCGCAACACGGTCTACATGGTGAGCTACTTCGTGGGCGGCGCGCTCGGCACCTGGCTCGGGGTGCGGGCCTGGACCCGCGCCGGCTGGACCGGGGTGTCGCTCGCCGGGGCCGGCTTCGTCCTGGCGGCGCTCGTCGCCTGGGGGAGCGGTGCCCGGCTCCTCAGCGGAGCTCGACCTCGAACCCGAGACGCCGTGCCGCCTCGATGAAGTCGTCGGAGGGGACCACCCGCTGCGGGACCTTGAGGGTGGTCTCGGTGGCCTCGGGGATGACCGCCCGGACCGCCACCGGGCAGGTGCCCGGGTAGCGCCCCAGGAGCGCCTTCAGCTCCTTCGCCAGGTCGCCCCCGAGGCGCTCGGCGTCGATGCGGAGCGCCACCTCCGAGGTCTTCTGGCTGCGCACCTGCGAGAGGAGCTCCACCTCGGTGGCGGTGATCTCGGCGCGCGGGTTCTCCTCGTCGCGCATGTTGATGCGGACCTCGCCGTGCACCAGGACGGGCTCGTCGCTCTTCAGCATGCCCTCCCAGTCGGCGAACCCCCGCTGCGCCGGGCGACCGTTCTGGGCGGGGCGGCTCCCCCAGCAGACCACCTCCACCGTCCCGGAGAGGTCCTCCAGGCTGAAGAACCCGAAGCGGGTGCCCTTCTCCTTGTTCGCCTTCTCGCGGAGCTGGCTCACCACCCCCACCACCGACGCCTTGTCGCCCTGCCTCTTCCCCGCCACCTGGGCGCAGGTGAGGGAGGCGTAGCGACGCACCTCCTTCTCGTAGGCGGCGAGGGGATGGCCGGTGATGTAGAACCCGAGGGCCTCCTTCTCGGAGGCGAGCCGCACCCGCTCCGGCCACTCCTCCACCGCCACCTCGCCGACGACGTCCCCGGCCTGCGGGTAGCGCGGGCGGGACTCGAGCGCCGAGCCGAGGGCGCCGCCGAAGAGGCTCGCCTGGCCGCTCTGGCGGTCGGCCTGGGCCGACGAGCCCGAGGAGAGGGCGGAGTCGATGCCGCCGAAGAGCCGCCAGCGCGGCACCCCCTCGAAGTCGAAGGCGCCGCTCTTCACCAGGGCCTCGATCACCTTCTTGTTGATGCGGCGCGGATCCACCCGGGCGCAGAAGTCGAAGAGGCTCTGGAAGGGGCCTCCCTCCTCCCGCGCGGCCCGGATGGCCTCGACCGCCGCGCCGCCCACGCCCTTCACCGCGCCGAGCCCGAAGCGGATGCGCCCCTTCACCCCCGGCTTCTCCCCGGGCGCGCCCGGGGGGAGGGCGGTGAAAGACTGGCGAGACTCGTTCACGTCCGGGGGGAGCACCTCGATCCCGCCGGCGCGCGCCTCCGAGATGTGGGCCACCACCTTGTCGGTGTCCGAGGCCTCGCTGGTGAGGAGCGCCGCGATGAACTCCACCGGGTGATGGGCCTTGAGCCAGGCGGTCTGGACGGTGAGGAGACCGTAGGCCGCCGAGTGCGACTTGTTGAACCCGTAGGCGGCGAACTTCTCCATCATGTCGAAGATGGACCCGGCTACCGCCGCATCGACCCCGTTCGCCCGGCACCCCTCCAGGAAGCCGACCCGCTCCCGCGCCATCTCCTCCGCCTTCTTCTTGCCCATGGCGCGGCGCAGGAGGTCGGCGCGGCCCAGGCTGTAGCCGGCGAGCACCTGCGAGATCTGCATCACCTGTTCCTGGTAGACGATGACGCCGTGGGTGTCGCGGAGGATGGGCTCGAGCTTGTCGTGGGGGTAGCGGACCTTCTCCCGGCCGTGCTTGCGGTCGATGTAGACGTCCACCATGGTGCGGCCGTCCTCGAGCTTCTGGTCGAGGGGGCCGGGCCGGAAGAGCGCGCCGGCGGCGATGACGTCCTCGAAGCGCGAGGGCTTCATCTTCGTCACCATGGCGGTGAAGCCCTCGGACTCCATCTGGAAGACGCCGGCGGTGTCTCCCCGGGCGATGAGCTCGTAGACCGCCGGGTCGTCGATGGGGATGGCCTCGGCGGAGAGCTCGGACGCCTCCGGGTGGTTCGCCCGCACCAGCTTGATGGCCTCGTCGACCACGGTGAGGGTCTTCAGCCCCAGGAAGTCGAACTTGACGAGCCCCGCCTTCTCCGCGTCGTCCTTGGAGAACTGCGAGACGAGCATGTCCGACTTGTCGTCCTTGGTGACCGGGACGTACTCCCACAAGGGCTTGTCGGCGATGACCACGCCGGCGGCGTGCAGCCCCGCCTGGCGGTTCAGGCCCTCGAGCGACATGGCGATGTCGAGAATGTCCTTGGTGGTGACCGTCTGCGCCGCGCCGTTCGAGTCCACCCACTCCTTCACCGCGACGGGCCTCTCGTAGAGCTCCCGCAGGCGAGGCTCGATCTCGATGCACTCCTTGAGCGGCTTCACCTTGCCCTGCACCGGCTCGGGGACGAGCTTGGCGATGCGGTCGCCCTCGGCGAAGGGGAGCCCCATCACCCGCACCACGTCCCGGATCACCGAGCGGGCCTTGAGCGAGCCGAAGGTGATGATCTGGCCGACGTTGTCGTTCCCGTACTTGCCGGCGACGTAGCGGATGACCTCGTCGCGCCGCTCCTGGCAGAAGTCGACGTCGAAGTCGGGCATGGAGACCCGCTCCGGGTTGAGGAAGCGCTCGAAGAGCAGGTCCCAGCGGATGGGGTCGAGGTCGGTGATGCGCAGCGACCAGGCGGCGATGGAGCCCGCCCCCGAGCCGCGCCCCGGCCCCACCGGGATGCGCCGCTCCTTCGCCCAGTTGATGAAGTCCTGGACGATGAGGAAGTAGCCCGAGAACCCCATGGTCCGGATGATCCCCACCTCGGTCTCGAGGCGCTCGCGGTAGAGGTCGGGGTCGTGCGGGTACCGGCCGGCGATCTCCTTCAGTCGCCGCGCCAGGCCGGCGCGGGCGAGCTCGAGGAGGTGCTCGTCCTCGGTCACGCCCGCAGGGAGCTGGAAGCGGGGCAGGTAGTTCTGGCCGAGCTTGAGCTCGACGTTGCACATCTCGGCGATGCGCAGCGTGTTGTCGATCGCCTCCCGGTACTGGGGGAGCGCCGCCGCCATGTCGCCGGGCGAGGTGATGTAGAGCCCGTCGGTCTCGTGGCGCAGCCGCTTCGGGTCGCTGAAGGTCTTGTTGGAGGCGATGCACATCAGCACCTCGTGTGCCTTCGCGTCCGCGCGGTTCACGTAGTGGGCGTCGGCGGTGGCGGCGAGCGGGATCCCCTCCGACTCGGAGAGCTCGGCCAGGCGCGCGTTCACCTCCACCTGTTCCCGCATGCCGTTCGACTGCACCTCCAGGAAGAAGCTCCCGGGCTCGAAGATGTCCCGGTACTCGCGCGCCGCGCGCCGGGCCCCGTCCATGTCCCCCTGGCGCGCCAGGCGCGGGACCTCGCCGGCGAGGCAGGCGGTGAGACCCACCAGCCCGCGCGAGTGCTCCCGCAGCAAGGCCTTGTCGATGCGGGGGTCGTAGTAGTAGCCCTCGGTGAACGCCATCGACGACAGGTAGCGGAGGTTCGCCCAGCCCTCGGCGTTCTTGGCGAGCAGGATGATGTGGCGGCCGACGCGCTCGGTGCGGTCCTGGCGGCCCTTCTCCCCGGCGACGTAGGCCTCCATCCCCAGGATGGGCTTCACCCCCGCGGCCTTGGCGGCCCGGTAGAAGTCGATGGCGCCGAAGAGGTTGCCGTGGTCGGTCACCGCCACCGCGTCCATGCCGCGGGCCTTCACCGTCTTCACCAGGTCGCCGATGCGGATGGCGCCGTCGAGGAGCGAGTAGAGGGTGTGGAGGTGGAGGTGGACGAAGTCTGCCAAGGCGAATGCCCCAGGGCCGGATGGCGTCTCATAGCAAACCGGTCTGACGCGTGCCATCGCCCGGGCGGCCGTCGCCGCCGGCCCGGCGGCGCGACCGGGAGACCTCGGCTTCCTTCCAAGGGGGGGCTGCCCCCCCGGGGCGCGGGCGCTCCCGGCGACGAGTGTGCTAGCGATCTTGGAGTGAATCCCGCCGGAGGCCCGCCATGCTGAAGAAGATCCTCCTCGTCGTCCTCGCCGTCGTCGTGGTCTTCGTCCTGTACGTCGCCACCCGCCCCTCCACCTTCCGCATCGAGCGCAGCGCGCCGGTGGCCGCGCCTCCGGCCGTCGTCTACGGGCAGCTCGCCGACTTCCACCGCTGGTCGGCCTGGTCGCCCTGGGCGCACCTCGACCCGCACATGTCCGTCCAGTACGGCGGGGCGCCCTCCGGGCAGGGCGCGGTCTACGAGTGGAACGGCAACGACAAGGTGGGGCAGGGGCGCATGACCATCGTCGAGGCGCGCCCCCCGGAGGCGGTCGCCATCAAGCTCGAGTTCATGAAGCCCTGGTCGCAGACGAACCGCTCCGAGTTCCTGCTCAGGCCCGAGGCCGGGGGCACCCGGGTGACCTGGACCATGACCGGCGAGAACGACTTCGTGGGCAAGGCGTTCGGGGTCTTCATGAACATGGACAAGCTCATCGGCGCGGACTTCGAGAAGGGGCTCGCCACCCTGCGCACGGTGGCGGAGGAGGCCTCGGTGAAGGCGCAGCAGCCGCCCGAGGCTGCGCCCGCCGCGGCCGCGCCCCCGGCGCACTAGGACGGGGGCCTCCCGGGTCAGTGCTTCAGGCCGCCCGGGTGCGTGCCCTCGTCGTCGAGGCCGTGGGCCACGAGGAAGTGGTAGACCGCGTAAGGCTCGTCGCGCCCGCCGCCCACCACCTCGAACAGGAACTGCCCCTCCGTCTCCTCGCCGTCGCGCGTCGCCTGGACGAAGAGGGCCTCTCGCACGTCGAGGACCATCTCGGAGAGCACCTCCTTGCCGCGCACCAGCTGCACGGTGGGGTTTCGCTCCGGGTCCTCGTCGAGGTGCCAGTGGAGGTCGTCGTGGTCGTAGAGCCACACCTCGTTGGTGCCGGCGCGCAGGATGCAATTCGCGTGCTGCTTGAGCCAGCGCCAGAAGCGGTCGAAGGTGACGGTCGCGCCCGACTGGACGGTGACAGACATGGTGGCGACGAATATAGCCGGGGAGAGGTCCGGCGGGTGCTACGATCCCGGTGGGCCCCACCTTCGAGGCGCGCATGTCCGTGAGCGTTGTTCCGAGACGCCTTGCCCGAGCCGCCGGAGCGCTCCTGGGGCTCGCCCTGGCGGGCTGCGCCGGAAGCCGTAGCTTCACCATCCCGCCGGCCTCGCCGGCCATCCGCGAGCCCGCCCGCCGGGTCCCGGCCGCACTCGGCGTCTATTACCCGCACGAGACGTCGGGGCGCGTGGCGAAGCAGGTCATCGGCGGCGCGGAGGGAACCGCCGAGTACTCGCTCCCCATCGGCGACGGCCTCGTCGACACCTACACCGCCTTCCTCCCGCGCCTCTTCCAGCGGGTGGAGCGGGTGAGCTCTCCGGTTCCTTCGCCCGGGTCCAACCTCGACGGGGTCCTCGAGATCTCGCTCGGGTCGGTGGCCCTCGCCCTGCCCTCCGCCTTCGAGACCCGGCCCTGCCAGGTATCCCTGGAGGAGTCCTTCACCCTGCGCGACCACGCCGGCGCGGTGGTGGCCACCTGGAAGGCGACCGGGAACGGCAGCGACCCGCGCGGCGCCATCGTCCAGTGCGGAGGGAAGGCGGCCTCCCTCGCCCTGGAGGACGCCGCCCAGGACTTCGTGCGCGGGTTCGCGAACGACCCGGCGGCGCACGCCTGGATGGTGGCGCGCGGCGGAAAGCCGCCGCCGAGCGAGCCCGACGAGGTGCGCCACACCCTGGCGCACGAGAGCGAGTCCGTCGAGGCGGAGACCCCGCTGCGCACCTTCGGCGTCTACGGCGGGGGGGGCTACTTCTGGCCGGGCGCGACCGAGAGCCACTTGAGCTCGCCCCAGGGCGGCTTCGCGCTCGTGCTCGGCGTCACCTGGAGACCGCTCCCGTTCCTGGGGGTCAACTTCGAGGCGGAGAACCTCTCGAGCAGCTACGGGACCGACAACGCCGTTCCGCCCGCCGGGACCGCCGCCCTCGGGGACCGCTTCAACCTGAACCAGACCCTGTTCGCGCCCTCGGTCCGGTTCTCCTGGCCGGTGTCGATCCTCGAGCCCTGGGTGGCGCTCGGCCCGGTGCTCGACTTCGGCTACCTGAGCTGGGTGGGATCGGGCACGAGCGGGTACGTGACCACCTCGAGCGAGAGCCGCTTCGTGGTGGGGGCGCAGGTGGGCGGGGGCGTCGACGTCGTCGTCACCCCCAGCGTCGAGCTCGGGGCGCGCTGGCAGTGGCTCTGGACGTACGCCGACTTCGGCTCGCTGAGCAACGGCTCCACCTTCATCGGCGGCCAGTCGGTGATGGTCACCGGAGGCTACTTCTGGCCCTGAGCGTCGTGGGGGCGCGGGGAGCGGGGGCCGCCCCGCGGTCAGGCCTCTGCGAGCGGTGGGTGGAGGATGGAGACCTCCTTGCCCGACTGCCAGATGAGCGGCTTCGAGATCCAGGAGCACCGACCGCAGTAGCCGCGGATCGCCCCCGGACTCATGCGCACGCTCATCTCGCCTCCGCAGACGACGCAGCCGCCCGAGAGCGTGAACTCCATGAGCTCGGTCGCCTGCTCGCCCGTCTTTTCTGACTGCTTCATTGCGACAAGCTAACCATCGTCGAGCCGAGGGCAAGCGGCGCGAACGCCCCGGAATCACGCGCGAATCTGCGAGGAGCCCGGCGGCCGGTCCCCGGGGCGCCTTTCCCCGGCTCAGGGTCGCGCGAGGCGCGGGACGAGGTAGGAGAGGGAGCGGTCGTAGCGGTAGTTGATGTCCCGGTGGCCGTCCTCGAACTCCTCGTGGACGAGCGCCACCCCCGCCCGCCGGAGCTCCTCGGCCACCATGCGGGCCCCCCATCGCAGGTGGAACTCGTCGCGCGTGCCGCAGTCCAGGAAGACGCTCCCGAGCCTCCGGAAGGCGGGAAGGCTCTTCGGCACGAAGCGGACCGGGTCCTCGGCGAGCCAGCGCTCCCAGACCTCGGGCCGCAGCCGCGCCGTCTCCGGCTCGAAGGGGAGGTCGAGCCCGGCGGGCGCTCCCGGGCTCGGGGAGTAGGCGGCCGCCATGGCGAGGATGTTGAGGGTGGGGTGGTCCTCGCCGCGAAGCTTCGTCTCCCGGGCGCGGTTCCGCATCTCCCCGAGCCAGCGGGCCGCGTCGCTGCCGAGCAGCGCCGAGGCCGCCTTGGGGAAGTCGGGCAGGTAGCAGTACTCGAACCCGGCGTCGCCGGAGTGGCAACCGAGATGGCCGAAGACCTCGGGGTGGTGGCGCCCCATGACGAGCGCGCCGTAGCCGCCGGAGCTCTTGCCCACCACCGCCCGCGCCTCCGGCCGCCCGAGCGTGCCGAGCTTCCGGTCGACGAAGGCGACCACGTCCTGCGAGAGGTAGTCGCGGTAGGCGCCGATGGCGGGGCTGTTCACCCACTGGCTGCCGCCGAGGGCGGTGAAGCCGTCCACGAAGACCCCCACCACGGGGGGCACGGCCCCGGTGGAGACGAGGGCGTCGAGCCGCTCGGGGACGGTGAGGGCGAAGGGCTGGAACCCGACCCAGGAGTGGGCGCTCCCCCCGAAGCCGTGGAGGAAGTAGACCGCCGGCAGCCCGGGCCGGTGGCGCGCGGGGAGGTAGAGGTAGACCGGCCGGCGCGCCGGATCCCCGAGTGGGTTGTCACTCAGGGCAGGGGACTCGATCCAGTCGAGCTCCAGGCGACCTTCCATGGCCCTTGCACCTCCGCCGGAGTTTCTGCCTACGATCGCGGCCCCTCCGGAGGGTCGCGCCACCATGCCCGAGTACGCGTTCTACTGCCGTCCCTGTAGGAAGACCTTCACGGCCGCCATGAGCGTCGCCGCCCACGACAAGGGCGTCGCCCCCTGCCCGAAGTGCGGCAAGAAGCGAGAGGTCGAGAAGCGCATCGCCGTCGCCTACGTGGTGACCTCGAAGAAGTCGTAGGGCCCCTTCAGGCGAGGACGACGAGGAGGTCGTCCTTCTCGACCTTGTCGCCCTCGCGGAACTTCACCTCGGCGATCTTGCAGTCCGAGCGGGCCTTGACGTTCGTCTCCATCTTCATCGCCTCGGTGACGAGGAGGACGGAGCCGGCGTGGACCTCGTCCCCCGGCTTCACCGAGACCTTCAGCACCTTGCCGGGCATGGGGGCGCCCAGGTGCTTCGGGTTCCCCCGGTCGGCCTTGGGGCGCGAGGCGCGCCCCTGCAGCGCCGACTGGTCGCGCACGGTGACGGCTCGGGCCTCGCCGTTCAGCTCGAAGTAGACGCTGCGCGTTCCGTCCGGCTGCAGGGCGCCGACGGCGTTGAGCTTGATGATGAGGGTCTTCCCCGGCTCGATGTCGACGAGCGTCTCCTGCCCCGGCTCGAGGCCGTAGAGGAAGGTGGGGGTGGAGATGACGGAGGTGTCCGAGTAGTCGTCGAGGTGGCGGCGGAACTCGGGGTAGACGTTGGGGTAGAGCAGCCAGCTCATGAGCCCCTTGTCGTCGACCGGGCCCCCCACCTTCTCCTCGGCCTTCTTGCGCTCGGCCTCGAGGTCGGCCGGCTCGAGGAGCTCGCCCGGGCGGCAGCGGATGGGCTCCTGCCCCTTCAGGATGATCCTCTGGAGCTTCTCCGGGAAGCCGCCATGGGCCTGGCCCAGCATGCCGCGCATCAGCCCCACCACCGACTCGGGGAAGGCGAGTTCCTCCCCCGTCTCGAAGACGCCCTCGGGCTCGAGGTTGTTCTTCACGAGGAACATGGCCATGTCGCCCACCACCTTGGAGGTGGGGGTGACCTTGATGATGTCCCCGAAGAGGAGGTTCACCTTCCGGTACATCTCCTTGCACTCCTCCCAGCGATCGAGGAGCCCGAGGCCGGCGACCTGGGGACGGTAGTTGGAGTACTGGCCGCCGGGGATCTCGTGCCAGTAGACCTCGGCGGTGCCGCTGCGCAGGCCGGACTCGAAGGCCCCGTAGTACTCGCGCACCGTCTCCCAGTAGGAGGCGAGCTGCTGGAGCCCGGCGCCGTCCAGCCCCGGGTCGCGGTCGGTGCCGGAGAGGGCGGCGCACAGGCTGTTCAGGTTGGGCTGGGCGGTGAGTCCGGAGAGAGAGGAGAGGGCGGCGTCCACCACGTCCACGCCCGCCTGGGCCGCCTCGAGCAGGGTGGCGGCGGCGATCCCGGAGGTGTCGTGGGTGTGGAGGTGGACCGGGATGGCGAGCTCGTCCTTGAGCGCCCGCACCAGCTTCCGGGCCGCCAAGGGCTTGAGGAGCCCGGCCATGTCCTTGATGGCGAGGAAGTGGGCCCCCATGCGCTCGAGCTCCTTCGCGAGCGCCACGTAGTAGGAGAGCGGGTACTTGTCCCGCTTGGGGTCGGTGATGTCGCCGGTGTAGCACATGGCGGCCTCGCAGACCTTGCCCTGGCGGCGCACCGCCTCCATGGCCACCGTCATGCCCTTCGTCCAGTTGAGGGCGTCGAAGACCCGGAAGACGTCGACGCCGCTCCGGGCCGCCTCCTCCACGAAGCGCTCGACCACGTTGTCGGGGTAGTTGGTGTAGCCGACCGCGTTCGAGCCCCGGAGCAGCATCTGGAAGAGCACGTTGGGGATGGCCTGGCGCAGCCGGTGGAGGCGCGCCCAGGGGTCCTCCTTGAGGAAGCGCATGGCCACGTCGAAGGTGGCGCCGCCCCACAGCTCGAGGGAGAAGAGGCCCGCCCCGAGGATGCTCGTCGCCGGCGCGATGCGCTGGAGGTCGTAGCTCCGCACCCGGGTGGCGAGCAGGGACTGGTGCGCGTCGCGCATGGTGGTGTCGGTGAGCAAGAGCCTCTTCTCGGCGAGCGCCCAGGCTGCGAGCCCCTCCGGCCCGCGCTCGAGGAGCAGGTCGCGGGTGCCGCGCGGGGGCTTCACCGCGTCCACCCTGGGGATGAGGGGCTCGCGCAGCTCGCTCGGCTTGAGCGGCTTCTGCACCCCCGGCGAGCCGTTCACGATGACCTCCCCGATCCAGCCGAGGAGCTTCGAGCCGCGGTCGCGCTTCACCGGCACCCGCAAGAGCTCGGGGTGGGCGTCGATGAAGGAGGTGTCACACCGGCCGGCGAGGAAGACCGGGTGGGTGACGACGTTCTCCAGGAAGGAGATGTTGGTCTTCACCCCGCGGACGCGGAACTCCTGCAGGGAGCGGTGCATGATGCGCGCCGCCTCGTCGAACTTGAGCCCCCAGGTGCACACCTTGACGAGGAGCGAGTCGTAGTGCGGGGTGATCTGGGCGCCGGTGAAGCCGTTGCCGGCGTCGAGGCGCACGCCCGCCCCGCCGGCGGTGCGGTACGCCTTGATGGTGCCGAAGTCGGGGGCGAAGCCGTTCTGGGGGTCCTCGGTGGTGATGCGGCACTGGATGGCGCAGCCCCGCATCTGGATGTCCTCCTGGCGCGCCATCCCGATCTCCGGGTCGGAGAGGCGGTAGCCCTGGGCCACCCGGATCTGCGCCTGCACCAGGTTCCGGCCGGTGATGAGCTCGGTGACGGTGTGCTCCACCTGGATGCGCGGGTTCACCTCGATGAAGTAGTGCCGCCCCTCCCCGTCGAGCAGGAACTCGACGGTGGCCGCGTTCCGGTAGGAGACGGAGCGCGCGATCTTGAGGGCGTCCTCGCACAGGGCGGCCCGCCCCGCCGGCGAGAGCGCCAGCGAGGGGGCGATCTCCACCACCTTCTGATGGCGCCGCTGCACCGAGCAGTCGCGCTCGAAGAGGTGCACCAGGTTGCCGTGCTCGTCGCCGAGCACCTGCACCTCGATGTGCTTCGGGTTCTCGATGTAGCGCTCCAGGAAGACCGCCGGGTTCCCGAAGGAGGCCTGGGCCTCGCTGCGGGCGGAGACGAGCCCCTCGAGAAGCTCCCGCTGGTTGCGGGCCACGCGCATGCCGCGCCCGCCGCCGCCGCCCGAGGCCTTCACGATGATGGGGTAGCCGTTCTGGCGGGCGAAGATGAGCGCCTCGTCGTCGTGCAAGACCGGGTCGGCGGTGCCCGGGACCACCGGGACCCCGGCGGCCACCGCCGCCCGGCGCCCGGCCACCTTGTCCCCGAGCGCGCGCTGCATGGCGGCGGTGGGGCCGATGAAGGCGATGCCGGCCCGCTCGCAGGCCTCGGCGAACTCCGGGTTCTCGGAGAGGAAGCCGTAGCCGGGGTGGATGGCGCTCACCCCCACCCGCCGGGCCAGGTCCAGGATTTCCTGGATGCCGAGGTAGGCGTCGACGGGCTTCTTGCCCTTGCCGATCTGGTACGCCTCGTCGGCCTTGTAGCGGTGGAGCGAGAGGCGGTCCTCGTCCGAGTAGATGGCGACCGTGCCGATGCCGAGCTCGGTGCAGGCGCGGAAGATGCGGATGGCGATCTCGCCGCGGTTGGCGGCCATCACCTTCTGGAAGGGGCGGATGGGCATAGGGGGGAGAGAAGACACGATCGCGCCCCGGCGTGTAAAGTGACCCCGTCTCCGCGCCATGCCCGAGTCGCTCGCGACCCGCGTCACCCGCCACCTCTTCAACCTCGCCCCCGTCTACCGCGGCTCGGGCGGGCGGGTGACCTACATCGCCTCCGACTGGCGGGAGGTGCGGGTGAAGCTGCCGCTCTCCCTGCGCACCCGGAACTACGTGGGGACGATGTACGGGGGCAGCATGTACTCGGCGGTCGATCCCTTCTACATGATCATGCTCATCCGCAACCTGGGGCCGCGCTTCGTCGTCTGGGACAAGGCGGCCTCCATTCGCTTCCGGCGGCCCGGGAGGGGGACCTTGACGGCGTCCTTCCGCATCGACGAGGCCGAGCTCGACGCCATCCGCTCCGCCCTCGCGGGGGAGCGGTCGGTCGACCGGACCTACCTCGTCGAGCTCGTCGACGCCGCCGGGGCCGTCCACGCCTCGGTGGAGAAGGTGGTCCAGGTGCGCCGCAAGGCCGGGGCCGGGGGGTAGCGGGCATGGGGGCGGAGGGGAAGGGCGGCGACCGGGGCGGGAACCTCCGGGCGAGCTTCGGCCACGCCCTGCGCGGCCTCGTCGAGGTCACCGCCCGCGAGCGCAACATGAGGATCCACGTGCTCGCCGGGGTGGCCCTCGGGGTCTTCGGCGGGGAGGTCCGCCTGGCGCCGGCGCCCCAGCTCGCCCTCCTCCTCTCGGCCGCGCTGGTGCTCTGGGCGGAGCTCGGGAACAGCGCGCTCGAGTCGCTCGTCGACCTGGTGACGAAGGAGCCCCGCCCGGAGGCGAGGCGGGCGAAGGACGCTGCCGCGGCGGCGGTCCTCGCGCTCGCCGCGGGCGCCCTTTTGGTGGCGGCGGCAGTCGTCTCCTCGAGCCTCCCCGAGGTGCGATCCGCCCTGGGGCGCGGGCACCGCCTCGCCGCCGGGGCCGGGGTCCTCTCCGCCGCGGCCTGGCTCCTCGCCCCGGGGCGGCGCCTCCCGGCGCTCGACCTCCTCGCGGCGGCGGCCGGGGCGCTCCTCCTCGTCCTCCTCGCCCCGGGGGCGGCGAGCCCGGTCTTCACGGCGCTCGCCGCCTCGCTTCTCGCGCTCGCGGCGGCGGCGGCGCGCCGGGCCCGCTCGGAGGGCCGGCGATGAGGGCAGGGGCCCGGCCTCGGCTCCAGGCGGCGCTCCTCCTCCTCGCGCTCCCCGCCTGCCGCGACTGGCGGGCCCGCGTCGAGCCCTCCCGGGCGGCCGCCGAGCCGGAGCAGGTCGAGCTCCCGGGCGCCGAGCCGATCGAGTACGCGAAGAAGGGCTACGCCATCCGCCTGCTCCCGCGGGCCAGCTACCGCATCACCGGCTACGCGGTCGACACGAGCACCGAGCTCCTCGACGAGTGGGATTTCGTCGTCCCCATGGACGTGGCGCTCGTGTGGGGTCCGGCCGCGGACCCGGCGGTGCTCTCCCGCCTCTCCTTCCACCTCTCCGAGCGCTACGTCTCCTACCGCTGGAGGGGGACGCCCCCGCTCCCCGAGCTCGTCCTGCAGTCGCACGTCGCCAACAACCACCTCATTCCGGCGACCGAGGAGGTGGAGCGGGAGATGCGGCGCGTCCGCCGGGGAGACCTCGTGACGCTCGAGGGGAAGCTCGTCGACCTCGAGATCCGCGACGGGGGCGGGGTCCTGCGCCGGAGCGCCCGCACCAGCCTGCGCCGCGACGACGTCGGGAACGGCGCCTGCGAGCAGATCTGGGTGGAGTCGGTGCGCCGCGAGTGAGAGGCGCGGGCGCCCGCCCCCCTCTCACAGGAAGCTGCCCTGGTAGCCGGGGTCCTCGATGGCCACCGCCGCGGCGGTGGCGAGGAGCGGGCGGTAGCAGTCGAGCATCACCGCGAGCTCGCTCGTCGCCTTGGAGCCGATGCTGGCCTCGTAGGCGCCCGGGTGGGGCCCGTGCATCACGCCCGCCGGGTGATGGGAGACGCTGCCGGGGCCGACCCCGCGCCGGCTGGTGAACTCGCCGCGCTGGTAGAAGAGCACCTCGTCGACGTCGACGCTCGCGTGCGGGTAGGGGCAGGGGATCGCCTCGGGGTGGAAGTCGAGCGGCCGGGGGACGAAGCTGCAGACGAGCGCTCCCTCCGCCGCGAAGGTGCCGTGCCAGGTGGGCGGCAGGTGCACCTGACCGACGCGGGGCTGGAAGGAGAGGACGGGGAGCGCGAAGGGCCAGACCGAGCCGTCCCAGCCGACGACGTCGAGGGGAGGCGTCTCCTGGCGGAAGCCGTGGAAGGCGCCGGAGCGCTTCACCGCCATCTCGCGGATCCCCTCGTCCCGCGCCCCCTCGAAGGCGGGGCGCCGGAAGTCTCTGTGGCAGAGCGGCGCGTCCATGCGCAGCTGCCCGGACTCGTTCCGCCACTGGCGCGGCAGCGCCGCCCCCCCCAGGCACTCGATGGAGAACCAGCGCTGCGGCCCGGGGTCGGGGAGGAAGCGGTGCAACACCCCCTTCGGCACGAAGACGTAGTCCTCCTTGGAGAAGCGGACGTCCCCCAGGGCGGTGCGCAGGAGCCCCCCGCCCTCGGCCACGAAGTAGAGGTCGTCGCCGTCTCCGTTCTGGAAGTAGACCGGGTCGGGCTCCGTCGGGGTGACGAGCGAGAGGACCACGTCGTCGTTGAAGAGGAGCGGCACGCGCGCGTCCAGGGGCGCCCCTCCCGCCGCCCGCAGTTCCTGGGTGAGGTAGTGGCGCTTGCGCAGCGGCCGGGGAGGCACCGAGAGCGGCAGCCGCCAGCCGTGAGAGACCTCCGCCGGCCGCTGCGCGTGCGGGCGCTCCTGGTGGTAGAGGATGGTGTAGGGGCCGTCGAAGCCCCGGCGGGTGAGGCACTCCTCGTGGCGGAGCCTCCCCGAGCCGTCCCGCAGCGCGATGTGGTGCTTGCGGGGCACCTCCCCGAGCACCATGCGGTCGATCACGACGGCCGCTCCTTCGCTCCCTGCTCGCGCTCGATGCTCTCGAAGAGGGCGCGGAAGTTCCCGGCGCCGAACCCGTCGTCCCCCTTGCGCTCGATGATCTCGAAGAAGAAGGGACCGGCCTCGGGCTCGCCGTAGAGCCCGGCCGAGTCCTTGAGGAAGATCTGCAGGAGGTAGGCGCCGCGCGCCGCCCCGTCGACCAGGATCTGGAGCTCGCGCAGGAGCGAGAGGTCCTCCTCGATGCCCCCCACCCCGATGGCCTCCAGCCGCTCCGGCAGCATGTCGTAGTAGGCCCCCGGGGTGGGCATGAACTCCACCCCCCGGTCGCGCATGCCGCGCACCGCCCGGGCGATGTCGCGCACCGCGAGCGCCACGTGCTGCACCCCGTCCCCGCGCAGGTCCTCGTGGAACAGGTTGATCTGCGAGTCCTTGAAGTGCGGACGCCAGGGCTCGTTGTTCGCGAACTTCACGCCGGAGACGGGGTCGCGCATCACCACCGAGCGCAGCCCCGAGCCGTGGGCCTCCATCCGCTCCCGCCGCTCCCTGGCCACGTCGGAGGTGTGGAACTGCACCTCCCAGAACTCCTCGAAGCCGAGGACGTGCTCCATCCACAGGAGCGCGGGCTTCATGGTCTGGAAGTTGGAGGTGACGTGGTCGATGCGGCCGAAGCCGAAGGCGTTGCCGCCGCCCAGCGGAGCGGGGTGGCTCACCATCCCGGGGAAGGGGGCGCGGTGGCCGCGCCGCTCCAGGAAGCGGAAGGTGGTGTCGCCGAAGGGGGTGGTGATGGCGAAGGTGAGGAGCTCGCCGCCGTCGTCGCGCCGGGTGGCGACCTCGTCGATGGGGGTGGCGCCGCGCGCCTCGAGGAGGCGGAAGGCGCGCGCCGCGTCCTCCACCTCGAAGACGACGGTGCCGACGCCGTCGGGGTGCTTGCGCAGGAAGCGCGAGGCGCGGCCGCCCTCGCCCTCCGGGGCCGAGACCAGGATCTTCACCTCGCCCGCCTCGAAGAGGGCCGAGCGCTGCCGCCCCTGCCGGGAGAGCTCGGGCGAGGAGACCGCGGTCTCGGAGAAGTCCATGAGGCGAGTGTAGAAGCGGCGGCTGCGCTCCAGGTCGTGGACGTAGTAGTGGAGCGCGTCGATGCGGCGGATGCCGATGGGCTCGACCCTGGGCATGGCTCACCTCTTCTCGGGGACCGCGTCGGGCTGGCGGGCGGGCTCGGCGAGGCGGAAGGCCTCGAGGGCCTGGCAGGAAGCCTCCACCCGCAGCAGGGTGGGGAAGGGGGCGAGGTCCAGGCCGAAGCGACGCCCGCCGTAGAGCTGCGGGACGAGGTAGAGGTCGGCGAGGGTCACCTCGTCTCCGTGGCAGAAGCGGCCGGCGCCGGGACGGACGGCAGCCTCCAGGTTGGCGAGGCCGCCGCCGATGAACTGTGCCGTCCAGGCGGCGGTGTCGGGGCTGTGCTCCTTCATCCACCGCAGCACCACGGCGTTCTGGTAGGGCTGGATGCCGGAGTTGACGTGCTCCACCAAGGCGCGCACCCGCGCCCGGCCGGCCGGATCGCGGGGGAGGAGCGGCCGCTCCGGGAAGCGCTCCTCGAGCCACTCCAGGATGGCGACCGACTGGACGAGCCGGATCTGGCTCCCCTCCTCCACCTCGAGCACCGGGACCTGCCCCATGGGGCTGCGCGATCGGTGCTCGGGTCCGAACTGCTCGCCCGCGAGGAGGTTCACCGCACGGTAGTCGAAGGCGAGCCCCTTGTGGTGGAGGCCGATGCGGACGCGCCAGGAGCAGGAGGAGCGCCAGTAGGAGTAGAGGGCGAGCTTCACGGCTTCACCACCTTCTGCGAGATCTTCCCGAACACGCTCCGGCCCGAGGGGTCGCGCATCTCGATCTCCACCACGTCCCCCGGGGCGAGGAAGGGGGTGTGCGGCTGGCGGTCTAAGGAGTCGAGGATCTCGACCATGCGCCGCTCGGCGAGACAGGAGACGCCGCGGGTGCGGTCCTCGTTCGAGACCGTGCCGCTGCCGAGGATGGTGCCGGCGGTGAGGGAGCGGGTGCGGACGACGTGCGCGAGGAGGTCGAGGAAGGAGAAGTGCATCTCCGGCCCGGCCTCGAGGTCGCCCAGCACCTCGCCGTTGAGCCGCACCTCGAGCCGGAGGAACACCCGGCCGTCGCGCCAGGCGGACCCGAGCTCGTCGGGGGTGGCGGCGAAGGGCGAGAAGGCAGTCGCCGGCTTCGACTGGAAGAACCCGAACCCCTTCGCGAGCTCGCCCGGCACCAGGTTCCTCAAGGTGACGTCGTTGGCGAGGCAGAGCAGGAACACCCGGTCGGCCGCCTCCGCCGCCCGCGTGCCTTGCCGGACGTCGCCCAGGATGGCGCACACCTCGCCCTCGAGGTCGAGCCCCCAACCCGGATCGCCGAGGGGGATGTCGTCGGCCGGGCCGAGCAGCACCCCGCTGCCGCCCTGGTAGACGAGCGGGTCGGTCTCGAGCGTGGGCGGCGGCTCCGCGCCGCGCGCGCGCCGCACCAGGCGGACGTGGTTCAGGTAGGCCGAGCCGTCCACCCACTCGTAGGCGCGGGGGAGGGGGGCGAGGAGCTCCCGCGGGGCGAAGGGCGCTCCCTCCACCCGCCCGCGGTCGAGGTCCTGCGCGAGCGACCGCAGCCGGGGGGCCGCGGAATCCCACTCGTCGAGCGCCGACTGCAGGCTTCGGGCCACCGCCGAGGCGTCGGCGAGCCGCGACCCGTCCGAGCGGACCACGCAGAGTCGACCGTCGCGGGACCCGTCGCGCAGGGTGGCAAGTCGCATGGGAGCTCCGAGCCTTCCCTAACCGGAGGCCCGAGCTGCCTCAAGGGGGAGCGGCTTCGAGAGAGCTACGCCGGGCGCCTCGCCGCCGAGCGGTCGATCACCTCTCCGGCGACCCGCTCCTGCCGGGCCACCGACGCGAGGTCGTCGACGGTGATCATGCCGACGAGCCTCTGGCCGCGGTCGAGGACCATGAGCCGACGGAGAGCCATGGCCTCCATGATGCGCGCCGCCTCGAGCGTGTCCTGGTCCTCGTAGCACCAGATGGACTGGGGGGTCATCGCCTCCGCCACCCGGGTGGAGGAGGGGTCCATCCCGCGCGCCACCGCGCGGACGGCGATGTCGCGGTCGGTGATCATCCCGAGGAGCGCGTCGCCCTCCGTCACCGGGAGCGCCCCGACGTCGAGCTCGCCCATCCTCGCCGCCGCCAACTGCAGGCTATCTCCGGGAGCCACGGTCGCGACGTGAGGCGTCATCGCGTCCCTGACGAGCATGGCACCCCCTCCCTTCTCGCCGCGGCCCCACCGCGGCGCCACCACTTGGAGCGTGGGTCCGCCAGCGGCCGAGGCAACGGCGCGCCGGGGCCCCGGATGGGGTGGAGACCCTGCCAGGAGGTTCCGGCGCGCGGCGGCGCGCCCTCGTCTCCCGGTGGAGTGGAGGGGCTCGCGATCTTCGAAGACCGGGCGGAAGCGGGCCGGAGGCTCGCGGCGCCGCCGCCACCGGAGCGAGCGGTGCACCCTCGGCGGCGACGGGACCGCGAGCCGGTGCTCGCGGACCAACGAGCCTCCCGGCGAGAGGGATCGAGAGCATGTCCACCGCGGGGACGGGTTGCGGGCGCGACTCTCGCTTCCCCCTGCGCGAAGCCCCGGCCGGGACCGCCGAGGCGCTTGCGGGTTTTGCGTGGAAGGGTAACGTTTGTTGTCGGAGGTGGCCGATGTCGGACGCGAAGAGTCTCATGCCGGAGGGCGAGTCGCTCCGCCGGGCGCTCCGCTGGTTGAGCGACCGGCGACAGGAGGACCCCCGGGCCCCCCGGGCGAAGCTCATCTCGGACGCCGCGGAGCGCTTCGATCTGTCGCCGGTGGAGGAGGAGTTCCTCCTCAGGGACTGGAAGGAATGACCTCGCTCCCCTGGAAGAAGATCCTGTGCCCGGTGGACTTCTCCCCCGCCGCCCGGGACGCGCTCGCCACCGCCGCCGAGCTGGCCAAGCACTTCGACGGCGAGGTGACGCTGTTCCACGCCTACCCCCTGCCCGGATACACCCTCCCCGAGGGAACCGTGCTCCCGAGCTCGAGGATGCTGCAGGATCTCTCGGACGAGACGGACCGCCTCCTCGAGGAGTGGCGGAAGCTGGCCCTCGAGATGGGGGCGCCGGCGGCGCGCACCGCCAAGTCCATCGGCGACCCGGCGACGGAGGTGCTCGACCTGGCGAGCCAGGGGTTCCAGCTCCTCGTGGTGGGGACGCACGGCCGCACCGGGGTGGCTCACGTCCTCCTCGGCTCGGTGGCCGAGCGCGTGGTGCGCAAGGCCCACATCCCTGTCCTGACCGTCCGTCCGAAGTAGGGGAGCCCGAAAGGCGCCCCGGAGCGACCCGTCGAGGACGCCCTTGCGAATGCCGCGGTGCGGCGCGAACCCGGCCGCTCCGGCGCGCGACCTCCGCCCGGAAAAGATCCTTCCCAAACGCACCCCGGACGCGCGAGGATGACCGTCCGTTTTCCACCTCGAGCGCGGCGGGATCGTCCCCGCCGTGGCGGAGACCACCCGATGGCCGACCTGTCGACCCGATACATGGGTCTCGAGCTCCAGAGCCCCCTCGTCGTCGCGAGCTCCTCCCTGTCGAACAAGATCGAGAACTTCCAGGCGGCCGAGGCGAGCGGGGCCGGCGCCGTGGTGGTGCGGTCGCTCTTCGAGGAGCAGATCGAGGCCGCCGAGAGCGAGCTCGAGGAGGCCGTCTCCTTCCAGTCGGACGCGAACCCCGAGGCCCGCTCCTACCTGCCCCCCCAGCGCATCGGCCCGCGCGAGTACCTGCGACTGCTCGACAAGGCCAAGAAGGCGGTGAAGATCCCGGTCATCGCCAGCCTCAACTGCGCCTCCCCCGGCAGCTGGAGCGAGTACGCGAAGCAGCTCGAGGGCGCGGGCGCCGATGCCCTCGAGGTGAACGTCTACTCGGTGGGCGCCGACCCGGCGGTGAGCGGCGAGGTGATCGAGCGCGAGTACCTCGACATCGTGAACTCGGTGAGGAAGGCGGTGAGCGTCCCCATCGCCCTCAAGGTGTCTCCCTACTTCACCTCGTTCGCCAACGTGGCGAAGAGGTTCGACGACGCGGGCGTGAACGCGCTCGTCCTCTTCAACCGCTTCCTGCAGCCGGACATCGACCTCGACCGGCTCGCCCTCCACAGCTCGATGCAGCTGTCGCACTCCTGGGAGATGCTCCTGCCGCTCCGCTGGACCGCCATCCTCTACGGCCGGGTGAAGGCCGACCTGGCGACGTCCACCGGGGTCCACGACGGCGCCGGCGTGGTGAAGATGGTGCTCGCCGGGGCGACGGTGGTGCAGCTCGCCGCCGCGCTCCTGCGCAACGGCATGTCCCACCTCGCGGCGCTGCGCTCCGACCTCGAGGGCTGGATGGAGCGGGGGCGGTACTCGAGCCTGGAGGACTTCCGCGGGACGCTCTCCCAGAAGGAGGCGAAGGACCCGCGGGCCTTCGAGCGCGCCCAGTACGTGAACCTGATCCTGAGCCAGAACATGTGAGGCCCGCGGCCCGGCCTCACTCGGCCGAAGGCAGGCACAGGAGCTCGTAGACGCGCCGGTCGAGAGTGGGCGTCGGCGCGCGGTGTCCGCGCCGACCCCGGTGGTGCTCCCGACTCGCACCTCCAAGCCAGCACGGAACTTGTGGCTCTCCGGGCCGGCGGGTACCGTGAAACGGAGGCGGGCACGCCCGGGAGGAGGGTCGAATTGCGAGGTGCCACGGCTCCCGCGGAGCGTCGCATTCGCGTGACGCGATGAGGCTTCTCGCTTCGCTCACCCTCGTCCTCGCGGTGGCCCGGGCGGCGGAGCCCGAAGGAGCCCCCGCGCAGGTCCTCCTGCGGGCGGCGGGGCGCTCGATCGAGCTGCCCGTCCGGGCCGAGTTGGCCCCGGTGGAGGAGGGGAGCGCCTTCCCCCCGCTCTCCTTCCGGCGCGACGGCGACGACGCGGTGGGGACGGCGGCGGACGCGCTCCGGGAGGTGGAGGTGCGGCTCCGGCCCGCGGGCGCGAGCGTGAGCCTGGAGGTCCGGGTGCGCTACCTCGCCGACGCCGCGGCGGAGAGGGAAGCCATCCGCCTCTCGCTCCCCGGGCCGGTGCGAGCCATCGCCCACGACCTCTCCTGGCGGGCGGTCGCGAAGTCGCTCCGGGTCGACCGCGGGACGCCCATCGCGGTGGCGGCGAGGCAGCTCGCGGTCGTGGGAGGGCCGGGGTTCGTCGCCGCCCGGGTGACCCCGCGCTCCGGCGGAGCCGACCTGGAACTCGTGCTCGACGACGAGGCCTCCCACCCCTTCGCCGTATACGAGCGGTGCCTGCCGCGGCTCCCGGAGGACGAGGACGGACAGGTGCACTTCGCCGAGCTGGAGCACAAGAGGCCCGAGAGCCGCATGCCGCGTCGCCGCGGCGAGGAGGTCCGCGGCCGCGCCACCCTCTACCTTCTCGACGGCGCCCCGGCCCTCCCGCTCGTCGTCGAGCGCTGGCCGGCCGGGACGCGGGCGGCGGTGGTGTTCACCGACCACGCCGACCGCACCGATCCGGAGGCGCTCCGCGCCGTGCTCTACGGGGACTCGCGCCCCTTCTGCCGGCCGGCCGGGCCGGGCGGCTTCCTCGGTCGCGGGCTGCGCATCACCAAGAGCTTCTTCGTCCACGCGCGCCGGGGGGCGCTCGAGGACCCGGAGACCGCCTCCCTCGCCCGCGAGCTGGCGATGGCCGGCTCCGAGGTGGCGTCGCACTCGCCGAGCCCCCTTCCCGACGACCGCGAGGCGGTGCGCGGCGCGCTCCCGCTCTTGCGGCGCTTCGGGGTGGTGACCTGGATCGACCACGAGCCCTACACCAACTGCGAGGCGATCTCGGCCGAGGGCTGGCGCGCGGACGGGCCCTACGCGGTGCGCGACCTGCTCGCCGGGGGGGGCTTCCGCTGGGTCTGGGAGGCCGGGGACGTGGGAGGCTTCGCGCGGGAGCCGGTCGTCGGCAACCTGTTCGCGCCCGGGCTCGCGCCCGCCTTCTACCCCATGCCGCTCGACGGGAAGCTCTGGGTCTTCGGTTCCACCATGTTCCAGGGGACGCCGGAGGCGCTCGCCCGGGCGCTCTCCGACGCGGCGCTCGACCGCCTCGAGGGGGAGCGCGGGCTCTTCGTCGGGCACACCTACCTCGCCGCCGCGCCCCGGACGACCACGCGCCCGGACCTCCTGGCGCGCCTCGTCGTCCGGGAGGTGGACGGCGGCCTCGAGCTCCACCCGGCCTTCGACGAGGCGCTCGAGCGCTTGGCCGCGCGGGTGCGTAGCGGGACCCTCGCCTCCCTCACCTGGGACGAGGCCGGGACGCGGCTGCGGGCCATCGGGGACGTCGAGGTGAGCTACCGGCCGGACGGGTCGGCCGAGGTGGTGAACCGGGGAGCGGTGCCCATCTCGGGCCTGACGGTCTCGGTGCCGCTGCCGAACCTGGTCCTGGAGCTCGAGGGGGTGGAGGTCGACGGGGCCGAGAACCTGCCCGCGTCGAGCCGGGCCTGGTTCGACCTGCCGCCGGGCGGGGCCGCCGTGGTGCGGGCCTCGGAGGGCGGCCGGCCCATGCGCCTCGTCGCCGCCGCCCCGGCGGCGGTGGAGATCGTCGGAGGAAAGCCATGATCCGTCCGCTCCTGCCCGGCGACGTCGCCCGGCTCGCCGCCGCGCTCGCCCGGCTCCCGCTCCTCGTTCGCTACCGCCGGGACGCGGGGCGGATCGGCGAGGACCTGCGCGCGGCGCTCGACCGCGGCGACGGGCTCCTGGTGGAGGACCGCGACGGCAGCGCGCGCGGGCTCGCCTGGTTCCTCCGCGGCGGGACGCTCGGGGTGGGGGGGTACCTGCGCCTGCTGGCGGTGGTGCCGGAGGCGACCGGTGAGGGGATCGGCGCGGTCCTGCTCGCCGCCTTCGAGGCCGAGGTCGCGAAGGAGAGCCGGCACGCCTTCCTGCTCGTCTCCGACTTCAACGAGGGCGCCCGCCGCTTCTACGAGCGGCACGGCTACGCCCCGGTGGGCGAGGTCCCGGGCCTCGTCCTGCCGGACGTGGGCGAGAGGATCTACTGGAAGCGGCTGCGATAGCGCGGGCGGAAAGCTACGGTGCCTTGCGGCGCGGGTGATCGACGTACTTCTTCACCGACGGGCGGTTCCACACCGCCTGCGCGTAGCGGTGCAGCCGCTCCGGGACCGGGTCGCCGTTGTGGACGAGGCGCTGGAGCATGAGCCCGAGGTCGGCGTCCGCCACCGAGAAGAAGCCGAAGAGCGAGGTGGCGCCCGGGCGCAGGAGCTGCTCGGCGGCCTTGAAGAGGCGGTCCACGGCCTCCTTGGCGTCCGGCGGCAGGGCCTTCACCTTCTCGCCGAAGAAGAGGGAGCGGGTAGGTCGCGCCACCCGCAGCGGCAAGAGGTCGCTCCGGAGCCATGCCTGCACCTGGCGGGCTCGGGCGCGCTGGCGCGGGTCCTCGGGGTAGAGCCTTGGAAAGCGCGGCGGCGGGAAGGCGTCCTCCAGGTACTCGTCGATGGCAGAGGACTCGGAAAGCCAGAAGTCGCCGTGCTCGAGCGCCGGCACGCGCCCGGTGACCGACCTCTGCGCGTAGTCGCCCTTCTTCGCCTCTCCCTGGGCGAGGGACAACAGCCGCATCTCGTAACGGAGCCCCTTCTCCTCGAGCGCCACGAACGCCGAGAAGACGTACGGGCTCTCCCACTGTGTGTCGCCCCACAGGACCAGCTTCTCCGAGCCATCCGGCATGAGTGGAACCTCCGCGTGACTACGTTCCCTAGGGGGAAGGAGGGAGGAGGGCAAGGACCCCCGCGAGGGGTCCGCCGGGGGAGGCGCTAGAACGACCGGCCGACGATGGCCTTCACCTCCCACTGCTGCGGGGTGGCGGCGGTGAGGGCTCGACCCACCCCGAAGTTGAGCTCCCAGGGGCTCTCCTCGCCCCCCTTCGGGGGCATGAGGTCGAGGACGGCGAAGAGGATCTGCTGGAATTGCGACGCCGGGGGGAGGGCGTCGAGGAAGCCCATGGAGGAGTAGTACTCGAGCCCGACGCCGAACCATAGCTGGGTGTTCACCTCCAGCTTGGCGCAGGGGCCGAACTCGACGCGGAAGGCGTCCGGCCCGTCGAGCGCGAATCCGAGGATGGGGTTCACGGCGACGTACAGCCAGTCGTCGGACCAGCCGAGGATGGGGCGGAACTCGGTGCCCCAGGCGGCGGAGTCGACCGACAGGGGGACGCGGCCCACCTCGACGTTGAGCCCGAAGAAGAAGGCGCCGGTGAGCCGGCGGGGCACCACCATCTTCGCCCGCACCTTCCAGCCGCCATACTGGTAGCCGAAGTCGGGGGCCGAGAAGGTGAGCAGGTACGCCCCGAGGTCGAGCCACTCGAGGACGCCCACCGCCGCCTCGAGCGAGTAGTGGCCGGCCTGGGACAACGGCGCCTGGCCCGGGTAGGCCGGGGCGGTGGAGCCGCCCCAGGCGTAGTTGAGGTGGAGCTCGAGGGAGAACTGCCCGGGCTCGTTGAGGTCCGGGCCGTAGACCTGGATCTCGAATGGATCGACGCCCGCTCCGGCGGGGAGCGCCCAGAGGAGCGCAGCCGCGAGGGCGGCGTGCCGAGCGGTCACCTGCCTCTCGCCCCGGGGGGCCGGTGGGGAGGGGAGGGGGCCCTCGCCCCCGCCCGCCGGTCCCGTCTACTTCGAGGGCGATCCCGCGCCCGGCGTCACCTCGAGGAGCTCCACCTCGAAGACGAGCGTGGCGTTCGGCGGGATGACGCCGCCCGCCCCGCGCTCGCCGTAGGCGATCGCCGGAGGACACACCAGCTTGGCCTTCCCGCCCGGCTTCATCTTGGCGACGCCCTCGGTCCAGCAGGGGATGACCTGGTTCAGCTGGAAATCGACCGGCTGCCCGCGCTTGTAGGAGCTGTCGAACACCCTGCCGTCGATGAGCTTGCCCTCGTAGTTGACCTTCACCTTGTCGGAGGGCTTCGGGCTCGCGCCGCTCCCCTCGCGCTCCGAGATGAAGACGAGGCCCGAGGCGGTCTTCTCCGCGCCCTTCTCCTTCGCGTAGCCCTCGACCACGGTCTTCTCGCGGGCGGCGCGCTCCTGGCCCGACGCCGCCATGCGCTTCTGGGCGAACTCCTGCACCTTCGGCTGGTAGGCGTCGGGGTCGATGGCGAGCTTCTTGCCGGTGAGCGCGTCGGTCATGCCGCGCTCGACGATCTCCAGCTCCTTCGGCGTCAGCTTGAAGTCGGCGAAGCTCTTCGAGGCCAGCACGCCGAGCGCGTAGAGGGTCTTGTCGTCGTCGGTCTTGAGCTCCGGGCCGGCGGCGAGCACCGGCAGGGCGACCGCGCAGAAGGCGAGGGCAACTGCGATACGCATGTGTTCTCCTTTTGGGGAAGTTGTTGCTAGATACCGCGATTCCCGCGGCACCGGAAGCGTTGTTGCGAAGAGCGCGCGGGCGGGATGCGCATCCCGCCCGTCGACGGAGGGAAACGTCCGGGCGCGCTCGCTATTCCTCCAGGGTCGAGACATCGCCCTCCGGCAGCCCCTGGGCGCGGGCCTTGAGCAGCCGGCGCATGATCTTTCCGGAGCGGGTCTTCGGCAGGCTGTCGACGAAGGTGATCTTCTCGGGTCGCACGATGGGTCCCATGTGCTTCCCGACGTGCGACTTCACCTCGTCCGCCAGGTCCTCCGACGGCTTGAAGCCGGCGCGGAGGATGCAGTAGGCGTAGATGGCCTGTCCCTTCACCTCGTGCGGGACGCCGATGACCGCCGCCTCGGCCACGGCGGGGTGCGAGACGAGTGCGCTCTCCACCTCGGCGGTCCCGAGCCGGTAGCCCGATACCTTGATGACGTCGTCGGTGCGCCCGATGACCCAGAAGTACCCGTCCCGGTCGCGCTTGGCGGAGTCGCCGGCCATGTAGCGGCCCGGGTAGCGCGACCAGTACTGCTTCACGTAGCGCTCCGGGTCCTTGTAGATGGTGGTGGCGGCGGCCGGCCAGGGGTTCTTCAAGGTGAGGTAGCCCTCCTCGCCGTCCGCCACCGCGTTCCCGGCCTCGTCGAGGATCTCGGCCTCCTGCCCGAAGAACGGGCGGGTGCCCGAGCCGGGCTTGAGCGGCACCACCGGCGTGGGGGTGATCTGGAACATCCCCGTCTCCGTCTGCCACCAGGTGTCCATGATGGGACAGCGCCCCTTGCCGATGACCCGGTGGTACCACTTCCAGGCCTCGGGGTTGATGGGCTCCCCCACCGACCCGAGCAGCCGCAGGGTGGAGAGGTCGTGGCGGTTCGGCCACGACTCCCCGAAGCGCATGAGCCCGCGGATGGCGGTGGGCGCCGTGTAGAGGATGGTGATGCCGTACTTCTCGACGAGGTGCCACCAGCGGTTCGGATACGGGTAGGTCGGCGCCCCCTCGTACATGAAGGTGGTGGCGCCCATGAGCAGCGGCCCGTAGACGATGTAGGAGTGCCCGGTCACCCAGCCCGGATCGGCGGCGCACCAGTAGCGGTCCTCGTCCTTCACGTCGAAGACGTACTTGAGCGTCGAGTAGACCCCCACCATGTAGCCGCCGTGGCAGTGGATGAGCCCCTTCGGCTTCCCGGTGGTGCCCGAGGTGTAGAGCATGTAGAGGGGGTCGTAGGCGTCCATGACCTCGGTGGACGCGACACCGGTGGCGAGGGGCAGCTTCATCAGGTCGTGGTACCAGTAGTCGCGGCCGGCCTCCATGCGCACCTCGTGGCTGGTGCGCTGCACCACGATGACGGTCTCGACCGTGGGCGCGTGGCGGACCGCGTCGTCCACGGTCTTCTTCAGCTCCACCACCTTGCCGTTCATGAACCCGCCGTCGGCGGTGATCACCACCTTCGACTCGGAGTCCTCGATGCGCCCCTGGAGCGCGTCGACGCTGAAGCCGCCGTACACCACCGAGTGGATGGCGCCGATCTTGGCGCACGCCAGCATGGCGATGACGATCTCCGGCACGCGCGGCATGTAGATGGTGACGCGATCGCCCTTCTTCACGCCCATCGCCTTCAGCACGTTCGCGAACTTGGAGACGTCGCGGTTGAGCGCGAAGTAGGAGTAGGTGCGGACCTCGTTGCGCTCCCCCACCCAGACGAGCGAGAGCTTGTTCTTCCGCCAGGTCTTCTGGTGGCGGTCGAGGGCGTTGTGCACGATGTTGCACTGCGCCCCGGCGAACCACTTGTAGAAGGGCTTCTTCGAGTCGTCGAGGACCTTGTCCCAGCGGCGGTACCACTCGAGCTCCTCCGCCTCCTTGGCCCAGAACCCGAGCGGATCGGCGAGCGCCTGCTTCGCGAAGGTGTTCCAGTCCTTCACGCGGGCTTGCGCCACCACTTCGGGGGACGGATAGAAGACCTCGCCTTCCAGTGCGGGCTTGTCGGCCATGTGTCGTCGACCTCGCGCGTCGGAGTTGGGGAAGCGGGACGGGAAGCGAGAGCCTAGCAAAGCCGCGAAGCGGGAGACAGTCGAAGTCCCTTCCTCGACCCGGCCGGGATCCGAGGCTATGCTTCGCCCGGTGCTGCGCCCCCCGCCGCTGAAGCGGGGCGACGTCGTCCGAATCGTCGCCCCGGCCGGTCCCTTCGACCCGGAGCTCTTCGAGAAGGGGCTCGAGGTCCTCCGCCAGCGCTTCGGCCTCGTGCCCCGGATGCGGCCCGACATCACCGCCCGCGACCGCTACCTGGCCGGGGACGACGCCCGCCGGGTGGCCGAGTGGCTGGAGGCGTCGAGCGACGCGGACGCCCGCGCCATCTGGTGCGCCCGAGGCGGCTACGGGTCCCTGCGGATCCTGGCGAAGCTCGAGGCGGGCAGGCTCTTCCACCCACCCAAGGTGGTGGTGGGGTTCAGCGACATCACCGCCGTTCACGCGGTCCTGAACCGCGCCGGGCTTGTCACCGTGCACGGGCCGGTGGTGACCCAGCTCTCCCGGCTCCGGCCGGCGGCGCTCGACCACCTGGAGGTGCTCGTCTTCGGGGGGGCCCCGCCGCCCGCCGACCGGCAGGCCACCGTCCCCGCTCCCGGACGCGGCGTCGTCGCCGCCGCGGTGCTGCGCGCCGGCGTGGCCTCGGGCCCGCTCCTGGGCGGGTCGCTCACCGTGCTCGCCCACCTGTGCGGCACGAGCTGGCAGCCGCGATTCGCCGGGGCGGTGGTCTTCCTGGAGGACGTGGGCGAGCGCCCCTACCGGCTCGACCGCATGCTCACCCAGCTCCGGCTCGCGGGTGCCTTCGACCGCGTCGCCGCCATCTGCCTGGGCCAGTTCACCCAGTGCGACGACCCCGACCTCCCCGGCATCGAGGTGGTGAGGCGGTTCGCCTGGGAGCTCAACGTCCCAGCCATCGAGGGCATCCCCGCCGGGCACGAGGACCCGAACCTGGCCCTCCCCATGGGGTCGATCGTGACCGTGGTGGGGCCGCGCCGCCCGGAGGAGGGGCCGCCGCGGCTCGTCTTCGAGCAGGGCGCCACCGCATGACTCCGCGGTTCCCGGAGCTCCCGGGAGTCTCGAGAGCCGCCCTGGCCGCAGTGAGCGAGGGCGTCGCCCCGGCGGTCGCCGCCGCGGTGCGCCACCGCGGCGACATGGTCCACCTCGGCTGGGCCGGGTCGGCCGAGCTCGTCCCCGGGCGGCGCGAGCTCGCCCCCGGGGACCTCTTCGACGTCGCCTCCCTCACCAAGGTGATGGCGACGACGACCGCCGTCGCGCTGCTCGTCGGAGAGGGGGCCCTGGCGCTCGACGAGCCGGCGGCGGACCGCCTCCCCGGCTTCGAGGCCGGCGGGAAGGAGCGGGTCACCCTGCGCGAGCTCCTCTCCCACTCGAGCGGGCTCCCCGCCTTCCGCCCCTACTACGAGGAGGTCCGGCAGGACCCGGCCTCGGCCGACGCCTTCCTGCCCCCGGCCCGCCGTCCCCGGGACCTCGAGGCGGCCTTCGCCCGCGGCCGCGCGCTCGTCTCCCGGGCGGTGTGCCGGGAGCCGCTCGAGGCCCCCCCGGGCTCGCGCGCCCTCTACGGCGACCCCGCCTTCCTGGCGCTCGGCCTCCTCGTCGAGCGCGCCTGCGGGGAGAGGCTCGACGCCCTCTTCCGCGCGCGGATCGCCGCCCCCCTCGGCCTCGAGGACACCTTCTTCGTCGACGAGGCGAGGCGGGGCTCGGGCCCGGAGAGGAGCCGGGCCTTCGTCGCCACCGAGCGCTGTCCGCACCGGGAAGAGGTGAACTGCGGGGCGGTGAACGACGACAACGCCTACGCCATGGGCGGCATCGCCGGCCATGCCGGCCTCTTCTCGAGCGCCCGCGACGTGGCGGCCTTTGGCCAGGCCTGGCTCGACGCCCTCTCGGGCAGGCCCGGGCTCCTCGACCCGGCGGTGGCACGCTCCTTCGCCCGGCGGGGGGCCCCGGGGAGCACCCGCGCGCTCGGCTGGGACACGCCCTCGCCGACCGGCTCCACGATCGGGTCGCTCCTCGGCCGCGGCCCGACGGGAGCGATCGGCCACCTCGGCTACACCGGCTGCTCGCTCTGGATCGACCGCGACCGGGAGCTCGTCGTCGCCCTCCTGACCAACCACGTGCACCCGGCCGGCCGGCGCCCCGCGGAGATCCTGCGGTTCCGGCGGGACTTCCACGACGCGGTGGCGCAAGCGGTCGGGTAGGGAGAGCCATGGAAGGAGAGCGGGCCATCGACTGGTCGAGAGTGAAGCGGGTGCACCTCGTCGGCGTCTGCGGCACCGGGATGGGGTCCTTCGCCGGTATGCTCAAGGCGGCGGGCTACGAGGTCACCGGCTCGGACGAGAACGTCTATCCCCCCATGTCCACCCAGCTCGAGCGCTGGGGCATCGAGGCCTGGTCCGGCTACCGGCCCGAGAACCTGGACCGCGCCCGCCCCGACGTGGTGGTGGTGGGGAACGTGGTGCGCGCCGTCAACCCCGAGGCCGCCGCCGTGCGCGAGCGCGGGCTCGCCCACGTCTCGTTCCCGCAGGCGCTCGGGGAGCTCTTCATCGCCCCGCGCCACGGGGTGGTGGTGGTGGGGACCCACGGCAAGACCACCACCAGCGCGCTCATGGCTTTCGTACTCCACCGCGCCGGGCGCGACCCCTCGTTCCTGGTGGGAGGAGTGACCCGCGACTTCGACGGCAACTTCCGCATCGGGCGCGGGGAGCACTTCGTCGTCGAGGGGGACGAGTACGACACCGCCTACTTCGACAAGGGGCCGAAGTTCCTCCACTACCGCCCCCGGACCGCCATCTTCACGAGCTGCGAGATGGACCACGCCGACATCTACCGGGACGAGACCCACTACCGAAGCGCCTTCGAGCGGTTCGTGGCACTTTTGCCCCGGGACGGCTTCCTCGCGGCCTGCGCCACCTGGCCGAGCGTGGTCGAGCTCGCCGGGCGCGCCGCCTGCGAGGTGGAGAGCTACTCGGTCGAGCACCGGGCCGACTGGGAGGCGAGAGACCTCTCGCTCGCGGCCGACGGGGCGCGCTTCCGGCTCGTCCGGCGCGGCCGCGCGCTCGGCGCGGTGCGCCTCGCCGTCGGCGGGGCCCACAACGTGGAGAACGCGCTCGGGGTCGCGGCCGCGGCCACCCGCCTCGGCCTCGGCTTCGAGGAGATCGCGGCCGGGCTGGAGGAGTTCCGGGGCGTGAGGCGGCGCCAGGAGGTCCGAGGCAGCGCCGGCGGCGTGACCGTCGTCGACGACTTCGCCCACCACCCCACCGCGGTGTCGCGCACCCTCGCCGCCATCCGCGGCTCGTTCCCGGGGGCGAGGCTCCTCGCCTGCTTCGAGCCCCGCTCCAATACCAGCCGCCGCAGCCTGCACCAGGAGGAGTACGGCCGGAGCTTCGGCGACGCCGCGCGGGTGTTCCTGCTCCGCCCGGCGCCGACCGACCGCGTCCCGGAGGCGGAGCGGCTCGACGTGGACCGGCTGGCGCGCGACATCGCCGCCTCGGGCCGGCCGGCCCGGGCCTGCGGCGCGGTGGAGGAGATGGTGGAGGCGGTGTGCTCCGAGGCGCGGCCGGGGGACGTGGTGGTGGCGATGTCGAACGGCGCCTTCGGCGGGATCTGGGAGAAGCTGCTCGCGGCGCTGGGCGCCCGGAGAGGCTAGGCCTCCCTCCCCTTCGGCGCCAAGACGGCGACGCCCGCCCCCCGGAGAAGGGAGCGGGCGCCGGGATCGCTGCTCTCGGTCCGCGAGCTAGTGGTGGCAGATGCGGCAGGTGGCGTTCGAGCTCATCTGCGCCGTCGTCCCCTTCCACCCCGGCGGGTGCGGGTTGATGCCGCCCTGCCCGTGGCACTGCACGCAGATGGCACCCGCCCCCTGGTTGTGACAGGCGGCGCAGGAGATGATGTTGCCGCGGGCGATGGGCCCGTGCGTCTGGGCCCAGCCGGCCGGGTGCGGGTCGGTTCCGGGCGGGGTGACCCCCTGGAACTGGTGGCAGCTCTGGCAGTAGCCGGTGCCGTGGCAGCGGAGGCAGCTCGCCGGGTCTTCCTGCTGCGCGAGCGCGTGCCGCGAGATCCAGTCGCCGCGGTGGATGAACTCCGCGCTCACCTTCTCGGGGAACTGGACGTCGGGCGGGAGCGGCCGGGTGGTGGCGGTGTGGCACTGGGAGCACATGGTCTGGTCGTGGCAGGTGGCGCAGGTGGAGACCGACTCGCGCGCCCACTTGCCGTGCTCCTCGAGGAAGTTCGCCGCGTGGGTGTACTCGGCGATGGGCTTGAGCGGATAGTGCTTGAGGTCGAGGTGGCAGGGCTGGCAGCGGCCGACGGCGAAGTCCTGCGAGTGCTGGTGGCAGCTCGTGCAGGCCTTCATGGCCGGGACCGGCTTCGCGATGTCACCGTTGTCGGTGAACTTCACGTGGCACTTGCCGCAGTCGTTGTTCACGCGGGGCAGGTGGGCCGCGTGGTCGAAGTGCACCGCCGGCTGGAAGCGCTGCACCGGCGTGTAGGTCGGCATCGGGTCGTGGCAGTTCCCGCACACCTCGGACTTGGCGGGGAGCTTCACGTCGATGACGTCCAGCTGGAGCTTCGTCGACTTGGGGATGGGCGAGTGGCACTCGAGACACGCCACCCCCGCCTCGATGTGGGTCGCGTGCGGGAACTTGTAGGGCTGCGGCTGCGTGGCCTCGGGCTTCTTCCCCTGGTTCACGCAGGCGGCCGCCGCGAGGACGAGCGGCACGACGAGGAGCCTGGTCTTCATTAGTACACCTCGCGCGAGCGGTAGGTCTGGTTGTAGACGATCTTCACCAGGCCGCTGAAGTAGCTCGAGTAGTAGGGGGTCGCGCCGCCGGAGATGGCGCCCACGACCGAGAGCCCGCTCCCGATCTCGTAACCCAGGGTGGCGTTGCCGATGAGCGAGCTCCATTGTCCGTTGACCTGCTGCGTGAACCAGTAGCCCTGGAAGTCGAGGGTACCGGTGAAGCCGAGGGCCTTGAGGGAGCCGTAGGCCCGGGCGTTGCCGTAGCCCGAGGCGCTCGGGGTCTGGTTGAGCGGGGTCCAGGTCTCCGCCGAGGGGATCTGGAGCCAGGCGCCCTCGACCCCCACCGTGGCGGCCGCGGACGGCTTCCACTTCGCCCCGAGGAAGAGGCGGTTGCCGGCGGTGGTGCTGCTGCCGATGGCGTCCTCGAAGACGCGCCGGTACCCGACGTCGAAGTCGATGGGCACCTTGAGGTGGAACTGTTCCAGCCCGAGCCGCGCGCTCGCCCCCAGGTACTGGTGGGTGGCGTCGCTGAACACCCAGAGGATGGAGTTGTAGGGGAGGAAGAGCGCCGGGATGGTGTAGGAGTAGTCGAGGGTCGCCTGCAGGTGCGCGGTGATGGGGAAGACCACGTTCGCGCTCGCGTCCGCCACCTGCCCGCCGAAGCCGGTGAAGTAGTCGGCGGCGAAGAGGCTGTAGTCGAGGTAGCCGATCAGGTAGACCCAGGAGACCGGGGAGATCTTCAGGTCGACGGCCAGGTCCTCGCGGGTGATGTCCCCCGCGTCCCAGGCGAGCGCGGTGGAGACGCCCACGTTCACCCACTGCTCGTAGGCGAAGCCCAGGCGCCCGCCCACCGCCAGGTTCCCGATGGTGGGGTTGGCGGAGTAGACGTTGCCGTAGGCGGTGAAGCGCTGGGTGGTGGGGGCGCCCGCGTAGGCGTCGAGGGTGAACATGTTCGCGATGCGCGCCGAGAACGAGCCGCCGTCGAGCTGCAGCATGCGCGAGTTTCCGTAGCCGACGCTCATGCGCCCGAGCGCGACCTTGAGGTTGCCCCCGAGCCAGCTCGCCTGCAGGTAGCCGAGGTTGAGGTCGCCGCTCCAGCGGCCGGAGTTGGCGTAGCCGTTCCACCAGCCGCCCGGCAGCGGGGAGGGCGTGCACGAGGGGCAGCTCGACGCGGGGCTCGCCAGGTCGACGCCGCCCCAGATGTCGACGACGAGCTGGAGGTCGCCGCCGGGGATCTGGAGCCCCCTCCCCGACAGGGAGAGGAACTCGTAGAGCGGGACCGCCGGGATGGTCCTGCCACCCTGGTACTGCTGCGAGGCGTTGAGCTGAGTGCTGGAGTAGACTTCCAACTCGCTCGCGCGACCGGCGGCGGGCGGAAGCAACGCGGCCGCCGCGATGAGTGCGATGCCGAGCCTGTGTCTCATAGGGAGGTCCGTCCCACGGTTCGGGTGTTCTGCGAACAGCGCGGGCACCCGCTCGACCGCCCGCGCCAAGGCCCATCGAATACCGCACAACGAGGGGGGTTCGACAGCTTTTTTCTGCGCATCGCGGGAGCGGCCGGCCGACGCGCCCGTCTCGTCGCACCCCCTCTCACTGAGGGTGTGCGACGTCCCAGGGCTCGTCGCCCGTGGCGACTCCCTCGCGGAACCGAAGGAGACCGCGGTCGGGGTGCAGGTCATTCCACGCGCCTCGTTGTTTCCACCTCTCCCCTCGATGACGCCTTCTCCGGAGTCGATCCACGAGTGCGCCGGACAAGAGCCTGCGAGCTCGAGAAAGGTGGTCCCCCGCTCGTCCTTGGATTCGAGCAATGAGCGTGCCACCAGCGCGAACGCCAAAGGGCCCGTCATTCCGGCCTGTTGGGGTCCGGGCGGATCGGAACGGGCGAGCGACACCGTGGAAAGACCATGCCCGGTGGTCATTTCACCAAAGGCGCCCGCCGCCGCGGGCGACGGCGGCGCCGACCGGTCCCGGTCCACGCTCAAAGGGGGAGAGGAGGGCTCCCCGGGGAGCCTGCGGCGCGCGGTCGGAAGGGGTGAGGATGTAGTCAGGGGGAGCGCTCGAAAGGGCGCGTTCCCACCGCCGGGCGCGGGCGGAGGTGCTACCATTCATCCATGCCGCCCCTCGAGCGAGCGCGCTCGTGCGTGCCAGACCGCGTCGGCACTCGGACGCTGCGGGACCCGTTCGGACGGCCGCTCGAGTACCTGCGACTCTCGGTCACCGACCGCTGCAACTTCCGCTGCGTCTACTGCCTGCCGAGCGGCTGCCCGAGGGACCGCGACCCGCCGCTCTCCCTGGCGGAGATCTCCCGCCTGGTCCGCGCCTTCGCCGGGCTCGGGTTCTGGAAGGTCCGGGTGACGGGCGGCGAGCCCACCCTGCGAGCCGACATCTGCGAGGTGGTGCGCACGGTCGCATCCACCCCGGGCGTTCGCCGGGTCGGCCTGACTACCAACGGCTACCGGCTCGCCGAGCTCGCCCCCGGCCTGCGCCAGGCGGGGCTCGCCGCCCTGAACGTCAGCCTCGACAGCCTCGACCGGGAGCGGTTCGCCCGCCTCACCGGCGCCGACCGCATGGACGGCGTGGTGGAGGGGATCGGGGCCGCCGTCGAGGCCGGCATCCCCTCGATCAAGGTGAACGCGGTCCTGCTCCGCGGCCTCGAGGACTCCGAGCTCGACCGCTTTCTCGCCTGGACCCGCTCCCTCCCCCTCACCGTCCGCTTCATCGAGCTCATGCAGACCGGGGACAACGAGGAGTTCTTCCGCTCCCACCACCTCTCCGCCGAGGAGATCCGGAGGAAGCTCGAGGCGCGCGGCTGGTCGCGGCTCGAGAAGGGCGCGGCCGACGGACCGGCCGCCATGTACCGGCACCCGGATCACCGCGGGCGCGCCGGGCTTATCGCCCCCTACTCCTCGGGGTTCTGCGCCTCCTGCAACCGGCTGCGCGTTTCCTCGACCGGCCACCTCCGGCTCTGCCTCTTCGGCGAGGAGGAGGTGCCGCTCAGGCAACACCTCGAGGGCGACGGCCAGCGGGACGCCCTCGAGCGGCTCGTGGAGCTCGCCGTGAAGGGCAAGCCCGCGGCTCACCGTCTGAAGGAAGGGCGCTGCGGGTCCGCCGCCACCCTCGCCGCCATCGGCGGCTGAGCCGTTCTGCGGGCCTCAGCCGCGCGGCAACCTCTCCAGGTCGGTCGCCAGCGTCTCCCCGGGGGTCGAGGAGAGGTAGGGGGAGTGCATGCACCAGGGGCGCGAGCAGAACGGCTCGATGCCGATCATCGCTTCCGGCTCCCCCTCGACGAAGGCTCGCCAGACGTCCCCGCCTCGGATGCTGTCCACCACCTCCTGGACGGTGTGGTACGCGCCGTCGTCGGTCACCACTCCCACGATGTGCTCGTGGGAGGGATTGAGGGCCGGCGCCTCCTTGCGGACCTTCGTCACTCGGTAGCTTGCCATCTGTGGGCTGCGCCTTTCTCGCAGTGGTCACCCTCGCGCCGCGTCGCGGAGGCTCGGGAAGACCCTCTAGCTCGCGGGCGGCACGCCCGGAGAGCGGGCCGACTCCTCCTCGCGCGCCCGGCGGAGCGCCCAACCCGGGAGCCAGTCCGCCAGCACGCACATCGCCACCTCCGGCAGGCGGATGTCGTTGTTGCCGACGAGGCCCACCACCCGGCCGAGCTCGTTGAAGACAGGGGCGCCGGACGTGGCGCCGCGAATGCGATCCGACGGTCTCCAGATCATGATCGAGGAGGACCGGGCCGTCCCCTCGACCCATCGCCCCTCGTGCGTGTAGACGAAGACCTGGCCGTTCTGGGGCGCGAACTCCACCGCCGCGTGCTCCCGCCCGGCGATGACCTCCGCCCATGGCGCGGTTCCGGCCGGCAGGGGGGAAGCCTCCTTCTCGGGCGCGCCGAGGAGAGCCAGGTCGGAGCAGGGGTCGACGGACCGGACGGCGGCGAGCGCGGTCCCCATCGCGTTGCGGCGGCGGACGCGCAGCACGATGGGATCGGGAGAGGGGTCTTCCGGGTCTGGCAGGACGACCCTCCCCTGCACCC
>Ga0335077_10000047_pt1 | contig 121228 bp, 113 predicted proteins | sample Lox_Sample_31_FD_207151 | JGI IMG/M metagenome (GOLD analysis project Ga0335077, IMG submission 207151) | Soil microbial communities from Loxahatchee National Wildlife Refuge, Florida, United States - Lox_Sample_3.1 | ecosystem: Environmental > Terrestrial > Soil > Wetlands | place: USA... | reverse complement strand
CTGCCATCTGCGCGCGCTTGACCGCGAGGTCCCGCGCGGAATAGCGCGCGCCATCGCCCGCCTTGAATGACGCATCGTGTTCTTCGTCGACCACGATCATCGCGAGCGTTGGCAGCGACGCGAAGACGGCGAGCCGCGTCCCGAGCACCACGCGGGCTCTTCCTTCGTGCGCCGCGAGCCAGGCCGCGGCGCGCTCCACGTCGGTGAGCCCGCTGTGCAAGCTTACGATCGGCATTCCGGCGAAGCGGGCGCGCAGGCGCTCCTCGACTTGCGGCGTGAGGTTGATCTCCGGCACCAGGATCAGGGCCTGCGCCCCTTCGATCCGGCCGAGCCGCTCCGCGATGGCTTCGAGGTAGACCTCGGTCTTGCCGCTTCCGGTGACACCGTAGAGCAGGAAAGCCTGGAAGTTGCGGGCGGCGACGATCGCGGCGGCGGCGGCGAGTTGTTCTGCAGTGAGCTCGCGCAGCCCCGCCGGGCCGGACGCGCGCGGCTCTCCTGTCCTGCGCATGCGCGCAAGCGAAGCCTCGAAACGTGCTCCGGGGACTTTGCGCAACAGGTGCGGAAGCGCGGGGATGGCGACTTCGCCCCAGGAATGTTGGTAGTACGTCGCCGCGAAGCGAGTCAATGCAAGCCAATGGTCCGAAAGCGCACCGACCTCTGTCAGCACGCGGCGCACCAGGCGGATCCTGGCCGGCTCGACAACCGGACTTGCGTTGACACCGACGACAACCCCGATCGTCTCGCCGCGCCCGAGCGGCACCACCACACGACGGCCGACAACTTCGGCGGCGTGGGGCGCGTCTGCGAGCCTGTAGACCAGAGGCCCTGGCAGCGGCCGATCAACGATGACGTCGACGAACACGATGCAGCGGCCCGCTCAGGGTCTTAGCTCAACTTGCAATATGGGGCTTTAACTCTTTGATTTTCTGGCGCTGCAACGCAACCCAAGAAATGTGGACAACTTTGTGGAGAAGTTGCTCGCACAGTTTGCGGGCAGAACTGGAATTGCCAGGTGACGGCGCCTCGAGTCCGGTCACCATCGTGTCATGCTCAATCAAATCAATGCATTGCGATCAAAAAGCGAAGCTCTTCGCCCGTCTACCACTGAAGACCCGCATAAAATCAGGCGGGTCGGCGTTTTGTGCATAAGTCAAGCCCGGAGAGGAAATTTTCTCGCGCGTGCTTCCGATGCGACACCCTATGTGTTGCGGGAGAAGCCAAGCCGTCCGGTCATAAGCGCAGCTTCCGGCTGTGGTCATGCACGGTTTCAACCAGAGCGGCCACCATATCTGGTGCCGAATGTTGCGAGATCCCGTGGCCGAGATTGAAGACGTGGCCATCCCAAGTGCCGTCGGCATTTCGGGGATCGCCGAAGGAGTCGAGGACCGCCCGGGCTCCGTTACGGACCGCCGCCTCGCCGCCGAAGAGAATCATCGGGTCGAGGTTTCCCTGCAGCGCGCATGTTGCGCCGACCCGTTGGCGCGCCGCCTGCAGATTGACCGTCCAGTCGAGGCCGACCGCCGAGCATCCCGTCGCGGCGATCTGCTCGAGCCACAGCCCGCCTCCCTTGGTGAAGATGATCGAGGGCACGGGCGCGCCCGCCGCCTCGCGACGCAGGCCGCCGATTACGTCGCGCAGGTAGGCAAGGGAGAATTCCTGGAACGCGCCGTCGGCGAGAATGCCGCCCCAGGTATCGAAAATCATCACCGCCTGCGCGCCGGCTTCGATCTGTGCATTGAGGTAATCGGTCACGGCCCGTGCATTCACGGCAAGCAGACGATGCAGGAGATCGGGCCGTGAGTACAACATCGTCTTCACCAACCTGAAATCGTCGGACCCGCCGCCTTCGACCATGTAGCAGGCAAGCGTGAACGGACTTCCCGAGAAACCGATCAGCGGCACTCGATTCGCCAGCGCCCGGCGGATCTCGCGCACCGCGTCGAGCACGTACCCGAGCGAAAGTTCGGGATCCGGCGCAGTCAGTTGCGCCACGTCGGCTTCGTCACGCACCGGACGCTCGAACCGCGGGCCTTCGCCCTCGGCGAAGTACAAGCCAAGGCCCATGGCATCGGGCACGGTGAGGATGTCGGAGAAAAGGATCGCGGCGTCGAGCGCAAATCGATCGAGCGGCTGCAGCGTGACCTCGGTGGCGTAAGCGGGCGACTTGGCGAGTCCGAGGAAGCTGCCCGCACGTTTGCGCGTCGCGTTGTATTCCGGCAGATAGCGGCCGGCCTGGCGCATCAGCCAGATCGGCGTGTACTCGGTGGGTTCGCGCAACAAGGCGCGCAGGAAGGTGTCGTTCGTTGGCTTCACGCGAAGGGCGGCGGGATCGCAAGCAGGGTGAGCCGGCCGAGCCGCTCGATTCTCGCACGCACGTCGATAGCGAGCAGCGCGAATGGTTGCGGCAGTCCGGACCGGACGCGCTGCTTCACCTGCACGTGCGCCCGGGGTCGAAGGTCGCCGCGGTGCTCGGGCCGTACAACGGCCGCCTGAAGATCGCGATCGACGCGCCTCCGGTCGAAGGCAAGGCGAACGCGGCGCTGCTCGACTATCTGGCCTCGGTGTTGCGCCGGCCGCGGCGCCAGCTGCACCTTGAACGAGGGGCGGCCGGTCGCGACAAGATGGTCCGGATCGAAGATGCAGTCGCAGCGGACATCGCAAGCCGCCTCGATGCCGCACTACCGAGGCCGGGACGGAAATGAAAAGGGCAGACGCGACGTCTGCCCTTGGAGGGCGCTGCGAGCCAGCTTACTTCTTGGCTTCTTCCTTCTTCTCTTCCTTCTTGTGGTCCTTCTTGCCGGTGTGCTTGGTCGAGTCCTTCTTGGCCTCGGCCGCCGGCTTTGCCTCCTTGGTGGCGTCCTTCTTCTCGTCCTTCTTTTCCTGTGCGACGGCAACGCCGGCGGCAAACAGGGTCGCGATCAGAGCAGCAAGCAGTTTTTGCATCGTGAGTTCCCGGAACGGTAGTTGGAAAAAAACGGATCCCGCGTTTCGATCTCTCTGGTCGATCACACAGGCCCGTGACCGCTAACGGCCCGGCGCATACGTGGTTGACACAACCACAACGCAATCCAGATGGATGATGCAGTGCATTCAGATGCGCTTCATGACGGCCGCAACCCGATCATCCACGGCGTTCTGGCGCACTGCTTCGCATCCACGGGCCAGCCCGGGGCTACAGGGGCCAATCGACTCCGACCAGGAGGGTCCGCTCGGGCGCCGGCTCGAAGAACCGACCGCTCGTCTCTTCGACGATGACCGAGCCGACGTAATTGCGATCGAGAAGATTGTCGATTCGGAAAAAGCCACGTGGCTTGGTCGAACCCACTTGGAATGTCCGGGCAAAGGCGAGGTTCACCACTCCGTAGCCTGCTGCGCGGTCTGCGTTTGCGTTGTTGACGTACATCAGTGACTGCGCGCGGAAGGCCAGCGAGACGTCGGCGAGCGGGTTCCGATATCGTGCTTCGAGATACGCGGTGCGCGCTGGCACCGCAGGAAGCTTGTTTCCCGCGGGCACGAGCACGTTTGGTACCGCACAGCCGGTGGTCGAGCACTGGTAGAAATCGTCGGTGAAGCGCGCGTTGATCGCAGCCGCGCTCGCAATCAAGGTCAGCGCCTCGACCGGTTCCCATTCGAACTCGGCTTCGACACCGTCGCGCGCCGTGCGGGTCGCATTTGCATACGCGGCCCGGCCGGCCGAGTTGGCGACGACGACGATTTCATCGTCGGTGCGGATCGAGAACAGCGCCAGCGTCGTACGCATGCGCGGGGTCCACAGATTCTTGACCCCGACTTCGAAGTTGTTGCTGCGCGCGGCGTGGAGCGACGTGTTGATTCCCGCGCTGCCGTCCGGACGATAGGCAAGCTCGGTCAACGTCGGCGTCTCGAACCCGCGCCCGTAGGACGCGTATACGCTCATTGCCTGGAACGGCTTGAAGACCAGGCCGACGGTCGGGTTCACCGCCGAATACGAGATCGAGCCCGAGTCATCGCCATTGACGAGGTAGTGATCCTTGGACTCGAAGCGAACCTCCGAGGCGCGCGCGCCTGCATGCAGTTGCCAGGCATCACCGATGCGCCACTCCGCCTGCACGTAAGGATCGACCGAGTCGACCCTGTTCACCTCGTCGCGCCGCAGCCCGCCCTTTACGCCGAGCGTGGTGCCGATGAAGTTCTCGTATCCGCGGCGATCCTCATCCATCGCCTCCACGTCGATGCCGACGTTCGTCGTCACCGGTCCGGTATCGAACGTCGCGCGCAGGTCGCCGCCGCCGAACCTGCGATCGAAGTCGATCACGCCGCCGGGGCTGCTCGAAGGAAGCTGCGCGGCGACCGGGATCGCCTGGTACTGGGTGACACCGCGCCTGCCGATCCATATCGACGTGGTCAGCGTCGTATCGGCCGCGATGTGGGAACGGATTTCGGCACCGGCTGTGCCCTGGCGCGTGCTCTTCCGCGTGTCGAACTGCAGTGCCTGCGGCGAGGCCGCCTTCGGATCCAGCTGCATCTGGTTCCGCGTCAGGCCGAGCGGATCTTGCGCCCCCGGCATCGAAAGCGCGTTGAGGGAAAGCCGCACTTCGCCGAGCGGTGAATCGAGGAACGCGGTGCGAATCGTCGCGGTGTCGCGTTGCGCTTCGCTGTGGTCGCGTTCGCCATCGGTGTGGAAGCGCCCGGCGTCGACCAGGAATGCATTCTGCTGATCGCCACCCGTGCCGCTGAAGCCGACCCGCCACGTGTTGTTCGAGCCGTACGCGGCCGTGGGTTCGAACACCGGCGCCTGCGGTTTCAGCAACGTGGTAAACGAAATGACGCCCCCGGACGAATTGCCGTAGAGCGCAGAGAAGGGACCGCGCAGCACCTCGATGCGGTCGGCTGCATTGAGCGAAAAGTGCGACACCTGCCCCTGGCCGTCCGGGAACGACGCCGGCACACCGTCGACGTAGAGGCGAACCCCGCGTATGCCGAAGGTCGAGCGCGCGCCGAATCCGCGAATCGAGATCTGCAGGTCCTGCGCGTAGTTCTGGCGGTTGAGCACGACGACGCCAGGAACCTGCGCCAGGCTCTCCGAGAGATTGACGCGCAGCTGCGCGTCGCGAATCGTGTCGCGCTCGATCAGCTCGACCGACGCCGGAACGTCCACCAGTCGCCGTTCGGTGCGCGTTGCGGTCACGACCACCGGATTGAGCGGCTGCGGTTCCTCTGCGGGCGGGGGCGCGGCCGTCTGTGCCAGCGCGCCGGGCGCGAGCGCCGCCGCGACGGTAAGCACGTTGGCCCTGACGAAGGCGCGACGGCGTGGTCTGCCGTCCCGATGATGCTGCATGGCGTCTCCTCCGCTCGGTCCGTCCGCCGCGGGAGTGCGCGTGCATCGAGGTCGCCCCGCCGCTCGCGACGGCCTTGCGAGCACCATGAGTCTAGAAGCCGGCCTGTGCGCGCAACATGCGCCTGTGGCGGATTTCATGAAAATCTCGAGACGCAAAAGCGCCACGCGCCGCGACCTGCGGGCCAAAGAAAAACGGGCGGCAGCATGCCACCCGCTCTGTGCAAGACCGCCCGCGCTTATTCGCGCAGCTTCTTGATTGCAGCGAGTTGCGCCGCGAGCGACGAGATCTCCGCTTCAACCTTGGCAATCTCGAGCTTGTCGGACTTGCTGCGCAATTGCTCCTCGGCCTGGCGCATCGCATCGTGCGCCTTCGCCTCGTCGAGATCGTGACCGCGGATCGCGACATCGGCCAGAACGGTGACGACGGTTGGCTGGATCTCGAGAATGCCGCCCGAGATGAAGACGTTTTCCTCTTCGGCCTGACCCGGGACGCGGATGCGAACCACACCCGGCTTGACCCCGGTGATCAGCGGAGTATGGCGCGGATAGATCCCGAGTTCGCCCGCCGCGCCCGGCAGCACGACGAACTCGGCATCACCGGAGAAGATGCTCTCCTCGGCCGAAACCACGTCAACGCGCATCGTCGCCGCCATCCCCGTCTCCGCCCGGCCTAGAGCTTCTTGGCCTTTTCCAGCGCCTCATCGATCGTCCCGACCATGTAGAACGCCTGCTCCGGCACGGCGTCGCACTCGCCTTCGACGATCATCTTGAAGCCGCGGATCGTCTCCTTGAGCGGGACGTACTTGCCCGGCGAGCCGGTGAACACCTCCGCGACGTGGAATGGCTGCGACAAGAAGCGCTGGATCTTGCGCGCGCGCGCCACCGCAAGCTTGTCCTCCGGCGACAGCTCGTCCATGCCGAGAATCGCGATGATGTCGCGCAGTTCCTTGTAGCGCTGCAGGGTGGCCTGAACGGCGCGCGTGGTGTTGTAGTGCTCCTCGCCGATGATGTGCGGATCGACCTGGCGCGAGGTAGAGTCGAGAGGATCGACTGCCGGGTAGATGCCGAGCGCCGCGATGTCGCGACTCAGAACCAGTGTCGCGTCCAGGTGGGCGAACGTCGTCGCCGGCGACGGGTCGGTCAGGTCGTCGGCGGGGACATACACGGCCTGGATCGACGTGATCGAGCCGTTCTTGGTGGACGTGATGCGCTCCTGCAGGCGGCCCATCTCCTCAGCCAGGGTCGGCTGGTAACCCACCGCCGACGGCATGCGGCCGAGCAGCGCCGAGACTTCGGTGCCTGCAAGCGTGTAGCGATAGATGTTGTCGACGAAGAAGAGAATGTCGCGGCCTTCATCACGGAAGCGTTCCGCCATCGTCAGGCCGGTCAGGCCGACGCGCAGGCGGTTGCCCGGAGGCTCGTTCATCTGCCCGAAGACCATCGCCACCTTCGACTTCGAGAGGTCTTCCTGCACGATGACCTTGGCATCCGACATCTCGTGATAGAAGTCGTTGCCCTCGCGCGTGCGCTCGCCGACGCCGGCGAACACCGACAAGCCTGAATGTTCCTTGGCGATATTGTTGATCAGCTCGAGCATGTTGACCGTCTTGCCCACGCCGGCGCCGCCGAACAGCCCGACTTTTCCGCCCTTGGCGAACGGGCATACCAGGTCGATCACCTTGATGCCGGTTTCGAGCAGTTCCGCCGACGGCGACAGGTCCTCGAACTTCGGCGCCGCACGGTGGATTTCGCGCAGCTCGTCGCTCTGGATCGGCCCGCGCTCGTCGATCGGCCGCCCGAGGATGTCCATCACGCGCCCGAGAACGCCGGGACCCACAGGCACCTTGATACCTTCGCCGGTGCTGCGCACCTTCATCCCGCGCCGGATGCCGTCCGAGGAGCCGAGCGCGATGGTGCGGACCACGCCGTCGCCCAACTGTTGCTGGATTTCGAACGTAAGACCCTGCTCGACCAGCTTGTTGCTGGCATCCGGCTCCAGGATCAGTGCGTCATAGACCCGCGGCATCTCCTCGCGGGGAAACTCGACGTCGACCACCGCGCCGATGCATTGAACAATGGTGCCGGTGCTCATGCTGGTTCCTCAATGGCAGTTGGTTTCGATTTGCGGCGTTGCGGTCAGCCGATCGCCGCTGCGCCGCCGACGATCTCCGAAATTTCCTTCGTGATGCCGGCCTGGCGCGTCTTGTTGTAGCCGAGCTCCAGCTCGTCGATGAGCTTCTTGGCGTTGTCGGACGCCGCTTTCATCGCCACCATGCGCGCGCTCTGCTCGCACGCCATGTTTTCCGCGAGCGCCTGGTAGATGAGTGCTTCGCCGTAGCGCCGCATCAGTTCGTTGAGCACGGTGCGCGCGTCGGGCTCGTAGATGTAGTCCCATGAGTACGCGCGCTTCTCTTCCTCGGTCTGCGCCAGCTTCTCGTCGGTGAGCGGCACCAGCTGCTCGATCACAGGCTCCTGCTTCATCGTGTTGATGAAACGCGAGTACGCGATGAAGACGCCGTCGATCTTGCCCGCCGAATAGAGATCGAGCTGCACCCTGACCGCCTTCTCGACCCGGTCGAGGTGCGGCGTGTCGCCCAGCTGCACGACGTTCGACACGAGGTTGGCCTTCAGCCGCTGCAGAAAGCCAAAGCCTCTGCTGCCGATCGCCGTCGCGACGAACTTGACGCCACCGGCCTCCCACTGCTTGACCCGGGCCAGCACGGCGCGCTGGATGTTGGTGTTCAGCCCGCCGCAAAGACCCTTGTCGGTCGTCACCATGATCAGCCCGGCGTTGCGCAGCTCGGGCCGGGGAATGGCGAAGGGGTGCTTGTATTCGGGGTTCGCGCGCGCAAGGTGGGCGACGATGTTGCGGATCTTGTCCCCGTACGGCCGCGCACGACGCATGCGATCCTGTGCCTTGCGCATCTTGCTCGCGGCCACCATTTCCATCGCCTTGGTGATCTTGCGCGTGCTTTGCACGCTCTTGATCTTGACGCGGATTTCCTTGGTGCTCGGCATGGCGATACCTGCGCGTTTCTCTTTCAGTACGCGCCGGACTTCTTGAAGTCCTTGATCGCAGCGTGCAAGGCCTCTTCGTCTTCCTTGGGCAGGTCCTTGCTCGCCTCGATGCGCTCGATCAGGGCCGAATGCTTGCTCTTCAGGTACTCGCGCAGCGCCCTTTCCACATTCAACGCATTCTTCACTTCGATATCGTCGAAGTACTGGTTGTTGACTGCGAACAGCGTCGCGGCCTGCTCCCAGACTTGAAGCGGCTGGTACTGCGGCTGCTTCATCAGTTCCGTCACCATGCGCCCGCGCTCGAGCTGCTTGCGGGTGGCTTCGTCCAGGTCCGAGGCGAACTGGGCGAACGCGGCGAGTTCGCGGTACTGCGCGAGCGCCAGGCGGACGCCGCCCCCCAGCTTCTTGATCACCTTGGTCTGCGCCGCGCCGCCGACGCGCGAAACGGAGATACCGGCGTTTATCGCCGGCCTGATGCCGGCGTTGAAAAGATCGGTCTCCAGGAAGATCTGGCCGTCGGTGATGGAAATGACGTTGGTCGGCACGAAGGCCGTCACGTCCCCCGCCTGCGTTTCGATGATCGGCAAGGCCGTGAGCGATCCCGTCTTGCCTTTGACGGCGCCCTTGGTGAACTTCTCGACGTACTCCTCGTTCACACGCGCCGCACGTTCGAGCAGGCGGGAGTGGAGATAGAAGAGGTCGCCCGGGTAGGCTTCGCGGCCTGGCGGACGTCGCAGGAGCAGCGAAACCTGGCGATAGGCCCAAGCCTGCTTCGTCAGGTCGTCGTAGATGATGAGCGCGTCCTGGCCACGATCGCGGAAATATTCGCCCATCGTGCAACCCGAATAAGGCGCGATGTATTGCAACGCCGCCGATTCGGACGCCGAGGCGGCAACGATGACCGTGTACTCCATCGCGCCGGTTTCCTCGAGCTTGCGCCGGACATTGGCAATCGTCGAAGCCTTCTGACCGACCGCGACGTAGATGCAGATCAGATTCTTGCCCTTCGAGTTGATGATCGTGTCGACGGCCACCGCGGTCTTGCCGGTCTGCCGGTCGCCGATGATCAACTCGCGCTGGCCGCGGCCGATCGGCACCATGGCGTCGATGGCCTTGAGGCCCGTCTGCACCGGCTGCGCCACGGACTTGCGCGCGATCACGCCGGGGGCGACCTTTTCGATCACGTCGGTCATCTTGGCGTTGATCGGGCCCTTGCCGTCGACCGGCTGGCCGAGCGCGTTCACGACGCGCCCGATGAGCTCGGGACCGACCGGCACTTCGAGGATGCGTCCGGTCGACTTCACCGTGTCGCCTTCCTTGATGTGCTCGTAGCTGCCCAGCACCACGCTGCCCACGGAATCGCGCTCGAGGTTGAGGGCGAGGCCGAACGTGCTGCCCGGGAACTCGAGCATCTCGCCCTGCATCACGTCCGACAGGCCATGGACGCGGCAGATGCCGTCGGTGACCGTCACGACGGTCCCCTGTGTCCGCACGTCGGTCGAGACGCCGAGGCCCTGGATGCGGGTCTTCAGCAGCTCGGAGATTTCGCTTGGATTCAGTTGCATTTCCGACTCCGGGTTCTATGTGCCTTTACGCCGCCGTCAGGGCAGCCTTCATGGCCTGCAGCCTCGACCGCACCGACGTGTCCAGAACGTGGTCGCCGACTGCGACCCGAACACCGCCGATCAGGTCCGGGTTCACCTTGACCTCGGGATTGAGCTTGAGCCCGAAACGTTTCGCCAGGGCCGCTACCAGGCCGTTGACTTGCGCGTCGTCGAGCGGAAACGCAGTCTCGATCGTGCAGTCGGCCACGCCGTCGGCTGCATTCTTGAGCGCGTGCAGCTGCTGCGCGACCTCGGGCATCGCCGCCAGCCGGCCGTTGTCGATCATCGTGCGCAGGAAATTGGCACCGCTCGCCGTGAGCTTGGTCTTCATCAGGCCGCTCAACAGGTCGAAGATCTGCGGCGCCCCGAGCTTTGGATCGGCGACCACCTCCGCGACGCGCGGATGCGCGGTCACCGTGGCGAGTTCGTCGGCGATCTCCAGCCACGTCGCCAACGTTCCGTCGGCGCGCGCGCTTTCGAACAACGCCTGCGCGTACGGTCGCGCGATCGTCGAGAGCTCCGCCATGGCTACAACGTCGCCTTCAGCTCGTTCAGCAGCTGCGCATGCGCCTGCGCGTTGACTTCGCGCTTGAGGATCTGCTCGGCACCTGCCACGGCCAGCACCGCAACCTGGTCGCGCAGAGTGCCCTTCGCCTTCTGCATCGCCTGCTCCGCCTCGGTGTGCGCGGCGGCGACGATTCGATCGGCTTCGACCTTGGCCTGCACCTTCGCCTCATCGACGATCTGCTGCGCGCGACGCTCGCTTTCCGCCACGATCGACTGGGCCTGGGTGCGTGCCTCGGACTGCATCTTGGCGGCCTGCTGGCGCGCCTCGTCGATGCTCTTGGCACTGCGCTCTGCGTCCGCCAGCCCGTCGGCGATCTTCTTCCGGCGCCCATCCATTGCGCGCAGGATCGGCGGCCAGACGAACTTCGCGGTGAACCAGATGAACAACGCGAATACCAGCGCCTGCGCGAGCAGAGTCAGATTGATGTTCATCTTCCTGCCTCGCGAACCGAAAGCCGCTACCGGATGACCGCGAGCAGCGGATTGGCGAAGGCGAACATCATCGCCAGGCCAACGCCGATGATGAACGACGCATCGATCAGGCCGAGCAGCAGGAACACCTTGGCCTGCAGCATGTTGGTCAGCTCCGGCTGGCGCGCCGAAGCCTCGAGAAACCGGCTGCACATGATGCCCACGCCGATACACGCGCCGGCGGCACCGACGCCGATCATGAGTCCGATGCCGATCCCGGTATAGGCCTGGATCATCGCCAGCAATTGCAGTTTGTCCATCGCGCGCCCCTTTCTTGAGCGAGGTCTGTCGAAGTTGTCGGGAAGGATATGTCAGTGATGCTCGCGAGCCAGCGAGAGGTAGACAACGGTCAGCATCATGAAGATGTATGCCTGCAGCGCGACGATCAGGATGTGAAAGATCGCCCAGCCCAAACCGAGGAACGTGCTGAAGAAGGTGCCCACCAGGCCGGAGGACGCCCACAGCCAGAGCAACAGGAAGATGATCTCGCCCGCGTACATGTTGCCGAACAACCGCAGCGAGTGCGACAGCGGCTTGGACACGTACTCGATGAAGTTGAACAGCAGGTTGGCGACGCCTAGCAGCAGGCCAGCGATCCACTTGAGCGGATTGGCCGACGGGGCCGTCATGCCGAACGGCGCGCAGACCAGCTCGTGCAGCCAGCCGCCGAGTCCCTTGGCCGCGATCGCGAAACCGATCATCAGGAGCCAGACCGACAGCGAAAGGGCGAAGGTCGTATTGACGTCGGCCGTCGGCACCAGGCGCCACTCGTGCAGCCCGACCGCGCCGAGCAGCTTCGCCACGATGTCGACCGGCAAGAAGTCCATCGCGTTCATCACGAGTACCCAGACACCCACGGTGAGCGCCAGCGGCGCGACCAGACGGTCGCGATCCTCGTGGTTGAAGATGCCCTTGACCTGCTCGTCGACGAACTCGATCGCGAGTTCGACGAAGGCTTGGCGGCGGCTCGGCACGCCCGACGTGGCGCCGCGCACTACCCACCAAAGGAAGCCGATCGCGATCGCGCCGACGATGATCGCCGTCAGAAGCGAGTCGACGTACAACGTCCAGAATCCGCCGTCACCAACCGACTTTTCGAAGAAGGTGAGGTGATGCTGGATGTAGCTCGTCGGGGTCAGTTCGGTTTCGGCGGCCATTGTTGATCGCGGTCCGGTCGCAGCGATGAAGAATCTTCGCGAATGAAAAAAGCCGCAGAGAAGAGCAGCAACGTAATCACGAAGGCGCCAAAGAACGCTGGGGCTACGACCTCGCGATAGGTCGCCATCACGAGCCACAGCAGCATGACGATCAGGACGACCCGCACGCCTTCGGCGCGCGCGGCCGTGAGAAGAGCGCCCCCTGCCGAGTCCGCGGTGCGTCTTGTTGCCATCAGCGCTGCGGTTACGCCGGAGAGCATGGTGACCATACCTCCCAGCACGGCCGATGCTGCGCCGTTGACCCCGGCAAGCAAACCACCGATCAGGGCCAGAACCGCGGTTGCCGACGCCTGCCATATGACGGCGGTGCGCACCGGCCTGCCGAGCCTACGAAGTCCAGCGTTCATCAAACCCCGCCCCCCGGCAAGAGCCGCGGATTGTAGCCGCATGCAGAACCGGGCGTGAAACCTAGCGTCGCAAGCGCGTCAGGATGCCGTCGAGTTGGTCGAGGCCCGAGAAAGCGATCACCACCTTGCCGCGTCCCTTGCTGTCCGAGCGCAACGTGACGGCCGCGCCGAGCATGTCGGAAAGCTCTTCTTCCAGCCGTTCGCGGTCGCGGTTGCGGCTGGTCGTCGCGGCCTTCTTTTGCTGCTTGCCCTCGCCCTGCTGCGCACGCGCGACCAGCACCTCCGCTTCCCGCACCGAGAGACCCTTGACGATGATCTGGTGACCCAGTTGCACCTGGATTGCGCCGTCGACGGCCAGAAGCGCGCGGGCGTGGCCCATGTCCAGGTTGCCGGCCATGAGCATTTCCTGGACTGGAGGTGCGAGATTGAGCAGGCGGAGCAGATTCGACGTCGCGCTGCGCGAGCGGCCGATGGCTTGCGCGGCCTGCTCGTGCGTGAAGCTGAATTCGCGGATCAGTCGTTGCAACCCCTGGGCTTCCTCGAGGGGATTGAGGTCCTCGCGCTGGATGTTTTCGATCAAGGCCATCGCGAGCGCGGACTCGTCGGGGACATCGCGCACGACCACGGGCACTTCGGTCAAGCCGGCCATCTGCGCGGCCCGGAAGCGTCGTTCGCCGGCGATGATCTCGTAGTGCCCGTCGCCGACCGGCCGCACGAGGATCGGCTGCACCACTCCCTGAGACCTGATCGAATCAGCGAGTCCGGCGAGGGCTTCGGGGTTCATGCGCGTCCGCGGCTGGTATCGCCCGGTGCGCAGCTGCGCGATCGACAGGCTGGTCGGACCGGCCTGCGTCGCCGCGGTCGATGTCTCGCCACCAAGGAGAGCATCCAGTCCCCGCCCGAGGCCGCGCACCTTTTTCATCGTGTCGCTCGTCCCAACGCTCATGCCTACAGATACCTGACGCGCTCGATCATCTCGGCGCCGAAGGCGAGATAGGCCTGCGCCCCTTTGGAGCTGCGATCGAACGTTACGCCCGGCATGCCGTACGACGGCGCTTCGGCCAGGCGCACGTTGCGCGGAATGATCGTCGTGAATACCTTGTCCTGGAAGCGCTCGACCAGTTGCTCCGACACCTGCTGTTGCAGCGTCATGCGCGGATCGAACATCACCCTGAGCAGGCCGATGATCTTCAGATCGGGGTTCAGGTTGGCGTGCACGCGCTTGATCGTATTGACCAGGTCAGCCAGCCCTTCCAGCGCGAAGTACTCGCACTGCATCGGAATGATCACGCCGTGCGCGGCGCACAGGCCGTTCAGCGTCAACAGCGAAAGCGAGGGCGGGCAATCGATCAGCACGAAGTCGTACGCCGCGTCGGCCTCGTTGAGCGCCGCCTTCAGCCTTGTCTCGCGATTCTCCAGGTCGACCAGTTCGATCTCGGCGCCGGCAAGCTCCCGGTTCGAAGGCAGGACCTCGTACGCGCCCGGCACCGACGGTACCGTTGCCTCGGGCAGCTTGCACAGGCCGAGCAGCACCTGGTAGACGGACCGCTCCAGCGAACGTTTGTCGACTCCGCTTCCCATCGTCGCGTTTCCCTGCGGATCGAGGTCCACCAGGAGAACGCGCTGGCCCTGCGCCGCGAGCCCGGCTGCGAGATTCACGCTGGTCGTCGTCTTGCCAACACCGCCCTTCTGGTTGGCAATGCAGAACACGCGCGCCAAGGTACCTACTCCGCGGCGAGTCGCGCACCGAAGCCAATCAAGGCAACGCCCGCAAGGCGGGACATCCAGCGGCCGACCGACGCGTGGGCGCGCAGTCGCCGCGCGGCCCAGTTGCCGGCAACGATCAGCACCGTTCCGTAGAGAAACGTCAGCAACGAGATCGTGCCGCCCATCGCCAGGAAAGCAACAACGCCTTCGTACCGTGTCGGATCGATGAACAGGGGAAAGAACGCCATATAGAAGACGATGGCCTTCGGGTTGATCACGGTGGTGAGAAAGCCTTGGCGGAAATAGGCACCGGCAGCCATTGGCAGCGGCATCGCATTGACCTTGCCGCTGGCGCGAACGAGCTGGGCGCCGACCCACACCAGGTACGTAACCCCGAGCCACTGGACGCTCTTGAAGAGCAGGGGATGTGTCGCGAGCATCGCCGCGACACCGACGATCGCGGCGAGCATGAGCAGCCAATCGCCGATCATCAGCCCCGCCAGGGTGGCGTATCCGCCGCGCAAGCGGCCCTTGGCGGTCGACGTCAGGACCGCGAACGTCCCCGCTCCCGGCAGCATCAGGAAGACGAGCGCGGCGGCGACGAACGCCCAGTAGTCGGAGATGCCGAACACGGCGCTAACGGGGACGAAGAACGAGGAGATGCCGCTCGGCATCGAGCAGCGGGACGCGCAGTTTAACCGCGTGGGTCAAACGAACCGACGACGGCAGGCCGTCGACCTCTTCGCTCGGATAGACACCTTTCATCGCCACCCAGCATCCGTCCACCGACAACAAGTGCGACGTGAGACGGACCATCTCGGCCAAGGCGGCGAACGCGCGCGACACGATTACGTCGAAGGGCGCGCCGCGGTACTGCTCCACCCGTCCTTGCACGACTTCGACATTGCGCAGGCCGAGTTCGAGGCGCGCCTGCTGGAGAAAAGCGGTCTTCTTCTGCACTCGATCCAGCAGCGTCACGTGCGCGGCGGGCAGTGCTACCGCGACCGGGATGCCGGGCAGCCCGGCACCCGCGCCCACATCGAGGATGCGAAGCGTCCGCGCGCCGGCGATGCGATCCAGTTCAGGAACGATCGACAGCGAATCGAGCAGGTGATGCGAGACGATCTCGTCGGGCCTGTCGAGCGTCGTGAGGTTGTAGACCCGGTTCCACTTCTGCAGCGCGCGGGCAAAGGCGATGAGTTGCGCCGCCTGCCGATCCGACAACTGCACTCCAAGTTCCGCACTTGAGCGCTGCAATGAAGCAGGCGACAACGCGCTTGCATCAGGCGGCAACCCTGCCCTCTCCCCTGGCAAGTCGTTTCAGGTGCACGAGCAACAGCGATATCGCGGCGGGTGTGACGCCCGAGATCCGGGCTGCTTGCCCGATGGTCTCGGGGCGGGCGGCCGTCAACTTCTGACGCGCTTCGATCGACAGGCCGCGCACGCGCTCGTAGTCGAGGTCCGCGGGAATCCGCGTCGATGCGCTGGAACGGTGTTTCGCGACCTCGTCTTGCTGGCGCGCGATGTACCCCGAATACTTGATCGCGATCTCGACCTGATCGCGGGCGGTGGCGTCGTCATCCCCCAGACCGCCGATCTCGGCGCCGTCGAGCTTCCGCGCCTCGGCCAGCGTTCGGTAGTTGACGCCAGGCCGCCGCAGTAAGTCAGCAAGCGAATACTCACGTTCCAAGGGTCTCCCAAGGAGACGCGTCGCTTGGTCGTCTCCGAGAGTGCGTGGACTCACCCACGTCGACCGTAGGCGCTCGATTTCGCGCTCGACGCGATCCCGCTTGCGCGCGTAGGCATCCCAGCGCGCATCGTCGACGCAACCCAGCTTGCGGCCAATCTCGGTGAGCCGGAAGTCCGCGTTGTCCTCGCGCAGGCTGAGCCGGTACTCCGCGCGCGACGTGAACATGCGGTACGGCTCCGAGACACCCCGGTTCGTCAGGTCGTCTACCAGCACGCCGAGATAAGCCTGATCGCGCGCCGGAGTCCAGGCACCGCGCGCCTGGGTCTGCAGCGCCGCGTTCAGCCCCGCCAGCAAGCCCTGCGCAGCGGCTTCCTCGTACCCTGTGGTCCCGTTGACCTGGCCCGCCAGGAACAGGCCCTCGATCTGCTTGCTCTCCAGCGACGGTTTGAGCGCGCGCGGGTCATAGTAGTCGTACTCGATCGCATAGCCGGGGCGCAGGATGTGCGCCCGCTCGAGTCCGCGCATGGAATGCACGATTTCGACCTGCACGTCGAATGGCAACGAGGTCGAGATCCCGTTTGGATAAATCTCGTTCGTGGTCAGACCTTCGGGCTCGAGGAAGATCTGATGGCTCGCCTTTCCGGCAAAGCGATGGACCTTGTCCTCGATGGACGGGCAATAGCGCGGCCCCACGCCCTCGATGACGCCGGAGTACATCGGCGAGCGGTCGAGATTCGCGCGGATGACCGCGTGGGTGCGGTCGTTCGTGTGCGTTACCCAACACGGCAACTGGGGCGGATGCTGCTCGGGGCGGCCGAGGAACGAAAAAACCGGAATCGGGTCAAGATCGCCGGGCTGTTCCTCGAGTACCGAAAAATCGATGGTCCGCCCGTCGAGCCTTGGCGGCGTGCCGGTCTTCAAGCGCCCCTGCGGAAGCTGTAGCTCCTTGAGCCGCCTGGCAAGCGAGACTGCGGGCGGATCGCCTGCCCTGCCGGCGGCGTAGTGCTCGAGCCCGACGTGGATCAGTCCGTTCAGGAACGTGCCCGCGGTCAGCACGACCGCTCGGCCGCGAAAAATGATCCCCGATTGCGTCACCGCCCCGACGACGCGCGTGCCGTCGAGCAACAGGTCGTCGACCGGCTGCTGGAACAGTGAAAGATGCTCCTGGTTCTCCAACCGGCGCCGGATCGCTCGCTTGTATAGAAGCCGGTCCGCTTGTGCCCGCGTGGCCCGGACTGCCGGGCCTTTGGACATGTTGAGGATTCGGAACTGAATTCCGGCCTCGTCCGTCGCGGCCGCCATGGCACCACCGAGCGCGTCGATCTCCTTGACCAGGTGCCCTTTGCCAATGCCGCCGATCGACGGGTTGCAGGACATCTGCCCGAGCGTCTCCAGGTTGTGCGTGAGCAGTACGGTTCTGCAGCCCAGGCGGGCAGCCGCGAGCGCAGCCTCCGTCCCGGCATGGCCACCACCGACAACGATCACATCGAACACTTCCGGGTAATGCATCGCCACTGCCCGTGTTTTATCGGGCGAGCATCTTACGAGCGGTTTGGCGCTCCGAGAATCTGCTCCCGCCGGGACTCGGTTCCACGTGAAACGTCAGCAGCATTTGTTCCACGTGAAACAGCTTGAACCAGCACCTACTGGGGCCCGTACTCCGGGGCGAGCAGCGTGCCGTGAACCTGGACGTTCAGGGGCGCCAGGATGCGCGCGCCGCCGAGGTCCACCCGCAGCGAGCCGGAAACCCTGCGGTCGGGCGCAACTGCCACTTCGCCATGCGTTGAGAGTGCCCCGGCGCGCCCGTTCAGGTCCTGGAACGAAACTCCCGCGGGTCCAGCCGAAAGCCAGCCGGTGAGATCCGTGAAGCGGGTGATCCCGCCGGACTGGGTTCCCGGTCGGCTCGCGACATACCCGAGATTGATTCCGTTCACGGTCGCCCAGCGAACACGAAGTGGACCGCTGGCGACCGTCGAAGCGATCGCTTCGCTCAGGCTCGGCCCGCGGCCGGCGAGCAGCACGTCGAAGGAGGCAACGCCCGAGACGGGGACCTGCAGCTGGGGAGCGTTCTCGACCGGCTTGCCTGCTAGTTGCCTCAGGACGGCCTCGAGGTCGAGGTTGCTTCCCATGGCGACGCCCGTGATCGCCCATTCGACGTCGGCCGCCGCGTACGCCGAGCCCTTGATCGACCCGAAATAGCCTGCGAGCAGAAACTCCGGGATCTCGACCAGGCCCGCGCGTGCCCGCATCGAGGCGTGGATCTCGCTCCAGGGAATCGACGGCCCGATGGTTGCGGCCCAGTTCGTCGCATCGAACTGGATTGCGATGCTTTCGCCGCCCTCGGCGACGGAGGCATTCAGCGTCGCGTTGCCGTCCCCGCTTCTCAGCGTCACGGCGGTGAACTTGCCGTCACCGCTGCGGCGGACCACGCCTTCGAACCTGCTGTTCAACTCGCGAATGCCCTGGAACTGTACCGACTCGAAACGAATGGTCGAGATCGAGGTCGGGAGTGCCTGGCTCAACCTTGGAATGGTGCGCATCAGGAATTCGCCCTGCGCGGCCTCGAGCGTCGTCGGCCCGACGCTCGCTTCGGCCCAGACCCACCCGCCTCCACGGAGGGCACGCCAGGCGTCATCCCAGTTGAAGTGCAAGCTGATATCGGAGGACCGCCAGACGTTGGCGATCTGGACGTCCGAGATCACGAAGCGCGGCGTCGGGGTGATCTTGAACTCGGCGCCTCCCACCGTCACCGGCTGACCCGTCGCCTGCGACAGCCGCTCGGCAATGCGCGGTGGGGACAGCTCGTCACGCAGCGGCTGCACCCATTCCCAGGCGAAGAGCGCCGCGCCGGCGAGGAGTCCAAGCAGCACCAAGCGAACGATCCAGGTCCGAATGGCGTACCAATCGATGCGGAACCGCTCGGTTCGTTCGTCGTCCTCGTCCTCGCGCGCCCGCACTTCCTGCACGTCGAGCCGATCGGGAACGTTGACCGTGGTGATTACGAAGTCGGTCGATCCGGCGGTAGCTTCCCAACTCTTCGCCATCAGCTCAAACCCCACGATCAGTGTAAGCACACGCTTACGTTAGAGACCTTGGCTTGCAACGCGATCTCGTGAAGATCGAGGACACGCTGCAAAACAAGCGCTAGCTCAACTCGCCAACCAGATCGCCCGCTGGGAGAGGTCGCTGTCTCGGCGCGAGCAGCACACGGATTCAGCCCTGGGATCTTCTCACCTGCGGATCCATTTTATTGACCGAGTTCAAGTCGTTCTTCGCCATATTCGCGCGAGACTGCACAGGTTTGGTCTCGAAGGCCGCGCCGCCTTGTAACGCTCCTGTCGCCCGCGTAACGTGCCCATACCCTTTCAGCCCGCTTTTCAATTGGCTGCGATCCGGTGTTTGCACGTCTCCTGAATCTGCCGGCCCTGTGGCGTCACCTGCGCAGCCACGATTCCGATCGCAGCGTCTGGGATCCGGCCGACGACCTCGAGCTCGCGTTGTATTCGAGCGTCTTCGGCAGCAACTTCCTGCACTACGGCTACTTTCCCGAGCTGCCGGTCGACCCGGAGACGATCAGCCTCGCGACCGTGCGCCGCGCGATGGACGACTACGCTTCGCTGGTGGTGGACCGTGTCAAGCCGGCGGAGCGGGCCCTGGACATCGGCTGCGGCATGGGCGGGCTGCTTGCGCGCCTGCGAGAAATCGGAGTCCTCGCGACTGGATTGACGCCCAACCGGGCGCAGGTGGCGCATATCCGCGGCTGCTGGCCTGACACGCCGCTGGTTAACTCGACCCTCGAGGCGGCACGGGCAGCGGGCCTGCAGCCAGACTTCGATGTGCTCATCAACGCAGAGTCGTTCCAGTACATCGACCTGCACGTCGGCATGACGACGGCGCGCAGCCTGTTCGCGCCCGATGCGGTGAATCCTCGCTGGTTGTGCATCGACTACTTTCGTCTCAACGAGACGACGCACAACAAATCGGGCCACCTGCTGCGGGAATTCGAGGCCGGCGTGGCGCAGCACGGCTTCGAGGTTCGCGAGCGACTCGACATCACCGAAAACGTGCTGCCTTCGCTTGCCTACGGAAGACTGCTCGCCAAACGCCTCGCGCTGCCGTTGCTACGCTTCTCGACCGACAAGTTCTTTCTGCGCCGACCGTTTCTTGCTTACCTCTTCCACGAGTGGACCGTTCGCAAGCTCGACTCGATCAGGCTCGACACGCTCGACCCGGAAGTGTTCCGGCGCGAAAAGAGGTACCTGCTCTTCACGCTCGCACCGCGCTAGCGGCGTAACCCGGCTCGATCACCCTGCGACGGCAGTCGCAAACGCGCGCCGTTGTGCTTCGAGCGCATCGGGAAGGCGCTCGCGCAGCCGTTCGAACCATTCCCCGTGTTGCGCGAACTCGGCTTGCCATGCCGCCGCGTCGGTCGAGGTCACCTGCGCGAACGACTCGCGGGAGAAGTCGAGTCCATCCCAGCACAGATCTTCGTACCTGGGCGACCGCCCGAATACCTGCTCATGACCGGCGGCGCGACCTTCGATGCGCCGGATCATCCACTCCAGTACCCGCATGTTCTCCGAGTAGCCGGGCCACACGAAGCGGCCGTTCTCGTCGGTGCGGAACCAGTTGACGCAGAACATCTTCGGCAATCGCGCGCCGCCCGCTCCCAGGTTTGCGCCGAGTTCGAGCCAGTGCGCGAAGTAGTCACCCATGTGGTAGCCGCAGAACGGCAGCATCGCGAACGGGTCGCGGCGGAGCACGCCCTGCGCTCCCGCCTGCGCCGCCGTCGTCTCCGAGCCGAGAGTCGCCGCCATGTAGACACCCTCGATCCAGTTGCGGGCTTCGGTGACCAACGGGATCGTCGTGGCCCGGCGGCCACCGAACACGAACGCATCGATCGGGACCCCGGCTGGATCCTCCCAGTCCGCGTCGATGGCCGGGCATTGAGCCGCCGCGACCGTAAACCGTGCGTTCGGGTGCGCCGCCTTGCGCCCGCAGCCCGCCGTCCAGTCGCTGCCTTGCCAGTCGAGCAGGTGCGACGGCGGCTGACTCATGCCCTCCCACCAGACGTCGCCGTCATCGGTCAGCGCGACATTGGTGAAGATCACGTTCTCGCGCAGCGTCGCCATCGCGTTCCGGTTGGTCAGTTCGCCGGTCCCCGGGGCTACGCCGAAGAACCCGGCCTCCGGATTGATTGCACGCAGGCGCCCGTCGGCAGATGGCTTGATCCACGCGATGTCCTCGCCGATCGTCGTCACCTTCCAACCCGCCAGAGCCGGCGGCGGGATGAGCATCGCGAAATTGGTCTTGCCGCACGCCGAGGGAAACGCCGCCGCCACGTGATACTTCTTTCCCTCTGGCGAGGTCACGGCCAGGATCAGCATGTGCTCGGCCAGCCAGCCGTGGTCGCGCCCCATGTTCGATGCAATCCGCAGCGCGAAGCACTTCTTGCCGAGCAGCGCGTTGCCCCCATAGCCCGAGCCGAAGCTCCAGATCTCGCGCGTCGCCGGGAAGTGAACGATGTACTTGGTGGGATTGCACGGCCAGGCAACGTCCTTCTCGCCGGGCGCGAGCGGCTTGCCCACCGAATGCACACACGGCACGAACGCGCCGTCGGTTCCCAGCACGTCGTAAACCCCGCGCCCCATGCGCGTCATCAGGCGCATGTTCGCAACCACGTACGGGCTGTCGGTCAATTCGACCCCGATCTGCGCGATCGGTGACCCGAGCGGACCCATCGAAAAGGGAACCACGTAAAGCGTGCGGCCACGCATGCAACCCGCGAAGAGCCGGTCCAGCGTCTGACGCATCTCACGCGGGTCGATCCAATTGTTGGTCGGTCCGGCATCTGCCGCGGAGTCAGTGCAGATGAACGTGCGATCTTCGACGCGCGCGACGTCGCCCGGATCCGACCAGGCGAGATAGGAGTTCGGGCGTTTTGCCGCGTCGAGCCGCCGCAAGGTGCCTGCCCGGACCATCTCTTCGCATAACCGGTCGTACTCGTCGCGCGAGCCGTCGGCCCAGACCACCCGCTCGGGCTGCGCAAGCCTGACGATGTCCGCCAGCCAGGCGACCAGCTTCTTGTGCTTCACGTACGCCGGGACGCTCATGCCCGGCGCCGACAGAACAGCGCTCATGCAACCCATCTCCGCGCGACACCCAAGAACGCGGCCCGCGCTTCAGTGACCATCCACTTCCGCGTGGCTCCTGGCCAGCGCTGCCATCTGCCGCGGAATGGCTGTCCGCGTCTCCGGCGAAGGGGCGCAAAGTGTAGCCTGCGCCCACCCCTGTCGCCTATATGCGTGATAGCACTCCAATCACGCGTGCAATTGTCAGCTCGATGGCAGCAGTTAAGACACGTTAGATGCGCTTGTTGTTCAGCGCCGCCAGGGCAGGCAAAGTATCAACATGAAAATCGCCATCCTGGACGACTTTCAGGACGTAGTCCGTCACCTCGACTGCTTTGCGGCTCTTCGCGGCCATTCCGTGAAAGTCTTCAACCATTCAGCACGTGGTGTCGGCCAGCAAGCCGCTCGACTTGCGAGCTTCGAGGCCGTCGTCCTGATCCGGGAGCGTTCGCATTTCCATGCCGACCTCATCTCCAAATTGCCGAACCTGCAGCTGATCTGCCAGACCGGCAAGGTGGGCGCGCACGTGGATGTGGAGGCTTGCACCCGGCGTGGCGTAGCGGTCACCGAATCGTCGGGTCATGCGCAGTCGACGGCTGAGCTGACATGGCTCCTGATATTGGCCGCGCTGCGCCGGCTGCCTGCCTACATGGCCAATCTCTATGCCGGCAACTGGCAGCGGAGCATTCCGGCTCCAGAGCAATGGCCGCTGGCGGGATTCGGCGAGTCCGTGGCCGGAAAGACGCTCGGTGTCTGGGGCTTCGGCCGCATCGGCCAACTCGTGGCCCACTTCGGCCGCGCCTTTTCGATGCAGGTCCTCGTTCACGGACGCGCCCCGAGCCTCGACGCGGCAAGCGCAGCGGGATATGCCGTTACGCCCGACCGGGCCGACTTTTTTGCCCGCAGCGATGCCCTCACGCTCCATCTGCGCCTGCTCGACGCGACGCGGGGTTGCGTGACCAATTGCGACCTTGCCCGTATGAAGCCCACGGCACTGTTCGTCAACACCAGCCGGGCCGAACTCGTCGCCCCCGGCGCGCTGGTGGAATCGTTACGCGCCGGCCGCCCCGGTCTTGCTGCCGTCGACGTGTTCGAGCGGGAGCCCGTCCAACCGGGGGAGCCTTTGCTCACGCTGCCGAATGCGATCTGCACCCCGCACCTCGGATTCACCGAGCGTGCGTCCTACGAACGCCTCCTGGGTGGCGCGTTCGCCAACCTCGTCGCGTTCGCGGCCGGCAAGCCAACGAATATTGCGAATCCGGAGGCGCTGGGGAATCCACCCGCGGGCGCGCCGAACGCATGAGTCTGCGCGCGTCCTTGTGGGCGCTGATGTTCGGCAATCTTGCCATCGGCACGGGCGTGATGATCGTCGCCGGTGTGCTGAACGAGCTAGTCACCGACCTCGCGGTCTCGCCACCAGTCGCCGGCCAACTCATCTCGGCAGCCGCGATCGTCATGGCGATCGGCGCACCGCTTGCCGCGGCGCTCACCTCGAGCTTCGATCGACGCCTAATGCTTGCGCTCACTCTCGCCTGGTACGCGACGGGGCTGATCATCTCCGCGCTCGCCGCATCGTTTCCGCAATTGCTTGCGGTGCGCATGGCGACCGTGGTTTCGGCGGCGATCTTCACGCCCCAGGCAGCGGCCACCGCCGCGCTGCTCGCCGCGCCAGAGACACGCGGCCGTGCGATGGCGTTCACATTCCTTGGCTGGTCGATTGCATCGGTCTTCGGGGTGCCGGTCGGGAGCTGGCTTTCCGGCGCGTTCGGCTGGCGATCGGCCTTCGTCGTAACCGGCGTGGTCGCAGGCGCCGGCGCTGCCGCCGTTTTCCTGACGTTGCCCGCCGGGTTGCATACGCAACGGCTTTCGTTGCGCTCCTGGATCGACGTCGCGCGCCACCCGCTCCTGCCCGGCGTGTTGTTGGTCACGATGCTGATGGCATCCGGGCAATTCGGCGTGTTCGCATTCATCGCACCGTACCTGCTCTGGCTCGTCGATGCCGACGCCAATGGCCGCGCACTCGCGCTCGCATGGTTCGGAGCCTTCGGGCTGCTCGGCAACGTTCTCGTCGCCCGCCGCATCGACAAGCTCGGACCGGGTCGTTCGGTCCAGCTGACGCTGGCTTGCGTCCTGGTCGGCGTCGCGCTCTTGCCCACCGGCAAGGGTGTGATCGCGCTCGCAACAATTGCACTGGCGATCTGGGGGCTCGGCCTGTTCGGCAGCAATTCTTCGCAGCAGGTGCGCCTTGCAGGGATCGCGCCGCCGCTCGCGTCGGCGTCGATCGCGCTGAACACCTCGTCGATCTACCTCGGCCAGGCGATCGGCACCGCAGGCGGCGGGCTGGTTTACGCGCAAGCTGGCGTCGACTACTTGCCCTGGTTCGCGACTGCGCTGATCGCGCTTGCGCTCGCCGTGTCCATCCTGGTGGAGCGGCGCTGCAAACAAGAAGGGCCGGTTCAGTGACCGGCCCGGCACAAGTCGGGATGCAGTTCAGCCGATCGGATTGATCTCGACCGCCTGCGGCCCTTTTTGCCCCTGCTGCACCTGGTACTCGACCCGCTGGTTCTCCTTCAAGGTCCGGAAACCCTTGGCCTTGATGCCGCTGTAGTGCGCGAACAGGTCCGCGCCGCCATCGTCCGGCTTGATAAAACCAAAGCCCTTTGTTTCATTGAACCACTTAACAGTGCCTGTCGGCATTCAACTCACCATGGAAAGGACGCGGGATGCGCCCGCGACGCGCAAGCGACTTGAGCGTGGGTCATGCCGGGACAGGGACGGGCCGAACGGAGAACCGAACGAGCGACCGGCCCACGGGCGAACCGCCCGGTTGTGGCCGGAGAGCATGAGGGGAACTAGCCGGGCGAGCACTGAAAGCAGAAAACCACAGCGCGATAAATCGACTGCGCGTTTAACGTACACCACGCGCAATAAAAAGACCAGTCACGTTGCGCGCGCAACTGCCTTCGGCATCCCATCAATTCGGGGTCACTCGTCGCCAAATGGCAACGACATGGTGACTCCATCAGATCAGAGATCGCGCGCGTAGATCAGATCGTTCGCCGCGCCCACGCCGCCAGCATCCTGACTTCTTTCTCGGGTTTCAAGCCAGCAGCGCCGAGACTCTCGGGACCGCGCGCGTGCAACTCCGCTTCCGCCCACGCGAACGTGTCAGTCACAGTCCGCTCAAGGGCGGTGAACGAAAGCCCTGCATCGATCGCGCGCGCAATGCGGGTCCGGTTCAAGCCCGGTGCGTCGTCGACCCACAGCGGCAGTTCGGTCCAAGCCTGCACGCCTTCCTGTTGCAGAAAATCGGCAGCGACCCATGTGAAGCGGCGTTGCGCCCCGAGCGCGCGCGCCGCAGTTTCGAGAAACGTATCGAACCGCAACCGCTGCGCAGGCCCGGTGGCGTTGAAGACACCGCCGACACCACGCGCGATGAGCTGCACGATCCAGCGGGCGAGATCGCGCGCGTCGATGAACTGGACCTCCGCCGCCGGATCGGCAGGCGCGAGGACCTCGCCGCCGCGCGCCACGCGCACCGGCCAGTACGTGAACCGCCCGGTCGGATCGTATGGGCCGACGATGAGGCCAGGGCGGATGTTCAGCGCGCGCCCGCCGAAGAGAGCCGTGACGACGCGCTCGCAAGCGGCCTTGAGCGCCCCGTAGTCGCGTGGGATGTCTTCCGAACCCGGATCTGCGAGCTCGGCGACCGGTGAGGTTTCGTCGGGCGCGTCGGCTAAATCCGAATACACGCTGATGCTGGAGACGAACACGTACCGGCCGACGCTGTCGCGCAGCGCTTGCGCGGACGCGCGGACCAGGCGCGGCACGTAGCCGCACGTGTCGATGACCGTGTCCCAGCGCCGTCCACCCAGGGCGCGCAACCCGTCCACGCCCTGCGCGCGGTCTCCGCGCAGTTCTTCGACGTCGTCGAACAGACCCGACCGTGTCCCACGATTGAAGAGCGTGACCTGATGGCCCGCGGCACGTGCGGCCTCGACGAGGTGCCGGCCGAGGAATTTCGTCCCGCCCAGGATCAGCAGCTTCAATTCCTCCCCCTTCGGCGCAGCCAACCGATGGCACGAAACAGCACACCGACGATCAGCACCACCATCGCCATGCGGATGCTGTGGAACGCGGTCACGATCGGCGCGCCGAGCTTGAGCACCTTCGCCGTAAGTGCCATCTCGCCGATGCCGCCCGGCGTCGTCGCGAGGATCGCGGTCGGCGTCCCCAGGGCGGCCGCGGGTGCGAGCCAGGCGGCAAAGATCGCCGCCACGACGAGATAACACAGCGTGATCAGCGCGACCGCTGCGAGATAGCGCGGCGCGGCGCGGAAGAACTCCGGCGCGAACCGCGAGCCCAACGCGATGCCGATCAAAAGTTGGCCGACATTCAGGACCGGCGTTGGCAGCGACGACCATGCAAATCCGCCGGCCGTGATCGCCGCCGCCGTCAGCAGCGGCCCGAGCATGAACGCATTCGGGACGTCCAGTCGCGTGAGCACCACAGCGCCGCCACCGGTCGCCGCGAGCAGCACCGCGAATCCGGTCGGATCGAATGTCGTCGCCGCCGGTGTGAACGGGTCCGCGCCCTGGACACCGCACCATTGCAGAGAGAATGGCACCACGAGCGCGACCATCATGATGCGCAGGCTGTGTGCGGCCACGACACGATCGACGCGCCCGTCGTAGCGCTCCGCCTGGGTCGCCATCTCGGCGGCCCCACCGATCGCGGCCGCGAAGAAGCACGTCGTGGCCGATTCGTCGCTGAGGCGCCGGAGAGCGAACGCGCCTGCAAGTCCCAGGAACAGCGCGAACACCACCGCCAGTGCAATCCACGGCGCGAGCCGCACCACCAGCCGTACGATCTCCGGCGTGAAATACAGTCCGAGAGCAAAGCCGATGATCCATTGGCCGGCTTCTCGCGCGTAGGGCACGCGCCGGAGACGCATGCCGCTCATGCCGACCGCCGCCACTGTCATCAACGGCCCCGTGAACCACGGCAAAGGCAGCTTGATCCAGAGCGCAAGCGCTGCACCCAGCAACGCCAGCGCAACCGTCCTGAGGAAGGCGTACGCGGGGAAGGCGACGCGCTGGGCCGCGCGCGCGAATGGCCCGTTCATGCACCGATGATACGGAAGCGACTCTTAGAATTTCCGCCATGACCGGGGCTGCGTCGACATCACAGCGCTTTCGCGGCGTCCTGCTGGGCGGCGCCGTCGGCGACGCGCTCGGCGCCGCCGTCGAGTTCATGAGCCGCACCGAGATACTCGCCTGGTTCGGTCCGGAAGGAATCCGCGACTTCGTTCCGGTCGACGGCCGCCTCGGCGCGATCACGGACGACACCCAGCTCTCCGCTTTCTGCGCCGAGGCGCTGCTGCGTGCGCACGCGGCCGGCGTGGAGCGGGAGAACGCGGCGACGCACGCTCTCGAGCGGTCGCGTTCGTACTTGCGCTGGTTGCTGACGCAAGGCGTGTCGCACCCGCTGCTGGATGCACCGCAGAGCTGGCTGATGGATCAGCCGGATCTTTTTCATCGGCGCGGGCCGGGCCAGACCTGTCTTGCATCGCTGAGCGCAATGCGTTCGCTCGGCGAGCACGCCGCCAATGCGAGCAAGGGTTGCGGCGGCGTCATGCGCGTCGCGCCGATCGGCCTGTTTCATTCGCACTGGCACAAGGCGTCCGACTCGTTCGACACGCAAGTCTTTGCCGCCGGAGCGCACGACGCGGCACTCACGCATGGACACCCGAGCGGACATCTGCCGGCCGGGTTCCTCGCCTTGCTGATCGCGCTGCTCGTGGCGGGCGTACCTCTCGGGAGCGCGCTCGAGCGCGCGCGCCGTCAACTGCTCGCGCGCCCACGCCACGAAGAGACCGCGGTCGCGGTCGATCGCGCCCTCCTTTTCGCCCGCACCGACCCGTGGGACCCGGCGCTGCTCGCCAGGCTCGGCCACGGCTGGGTCGGTGAAGAAGCCTTGGCGATGGCGCTCTACTGTGCCGTCGGCTGCGCGCGGACGGGAGACGACCTGGAGCGCGCGGTCGTGCTTGCCGTCAACCACGACGGCGACAGCGACTCCACCGGCGCTATCACGGGCAGCTTGCTCGGCGCGCTGCGCGGCGAGCAGGCGATCCCCGGGCGTTGGCTCGACGCGGTCGAATTGCGCGAAACGGTCACCACGCTCGCCGACGATCTTGCCGGCATCCCTGAAGGGGAGTGGGAGCCCGGCAGCGCTGCGCGACTGCGCTACCACGGTGGCTGACTGCGACGATCACTGCACCGTCGTTCCGACGCCCGCGCCGATGACCGCGGCGTGCGAAGCCGTGCGCACGAAGTCGAGCACGGCCCGATCGTAGGCTGCGCCGGCATACGCGATGGTGCCGTAGTGCCGCCCGCCCTCGATCTTCAGCATTTGCTTGTACTCGGGTCGCACCGCGGTCGCGTCGGCCATCAACGCGTCGCTCATCGTGTGCGGAACGACGTCGTCGTTGGTGCCGTGAATGAACAGCATGGGCTCGTTGACCTTGCGGATGCGGTCCGCCGAATCGAAGCTCTGCGTCACCAGCAGCGACAGCCCCGGCACCCAGCCCCACTTCGACTGGCGCACGAGGTCGGCGATGCTGGTGAAGGTGGACTCGACCACCAGCCCGGCGAATCCGTCATGCTCGGCGGCCATGGCGATCGCCATCGCGCCGCCCAGGCTGTATCCATAGAGGAAGCGCTTGCCGGCGTCCGGCTCGCGGCGCTGGAGTTCGGCGATGGCGAGCGATGCGTCGGCGAGCGCCGTGTCTTCACTCGGCAACAGCGCGGTCGACCGCCCGAAACCACGGTAGTCGATCGCCAGCACGTTGAAGCCGAGGAAACGCCAGTGTTCGATGCGCGCCTGGTTGCCGACCAGGTTGCGCCGCGCCCCGTGCAGGAACAGCACCGTCGGCGCGCCGGTCGCTTCCGCCCGCACGAACCAGGCGTGCACGACGTCGCCATTGGCATGGTGCAGATCGAAGGCTTCGACCTCCGCCGGCACCGCGTCCTCCGGAAAGCGCGCTGCCGCCGAGCGGGTCTGGAAGATCGCATTGCGCTGCCATTCGTCGAACGAAGCACAGCCGACCGCGCACGCCACGAGTGTGACGAGAGCGAGGACGACGCGCAGGGGCTTCATGACCAGACTCTAACGCGCGCCATCCCCGCCCCGCGTGCGCGGGACGCAGGAAGGGTTGCGCGCACAGGGCCGGGTACTAAACGAAGCACACAAAATGTTCGAGACACTTCGATTGACTCCACAGGCCTTCGAGCGCCGCACGAAACGCAGAATTCACGGCAGTGCCAGCAACGCCGGCGCTCAGGCCGCACGCAACGAGTCGACGATCTTCATGCGCGCCGCCTTGAACGCGGGCAGCACGCCGCCGACGAGTCCCATCACGAGCGCAAACACGAGCGTGTCGACGACGATGCGCGGGGTCAGCGCGAAGGAGAATGCGATCTCCGAGAACGACTGGAAGTTCGTCGTCGAGATCGTGATCGCCTGCAGGAACGTGGCGCCGAAAAGACCCACCACCCCGCCGACCAGCGCCAGGAGCAGCGACTCGACGAGGAACGCGGCGAGAATGGCGCGCCGGCGGAAGCCGAGCGCGCGCAGCGTGCCGATCTCGGCGGTTCGCTGGGCGACCGCCGCATACATCGTGATGGCGGCCCCGATCATGGCGCCGAGCGAGAAGATCACGCTCAAGGTGACGCCCAGGTAGGTGATGAAGTTCGAGAGCTGGCGGCTCTGGTCCTCGTAATACTGCTTTTCGCGCTTGACGTCGACCGTGAGCCGCGGTTCCGCGGCCAGCAGGTCGTTCAACGCATCGAACGCGGCGGGCGTGCTGAGCTGGGCGATCACCGATGAAAACGAGATGCGGCGAAATGCCTGCAGCAGCTGCTCCGCATCGCCCCAGATCTCCGAGTCGAACGCGGTGCGCCCGGCATCGAACACGCCGACGATCGTCCAGTGCCGTTGCGCGAACGAGAGAGCCTGGCCGATCTCCACGCCGGCGAACTGGCGCGCCACGCTCGAGCCGACGATGATTTCGTTCGAGCCCGGCCGAAAGAAGCGCCCGGCGACGATCTGCACCTGCGGGCGCAACTTGAGTCCGAACGGCGGCACGCCGCGGATCGGCACGTTGGCGCGTTTGCCGCTATCGATCTTGGGTAGCGAATTGAGAACCACCACCTCCTTCGAGGCGAGCGGATCACCATTCGCGTCGCGGGCGATCTGCGGCAGACTCTCGATCAGCGCCGCCTGATCGCGTGCAATGCCGCTTTGCACTTCGGTCTCCGATCCCTTGCGGATGAACAGCACGTTGTTGTCGGAACCGGAAGCGACCAAGGTCGCCTTGAGTCCGGCATCGAGCATCAGCACGGCCGCGAATACGAAGACGACCAGCGCCATGCCGCCCGCCGTGAGCACGGTGGTCAGCCGGCGCACCCACAAGTTGCGCGCGACGTAGGAGAGCGGAATCTTCACCGGTCACCCCACATGGCGCAGGCCGTCGACGATCCCGATGCCGGCCGACCGGATCATCGGCACCAGCGCCGCCAGGAATCCAACCGCGACCGCAGCCAGCGCTTGCCAAACGTAGGTGATCGGCGCAACTTCGAACACGGCGAAGATCTGCTTGCCGACCGATTCGAAGAATCCGTGCGCCACGGGTGCGGTGAGCGCCATCGCCAGCAGGCCGCCGATCGCGCCCAGCGCGAGGCTTTCCGCCAGCACGAGCCTTGCGACATAGGGCGGGCCGAACCCGAGCGCCTTCAAGGTCGCGTATTCGGCGATGCGCTCGCGCGCGGTCATCGCCATGGTGTTCGCCGCCACGGCGAGGATGATCAGGATCACGATGATGCTCACGCCCTGGATCGCCTCGATTATGGTTTCGATCATTGCGACGAAGGAAAGCTGGAACGCCTTTTCGGTTTCGGTCAGGGTTTCGGCCAAGGAGTTGGAGAACTCCTTGTCGATGGCGCGCGCGATCTCGGCCGCGCGCGACGGCTGATCGACCTCGACCACGAACAATCCGGCGCGGTCGGCGAGGCGCGGGATCTTCTGCTTCAGCCACTCGTTGAGGTAGTCATAGTGAAAGTACATCTGGCGCGTGATCGTGCCCTCGTCGCGTGCGTCGTAGATCGCGCGCACCGTGAACTCCCAGTTGCCGGAGTAGATCGTGCCGCGCAGCGGCAGACGATCGCCTACCTTGAAGCCGTACAGGTCGGCGAGCTGGCGCCCGATCGCCGCGCCCTGACGGTCGCGCAAGAGGTCGGTCCACTCGTTCGGCTTGAAGACGAACTCGGGATACATCGCAAAGTAGTTGGGCACGTCGACAGCGAACTGCGCGAAGAAGCTTCGCTCGTCGCGCCAGATGCCGCCGAACCAGTTCGATACCGCGACCGTCTTCACCCCTTCGATCGAGCGGATGCGATCGCGGTAGTACCCGGGCAGCGAAAACACGAGCGAGATGCTGTTGCGCGTGACGAGCCGTGCGCTCGAGGCCATGTCGACCCCTGCGTACCACGACTTGACGACTGTCTGCAGCAACCCGAACGCGACCAGCGCGATCACGAGGCCGAGCACGGTGAGAACGCTGCGCAGGCGGGCGCGGAAGGCGTTGCGGAAGACGAGTTTCAGGAAGAACACTGCCGTGTCTCCGTCACGCCGAACGCAGCGAGAGATCTCGACCTGCGAAGGCCGAGATTCCCCGTTTCACTCGGAATGACACTGCGTTCTGTCATCCCGCATCGTCAGTGCCCGAACGGACTCGTATCCGACAGCTGCCCCTTGTCGAGATAGATCAGGTGATGCGCGGCCTCGGCGGCGCGCGGGTCGTGCGTCACCATGACGATCGTCTTGCCTAATTCGGTGTTGAGGCGGTCGAGCAGCTTGAGGATCTCGGCCGCCGACGTGCGGTCGAGATCGCCGGTCGGCTCGTCGGCGATCAGGAGCACCGGATCGCCGACGATCGCGCGCGCGATCGCCACCCGCTGCTGCTGCCCGCCCGACAACTCGTTGGGACGGTGATCCATCCGATCGGCGAGGCCGACCAGGCCGAGCATCAATTCGACGCGCTCCCGCCGTTCGCGTCGTGACAACGCCGTCAGCAGCAACGGCAGTTCGACGTTCTCGAACGCGGAAAGCACCGGCATCAGGTTGTAGAACTGGAAGATGAAGCCGACGCTGGACGCCCGCCAGCCTGCGAGCTCGCCCTCGGACAGCGATGTGATGTCTTCGCCGTTCACCAGGATCGTGCCCTGGTCGGGTTTGTCGATTCCGGCGAGCAGGTTGAGCAGCGTGCTTTTGCCTGAGCCCGACGGGCCCATCAGCGCGACGAAATCGCCGCGCACGACATCGAGGTTGATATCCGTGAGCACCTGCACGACCTGGTCGCCGCGCTCGTAGCTCTTGCCGACGTGTCGGATCGACACGAGTCCCTCCGCGGCCACCGGCGCGGCACCGCCGCCGCCTGCGTTCGCCGGGTCGAAGCGTTCGGCCATCGCGCCGCTACTTCTTCGCCGCGGCCACGGTCACGCCGCTCGCGAGCTTCGGCGGCGGATTGATCACGACGCGTGTTCCGGGCGCAAGGCCTTCGACGCGCACGAGATCGCCGAGCTTGGCTCCCACTTTCACCGGAGTCATCTCGACCCTGCCGGTCGGCAACCCCGCCGCCTTGGCGTCGCCAGGCGGATCGGCGGCCGGCGTCGCGGCAGATTTCCCGTCGTCGGCGACGACGAACACCACGTCCCTGCCGTCGCGCTTGACGATCGCCTCGGCGCGCACGGCCGGCACCGGCGTGCGCTCGGCCGGTTGCAGCTTGCGCGCGAGGAACGCGATCTTGGCGCTCATGTCGGGCAGGACCCGGTCGTCCATCTCGTCGAAGCGCACCTTCACGAGCAGCGTCGCCTTGCTGCGATCGACCGTCGGCACGACGCGGCTCACGCTGCCCGCCAGGCGCAGCTCGGGAAACGCATCGAGCTGGATCTCGCACGGCTGGTCGAGCGAAGTCTTGGCGATCGATGCCTCGGAGACATCGGCTTCGACTTCGAGCGTCGACATGTCCGCCATCGTTACCACCGCGCCCGTGGTGCCCGCCGCCGCGGAGAAGGGCGTGACGATGTCGCCCACGTTCGCGCTCTTCGTCAGTACGATGCCGGTGAAGGGCGCGCGGATCAGGGTTTGCTCGAATGCCACGGTCGCCGCGCGCAGGTTGGCCTCGGCGACCTGGATCTGCGCGCGCAGGCTCTCGATCGCCGCCTTGGCCTTGTTGTAGCGGGCGAGCGCCGTATCGACCGCCGATGCGGAGATGAAATTCTTCGCCAGCAGCTCTTGCGAGCGCTTGAGCGACTGGTCGGCGTCCATCAGTTCGGCCTCGCCCTGGCCCAGGTTCGCCTTGGCGGCGGCCACGCCCGCGGCCGCCTGCTCCCGGGCCGCGGCCATGTCGCGGTTTTCCACCCGCGCGATGATCTCGCCTTGCTTGACGTGCTGGCCCTCCTGCACACCGAGCCACTCGAGTCGTCCGGTCGCCTTGCTGGACACGGACGCGCGCCGCGCCGCCGACACGCGTCCGGTGGCGTTGAGCACCGCGATCGACTGCGACGGATACGCCGCTGCCACGGTGCCGATCTCGACCTGCATCGGCCGGCCATGCTGCGCGACCACCGCAGCGACAACCGCGACCACCGCGATGACCAGCGCCCAAACCCACCAGCGCTTCCACAGCGGACGGCGCCGGCGCACGGGCGCCGCGCCGCGCGCGATCGAAAGTCGGGATAGCGGCTCGGTGGTCGAAGCCGGGGCGTCGGTGGTGGTGTCCATGGGAAGGGACTGGCGGTGGCGTCCGCGCATCGTAAAGGACGCGCATGACCCGGCGCGGTCGTTTCACGCCGCTCGATTGTCGTTTGGCGACGTGTTTCCGCCCGGCGGGCGGGGAGCGTGCTCGACTAGCTGCGGAAACCCGGATCGATGCGATCCAGCCGGCGCAGCAGGCCGGGCCAGACGAGCGCCCCGCCGAGCGACTTGGTCACGGCCTGCGCCTGCGCCTGGGCGCCGGCGATGATGCGTGGGTCGATCGGGATGAGGTCGCTCGTCATCAGGTTCGCTGCGCCCGACGCGCCGGCCATGGCGCGCACCTGGATCGCACACGCGGATTCGAACACGTACATCGCCAGGAACGCATCGGCCACGCTCGGGCCGACGGTGAGCAGGCCGTGGTTGCGCAGCATCAGGTTCGTGCGGTCGCCGAGGTCGCGCACCAGGCGCGGCTTCTCGTCGTCGCGCAGCGCGACCCCTTCGTAGTCGTGGTAGCCGAGGCTGGCCAGCACAAAGATCGATTGCTGCGAGATCGCCAGCAATCCGCTCTTCTGCGCGCTGATCGCCACGCCGTTCAGCGTGTGGGTGTGCAGGACGCACACCGCATCATGCCGCCCAGCGTGGATCGCGCTGTGGATCGTGAAGCCCGCCGGATTGACGGGCCACGGCGAATCGTCGAGCTTGTTGCCGGCGAGATCGATGCGCACCAGCGAGGAGGCGGTGATTTCCTCGAACATCATCCCGTACGGGTTGATCAGGAACTGGTCCTGCGTGCCCGGCACGCGCGCCGTGACGTGCGTGAACACGAGGTCGTCCCAATGGAAGAACGCGACCAGCCGGTAGCAGGCGGCGAGATCGACGCGCACCTGCCATTCGGCGTCGGAAACCTTGCCCTTGAGCGATCGTTGATCGGCCATGTCCATGGGCATCTCCGCAAAACGGACTCGATCGCGCAAGCATGCGCCAACGGACGCGGCGGGTCCATCGCGCGGGTCACTTGCCGATGCAGAAGCGGGCGAAGATCCTCCCGAGCAGGTCCTCGGCGCTGAATTCGCCGGTGATGTCCCCCAGGCGCTGCGCGGCGAGGCGCAACTCCTCGGCCAACAGCTCGAGCTGCCGGTCGCCTTGCGTCGCGTGCTCGTTCGCCACGTCGAGATGCACGCGCGCCGCCTGCAACGCCTCCAGGTGCCTGGCGCGCGCGAGGAACACCGATTCGCCGGTTGCCTCGGTCCAGCCGGCGATGCGCAGCAATTCGGCGCGCAATCCGTCGAGGCCTGCGCCCGTCTTGGCGGACAGAGTGACCCGGTCCCCGCTTACCCGCGCCGGCGTGCCGGTGAGATCGATCTTGTTCACCACCGTAACGACGGGCACGCCGCGCCGCGTGCGCGCCTCGACCTGCTGCAGGATCTCCGCGTCGGCAGCCGGCCGCGCCGCATCGACGATATGCAGCACCACGTCGGCCGTGCCGATCGCATCGAGCGTGCGTTCGATGCCGAGCCTCTCGACCTCGTCGGACGTGGCGCGCAGCCCCGCGGTGTCGACGATCGCGAGCGGGATGCCGCCGATCTGGATGTCCCGCGCTATCCGGTCGCGCGTCGTGCCCGGAACGGCGGTGACGATCGCGACATCGCTGCCGGCGAGCGCGTTGAGCAGGCTCGACTTGCCGACGTTCGGGCTGCCGACCAGGACGACGCGCAGGCCTTCGCGCAGCAGCGCGCCCTGGCGGCTGCGGGTGAGCACGTCGTCGAGCCGGGACCGGATCGCCGCCAGGCGTCCGCGCGCATCGGATGCTTCGAGGAAGTCGATCTCCTCTTCGGGGAAGTCGAGCGTCGCCTCGACCAGCGTGCGCAGATCGATCAATGCATCGACCAGCGCTTCGACCGCGTGCGAGAAATCGCCGACCAGCGACCGCGCGGCCGAACGGGCAGCGGCTTCCGTCGAGGCATCGATCAAGTCCGCGACCGCTTCGGCCTGCGCGAGATCGAGCCGGTCGTTGAGGAACGCGCGGCGCGTGAATTCGCCGGGCTCGGCGAGGCGCAATCCGCTGGCGCGGCCGACCTGGAGGCAACGCGCCAGCAGCACACGCAGCACCACGGGACCGCCGTGCCCCTGCAATTCGAGCACCGACTCGCCGGTGTACGAATGCGGCGCCGGATAGAAGATTGCGATGCCTTCGTCGATCGCATTTCCGCCGGCATCGAGAAAACGGGTGAAGGTCGCGTGGCGCGGCTGGAGCTCAGATTGCCCCAATACGCCATGCACGATCGCCGCGAGATCGCTGCCCGACAGGCGCACGATGCCGATCCCGCCGCGACCCGGCGCGGTGGCGATGGCGACGATGGGATCGCGGTCGGAGTTCATGGGCGCCGCGAGCATAGACTCGACACATGGACCCGCTCGCCCGCTATGGCAAGCCGCTCGCTGCGGCGGCGATCGCCGTGTTCGTCTCCGTGCCGATCGCCGCGTTCATTGGCGGCGCGCTGCCTTTCGAGTACACGGGGCGTGCCTTGGCTTACCTCGGGCTCCTGCTGTACGTGATCGTCGGCGCGGTCATCGTATTTCGGCTCGTCGCCGAAGGCGAGCAGTCGCTGGCGCCCGCGCGCCTGCTCAAGTGGACGGTTTCGTTGTGGCTATGGCCGGCGCTGGCGGTGCTTGCACTGCGCCGGCGCGACGGCCAGTAGGCCTTGGTCATCCCGAGGACCTCGCACCGCGCAAGGCCGAGATCCGTCGCTGCGGGGGAGGGCCGGGGAGGGGCGGGCGTGTGCACTTCGCTCGCTACCCCCTTGCACCCACCCAGCTACCCCCGCTGCTTGCTCTTCGCGATCTGCTTCGTCACGTACCACTGCTGCAGGATCGACAGCGCGTTGTTCACCACCCAGTAGAGCACCAGGCCGGCGGGGAAGAAGAAGAACATCGCGCCGAAGATGAACGGCATTACGGCCATCATCTTCGCCTGCACCGGATCCGGTGGGGTCGGATTGAGCTTGTACTGCACGATCATCGACGCGACCATCACGACCGGCAGGATGAACCAGGGATCGGGCGTCGCCAGGTCCTTCACCCAGAGCATCCACGGCTGGTTGCGCATCTCGACGCTCGCCAGCAGCACCCAGTAGAGCGCGATGAAGACGGGGATCTGCACCATGATCGGCAGGCAGCCGCCGAGCGGATTGATCTTCTCCGTCTTGTAGAGTTCCATCATCGCCACGTTCATCTTCTGCTTGTCTTCGGCGTACTGCTCGCGGATCTTCATCATCCGTGGCGTCACTTCCTTCATGCGCGCCATCGACTTGTAGCTCGTGGCCGAGAGCGGATAGAAGGCGGCCTTGACGATGATGGTGAGCAGGATGATCGACCAGCCCCAGTTGCGCACGACGCCGTGCAGGAACTCCAGCAGCCAGTAGAGCGGCTTGGCGGCGAAAGTGAGCCAGCCGTAGTCCACCACCAGGTCCAGGCCCGGCGCGAGCGACGCAAGCGTGTTCTGGTCCTGCGGGCCCACCCACAGCAGCGCTTTCGACGTCTCGCTCGCGCCCGGCCCGATCGGCTGCAGCGGCATCACCGTGCTGACCGAATACAGGTTGGGGCCGTCCTGCGTGGCGCGTATCTCGCGATCCTCGCCTTGCGGCGGCACCCACGCGGACACGAAATAGTGCTGGATCATCGCGATCCAGCCATCCTTTGCCTCGGTCGCGTGGTTCATCTTCTTCTTGGCGATGTCGTCGAACGAGAACTTCTGATACTTGTGCGCGTCGGTATAGACCGCCGGGCCGGTGAACGTGTAGTACAGCGATGATTCGCCCTCCGGCTTGTTGCCGTCGCGCACGAGCTGCAGGTACACCGAGGGCGTCACCGGCTCGCTGTTCGTGTTCTGGATCTCGTAGCGCACGTCGATGTCGTACTGCCCGCGCTTGAAGACGTAGGTCTTGATCACCTTCAGGCCGCCTGCCTCGGCGGCGAACTTCACCTCCAGCGTCGCCTGGTCGGGCCCGAGCGTGGTCGGGCCCTCGAGGCGCGTGAACGGCGTTAGGTGGTTCGGGAACTTCGCGCCGCCCGGTCCGGTGAGGCCGGTGCGCGCCAGGTACACCCGGTTCTGGTTCCACTCGAGCAGGACGATGTGCGCGTTCGGGTCCCGCTTCTTCCCGGTGAACAGGCCGACGATTCCGGCCGCGGTCCAGTCCGGCGCGATCCGTTGCTTGAGCAGCTCGACCTCGACCAGCGACGCGCCGGTCGGGTCGATCTCGGCGCGCACCATGTCGGTTTCGATGCGCACGCGCTCGGCCGACGGTGGTGCGGCCGCCGGTGCCAGGGGAGCGGCAGCAGGCGCCGTTGCGGCGGGTGCCTGGCCCTGTGTCTGCGGCGCGGCGGGCACGCTTCCGGCTGCACCCGGAGAAGCAGGTGGCTCGACCTTTCTTTCCGTCACCGTCGGCGTGCCGCCAAACAAACCCGGCCGTCCCTGCGAGACCTGCCAGCGGTCCCACAGCATGATCAGCGACATCGCGAAGATGCCCCACAGGATGGCGCGCTGGATGTCCATCGACGGCTTTCGAATCTCGCTTCAGACCTGGGATCGCGCCGCATGCGCGGCACCGCATGCACAACGCCATTGGAAGCTCTGCGGGACCGGATCGACACCGCCGGCTCCGTACGGGTGGCAACGCGCGAGGCGGCCGAGCATCAGCCAGCTTCCACGCAGGGCGCCATGCGTCTCGATCGCCTCCTGCGCGTATTCCGAGCACGTCGGCCAATAACGGCACGCGCCGCCGATCCACGGTGAGAGCAGGAAGCGATAGCCGCGGATCAGGGCCAGCAGCACTCGCTGCGGAAGGCGGCGCGCGTTCACTTGGACGGTCCGGCCGTTATTCGATCACAGAGCCGGCGCAGGACCGCATCGGCGTCCGCGCGCAGCGCGCGCTTGAGCTGCGTGCGCGGCATCGTCTCGCGCGCAGGCAGCGGCGCCTTCAGGCGCAGCACGATGTCGAGGTCAGCGGAAGCAAGCTCCTCCAGCCGCGGCGCACTGTGGCGCGCCGCTTCGCGCAGGATGCGCTTGATCAGCACGCGATCGACCGCCCGGCGAGCGAGGCGCTTGCCCACGGTGAGGCCGAAACGCACGCGCCGCGCCGCTTGTGCATCGGCGGCAGCGCTCGGTGGAACGGGCTTGGCCATCAACAGGAACCAGCGCTGGGAGAGGCGAATCGAGTCCGGGCCCGCTTGTGCAACGGCGGCGAATTCCGCTTCGGACGAAAGCCGCCGCGTGCGCGAGAAAGCGTACCCGGTCGTGGGCTCTCCTCCGCTCAGATCGCGATGCGCTTGCGTCCCTTGGCGCGGCGCGCATTCAAAACCGCGCGGCCGCCGCGCGACTTCATGCGGACGAGGAAACCGTGCGTGCGCTTGCGCTTGACCACGGAGGGCTGGAAGGTGCGTTTGGTAGACATGATTCTCTGTTCCCGGCGAGGCCACGCACCGCAGGCGCGTGGCATGGACGTCGTCGCTACCGAAGCCGCGTGCTTCGGCCCATCGCAGATTCGCCGTAACGGGTTTGCGAGAGCGGGTGTTCCTGCAGCCTCGTGCCGGTACGCCTTGCCGCTTCGCCCGTTCGGCGAAAAGCCGCGTATTAGACGCGACGCGCCCGAGCGCGTCAAACCGGCGCTTCCTGCACCGGGAGCGTGCTCCGAGCGTCGCGGCGACGCCGCTTATCCACCGCTTGTTCACAACTTGTTCAGAGTCACCCGTACAAGTTCGCCACGCCGTTCACCGACTGCGCTTCGCGTGAGCGCACGCTTTCGCGCAACGCTGCTTTCGACGTGATGAATCTGGCGCCTCCATGCTAGGCGCACGCGCTGCGCGCTGTGGATAACCACCGTTTGCCAGACTACAATTCGCCGTTCGTCGACACGACGATCGCGATGTCGGTACCCGCAGTCTCAGCCAGCCGCAAGCGTGGCCACCGCTGATCAAAGGGCGCAGGTCGGTACACGCGGAATAACGACAACAGGACGGCCCAGGTGGACCTCGATCCACCCGGATACACGTCTCTTGAGGGCGGAAGACAACCCCGATGCTTCAGTTCTGGACCGACTGCTCGCGTTTGCTGGAAAGCGAGCTGACCCCGCAGCAGTTCTCAGCCTGGATCAAGCCGCTCAAGGCCATCGAATACAACGCCGCAACGGGACGTTTGCGCATCGGCGCTCCCAACCGGCTGAAGCTCGATGCGATCCGGGCCCAGTTCGCCTCGCGCATCCAGCAGGCCGCCGCCGATGTCTTGAAGCGCCCGGTCAGCGTGGAGTTCGAGCTCGACGCGGCCAACGACCAGACGGTGCATCCCGCGCCGGTCAACGGCGAGGCGGCGATGACCTCGCCGCTCACGGCAGCGACGACGCCGCTCCGCAGCGCCGGCAGCGAGATCGAGCGCGCGCGGCTGAACGCCGTGCTGACTTTCGACACGTTCGTCAACGGCAAGGCGAACCAGCTCGCCCGCGCGGCCGCGATGCAGGTGTCGGAAAACCCCGGTGGCTCGTACAACCCGCTCTTTCTCTACGGCGGCGTGGGCCTCGGCAAGACGCATCTCATCCACGCGGTCGGCAACGGCATTCTCAAGCGCAAGCCGAACGCCAAGGTGCGCTACATCCACGCCGAGCAATACGTGAGCGACGTGGTGCGGGCCTACCAGAAGAAGGCGTTCGACGACTTCAAGCGCTACTACCATTCGCTCGACCTGCTGCTGATCGACGACATCCAGTTTTTTGGCGGCAAGAGCCGGACGCAGGAGGAGTTCTTCTATGCGTTCGAGGCGCTGGTAGCGGGCAAGCGCCAGATCATCATCACGTCGGACACGTATCCGAAGGAACTGAAGGACATCGAAGACCGCCTGGTGTCGCGGTTCTCCTCCGGGCTGACGGTCGCGATCGAACCGCCCGAACTCGAGATGCGGGTCGCCATCCTGCTCAAGAAGGCGGAGCTCGAGAAGGTGAACCTCGCCGAGGACGTTGCCTTCTTCATCGCCAAGAACCTGCGCAGCAACGTGCGCGAGCTCGAAGGCGCGCTGCGCAGCGTGCTGGCGTTCGCCAAGTTCCACGACCGCGCGATCAACGTGGACCTGGCGCGCGAAGCGCTCAAGGACGTGCTGTCCGCGAGTACGGCGCAGATCACGGTCGAGCTGATCCAGAAAACCGTGGCCGACCACTACAAGATGAAAGTCGCCGACATGTTCAGCAAGCGGCGACCCTCTAACATCGCCGTGCCGCGCCAGGTGGCGATGTACATGGCCAAGGAGATGACCCAGAAGAGCCTGCCCGAGATCGGCGAACTCTTCGGCGGGCGCGACCACACCACGGTGCTGCATGCGGTGCGCAAGATCGGGCAGTTGCGGCACAAGGATGCCGAGCTCAATCACGCCCTGCACGTGCTCGAGCAGATGCTCAAGGCCTGATGCAACGGTCCGTCCACAAGCACCTGTGCGCAACCCGGGAAATCCGTGTGCCCAACCGGCGCCAACCCGCCCTTTCGGGCGCCGGCCGGACTCATTTGCACAGTCCGTCCACATGGAACAAGCTTCCCTGTTCAGCGGTTGCGCACAGGGATTGGCAGGTTTCAAGTGGTCGTCGTGACAGAAAGTTTCGGCCTTATCCCCAGCGTGCAGCGCGATCTATTACCTAGCTACTACCAGAACAGGAAAGAAAACAAATGGTGTTCGTGAAGGCAGCGCGAGACGCCTTGTTGCGACCATTGCAAGTGGTGAGCGGCATCGTCGAACGACGGCAGACGCTGCCCATCCTCGCCAATGTTCTGGTGCGCAAGGACGGGGAAAAGATCGCGTTCACGGCGACCGATCTCGAAATTCAGATTCAGACCAGCGCGGACGTGGGTACCGGGAAGGACGCCATCGCGACGACGGTGTCGGCGCGCAAGCTGGTCGACATTCTGCGTGCGCTCCCGGATGCGGAGGTCAGCGTCGCGCTGGCGAACAAGAAGCTCACGTTGCAGTCGGGCAAGAGCCGCTTCTCCCTGCAGACGCTCTCGGCCGAGGAGTTCCCCACCGTCGCGGTCGCCGAGTTCTCCGCCGACTTCACGCTGCCGGCCGCGACGCTGAAGTACCTGCTGTCGATGGTGCACTTCGCGATGGCGGCGCAGGACATCCGCTACTACCTGAACGGCATGCTGCTGGTCGTCGATGGGGAGACCGTGCGCGCGGTCGCCACCGATGGGCATCGCCTGGCGCTCTGCGAGGTGCACAAGGACAGCGGCGGCGCCGGCGGCAAGATCGAGGCGATCGTGCCACGCAAGACCATCCTGGAGTTGGCACGGCTGCTCCCGGACAGTGAGGAGCCGGTGCGTGTCCAGATGGCCGCCAACCAGGTGAAGTTCACGTTCGGCGCGATCGAGCTGGTTTCCAAGCTGGTGGAGGGCAAGTTCCCCGACTATGCCAAGGTCATCCCGGCGAACAACCCGAAGCTGTTCACGGTCAGCCGCGAACTGCTCGGCGCGGCTCTGCAGCGCGCAGCGATCCTCACCACCGACAAGTTCAAGGGCGTGCGGTGCGTGCTCAGCGCCGGCAGCCTGAAGATCAGCTCGACCAACGCCGACCAGGAAGAGGCGCAGGAAGAGCTGGAGATCGACTACTCGGGCGACGGCCTCGACATCGGCTTCAACGTCAATTACCTGCTCGACGTGCTCGGCAATCTGAAGACCGAAAGCGTGCGCTTCGCCCTCGGCGACGCCCTCGGCAGCGCCCTGGTGACGATGCCCGATTCGGACAAGTTCAAGTACGTCGTGATGCCGATGCGCATCTAGCCTTTCTTCCCTCCCCCGCCGCGCGGGGAAGGGGTAGGGAGGGGCCGCAATGGCGTGGTTTCCCCGTCCCCGCCCCCACATAGGAACATGATGTCCGCAGTACCGAACCAACCGCCGTTCACCCCGACCCCCTCTTCGTCCGAGGCCGCCGCCAGCGACTACGGCGCCTCCAGCATCCAGATCCTCGAGGGGCTGGAGGCGGTGCGCAAGCGCCCGGGCATGTACATCGGCGACACGCACGACGGCACCGGCCTGCACCACATGGTGTTCGAAGTCGTCGACAACTCGATCGACGAGGCGCTGGCCGGGTTCTGCGACGAGATCGTCGTCACCATCCACACCGACAACGCGATCTCGGTCATCGACAACGGGCGGGGCATCCCGACCGGCATCAAGTTCGACGACAAGCACGAGCCGCGGCGCTCGGCAGCGGAAATCGCGCTGACGGAGCTGCACGCCGGCGGCAAGTTCAACCAGAACAGCTACAAGGTCTCCGGCGGCCTGCACGGCGTCGGCGTCTCGTGCGTGAACGCGCTGTCCAAGTGGCTGCGCCTGACCATCCGCCGCGACGGCAAGGTGCACTACCTGGAGTTCCGCCACGGCGTGGTGCAGAACCGCGTGACGGAGACGATGGAAGGCGTGACGGTCTCGCCGATGCAGATCACCGGGGAAACCGAGCGGCGTGGCACCGAGGTGCACTTCCTGCCCGACGACGAGATCTTCACCAACGTCGAGTTCCACTACGAGATCCTCTCGAAGCGGCTGCGCGAGCTTTCGTTCCTGAACAACGGCGTGCGGATCCGCCTGATCGACCAGCGCACCGGCAAGGAAGAGGATTTCGCGTTCTCCGGTGGGGTGAAGGGCTTCGTCGACTACATCAACCAGGCGAAGACGGTCCTGCATCAGCACGTGTTCTATGTCGCGGCCGACTCGAGCGCCGGCGGCGTTCCGGTCGGCGTCGAAGTGGCGATGCAGTGGAACGACGGCTACAACGAGAGCCTGCTTGCCTACACCAACAACATCCCGCAGAGGGACGGCGGCACGCACATCACCGGCCTGCGCGCGGCCATGACGCGCGTGCTGAACAGCTACATCAAGGCGCAGGAGCTCGACAGGAAGGCCAAGGTCGAGACCACCGGCGACGACATGCGCGAGGGCCTCGCCTGCGTGCTGTCGGTGAAGGTGCCGGAGCCGAAGTTCAGCTCGCAGACCAAGGACAAGCTCGTCTCCAGCGAGGTGCGCCCGGCCGTCGAGGACGTGGTCGGCAAGGCGCTTGAGAGCTTCCTGCTCGAAAAGCCGGCCGACGCCAGGATCATCTGCACCAAGATCGTCGATGCCGCGCGCGCGCGCGAAGCCGCGCGCAAGGCGCGCGAGATGACCCGCCGCAAGGGCGTGCTCGACGGCGCCAACCTGCCCGGCAAGCTCGCCGACTGCCAGGAGCGCGACCCGGCGAAGAGCGAGCTCTACATCGTCGAGGGCGATTCCGCCGGCGGCAGCGCCAAGCAGGGGCGCGATCGCAAGTTCCAGGCCGTTCTGCCCCTGCGCGGCAAGGTGCTCAACGTCGAAAGAGCGCGCTTCGACAAGCTGATCAGCTCGGAGCAGATCGCGACCCTGATCACGGCGCTGGGGACGAACATCGGGCCGGATTTCAACCCGGACAAGCTCAGATATCACCGCGTGATATTGATGACAGATGCTGATGTTGACGGGGCCCATATCCGCACGCTGCTGCTCACGTTGTTCTATCGACAGATGCCACAGCTCGTCGAGCGCGGGAACGTGTACATCGCGCAGCCGCCGCTCTACAAGGTGAAGGCCGGGCGTGAGGAGCGGTACCTGAAGGACGACCACGAGCTGAACCAGTTCCTGCTGCAGCTCGCGCTCGACGGCAGCAAGCTCTATCCGAACGCGCTGGCGGTCGAAGCCCAGCGCCCGGTCGAGGGCGACGCCCTCGCCGACCTGGCGCGCCAGTACCTGGCTGCCGACGCCGTGGTGCAGCGCTTGTCGAACGTGATCGACAGCCGTGCGCTGGAAGCGATCATGGCCGGCACCGAGCTCGACCTGCGCGACGCGGCCGCGGCCGAAGCGACCGCCCTGCGCCTGACCGAAGCGATGGGCAACCACACGGTGAACGTCGCGGCGCAGTTCGACCAGACAATGGACAAGCATCGCCTGCTGATTGCGCGCCGCCATCACGGCAACGTGAAGCACAGCGTGATCGATGCCGACTTCGCCGTCGGCGCCGACTACGCCGCACTATCGGGCGCTGCGCAGACGTTCAAGGGCCTGATCGGCCTGGGCGCGAAGGTCGTGCGCGGCGAGGGCGAGAAGCAGAAGGAAACCGCGGTGAGCGACTTCCGGCAGGCGATGGAATGGCTCCTGGCGCAGGCCGAGAACAGCCTTACCAAGCAGCGCTACAAAGGCCTGGGCGAGATGAATCCCGAGCAGCTGTGGGAGACGACGATGGATCCCGCAGTGCGAAGGATGTTGAAGGTGCAGATCGAGGATGCGATCGGGGCGGACCGGATCTTCACGACGCTGATGGGCGATGACGTCGAACCGCGCAGGGCGTTCATCGAGGCGAACGCGCTGTATGCGGGGAATATCGACGTCTGACCGAGGTTGCAGTCCACGTCTCGGCTTGAGCTGGGCGCCGCGTAACCGCCGTTGCTCCGTGTTATCCGAATCGAGGCGGCGTTCGGCCCAATCTCTCCGGCGGAACCGCTTTTGCGTGCACCAACGGCCACTCTCCTATCTGGCATCGCGCCACCGCGCCGCGCGGACGCGCAGAGAGGAGTCCGGCTTCGATGGCGACGCCCGAAGAGCGAGCCGCCAGGGAATCGAAAATTGCCGACCTCGGCGCCGGCACCGAGGCGACCGATGGCGGAGGACGAAGTTCACCGATCGCCCACCGGCCCGTGTGTCTCCCCGGCGAGTCCCTGCCGGAACGCCGCGACGCGTTGATCGAGGACAGGCTCGTCGTTGTGTTGGTCATGCCCTGGCGGCCAGGGTGCTTCTCGGCAACCCGCCGATCCTCCATCGTCTCGGCTAGGCTCAGTACCGCGACTTGCAGCGACTGATGGCCGTCGTCTCTCGTACAAGCCTGGCCCGAAATCGTTCGTAGACCTCAACGATGGCAACGCTGATCCCATCGCTCGGCTCGGCCCGCTTCGACTCGCGCGGCGAACTGCGCCTAGCCGAACGCCTCAAGGACTTCCTCGAAGACAACGCCTGCGTTTGGCACAACCTGCCCGTAGGCCCGCGCGGCCGACACCCCGATTTCGTCGTCATCCACCCCGCGAAAGGCATGCTCGTCCTCGAAGCTAAGGACTGGCGTCTGGACACGTTGATCTCGGCCACCAAGTCCGAAGTCCAGCTCCTGACCGACCGCGGCCCGGTCCGCGAGAAGAGCCCGTTCGAACAAGTCCGCGGCTACATGTTCGACGTCGTGCGTACGCTCCAGCGCGACCCGCAGCTCGCATTCCCGCGGGGCCACCCGTTCAAGGGCCAGCCCATCGCGCCCTTCGGCTTCGGCGTCGTCTTCACCAACATAACGCGCAAGCAGTTCGACCAGACGGACCTCGGCCAGGTCTTCCCGTCGGAGCGTTGCATCTTCAAAGACGAAATGATGGAGAGCGCCGACCCGGAGGCGTTTCGCGATCGCGTCTGGAGCATGGTCGTCAAGCGCATCGGCCCGCCGATGACCCTGCCGCAGTTCGACCGCCTGCGGGGGCTGCTCTTCCCCGAAGTTCGCATTCGCCAGATCGCCTTGCCTTTCGACGAACCGGAAGACAAGGAAGACCGCATCGTCGCCGTGATGGACCTGCACCAGGAGCAGCTCGCACGCAGCCTGGGCGAGGGCCACCGCATCATTCGCGGCGTCGCGGGGTCCGGCAAGACGCTGATCCTCGCTTTCCGCGCCCAGTACCTGGCGCGCGCGGCGGAGAAGCCGGTGCTTCTGCTCTGCTACACGAACGGCATCGCTGGCCGGCTCGAAGATGTGATGCAGCAGCGCGGCGTGGAAGATCGGGTACAGGTGAGCACGTTTCATTCGTGGTGCTTCCGCATTCTCCGCACCTACGACATCGCCGCGCCGTCGCCGGGGGAGATGCCGGACTATGAAGAGCGGCTGGCGGCGAGCGTGAACTCCGTCACCAAGGCTGTCGAAGCCGGCCAGATCCCGGGCGGCCAGTACGACGCGGTGCTGATCGACGAGGCGCACGACTTCGAGCCGCAATGGCTTGCTCTCGCGGCGAAGATGGTCGACCCCGACAAGCGCTCGTTGATGATCGTCTACGACAACGCCCAGGCGATTTTCAAGGGGCGCGAGACGCCGGTCTGGAAGCGGCTCGGCATCGACGCGCAGGGCCGCACCACGGTGCTGAAGGTCAACTACCGCAATACCATGCAAATCCTGTCGTTCGCCAAGCGCTTCGCTGCCGACGTGATCGGCGCGCCCGGCGTGCAGGCCGACGACGAGAGCGCGGTGCTGATGCCCGAAGGCTGCGGCCGCGAAGGCCCCGAGCTCGAGCTGCGCAAGTGCGTCGACTACGACGCCGAAGGCCACGCCATCGCCGAATGGCTGCAGGCCCGCAGGGCCGCCGGCTACGATTGGCCGCAGATGGCCGTGCTGTATCCCGAGCACAGGATCGGCGAGCGCTTCGCCGAGGTCTTCGTCAAACACGCCATTCCGGTCGACGTCGCACGGTTCTTCGCTCGCTCAGACAGACTGGTGTTTCGGCTGGAGCTCTGCCCCTTCACGGACTACGAGCTCCGCTGCCGCGCCCGGAACGCCCGCAACGCTGGCCGACTGATCAGCGCGAGCAAACCGGGATTGACCCGCGCCAGCCACCACAGCAGCCTGGCATATGCAGGAAACACGATCACCGCGCGATTGCGCGCAACGCCGCGCAGGCTGGTTCGAGCGGCGGTCTGCGCATCGAGCGGTGAGAACGGAATCCGCGCCTGCATCGCCGCGCGCGTCGTCCGCACGTAGACAGTCCGTTCGAAGATGCGGCTTGAGACGACGCCCGGGCAGAGGACGCTGATCCGCACCCCGTAATGCTCGGCCTCGGCGCGCAGGGTTGACGATGTGACCCGAGCGCTGGCGGACCATCACCGGATACGCCGCGAGCACCCCGTTCACCACGCCCCACAGGTTGACGTCCACGATGCGCAACCAGTGCTCCGAGGTGAGGTGCTGCGCTTCCCCGCCGACGCCGATGCCGGCGTTGTTGAACATGAAGTCGAGGCGTCCCCAACTATGCAGCACGTCGCCGACCAGCGTCCTGACCTGCTGCTCACTCGAGACGTCGACGCGGGCGGAGTGAATGCGCGACGGATCGTCGGCGAGTCTTGCGACCGCCTCGCGCAGCGCGTCCTGGTCGATGTCAGCAAGCGCGACGCGCGCGCCGAGCCGTGCCAATTCGGTCGCCAACCCGAATCCGAAGCCGGACGCTGCACCGGTGACGACCGCGACGGCTCCTTGATACGAATCCATGTCTCACCGCCGCGGGCCGGTGTGGCTCAAACGAGCTGCGAAGCACCACATGGCTGCGTCGCCTGCGTTCCCGCCGCCTCGGCGCCGCGTCGCCTTGCTTCCATCACGAAGTAGATCAGTGCCACTCCGGCCAACCCGGCGATCGTCACCACGACGCAGGCGTTGAACAGGTCGCTCGGACCGAGGTCGGAGGCATGGTAGATCGCGGCGAGCAGCACGAGTCCGTGCCAGAGACAAAAGCTCTCCAGGGCGACTTTGCGCGCTCCAGCCCCGCTCCCGGGCAAGGACCAGCGAGCCCACTTCCGTGAAGCCGAACCAGCCCGCCAGAACGCGCGCCGTGGGCGAAGTGAGCGGCCATGACCAGACGTCGATGGCGAGCTGCGGACGCACGAACGCTGCGAGTGCGCCGGCGAGAGTCACGATGCCCAGCACACAGAAAGTACGGCGGACCCACTCCTTCCCGCAAGCGGGGTGGGAACCTTAGTGCCGCTTCTTCCCGCCCTTGTGCATCCCCTTCATCGGATGCTGCGCTTCGGCGATCTCCAGCCCGCTGTGCCCTTCGAGCTTCGGCGTGATGTTGTCGTCGATCCACTTCTGGTCCCACCACTCGACCGGCAGCACGGCGAGGCCGTCGAGGTAGATCCCGAAGTGCAGGTGGTCGCCGGCAGCGAGGCCGGTCTCGCCCGTCTTGCCAAGGATCTGGCGCTTGGTCACTGAGTCGCCCGCCTTGACGTCGATCGAGCTCAGATGCCCGTAGAGCGAGAACAGTCCAAGTCCGTGGTCGATGATCACCGCGTTGCCGTAGATGCCCAGGTCGCCGGTGAAGGCGACCGTGCCGCTGTTGGCGGCTTCGACCGGATAGTGCTTCGTGACCGAGAGGTCGTAGCCCAGGTGATAGGCGGTATCGACCGGTTCGCCGTTGTACATGTACGTCCGCAGGTCGGCGAAGTTCGCCTCGACCTTGGAGTTGCTGAGCTGGGCGAACGCGTCCTTCCACAGGATGGTCGGCGTGGTCTTGTTCGTGATTTCGGTGATGCGGTCCTCGTTTTCCTTGCGCAGCTTCTTGTTCACGGCGACGAACACGTCCTTCGGCGAGCCCTGCCGCGCGGCGACGTCGGCGAGCAGCGGCGCCACCTTGTTCTGCAGGAAGCTGTCGGACAGCGCGATCGTGCTCTTCTTGTACTTGACGTTCTTCAGTTCGTAGGCGAGGCGCATCTCGCGCGTGTTGCCCGCCCTGTCGGTCGCGACCACAGTGGGTCGCGCGTCGGGTGCGGCATCGTAAGGGTGCGCGAAGAACGCGAGGAAGTAGTCCGGATGGTCCTTCACCTGGCCGGTGAAACCCGGGAAGAAATAGTTGCCCATCCTGATTCCGGTCGTCGCGCCGGGCTTCGACACCTTGTACACGATCGCGCCCACGCCGCCAAAGTTCACGTAGCGGTCGTCGGCGATGAGTTCGATCGTCGGCGGCGTGATGTCGATCGTGATGGCCTTCTGGGCCAGGGCCTCGTTGCCACGCCACAGCGCGGCATCGCGCGCCGTCACGCGGATCATCGCCGGCCCCTCCTTTACGCCCGGCACCTTAGCCGGCGCCACGGTTATCCGCTTCTCGATCACCGGTTGCGCCAGTTGCTCGCGCGCGAGGGTCAGCTCCGTCCCACCCTGCGATAGGGTCGCCGTGATCGACTTCAGGCCCATCCCGGTATCGATGACGCGGATCTCGAGCGGCTTCTGGCCCACGACGTCGACATCGGGCGAGAAGGTGATCTGCGGCGGCTCGGATTCGAACCGCGGCCAGAAGTACACGCCGCCCCCGACTACCGCCGCGGCGACGAGCAGGAGCACGACGATGACGATGGGAAGCTTGCTGCGGGGTCGCTTGGACTGGAATGTGTTCATGAGTACTTCGGTGGTCGAGCGCGGCCGGCTCACGGCAGGCCGCAGCATAACCGCCGCACCCTGACGACCTCCCCCGCGAGCGGGGGAGGGGCTGCACGAGACTTGGCACGCCGAGCGGACCAGCAACCGCCTTTGCACGCGGCCATCGATTCAGGCAAGGGAATCGTGCGTGCTCCACCGCACGTCCGCGGCGCCGATAATGACCGCCCGGTCGAAGCCCGCACGAGACGCCACTCATGCCCTTTCGAAGCCTCTATCCCGACGTCGCCATCCCCGAGGTCGCACTCAGCACGTTCGTGCTCGAGCGCGCCGCGTCGCTCGGCGACAAGCCCGCTGTAATCGACGGCCCGACCGGCCGCACCGTCACCTATGCGCAACTGCCGAGACTGGTCCAGCGCGCCGCGGCCGGACTGGCCGCACGCGGGCTGAAGAAGGGTGACCGCTTCGCGATCCTCAGCCCCAACCTGCCCGAGTACGTGATCGCGTTTCATGCCGTCGCCTCGCTGGGTGGCGTGGTGACGACCGTCAACCCGCTCTACACCGTGGGCGAGGTGACGCGCCAGTTGCAGGATTCGGCGGCGCGGTTCGTCCTTACCGTGCCGCCGCTCCTTGGCACCGTGCGCGAAGCCGCGCAGCAAGCGGCGCTGACCGAGATCTTCGTTTTCGGCGAAGCGGAAGGTGCGACACCGTTCGCATCGTTGCTTGCCGGCAACGGCGCGCCGCCTGCGGTGGCGATCGATCCGCGCGTGGATCTGATCGCTCTGCCGTATTCCAGCGGCACGACCGGCATGCCGAAGGGCGTGATGCTGTCGCATCACAACCTCGTGGCCCAGCTTTGCTCGGTCAACGGCGTGACGGACTCGGCGCTCATCACGCCGCACGACACGGTGCTCGCGTTCCTGCCGTTCTTCCATATCTACGGCATCGTCGCATTCATGAATCTCTCCCTGCTCCAGGGCGCGACCGTCGTGACGATGCAGCGCTTCGATTTCGAGCAGTACCTGCAGCTGGTGCAGAAGCACGGCGTCACGATCCTGCACGTGGTGCCGCCGGTCGTGCTCGCGCTGGCCAAGCATCCGGCGGTCGCGAACGTCGACTTCTCGAAGGTGCGCGGCGTGTTCTGCGCGGCCGCGCCGCTCGGCCAGGCGATCGCCGACGCGATGCATGCGCGGCTAGGTCTGCGTGTCTCGCAGGCGTACGGCATGACGGAGGTCAGCGGCGCGAGCCATCTCGGCCCAACCACTGAAGACAAGATCAAGCCCGCCTCCGCGGGTCGGCTGATGCCGAACCTGGAATGCAAGATCGTCGACCTCGGCACCGGCGCGGAAGTGCGTCCGGGCGAGCAGGGCGAAATCCTGGTGCGCGGGCCGATCGTCATGCAGGGCTATTTCGGCCACGCCGGCGCAACCGCCGCCACGATCGATGCCCAAGGCTGGCTGCGTACCGGCGACATCGGCTACGTCGATGCCGACGGCGATTTCTTCATCGTCGACCGCACCAAGGAGCTCATCAAGTACAAGGGCTTGCAGGTGGCGCCGGCGGAGCTGGAATCGGTGCTGCTCGGCAATCCGAAGATCGCCGACGCCTGCGTCATCGGCATCGCCGACGCAGAAGCGGGCGAGGTGCCGAAGGCGTTCGTCGTGAAAAAGAGCGAGATCAGCGTGGAGGAAGTGATGGCGTGGGTAGCCGCGCGCGTCGCTCCACACAAGAAGGTGCGCAAGGTGGAGTTCATCGACACGCTGCCGCGATCCGCCTCCGGCAAGCTGCTCCGGCGGCAATTGATCGAACGCGAGCGCGCCGGCGCCGCGCCGTAGATGCGTCAGTTCCTGATCGTCTTCGGCGTCGTGCTGGTGGTCCTCGGCTTCGCCTGGCCATGGATCTCGAAGCTGCCTTGGGGACGGCTTCCCGGCGACATCTCGATCGAGCGCGAGAACTTCAGCTTCCACTTCCCGCTGATGACGTGCCTGATCGTCTCGGTAGTGATCACACTCCTGCTCTGGCTCTTCCGCAAGTGATCAACTCACTCCCCGAGCGTGCAGCGTCGGGGAGGGGCCGCAATCGGTTACAGCCCGTTCAACACCGATTTCCTGTTTGCCTTCCCCGCGACCTCGTCGAACACCTTGCGTGCGTCCGGTGGCAGGCTGTCGCGCATCGTCTTGAGCGCTTCGATCGAAGGCAGTTGTGTCTGCAGCAATGGCAGATTCCGCAAGGTCGCGACCTTGTTCAGGTCGGTCCTCGCCTGCGTCAGGTCGCCCGAGGCGAACGACACCCGCGCCGCTTCCACGTGCGCTTCGAGTTCGGTGGCTGCGGTCGTGCCGTCCTCGTATCCGGCGACGATGTCCACCGACCGGACGTCCTTGATGTGCTTGGCCGCCCATTGGCGGAAGGTGTCGCTGCCGTGGGCGCTCTCGGCGTATTTCTTGTAGATCTCGCCGGTGAGGCGGCGGTGCTCGGCGTGCACCTCCTCGTGCGCGAGCGTCGAGACGGCGTTGGCGGGGCGGTCGAACGCGGCCGGTCCGAGTTGCACCCAGGCCGGACGCTTGGGATCGAACCCGGCGGTCCGGCCCTCGGCATCGAAATCCGGCGAAAGGTTGATGTTCACCTTGTCGCTCGCCGGCGTGTCGCCCTTGCCGATCACGTTGATCTCGCTCTCGGGAAGGCCCAAGGCATATGCGGCAAACGTCTTCCACTTTGCGGGGTCGTTGTTCCTCATGGCGTCGGCCTTCAGCGCGTCGTACTGCGCCTGGTCGACCTTGCCCACCTGGATCGCGGTCTTGACCGCGCCCGTGCCTTTGTCGGCGTCCTTGCCGACCACGCTCGTCTCCACCGCGTGCCAGCGCCCGTCGTTGCCGCGCACGACCATCGCGCGATCGGAGCCGGCCGCGCGCGCCCATGCGATCGCATGGTTCCGCGTCTCGTAGCCGCGCGGGTCGCCGAACGAGCGCTGCACGGTGACGTCCTTCTGCCCCGGCAGCGCGACGCCCACGAGCGGATCGGTGGTCCTGCTTGATCGTGTATTGCCGCCGCCGCCGTTCGAATCGGCATAGAAGCGCTGCACGGACGGAGAGCCGAAGAGCACGTCGAAGTTCGCGCGGCCGTCGCCGGCGACGGCATCGAGGCTCGCGGCGGTAGGCACGGTCGCCGGCGCCTGGTCTGCCTCGCCTCGCAGCCGGGCCGAGGTCGCGAGCGAAGAGCGCTGAACTTGGATCATGATTTCTGCTCCTGGTGGCGGTTCATTGGGCAATATCGGGCGGCAGCGGACTGGGACGACACGCGGCGCGCTTCAATCGACCGTGAATATTCGCGGCGTCACTGCTTCACCACGATCGTGAACTGGCTCCGCCCGACATTGCCCTTCGCGATCGGGCCGAAAATGGCGGCGACCTCGTCGAACGACCGCAGCTTCAGCGGGTCGAAGTCGCCCCACCGCAGCGCCGCCGGCAGGCTGCCGTAGATCTCGTTGGGCGTCGTGAAGCAGCCGACCGCCTCTGGTGCGCCGGCCCGTGCCTGCAATTCGAGCGGCACCAGCCCGGGCAACGTCAGCGGACGGTTCGCCGTGACGCGCGGATCGCGGGTGAACCGGTTCGGGAAGATGCGCCGGAGCACGCCGGTCTGGTCCTGGTGATAGCAGTACAGGTAGCCGCTCGTCGACGGGATGACGTGGAAGCCGACCGCTTCTCCCGGCGCGTACCGCTCCTTGGTGGGGATCAGGAGCAGCCGGCGTTCAGCCGTCGCGGTCCTGCCGCTCGCCGCGGGGGCTGCCGGCTGCGGCACGGGCCGTGGTGCGCCCTGTGGCGCCGGCAGTGCCGCCGGTTGTGTTTCGGCCAGCGGCGCAGCGCGCTGGGCGAGGGGCACGGTGTCGGCAACGAATGGCTTCGCCGGCGGCGGGGGGAAGGGCCGGTGCAGGAAGTCCGAGAAGAACGGCAGGTCGACGAAGTCCAGCTCGGCGAAGCCCGATGCGCGACGATAGGCGGCGATCGCTTGCCGCAGCGCCGGCGTGATCTGGCCGTCGACCGGACCGTCGTAGAAGCCGCGGTTGCGCAGCTGGTCCTGGAAGTACGGCACCAGCTCGCCGCCACGCTCCATGCCGATGAACCAGTCTTCGATCTCGCGCTTGACATCCGGGTTGTCCGGCCCGACCCCGAGGCACGACCAGTAAGGCAGCTTGAGCAGCCGGCCGAACAACTCGATGGCCGACAGCTCGACCATGTTGCGCAGCGCCTGCGCGGTCCCGTCGGTGCGCTGGAAGTTCGTGCTGAAGTTGATGCCGATCTTGCGGATCGTCGCCTGCGAATCGACGGCGTCGCCTTCCTTGGCGATGACGACGATGTTCTTCGACGAAACGCCCGCCAGCAGCGCCAGGTTGCTGGTCTGCGCGACGCTGACGTCGAGCCCGAGCACGTTGAACTGGCGGCTGCGCGAGGTCCCCGCGCTGACGATGGGTTCGAGCGACACGCCGAAATCGCTCTGGCGCCGCAGCACCCCTTCGTCGAGCTGCGTGATCGAGCCGCGGATGTTGTACTGGGGCACCACGCCGAATGCGGTGCGCTGCCTGGCGTTGTTGAGGAACGCGACGGCGTTGTTGGCGTCCTGCCCGAACGTGATGACCTGCACGGCGCGGCTGCGGCGCGTCATGTCCGAGATCGCCGAGATCATCATGTCGCGCGCGCCGGCGTTCACCTTCTTCGTGTTGTCGGCGAGGTCCTCCAGGATCACGCTGACGTCGCGTGCGTTGTAGCGCAGGAAGGTCTCGTCCATGCAGCGCAGGCCGTCGGTGAAGTCGGTGACGTTGCGCTGGGGAACGGTGGAGATCTTGCTGTTGGACACCGCCTCGACATCGGCCTTGCGCGACGGGGGCGCGGCGCAGGCGCTGACCAGGGCGGCGATGGTCGCGGCGAAGCAGGCGACCAGCGGGGTGCGGAGCGTGCGTTTCATGGTCGGGTCTCCGGGCGCTCGCGCTACTTGCCGCAGCGGTTGTTGGCCATGATCACGTCGCCCTGCACGACCACGGTGGTCTGCGGGCGTGCCGACGTCCCGATGCCGGTCTGCGCCGGCTGGAAGATGTTGCCGAGCGCGATGTTGCAGCCGTCGCCGAGCAGGTCGGTCTCGCTGCTGCCGCGGCGGGCGTCGACCACTTTCTCGTTCGGATTCCTTCCGGTGCGGTCGATCTTGATGCGCGCGATGCGGGCGTTGATCTCGTCGTCGACTTCGGTGATGCCGGCGTGCGCGACCGCCGTGGCGGCGAGCAGGCAGGCCAGGAGCGGCAGGTTCCGCGTCTTCATCGTCGTTCTCCTTGTCCGGTTCGTTCTTGTGGTCGCTAGCGGCCTTCCACGCCTCCCAGCACCATCTTCTGGCGGTTCTGGTCGCCACCAACCGGTCCGATCTGGGTGACGCCGCCGCCTACCAATACAAACGTACTGGCGTCGCGAATGGACGCGTTGCGCACCCCTCCGATATTCACGCTCTGGCGGTTCGTCCCGGAAAGGCCGGTGCCGCTGATCTGCGTGACGAGGCCGATGACGGTCGCGTTCGTCGTCACGTCGCGCACGTCGGAGTTGTCGATGGCGCCCACCAGGATGTCCTGGCTGTTGGCGCCGTTGGCGCCCGAGGTGGCGACCTGCGTGATGGCGCCGGTGACGTTGCCGCTGAGGTTCAGGTTGCGGCCGCTGGTGTCCTTGACGGCGCCCACGAGGATGTTCTGCTGGTCGTTCAGGCCGTTGCCCTTGCCGGTCTGGGTCACCACGCCGGTGACCGTGCCGTTGGCGATGACGTCGCGCGCATCGACCGAACCGAGCGCCGCCCCGATGCCGAGGCGCTGCACGATGCGGGTGTCCGCGCTCTGTGTGATCGCGCCGAGGGCGGTGCCGTTGACCACGACATTGCGCGCGGAGAGGGCGGCGTCGACCCCGCCGATCGCGAGCGTCTGCTCGTTGCGCCCGTTGCTGGTCTGGGTGACCAGCGCTGCCACGTTGGCGGTGGCCGTCACGTCGCGCGCGCTGCCCGAGGCGGCGACGCCGCCGATTTCGAGCGCCTGCTTGCTGTCGCCGGCTGCGCCGGCGCCGGTGCCGGCCGACTGCGTGATGCTGCTGGTGATCGTGGCGTGCGTGGTGATGTTGCGCGTGTCGAGGCTCTTGTCGTCGGCGGCCGCCACGGCACAGGCCGATGCGGCGCAGACGAGCACAGCCAGCCGGGCGATCTTCATGGTTCGCTCTCGTCGGGTTGAAGCGGGCGCCCGCCGCCCGGCGGTGCGCCCGGAGGCGCGGACGGCGGAGGGCCGCCGCCGCGCGTCGTTGGCGTGCCTAGTTCTGCGGGCCGCCCGCGCGGGTGCCCTGCACGCCGCCCACCACCACGCTTTGCAGGTTGCCGCCGGCACCGACGTTGGCGCTGACCTGCGTGACGAGACCGCGCACGGTGGCGGTCGCGTCTATGTTGCGCGCGACTGCGTTGTTGGCGCCGCCCACGTTGAGGACCTGGGAGATCGCGGTGGCGCCGACGTTCACCTCGTTCTGCGTGATGGCGCCGACCACCGTGCCCTTGAGGGTGAGGTTGTTCGCCTCGACGCGACGCGCTGCGCCCACGGCGACCACCTGCTCGTTGAGCAGCGAGAGCGTGTTGCTCGACGTTTGCGTGACCGTGGCGCCGAGCACGCCGTCCGCCGTCACGTTGTTCGCGGTGGTGTCGTCGACGCTGCCCACTTCCACTGCCTGCGTGTTCAGGCCCGAGGCGCCCGCAGCACCGATCTGGGTGATGATGCCAACGACGTTGCCGCGCACGTTGATGTCGTTCGCGGTGGTGTTGCCGACCGACCCGATGGCGACGAGCTGCTCGTTGCCGCCGGTCAGCGTGCCGATCCGCGTCTGGCTGATGTCGGCCGTGGCGCTGCCGGTGGCCGTGATGTTGCGCGCATTGACGTCGCCCGCGACGCCGCCGACGCGGACCTGCTGGCCCCCGGCTATGGTGCTGCCTGCGCGGCCCCCCGGCGTGTTCGAGCCGTTCGCCAGGTTGCCCACGCCGCCTCCGACCTGGGTCACCGTGCCGGTGACCGTGCCCTGGGCGTTGATGTTGCCGGTCACGTTCACGCCCGAGCGGGTGAGCGAGCCCGGCAGGATGGTGTTGGACGAGCCGTCGGTGATCGACTGCGCCATGGCGGACAGAGCTGCACACGTTGCAAGGACTGCGACTGCGAGCTGCCTGAGCTTCATCTTCGTTCTCCTTGGGGTGGGTCGGGTTCTCGCGGCCACGATTGACCGTCAGCCCACCTACGAAGCAACCCCACCCGGCGGACGGCGTGAAGATTCGACAAGCAGCGGGCCGCACCCGGATGTCGCACAATCGCGCCCGCGCCTCCGGCCCGCCGCGCCCGGGCATCGGGATCGGATTCACCATGACCGTCACCTACATCCTCGTCGACTATGAAAACACCCAGCCCACGGCGCAGGAGGTCGCGTTGCTGCACGACGCCGACCAGCGCCTGTGGATCTTTCGCGGGCCAAGCCAGAAGAAATACGACGCCGAGTTCGCCGAGGCGCTGCTGCCGCTCGCCGGCCGCGTGCGTGTCGTCAGGTGCGAGAAGTCCGGGCGCAATGCGCTCGACATGCACATCGCATTCGAGATGGGACGCCTGCTCGGCGAACTCGCAGGGCAGGCGGGAGGATCGCCGGCCTTTGCGTTTACCGTCGTCTCGCGCGACACGGACTACGAGCCGTTGCTGCAGTACATCCGTACACAAGGGTACGCCGCGAACCGGGTGACGAGTATCCGGGAAGCGCTCGGCGCCTCGCCTGCCGAGCAAGCCGGCGTGGCCAAGGGAGGCAGATCCGGGGCCGGCTCGAGGGCAACTGCAGCGGAGGCGCACGCGCCGCCAGCCAGGAAGAAGCCGACCAGGAAAACGCCCGCGGCCAAGGCCGTGAAGAAGTCCCCGAAGGCTGCCGTCACGAAGAGCGCGGCGAAGGCCGCCGGCACGACCGGGGCGACGGACGCGGCCGAATCGATCGATGCACTGGTCGACAAGGCGGTCGATCGGCTGCGCGACTATCCGAAGCAACGGCCCACGCGACGCGACCGGCTGGAAAGCTGGCTTTCCTCTCATCTGCGCAGCAGGCTCGCTGGCCGCGATGTCCAGCCCGTGATCGCGGCGCTGGAGCAGCGCGGCGTGGTCCGGTTCTCGGCGAACAAGATCGAGTACCCGGCGTGGGCGTGAGCGAGAGGTACCGATCCGAGCCGCTACACGACGCTCTCCGCGCTGTACCGCGCCAGCAGTCCGCTTCGCATGACGTACCTGTGCACGGCGGCGAACACCGCACCACTGAGGACGAGCTCGACGACCGCGATCGCGCCGGCCCAAAGCAATCCGTCCACGACGACGGGCCGTCCCGCGAGGGTCGCGCGCAGCGCCTCGAACACGTACGACGGAGGCAGGGCGGAGGAGATCGACTGCATCCACGCCGGAAGCGTCGCCACCGGATAGAACACGCCGGCAAACGGCGCGAGCAACGCCGGAATGGGCCAGATCAGCCACTCCGACGCGGGCCCCCACCGCAGCACCATCGCGCTCGCCACGATCCCGAGCGCGATGCCGAACACGAACAGGATTCCCACCACGGGCACGAGCAACAGGCCGAGGCCGAGGAAGTCGAGCCCGAACACACAGGTGGCTAGCACGAGCATCGCCAGCAGCCCGAGCACGCTCGTCCCGATGCTCGAGAGCACGAGCCCGCACACGTACTCGGAGATCCGCAGCGGGGTCGCGAAGAGATTGAGGAAATTGCGCGTCCACACGTCCTCGAGAAAGGCTACGGTGACGCCCTGCATGATGCGGGTGAACAAGTCCCAGAACAGCACCGCGCCGAGCAGTTGCGCGGTGAAATCGATTTTGCCGCTGCCGATCGAATTCAGATACCGCGCGATGAAGCCCCAGAGCACGATGTCGACCGCCACCCACGCGAACAGCGGGATGACGCGGATCGGGCTGCTGCGCATCAGGTAGAGCTGGCGCAGCACGATGCCCAGGACCGGTTGCAGCTTCATCGTCAGGGGTCCGGCGCGGACGCCAGTGGCTCGCGCGCGATGCGGATGAAAAGCTCCTCGAGTGTCCGCGCGCCATGCTGCCCCGGCAGGCGGCGCGGATCGCCTTCGAGCAGGATCGCACCGCGCGAGAGGAACAGCACGCGGTCGCACACCTGCTCGACCTCGGACATGTTGTGCGACGTCCAGAGGATCCCGCAGCCGTTCTGCTGCACCAGTGCGCGGATCTGTTCGCGGATCGTCTGCGCCGCCGCGGGGTCCAGCGACGCCGTCGGCTCGTCGAGCAGGAGCAGCTCGGGCCGGTTCATCAGCGCTTTCGCCAGATTGACCCGTGCCTGCTCGCCCGACGACAGCAGGCCGCAGCGCGTGTTGCGCAGAGGCCCGAGTTCGAATTGGCGCACCAGCTGCTCGACGCGCTCGCCGAGCGCGGGGGTGGCGTAGAGCAGCCCGATCACGCGCAGGTTCTGCTCGACGGTCAGGTTGCCCGGAAGCGCCGCATACGTTGCGGCGAAGTTGCTGCGTGCAAGTGCCTCCGACCGGTGCCGTTCGATGTCCAGGCCGGCAACCGTCACCGATCCGGCGCTCGCGTCCAGCACGCCGAGGATCATGTTGATCGTTGTCGTCTTGCCCGCGCCGTTCGGCCCGACGAGTCCGACGATTTCGCCGTGCCGGATCGAGAACGTCACCTCCTTCACGGCCAGCTTCGCGCCGAAACGCTTGCTCAAGGCGCGTACCTCGAGCACGGGTGCGGAATTCGAAGTCACCACCACCGGTCTGCGATCGATCGCATCGGGCCCCGCGCATCCGGGTTCCCGGTGCGCCCTCCGCATGAAAAATCGGGTTGGAGAAGGCGGCAGCTTAGATGCCCAGCGTCCGCGCGGGGATTTCCGTTGCTCGCTCAGCGCGTGCGGGGGCTCCCCGCGCGTTGCCAGATCACTTCTCCGTCGCGCCGCACCGTGCGCACCCGGTGAAACGGCACCTCGTGCACCGAGCCGTCCTGTTCGGTCGCCTCGAAGAAGAAGTGATCGCCCGGTTCGATGCTCACGCGCGATAGCGGCACGCTCACGATCTGCCGCAGGACGCGGTCGTAGTAGGAGATGCTGAAGTCGCCGGCGCCGCACCGTGGATCCCACTGGATGCGGGTCAGCAGAGCGTGCAAGGGAATCACGGTCGCCGGCCGCACCGCCGCGGCGGTCGGTGCTCCGTCATGCGCGCGCGAGCTCGCCGGGCGCGCGGGCGACCAGGGCGTCGCGCAACTGCCGGCGCAGCACCTTGCCGATTGCCGTCTTGGGAAGATCGGTCGTGAACTCGATGTGCTTGGGGCACTTGTACGGGGTCAGGTGTGCCCGGCAGTGCGCAGCCAGCGTCGCCACGTCGACCGCCGGATCCTTGCGCACGACGAGGAGCTTGACTGCCTCGCCCGTTCTCTCGTCGGGAACGCCGATTGCCGCGGACTCCTTCACGCCGGGATGCAACGCGACGACGTCCTCGATCTCAGTCGGGAAGACCTTCCCTGTTCCTACGCCGGCATCGTCGCGCCGGGGAAAACGGGCGCGTTGATTCCGGTCAAAGCACGTCACTGCCCGCACCCATCGCCGTATGCCCGGGCGCACAAGCGGCTGCCGAGCGCTACGAGCGGACCGGCGCGCGTCTTTTTTCTTCCACCTGGAGCTGGCGTGGCGCGACGCGGGCGATGCCGCTCAGCTCCTCGGCGAGGAACTCGGCGACATCGTCGGCGGTCAGAACGCCCACCAGGCAGCCGCGCGCGTCGACGACCGGCAGGCGCCGGATCCCCTTGCTGCGCATGGTCGCGATCGCGTCGTAGACAACGTCGGTATCACGCACCGTCGCGAGATCGGGGCCCATGACGTCGCCGGCTTTCACGGTCGCCGGGTCGACGTTCTCGGCAAGGACCTCCAGCACCAGGTCACGATCGGTGACGATGCCGACGGGGAACAGGCAGCCGTCGCGTTGATCGACCACGATCAGGTCGCCGACGTGGTTGTTGCGCATGAGCTGCGCAGCCTCCGCCACGGCGGTAGCGCGCGTGCAATAGACGACTTCGCGTGTGCAGATCTCTCCGATGCGCATGTGCGGCCTCCCGCATTCCGCTCTCTTTCCTCATGGTGCGAAGTGTCGTGCTTTGCGCGGAACGGGTCTTGACGCCGGTTAATGATCGAACGATGACGTCGATCAAGGCGCGAGCCAGCGGTCGCTGCACGATGGCACCCCGTCGCGCGCAAGATCGCGACCGATCCGCCAGCGGTGCGTTCTGCCCTTCCCCTTCACCAGCGGCTGCCCGTCGAGCGCGGCAAACGAGCGCCGGGGCGCGCTTACATCGGCACCAGCGGATGGAACTACGCAGGCTGGCGCGACGGGTTCTACGGGGGCTGCCCGGAGCGTGACTGGCTGGCTCACTGCGCCGCGCGCTTCTCCGCCATCGAGGTCAACGCCACCTTCTACCGGCTGCAACGCGTGGAGACGTTCCGTCACTGGCGCGCTCAGACGCCGGCCGGATTCCGGTTCGCGATCAAGGCCAACCGCTATCTCACGCACAACAAGAAGCTCGCGGACGCGCTGCCTTCGATCATCCTCGAGCGCGAGCGCGCGCGCGGCCTCGGCCCGAAACTCGCGGCGGTCGTATGGCAATTGCCGCGCAACGTCCGGCGCAACCTGGAGCGGCTCGAGGCCTTTGCCCGCGCACTGCACGCGTGGCGCGCGCCGCGCCACGCGATCGAATTCCGCCATCCGTCGTGGTTCGACGACGGCGTGGCCGCCTGCTTGCGCGACCACGGGATCGCCGTGTGCCAGTCCGACGCCGCGGATTGGCCGTTATGGGACGTCGTAACCGCCGATCTCGTCTATGTCAGGCTGCATGGGCGCCCGGTCACCTACGCGTCGGCGTATCGGCGCGGCACGCTTCAAGCATGGGCGACACGCATCCGTAGGTGGCTGCGCGAAGGGCGCGACGTGCACGCCTACTTCGACAACGACGCCCTGGGGCACGCCCCCCACGACGCGCTCGCTCTCCTCGATCTGGTTGCGCGCAGTCAGGGCACGCATCGAGCCACCGCCGACCTCTACTGACCGGACGACCAGGTGTAGGCACGCACGACGTACTGCGGGTCGAAGCGGATCTCGAGGATCTTGATCCGCGCGTTCGTCATGGAGGGAAGTTCGCCGACCCCGTAGTAGTACGTCCACTTCTCGAAGCGCTCGCCGTCCGACTCGACCGAAACGCCGACACTGCTCGGTGCGCCGAGCCAGTCGCGCACCTCGGTCTGAGTAGTGACGCCGCGCTGAACACGGGCATCGAAGGCAGCCGGATCGAAGTCGCGCCCAAGCTGTACGGTCGAGCAGGCGGCAAGCAGGAACGAAAGGATGATGAAAGATTTGCCCAGCATCATGATTTTCCTTTCAATCTGACAAACGAAGACGGCAAGGGTTGCGGTTGAGCCAACGCAACGCGCCTGTGCGGTATTCCCCATGACATGGTCGTCCGTTGAGTCGTGGCCGCCCGGACCGACGCTGTGTCGCGGACGGACATGGATTGCCGCGATCTAAGTGTTCGGAGGGAACGATGAACAACAGGAAGATGTTGCTCTTGCTTACGGCCGCGATCGTGACGGCCTGTGCGACAAAGGCACCGCCGCCGCCGGCCCCGACACCGCCGCCAACGGCCCCTGCCCCGGCGGCTCCACCGCCACCGCCGCCGCCGCCCCCGCCACCACCGCCGCCCCCGCCGCCGCCGCAGAAAGTCAGTTTCAACGCCGATGCCCTGTTCGACTTCGACCGGGCGGTCATTCGAACCGATGCGCAGCGAGCGCTTGACGACCTCGCCAGCCGGATTCGTGACGTCGATGTCAGCAGCGTCGTCGCAACCGGCTACACCGACCGCATCGGGACCGTGGCCTACAACCAGGCGCTCTCCGAGCGTCGTGCCGGTGCCGTGAGGGAATATCTCGTCAGCCGGCGCGTCGATGCGAGCCGCATCGTCACCGTGGGCAAGGGCAAGACGCAGCCCATGACAGGCGACAAGTGCAATCACATGGGGAAGGAAAGCGGGACCAACAAGAAGCTCATTGCCTGCCTGCAGCCCGATCGTCGTGTGGTGGTCGAAATCCAGGGACTGAAAGCGCCGTAGGTCGCTTTTCCAGTCGGAATCGCCGGCGCGCTCGACTGGATCGGGGCGTCGGCACGCGCGAGCACGCTAGCCCTCCGCCACTCGTCCTGGCATACGATCGCTCGCCACGGCGCTGCGTCAAGATCCAGACGTGGGCGCGGGTCCTGCCGCATGCTCCGCATACCTCAGCCGGAGCGCCGCTGCGCCCAGGCACGCAGCGCGCGAATATCGCCGGGCGTCGTGCGGCAGCAGCCTCCGATCAACCGTGCACCGAGGCGGTGCCACTCAGACGCGTGCGCCGCAAGCCTGGTGGTGCCGGCGCCGCCGTGCCAGCACATCGCGGCCGCGTCGTAGCGTTCGCCGGAGTTGGGGTAGGCGAGGATCGGCTTCGCAGTGCGCGACGCGACGATCCCGACCAGGGACGCGATGTATTGCGGCGCCGTGCAGTTGATGCCGATCGCTGCGATCTGCGGACAATGCTCGATTGCCTCGATGCATTCGGCGAGCAGCTGGCCCTGGCTGACATGCATTCCGTCGCGGCAGGAGAAGCTGACCCACGCCGGCATCTGAGGAAACTCGGGCAGCAGCTGCACCAGCGCCATTGCCTCCTCGCGGCAGGGTATGGTCTCGCAGGCGAGCAGGTCGGCGCCGGCCGTGGCCAGCAACGCGAGGCGTGGACGGTGAAACGCGATCAGCGCTGCGATGTCCAACCCGTAGCCGCGATACTCGGAGCCATCGTGCAGCGTCGCGCCGTAGGGCCCGATGGACGCAGCGACGAGCGGATACATGCGCCCCGCGCGGGCGGCCGGATCGGCCCAGAACACGTCGCGCGCTTCGCATGCCAGCGTCACCGAGCGGCGCATGAGTTCCGCCGCGGCGGCCGCATCGAGTCCGCGACGCGCAAAGCCTTCCAAGCTTGCCTGGTAGCTGGCAGTCGTCGCGACGTCCGCGCCCGCCGCGTAGTAGTCGACGTGCACCTGGCGGATCAGGTCGGGGGCGTCGAGGAGCAGCCGTGCGGACCACAGCGGATCGCGCAGGTCGGCGCCGCGGCGCTCGAGCTCGGTCGCGAGCCCGCCGTCCAGGATCACGACGCCTTGTCGTGCGAGCAGTTCGTCGAGTCGGTTCACGCCTGAATCCACCACGCTCAGACGGAACCATATCGCTTCTGCGTCAGACCGCCGGCGCCGCGCCGGTGCCCTCGAAGTAGAAAAGCTGCACCAGTCGCGTGTTCTCGGGGCGATCGCCGAACAGATCCGCAATGGCGTGGAAGTAGTCGCCACGGTAGATGATCAGGCGGTTGAAACGCATCGGCACGTGAAGCACGCAATCCCACGCCGCGTCGCGAGCGTCGCGCATCTCTTCGAAGCTGCGCAGCTTGTCGGTGGGAACCCAGCGTCGCTCGAATTCGAGAAACGAGCTGTAGCCGCTCGCGGCAAGTTCCTCCTTCGAAGGCCGCCGCTCCCAGCCCGTGGCCCGGTGACGCCAGAATCCCGTCCCGCCGTGGCAATGCTCGGGCAGGCTCAGGTAAAGCAGCGCGGCGTAGGCGTTCTCGCCGGCGTCGGTGTCGACGTGAATGTCGCAGCGTGCGCGCCCGCCCGCGGGGGTGAGGCGGAACGCACCGTTGTCGAGCGAGTCCCACTTGATGTCGCGGCCCAATGCGTCGGCGATCCGTTGCATGATCGCGTCGCACGGCTGTGCTTCGGTCTGCATCCCGGGGTAATTCACGCCGGCGCGCAGTGTCCGGTCGACGTACTCGAGCGCGAGCGCGCGGCGGCGATACGCCATCGGGTCGGCGAGAAAGTCATCGATGACCAGGAGCGATCGCGCCACGCAAGCCTGCCGCAGTGCGCCCTCGGGGTCGGGGGTGCCGGCGGCGGCGAGGGCGGCACCCGCCTGCACGGCGCGCCACGATTCGCGCGTCGCGGCCAACCACGACGTGATCGATCCTCCCGCGCCGGCGCACCGCGCCTGGCCCAGGTTCAACCGCGCGGCGAGTCCTGGATCGAGTGCGACGGCGGTGCGATAGCTCTCGAGCGCAGCATCGATCGCGTCGCGCCGGTAGCGAAGGCGCGCCAGCGCCTCGTGCAGGTCGGCCCGTTCGGGTGCCATGCGGGCGGCTTCGACATATTCCTGTTCTGCCTCCCGCGGGCGATCCAGGTGGAACAACACCGCGCCGAGGTCACGGCGCATGTCCGCATCGGCGCCCAACGTGCAGGCGGCAGCCAGGTGGCGTGCGGCATCTTCGAGCTGGCCGGCCCCGGAGCAGGCACGGCCTAGACTCGCGCGGTACGCGGCGTTGGCGGGCTCGGCCGCGGCCGCGGCGCCGAGGAACGCGAGCGCGCTGCGCGTCTCTCCGAGCGCCACCGCGCAGCGCCCCAGCAAGTGGTTCGCCTCCGGAAGCCCGGGTTCGAGGGCAAGTGCCTGACGGCCGCGGTTGAAGGCGTCGCGCACCAGGCCGCGCCGCAGCAGATCGCGGCATTCGGCCAGCAGATCGCCGGTGCCGGCGGCACGCAACCCCTGCGGCGGAGATGAACCACCCCTTGCGAGACGGCGCCGTTGTTCTCCCATGAGCTGCTTTCCTGCCGGGAGTGCGTGTCTGCTCAGAAGGCGTCAGAAAGGGCGGGTCCGGTGGGTCCTCGGGAGGCGTCGCGCCAACCGTGCCGCGGCCGTCCAGCCGCTTCGCGCGCGATTGCTTTCTGGTTCGTCTTGTTGGTACGCGACGCCATCTCGGCCAACTCTTCCGCCGATGTCCCCCTTTTGCTTCGAGGGGGCCCGTTGCTTCAGGTTCACATCGTGAAGGCTCGACGACAGCTTGCGGGCGGAAGCAGCGTCGCGAATCCTCGGACCTACGCGGTATGCCCCGTGGCTCGAGGGGCAGCGGCGCGTTCGACGCCCGATCCGGCCCGATAGAGCCAGATCAGCCCGACCACCGCGGAGAGCGCCGATCCGGCGAGGATGCCGAGCGTGGCCCGTTCAACCAGCAGCAAATCGCTGAAGGCCAGCCGCGCGATGAACAGCGACATCGTGAAGCCGATCCCGGCGAGCCAGGCCGCGCCGAGCAGGTGTTTCCAAGCCACGCCGGACGGCAAGCGCGCGATGCCCAGGACGACGGCGATCCAACTGAACAGGCTCACTCCCACGAACTTGCCGAGGGCGAGGCCGGCGGCCACGCCGAGGGTCACGTGGTCGGCGAATGCATCACCCCAGGACACCTCGAACAGGTCGATGCCCGCGTTGGAAAGCGCAAACACGGGAATGATGACGAACGTGACCCAGGGCGTCAGCCGGTGCTCGATACGTTGCAAAGGGCTCTGGACGTCGGCCGCGGAATGCTCCATTTCTTCGGCGACCGCGGTCATGCGGTGGTTGCTGAGCGGGTCGTCCGCCGTGTGCTCGTCGCGCCGGTCGGCGCGGAACGCGGCCAGCAGCTCCTCGAGGCGGCGTTCGAACTGCTCCGGGGTGCGTGACGAACGAGCAGGAATGACCATGGCCAACAGGATGCCGGCGAGCGTGGCGTGAACCCCCGACTCCAGCACCGCGAGCCAGAGCAGCACGCCCGCGATCGCATAGGGGAACGGATGACGGATGCCGCCCCGGTTGAGCACCAGGAGTGCGACGAATATGACCCCCGCCGCCACGAGCGAACGGACCTGGATCTGCTCCGAATAAAACAGGGCGATGACGAGGACCGCGCCGAGATCGTCGGCGATGGCGAGCGCCATGAGAAACACGATGAGATTCTTCGGGGTCCGCCAGGCCAGCAATACCAGGATGCCGACGGCGAACGCGATGTCGGTCGCCATTGGAACGCCCCATCCCGCGGCGCCCGCACCACCGTGGTTCAGGTAGATGAATACGAGAGCGGGCACGAGCATGCCGCCACCCGCGGCGACGACCGGCAAGGCCGCGTCCCTGAGGGAAGAGAGTTCGCCGACCAGTATCTCGCGCTTGAGCTCGAGGCCGACCATCAGGAAGAACAGGACCATCAGGCCTTCGTTCACAGCCTGATGCAACGAGAGTTCGAGCGAAAAAGGGCCTGCGGAAAACGTCAACGAACGGCTGGCGATCGCATGGATCGTCTCGGCCCCGAAGATGCTTGCGAGGCTGAGCGCGACGACGGTCGCGCCCACCAGAACGATCCCTCCCGCCGTCGTCCTGCGCAGGAACCGCTCGAACGGCGAAAGAATGCGACCGAACAGCGGTTCCAGTGGATATTGCGCCCGCGCCATGAAGTGCCCCGACCGAGGCCGGAGCGTACATGGCGAAGCGGGGACGGCGCGAACGGCTACGCGTGGCCGCGCAGCCACCCCTGGCGGCCAGCGACGTGGACGATCGACGTGGCCGGCGGATTCCGTGCGCGGGCACCGCCCGCGCGGTGCGTATCAGTTGATGGTTGCGTGCGACGACGACCCGGCGGAATGCTGCCCACTGGTCGCCTGCGACTGAGCCGCCCCGCCTTCTTCGGCGAGGGGCCGCCAGCCGAAGCGGCGCCACGTCTGTTCGACCGCGGTGGCGGCCGACGGCACATAGATGAACGAACGGTCGAGGATCGACTTCGAAGGTTGCATTGGTTTATCTCCCCTGGTGCAGTCCCGAGCGGAATCATCGGGCCGATCCGCCCGCCGCGCATCCGACCTTTCCGGAGTTTCGAAGCGGATTTTTCGCAGGGGGCGCTCAGGCGAGTCGCGCCTTCCCTTCCCCGCCAGCGGAGGAGGAGTTCTGCACCGCGCATTTGGTCGCGCCGCGGCGCGCACGGGCGGTCCGCGCGACGCGCTCGGTCTCGACGTCTTCCTGCTGCAGCGGGACGGAGGACTCGCCCGCTCGCCGTATCGGTTCGCAGAGCCGCTCGCTACTTGGCGCGCGCGTCCGCTCCCGCGGCCCTCGGCGCCAGAGGAGAGGGTGACTCAGGCCAGGCGGAGTTTCTGCGCCAGCCCGATGCGCTGCAGCTTGCCGGTCGCACCCTTCGGGATCTCGGCAAGGATGAGGATCTTGCGCGGAACCTTGAAATCGGCGAGCCGCGTGCTCACGAACTGCTGCAGTTCCTTCTCGGCGGCGGCGGCACCCTCGCGCAGCACGACCGCGGCGGCGACCTCTTCGCCGAGCTTCTCGTGCGGCATCCCGAACGTCACGCACTGCGCGACCGCCGGGTGATCCATCAACACTTCGTCGACCTCGCGCGGCGAGATCTTTTCGCCGCCGCGGTTGATGATCTCCTTGAGCCGTCCGGTGATGCTGACGTAGCCCTCGCCATCCATAACGCCCTGGTCGCCGGTGCGGAACCACCCGTTGACGAACGCTTCGCCGTTCGCCTTCGGGTTGTTCTCGTAGCCGCGCATCACGTTGTCGCCGCGGATGGCGATCTCGCCGGTCACGCCGGGCGCGACCGGCCGGCCGTCGGCATCGATGATCGCGACCTCCGGACCTGCCGCGCGTCCGACCGTGCCGGGCTTGCGCACCGCCGGCGGGAGCGGGTTGCTCGCCATCTGGTGCGCGGCTTCGGTCATGCCGTACGCCTCGATGACCGGCGCGCCGAACGTCTGCTCGAGTTCGCGGATTACCTGCGGCGGCAGCGACGACGACGACGAGCGGATGAAGCGCAGCGGGTTGGCCTTGATCACGTCGGCGTTCTTGCCGGCGCGCGTCAGGATGGCTTGGTGCATCGTCGGGACGGCCGTGTACCACGTCGGGTGCACGTCGGCCATCCAGCCGAAGAACTTCAGCGCGTTGAAACCCGGCGTGCAGCACACCTCGCTGCCTGCCGAGAGCGGTGCAAGGATGCCGGCGATCAGGCCGTGGATATGGAACAGCGGCATGATGTTCAGCCCGCGGTCCCTGGCGGTGAACCCCGTGCTCACGGCCACGTTGCGCGCCGACGCGCACACGTTGCGCTGTGACAGCGGCACGATCTTCGGCCGCGAGGTCGTGCCGGACGTGTGCAGGACCATCGCGACGTCGTCGGCCTGCGCGGGACCGGGATGCGCGGCCGAGGCTTGCGCCAGTTCGGGCGGGAACTCGAGCGTGAAACTTCCCGCGCCGGCCTGCGGCGTGGCAACCAGCCGCACGATCGGGACCTTCAGCTTGCGCGCCACCTCGACCGCGGGCGAATCCTTGCCCTGTTCGGCGACCAGCACGCGCGCATTCAGGTCGGTCAGGTAAAACTCGAATTCGTCGGCGCGGTAACCGGGGTTCAGCGGTGCCGACGTAGTGCCCGAGGCGATCGTGACGAAGGCGGCGGCCATCTCGGGCCCGTTGTCGAGCACGATCGCCACCCGGTCGTTGCGCCCCACGCCGTGTGCATTCAGCGACGCGCGCGTGTCGGCCGCAAGCTTGCGCAGGTTCGCGTAGCTCAAGGCGAGGCCGCCCGGCGCGCTCAGCGCGGCCGCACTGTCGGCGCCCGCTGCGATCAGCTCGACGACCGTGGTTGCATTCTTGCCCATGTCTGGCCTCAATTCATGATGCGCAGCTTGCCGTGCTGCTTGTTCAACGTTTGCGCGAGCAGGCTGACGCAGGCGTAGATGGCGCGGATGTTCGGCGTCGGGACCTTCACCAGTTCGCCGAGTTCCAGCACTGCGCCCACCAGTGCCTCGAGTTCGAGCGGCCGCCCGAGCTCCACGTCCTGCAGCGTCGATGGCTTGTGCGGACCTACCGCCTCGGCCCCGGCGATGCGCTTCTCGATGCTGATCTTGAACTGCACGCCGAGCGCGTTCGCCACCGCCTCGGCCTCGGCCATCATCGCCGCGATGAGCGCGCGCGTCGGCGCGAAACGGCACACGTCTTCCAGCGTCGCGTGCGTGAGTGCGCAGACCGGGTTCAGGCTGGTGTTGCCCCACAGCTTGAGCCAGATCTCGGCGCGGATGTCGCGTGCGATCGGCGCGCGGAAGCCGGCCTTGATCAGCGCCCCGGCGATCGCCTGCAGCCGCGGCGTGGTGGTGCCATCGAGTTCGCCGAGGCCGAATCGATTGCCTTCGACCACTTCGACGAAACCCGGCGATGCCAGGTTGGCCGCCGGATACACGACGCTGCCGATCACGCGCGCGGGGTCGAGATATTGCGCGATCCTTCCGTCCGGATCGCTGGCGCGCAGCCTCGTGCCCTCGAGCGCACCGCCGTGCTTGTAGAAGTACCACCAGGGGATGCCGTTCTGCATCGTCACGATCGCGGTGCCGTCGTGGCACAGATGCGCGAGATCGGCAGCGATCGGCCCGACCTGGTGCGCCTTCAGCGTCAGCAGCACGAAGTCGTGCGCGCCGGCATCGGCCATCTTCTCGAAGGCGCGTACGTCTCTGGCATGGATCTCGGTCCCGTCTTCCAGACGCAGGCGCATGCCGTTGGCCTGGATCGCCGCGAGGTTGGGACCGCGCGCGATGAAGGTGACGCTCGCGCCGCTCGCCGCGAGGCGCGCCCCGAGATATCCGCCGATGGCGCCGGCGCCGACGATGGCAATCTTCACACGAGGATTACGCTGGGCAGGGTCGGAAGGTCACGCGTCGCCACGCGCCGCGGCGCCGCACCGCGCCCGGGCCGGGCGCAGCAAACAAGATACCCGCAAATCGCGCTCAGGTGGCCGCGCGGCGCATCCTGGCGCGCATCGGCTTGAGCGCGGCGAGCGCGAGGATCGCGGCGACGAAATTCAGCGCGCTCGCGACCCAGAATACCGCATGCCACCCGCCGCTCGCGGCGAGGATGCTGCTGAAAGGAACCAGCAAGGAAGCGGTGCCCTTGGCCGTGTAGAGCAGCCCGGCATTCGCAGCCGCGTAGCGCGACCCGTACGTATCGCCGCATGTGGCCGGGAACAGGCTGTAGATCTCGCCCCAGGCGAAGAACACGATGCCGGTGAGGATCACGAACAGGAACGGATCGTGGCCATAGCGGCCGAGCATCAGGATGCCGAGGCCCTCGAGCGCGAACGCGATGAACATGGTGAGCTCGCGGCCGATCCGGTCCGAGACCCAGCCGAAGAACGGACGCGTCACGCCGTTGAGCACACGGTCGATCGACAGCGCGAACGTCAGCGCCGGCAATGTCAGGCCGAGGATGCTCACCGGCACGTCGGCGATCTTGAAGTCCTTGGCGATCGGCCCGAGCTGCGCCGTGGCCATCAGTCCGCCCGCGGCCATCATCACGAACATCGCGTACATCACCCAGAACACGGGCGTGGTCACCATCTGCAGCGTCGTGTAGTCGTGGCGCACGAACGTGGTCACGGTGGCCGGATCCGGGGCCGAAACGCGTGCGGAGGGTTTGAACGCCGGGTCGGGGGCGCGCATGAACCACGCCAGCACGAACACCACGATGCCCTGTGCCAAGCCGAAATACAGGAACGTCTGCTCGTAACCGCTCGACTTGATCATCGCCGCGATGGGGATCACGGTCATCGCCGATCCCGCGCCGAAACCCATCGCGGTGAAACCGGCCGCCAGGCCGCGGCGATCGGGGAACCACTTGAGCGCGTTACCGACGCAGGTGCCGTAGACGCCGCCGGCACCGATGCCGCCGATCGCCGCAGCGAGATAGAGTAGCCAGAGGGAATCCGCGATCGAGTTCAGCGCCCACGAGATGCCGACCAGGATCCCGCCGGCGAGCATCACGGGCTTGGGACCGTAACGATCGACGAGCCATCCTTCGATCGGCACCAGCCACGTCTCCGCCAGCACGAAGATCGTGAACGCGACCTGGATCGCCGCCCGTCCCCACTGGTATTTGTCGTTGATGGGATTGACGAACAGCGTCCAGCCGTACTGCAGGTTGGCGATCATCGACATGCAGATGATGCCGATCAGGAGCTGCCACCAGCGGCTCGCGCTGACGGCAATCGACTCGGTGGTACTCGGGGCGGATGCGGCCATGGGCAAATCTCCTCCTTGGGTCGGCCCGTTCTTGGCGCGGGCCGATCGATGGTTGCCGGTCAGCGATAGACCAGCACCGGGATCTTCGAGTTGGCGAGCACCTTCTGCGTCTCGCTGCCGAGCACCAGTGCCTCGATGCCCGTGCGGCCATGCGAGGCCATCAGGATGAGATCGCAGCCGCGCGCCGTCGCCTCGGCAATGATCGCCTCATGGGGCGAGGTGGCACTGCGTATGACGCGTTCGAAGGGGACGTCGCTCGCTCGCGCCGCCGCCTCGGCTTCGGCGAGGAACGCGTCGACCTCCTTGTGCACCTGCGCGTCGAATTCCTCCGGCGAGTCCTGCTTGACGAACATGCCGCCTTCGCCGGCGAAAAACGTGCTTGGCCGCTCGGGCAGGACGTGCAGGAAGGTGAGCCACGCACCCTCTTTGCGGGCCAGGTCGACTGCACGCAGGGTCGCGGTCCGCGAGAGCTCGGTACCGTCCGTGGGGACGAGGATGTTGCGAAACATGAATCTCCTCCCGCCGCCCATGCCGGGCGACCGGCACGCCGCCCGGTCGATTCGCACAAGGCACGGCGCGTTTTCTCCTGCGCGGATCATCCGCGAATGGCGGCGCCCCGGCAACGGCGGTCACGAGGGGTCGCGTTCTTCGTGCAACGCGGCCCGATGGGCGGCGAATTGCCGGGTGCGGGAACGGCGTTGCGGAACTCGGTTCGAAGCGATTGAATCGGTGGGGCGGCGGCGCTAACCTGCCCGCTCGCGATCAAGGCGGGAGGTCCTATGGCGAATTTCGTGCTTGTCCAGGGCGCGTGGCACGGCCGAGGGCTCTCGCTGTGCTCGGGATGACGAATCGCGTGACGCCCATGAAGTCCGAGATCCGCCTCGCACCGTCATTCCGAACGCAGCGAGGGATCGCGATCGGCGCACGCCGGGATCCCTTGTCGCGCCGGGGATGACAGGGCCGCCCACCGTGGAGCTGCGCATCATCTCGTCGATGGCCACGCGCCAGCTGCTGGCCGACCTCGTCAATCTCTACGAGGCGACATCGCCGCAACGCGTGCTGGTCGAGTCCGTCGGCGGTGTCGACGCGGCGAAGCGCGTCAGGGCAGGCGAAGCGTTCGACCTCGTGGTCCTCGCCGCCAACGCGATCGACGAGCTGATGACCGCCCGGCGGATCGTCGCCGGGACCCGGGTCGACCTGGTCAGATCCGGCGTCTCGATCGCGGTGCGCGCCGGCGCGCCGCGGCCCGACATCGGGTCGGAAGAGGCGGTCAAGCGCGCCGTTTTCGCCGCACGCAGTATCAGCTACTCCACCGGCCCCAGCGGCGTGCATCTGGCGCAGCTGTTCGAGCGCTGGGGCATCGCGGAGCAACTTAAGAACCGCATCGTCCAGGCGCCGCCGGGCGTGCCGGTCGGCACGCTGGTGGCGCGCGGCGACGTCGAGCTCGGGTTCCAGCAGTTGAGCGAGCTGATGAGCCTGCCCGGGATCGAAGTGCTCGGCCCGCTGCCGCCGGCGATCCAGATCATCACGACGTTTTCCGGCGGCGTCGCGCAGACCTCGGCACGCCCCGCTGCGGCGCGCGCGGTGCTGGAGTTCATGGCGTCGCCCGCCGTCGCCGCTCTCAAGCAGAAACACGGGATGGAGCCGGCATAGCCCGGACGCGCGCAGCGATCGCCTCCACCACGCGCCTCGCGTCGCGCCCGACGCCGTGCACCATCGTCGACGACGGGGCGTGCTGGAACGCAAGTCCGACGAGATAGAGACCCGGTTCGCCCTCGACCACGCCGCGCTGCTGCCGGGGCCGGCCGGTCTCGTCGAAGGTCGGCCGCTTCACCCAGTCGAGCCCGTGGCCGAAGCCGGTGCACCAGATGACGTTGTCGACTTCGACCGTGCGGCCGTCCTCCAGCGCCGGTTGCCCGTCGCGCACGCCGCCGATGCGCTTGATGCGCCGCACGCCGGCGGCGACGAGGTCGCGTGCTTTCACCCGCACCAGCGGGGCGCCATGCGCGAAGAAGTTCGGTCGCGCCTTGCGACCCATCGGCGTGTCGAGGGAGAGCAGGCGGTGGACGTGGCGTGCCTCGAAGCGCGCCGCGCCGGCTTCGACGATGTAGCGGTCGCCGTCGTGCCGGACTGCATCGACGCGAACGCCATTGCGCACCGGCAGGTCGAACGCACGCGCGTAGGCGCCGAGGAAGTCGCCCATCTCGTCCTTGGTCGGAAAGTAGCCCGCCGACGCCGGGAAACGCATGCCGTCCAGGCCGCAAAAACGGGCCGGCGTGAACAGCCGCAACGAATCCCAGCGCTGGCGCCACACATCGCCGATGCGGGCGTGCGCGTCGAGGATGACGAAACGCAAACCGAGGCGCGAGAGGTAGTAGCCGACCGACAGGCCGGATTGGCCGGCGCCGATCACGATCACGTCAAATTGTTCGGCGCCGTTGCGGCCGCGCGTTTCGCGGTCGATCGTTTCGAACGCCGCGCCGGGTTCGACGAAGCGGCCGGCACGCGCCTTCGTCTCGGCCAGGCTGACTTCCGGTTTCTCGTCGGTGCGAACTTCGGTGGTGGTTGCATCCATTCTTTCCTCCGTGACATCGTGGTTGACGATGGACGCAGGCTAGGTGGATGCAACCGCGCGCGCTTCGGTGAGAAGCCCCATCGGTCAAAATTCCGTCGTGGGTAGTTCTCCCCAACACGACTCCCCCCGCCACGAGCGGGGAGGGGTGCTGGCACTACAGCAGCAGGCCGTTCTGGATGGCGCAGGCCGTCGCCGCGGCGCGCGACGAGACCCCGAGCTTGTCGAAGATGTTGCTCAGGTGGCGGTCGACGGTTTTTTCCGAAAGCTTCAGCGCCTCGGCGATCAGTCGGTTGGTGCGCCCGGCGGCGACGAGGCGCAGCACCTCGATCTCGCGCGCGGTCAGCACGTCGCGTCCCCTGGCACCCTGTGCGGGCTCGGTGGCGAGCAAGACGCGCAGGCGAGCGAGATCCGGGGCAGCGCCCAGGCGCTCGAATACCTGCTGCGCAGCTTCGAACTCGAGCTGCGCCCCTTCCGAGTCGTCGAGCGCCTTGCACGCCAGCCCTGCGTGCACGCGCGCGCGCGCCGCGAGATAAGGCGCGTGCACACCCTGCCAGATCGCGAGCGCGGCGCGCAGGTGCGGCAATGCCGCTGCCGGCCGGCCCTGCGCGAGTTCGACGGCGCCCGAGGCCTGCGCGGAGATCGCGTTCAGCACCTCGGTCGCAAACCCGCGCGCCGTCTGTGCCAGCTCGGCATTCGCCGCGCTCGCTTCGTCGAGAGCGCGCGCGGCGATGAAGACCTCCACCGCGGCCGGCAGCAGGCGTGCGCGCACCAGCGGATCTTCCAGTTAGGCCAGGCAGCGGCGGATCGCGGCGGCGGCCTGGTCGGTCCGGCCCTGCGCCAGACGCAGCAGGGCGAGGCCGGGTTGCGGCTCGTGTCCCCAGCGGCTCGCTTCCTTGTACGCGTCCTCGGCGGCGGACAGTTCGCCGCGCAGGCGATGGATCTCGCCCTCCTGGTAGGCGGCAGCCGCCTTCGTCTCGCGATCGATCGCGCGCGCGACGTTGTGTGCGGCGTGCCGTGCCTCGACCACGGCCTGCGGCCACGCGCCGTTGAGTTGCATGATCTCCGCGCGGTGAATGCGGCAGAGGCCGTTGAACTGCACGAGCTGCGGCTGGCCGTCGCACCACCGCGCGAGCGCGTCGGTCCATTCGCGCGCGCGGTCGAACGCGAACACCTGGCGGCACGTCGCGATCACGTTGCAGTAGACGAGCCCCGTGATGACCGGCGTCAGTTCGCTTGCGGTGGCGGCGAGCATCGCTTCGTCCAGCAGCGCGACACCCTGTTCGACGACGCCCTGGCGTGCGATGGCGCGCCCGAGGTGGCAGCGGGCGAAGGCGACCAGGTCCGCCTCGCCGCATCGCTCGCCGATCGCGGCCGCCCGGGCGGAGAGCTTCTGTGCCGCATCCAGGTCGCCTTCCTTGAAGCACTTGCGGATCGCCGGCAGCAGCAAGTACCCCTGCACGGCGCAGTCGTCGTCGAGTTGCTCTGCGAGTCGCTGCGCACGTTGGAACCACGCCGTCGCGCGGCCGATCTCGTGGATGGCGAGCAGCCGATAGCCATGGAAGAACGCCCAGTACGCCGCGCGTTCCGTTTCACCCGCATGCAGAGCAGGTACAGGCGCTCCATCGTGGCGAGCGCCTCGGAGTCGCGGTCGAGCATGCCGGCCGACCAGACCAGTTTCTCGAGGTCCACCGCCTGCAGCGGGGCTTCCGCGTCGGCGCGCAGCAACTCGCGGAGCGCGTCTGCCCAGGCCCGGCGCGCGTAGGCGGTGCGGGCGGTTTCGAGGGCGGTCGATTCGGAAGACATCGAACGGGCACCAGCGTACAACGCCGCCGGATCACGCGAGAATCGCGCCATGTCCGAGCGCATCCTCCTCTTTCCCGCCATCCCCGAGCAGGTTGCACCGCTGGCCGCCGCCGTGCGGCGACTCGAGCCCGACGCGCAGTCGCTGTCGGGTTTCGAGGAGCACGCTCCCGGCGTGCTTGCCGGTGTCGAGGTGGTGCTCGGCTGGCGCTTTCCGCAGGGCTTCGCCGGGCATCTGACCGGCTTGCGCTGGGTCTGCTCGATGGCAGCCGGCGTGGAAAAGCTGCTGGTGCCGGACCTCGCGCCGCACGTTCCGGTTTCGCGCGTGGTCGACGCCGAGCAGGGGATCGGCATGGGGCAATACGCCGCGGCGATGGTGTTGCGGCATGCGCGCGGCCTGGCTCGCTACGACGTGCAGCAGCGCGAGCGCGACTGGACCCGCTATCCGATGGCGGTCGCGCGGCACCAGGTCGTGGTGCTCGGCTGGGGCGAAGTGGGGCGCGAGGTCGGCCGCCAGTTCGAGGCGCTCGGCTTTCCGGTGCGCGGATGGCGCCGCGACGGTACGACGCTTGCCGAGGTGCTGCACGACGCGCAGGTCGTGATCAATACGCTCCCGCTCACGCCCGCGACCGAAGCGCTGCTCGACGCGGCGGCGTTCGCAGCGCTGCCGCGCGGCGCGTATTTCGTCAACATCGCACGCGGCGGACACGTCGTCGAGGAGGATCTGATTGCCGCGGTGCGCAGCGGCCACCTTTCCGGCGCCGCGCTCGACGTGCAACGGCGCGAACCGCTTCCCGCCGCCGATCCGCTGTGGTCGGTGCCCGGCATCACGATCACGCCGCACATCGCGTCGCAGCCATCGCACGAGAAGGTGGCCGAGCAGTTCGTCACCGGACTGCGTTGCCTGCGGCGCGGCGAACCGCTGCCGAATCTGATCGACCGGGCGCGCGGATATTGAACCGATCGATCAGTGCGCCGCGGCCGCGGTTTCCTGTGCCGCGCGAACCTCCACCCGCACCTGTTCCGTCAGCTCGGCCTTGAGGGCCGCGAACTCGGGCGACGTCTTCACCGAATAGTGGCGCGGGTGCCCGAGCGGCACCTTGCGGTCCAGCTTGATCCGGCCGGGCCGTGCGCTCATCACGACCACGCGGCTGCCCATGAACACGGCCTCGTCGATATCGTGCGTGACGAACAGCACGGTCTTGCGCTCCGCTTCCCAGATGCCCAGCAGCAGCTCCTGCATCAGCTCGCGCGTCTGGTGGTCGAGTGCGCCGAACGGCTCGTCCATCAGCAGCATGCGCGGATCGTTGGCGAGCGCGCGCGCGATCGCGGTCCGTTGCTGCATGCCGCCCGAGAGCTGTTTAGGAAAGTGGTGCTCGAAACCGCGCAGGCCGACCTTGGCGAGGTACGCATCGGCGATTTCGAGCTGCTGCGCGCGCGGCATGCCGCGTTCGCGCAGGCCGAAGCAGACGTTGTCGCGCACGGTGAGCCAGGGGAACAGCGTGTAGCTCTGAAACACCATGCCGCGATCGGCACCGGGGCCGGAGATCGCGCGGTCTTCGAGCAGCACCGTGCCGGAAGTCTGATGGTCGAGGCCGGCCACGATGCGCAGCAGCGTGCTCTTGCCGCAGCCCGACGGCCCGAGGATGGTGATGAAGTCGTTCTCCGCCACCGTCAGGTCGGTTGCCTGCAACGCGACGGTCGGCGCGCCGCCGTGCTGGGCCGGAAAGCTGCGTGAAACGCCGCGGATGGAAAGAAACGCCGTCGCCATGGTGGGGGCCCCCGCTCGTGCGGACGCGACATCGATCATCGGCTGCTTCATCGTTTTACCGACCGAGCTGCGCCCAGGGGAACAGGCGCCGGTTGAACCATTTGAATGCGAAGTCGCTGATCAGGCCGATCAGGCCGATGACGATGATCCCGAAGATGATCTGGTCGGTCGCGAGCAGCGCCTGGCTGTCGGTGATCATGTGGCCGATGCCGCTCGAGGCGCCGATCAGCTCGGCCACGATGACGTAGGTCCACGCCCAGCCGAGCACCATGCGCAGGATCTCCGCGATCTCGGGTGCGGCGCCGGGGATCAGCACCCGTTTCACCAGGCTTACGTCGCTGCTGCCCAGCGTGTAGGCCGCTTCGACCAGGTCGCGCCGCGTATTGCCGACCGCGACCGCGATCATCAGGACCAGCTGGAAGAAGCTGCCGATGAAGATCACCGCGAGCTTCTGCGCCTCGCCGATGCCGGCCCACAGGATCAGCAGCGGAATGAACGCCGAGGCGGGCAGGTAGCGCGCGAACGAGACGAACGGCTCGAAGAACGCCTCGATCGGCTTGTAGGCGCCCATCGCCACCCCGAGCGGCAGCGCGACGAGCGCGGCGATCGCAAAGCCGCCGAGAACGCGCCACACCGTCATGCCGATGTCGCGCAGGAAGCCTTCCTGCACCAGCGTCCAGCCGCTCGCGACCATGCTGAGCGGGTCGGCCAGGAAGGTCTTCGACACCAGCCCGCCGAGCGTGACCGCGCCCCAGGCCGCGAAGAAGACAACGAAGAATCCGATGCCGAGGGCGGCGCGTGCACCGGGCTGGACGGGCGTGAGCGGTTTCATCGTGACGACGTGACCTCAACAGATCGATTTGTCGCTTGCGCAGCGCTGAGATGCCTCGTCGCTACGCTCCTCGGCATGACACGACAGGTGCGCAGTGTCATGCCCAGCCGCAGGCGAGGAATCTCGGCCTTCGAAAGGAAGGGACCCTTGACGCGGATCTGCGCGGATAACACCAATCATTCTTATCCGCCCAATCGGCGTCCGATCTTTTCCAGCCGTGCCCGCAGCATCGGGATCCCTCCTCGCTGCGCTCGTCGGAATGACGCGTTGGACGCGTCACTGGATGAAGCGCGTATCCGACAGCTTGCTCAGGTCCGGCGCCGACTTGATGATTCCGGTCTCGAGCAGCAGCTCCGCGGCTTCCTTCGAGAACGCGGCGTGCTCGCCGGCGAAGAACTTCCGGTTCGCCGCCCGATCCTGCCAGCGCAAGTACTTTTGCGAGCCCTCGAACTGCTCGGCGCTCTGCTTGACGTCCGCGCCCATGATTTCGAAGCTCTTCTTCGGATCACGCTTGATCATCTCGAGCGCGTCGAAGTAGGCATCCGCCAGGGCCTTGGCCGCCTTCGGGCTCTCCGCAAGGAACTTCGGCGTGCAGCCGAACGTGTCCATGACCATCGGATAGTCGAGCGTGGTCGCGATGATCTTGCCGGCCTCGGGCTTGGCACGCACCGCCGAGAGATACGGCTCGTAGGTCATGCCGGCGTCGAGTTCGGCGTTGCCGGCGATCATCGCGTTGGCGGCGGCCTGCGGCTCGAGGTTGACGATCTTCACGTCCTTGATCGAAACGCCGTTCTTCTTCAGCATCCAGGCGAGCGTGAAGTAGGGCGCCGTGCCGGGAGCGCTCGCGGCGACGGTCTTGCCCTTCAGGTCCGCGATCTTCGTGATGCCCGGCTTCACCACCATGCCGTCGGCACCGTAGCTCTTGTCGAGCTGGAAGATCTGCGTCGTCGCTACGCCGTTGGCGTTCCACACGATCCACGTCTCGACCGTGGTCGCGGCGCACTGCACGTCGCCCGACGCGATCGCGAGATGACGATCTTTCTGCGGGATCTTCTTGATCTCGACATCGAGGCCGTGTTTCTTGAAGATGCCCGCTTCCCTGGCGAGCGTCAGTGGCGCGAACCCGGTCCAGCCGGAAATCGCGATCGCGACCTTGGTCTCCTGGGCCTGCGCGGCGCTGGCGAGCGCGGCGACGGCGAGGGCAACGAGGGTTCTTTGCATGGACTCTCCTCTCTTCGGTTCGAAGCTTCGGTTGAATCGACTCATGCCGGGATCCAGAGCGGCGGCAGCGCCGGCAGTTCTCGCAAGATACGCGCCAAGGCACCGCTCGAGACCAGGCTGGTCGCGCGTTCGAGGTCGGGCGCCAGGTACCGGTCGGCGGCAAGCGAAGGGCAGTGCGCACGTACCAGCGCGTGCACCGCTTCCAGTGTCTGCGAGCTGCGCAGCGGGCGCAGGAAGTCGATGCCTTGCGCCGCGGCCAGCAGTTCGATGCCGAGGATGTGCGCGGTGTTGGCGATCATCGGCTGCAGCCGGCGCGCGGCGAACGTGGCCATGCTGACGTGATCTTCCTGGTTGGCACTGGTCGGCAGGCTGTCGACGCTTGCCGGATGCGCCATCGACTTGTTCTCGCTCGCCAGGGCCGCCGCGGTGACGTGCGCGATCATGAAGCCGCTGTTCAGCCCCGCATCGGCGGTCAGGAACGGCGGCAGGCGCGACACGCCGGTGTCGATCAGCATCGCGATGCGACGTTCCGCGATCGCGCCGACCTCGGCGATCGCCACCGCCATGGCGTCGGCGGCAAGCGCCACCGGTTCGGCGTGGAAGTTGCCGCCGGAGATCAGCATGCCGTCTTCGGCGAACACCAGCGGGTTGTCGGTGACCGCGTTGGCCTCGCGCACCAGGACCAGCGCGGCGTGCCGCAGCTGGTCGAGACACGCGCCCACGACCTGCGGCTGGCAGCGCAGGCTGTACGGATCCTGCACGCGGTCGTCACCTTCCAGATGCGACATGCGGATCGCGCTGCCTTCGAGCAGCGTGCGGTAGTACCGTGCGACGTCGATCTGCCCCGGCTGGCCGCGCAACGCGTGGATGCGCGGGTCGAACGGCCCGTCGCTGCCGCGCGCCGCGTCGACCGTCAGCGCGCCGACCACCAGCGCGGCTTCGAGCACCGGTTCGAACGTGAGCAACGCGTGCAGGGCGAGCGCGGTCGAGGTCTGCGTGCCGTTGATCAGCGCGAGGCCTTCCTTGGCTTCGAGGCGCAGCGGCTCGATGCGCGCTGCGCGCAGCAGCGGCGCGGCGGGTGCACGCTTGCCGTCGACGAGCATCTCGCCTTCGCCCATCAGCGCCAGCGTCATATGCGCGAGCGGCGCGAGGTCGCCCGAAGCGCCCACGGATCCCTGGCTGGGCACGTGGGGAACCAGCCCGGCGTTGTGGACCGCCAGCAGGGTGTCGATGACGACAGGGCGAACGCCGGAGTAGCCGCGCGCGAGGCTGGCCGCCTTCAGAACCAGCATCAGCCGCACGATCTGCGGTGCAAGCGGTTCGCCCACGCCGACGCTGTGCGAGCGGATCAGGTTCAGCTGCAGCGTGGCGAGATCGGCCTCGCTGATGCGCGTCGAAGCGAGCTTGCCGAACCCGGTGTTCACGCCGTAGGTCGGCGCGCTGCTCCGCGCGGCACGTTCCACCACCGCGGCGCTGGCCTGCACCTGCGCCGTCGAGGCGGGGTCGATCGAAAGTGAAGCGCTGCCGGCGTGGATCGCCTGCAGCGTTTCGAGGGTGAGGGAGCCGGGTGTGAGAATCATGTGAAAGCTCGATTCCCCCTCCCCTGCGCAGCGGGGGAGGGTTGGGGAGGGGGTGAAGAGCACGGTATGCGCCGCCCGCGCTCGCCCTCCCCCGCAAGCGGGGGAGGGAATTGAAGCCGCGACACTCACGCCCCCAGCATCGGCAGGTTCAACTTCTGCTCGCGCGCAACGCGGATCGCCTCTTCGTAGCCGGCGTCCGCGTGCCGCATGACCCCGCTCGCGGGATCGTTCCAGAGCACGCGTTCGATCCGCTGCGCCGCCGCGTCGGTGCCGTCACAGACGATCACCACGCCCGCATGCTGCGAGTAGCCCATGCCGACCCCGCCGCCGTGATGCAGCGACACCCACGTTGCGCCGCCTGCGGTGTTGAGCAGCGCGTTGAGCAACGGCCAGTCGGAGACCGCGTCGCTGCCGTCGCGCATCGCTTCGGTCTCGCGGTTGGGGGATGCGACCGAACCCGAGTCGAGGTGATCGCGCCCGATCACGATCGGCGCCTTGAGCTCGCCGCGCTGGACCATCTCGTTGAAAGCGAGGCCGGCGCGATGCCGCTCGCCGAGCCCGATCCAGCAGATGCGCGCCGGCAATCCCTGGAACGCGATGCGCGCGCCGGCCATGTCGAGCCACCGATGCAGATGCTTGTCCCGCGGAAACAGCTCTTTCATCTTCGCGTCGGTCCTGCTGATGTCTTCCGGATCGCCGGAGAGCGCGACCCAGCGGAACGGACCTTTGCCCTGGCAGAACAGCGGCCGGATGTAGGCCGGCACGAAGCCCGGGAAATCGAACGCGTTCTTCACGCCGCGATCGAACGCGACCTGGCGGATGTTGTTGCCGTAGTCGACGGTGGGAATGCCCATCGCCTGGAAGTCGAGCATCGCCCGCACGTGGGTGGCGCAACTCGCGGCGGCCGCATCGCGCAGCGTGGCGTGCTGGGACGCGTCGGCGGCGGCCGCGCGCCAGCGCTCGACGCTCCAGCCTGCCGGCAGGTAGCCGTTGACCAGGTCGTGCGCCGAAGTCTGATCGGTGACGAGGTCGGGCCTGATGCCGCCCCTTTGTGCGTGCCGGACCAGCTCCGGCAGGATCTCGGCGGCGTTGCCGAGCAGCCCGATCGAAATCGCCTTGTTCTCCGTCGTGTAGCGCTGGATGCGCGCCAGCGCATCGTCGAGGTCCCCGGACTGCTCGTCGAGATAACGCGAGCGCAGGCGGAAATCGATGCGGCTCTGCTGGCACTCGATGTTGAGCGAACACGCGCCCGCGAACGTCGCCGCGAGCGGTTGCGCGCCGCCCATGCCGCCCAGGCCGGCGGTCAGGATCCAGCGGCCGCTCATGTCGCCGTGATAGTGCTGGCGCCCGGCTTCGACGAAGGTCTCGTAGGTTCCCTGCACGATGCCCTGGCTGCCGATGTAGATCCAGCTTCCCGCGGTCATCTGGCCGTACATCATCAGGCCCTTGCGGTCGAGCTCGTTGAAGTGCTCCCAGGTGGACCACTTCGGAACCAGGTTCGAGTTGGCGATCAGCACGCGCGGCGCATCGCGATGGGTGCGGAACACGCCGACCGGCTTGCCGGACTGGATCAGCAGCGATTCTTCCTCACCGAGGTCGCGCAGCGCCTGCAGGATCGCTTCGAAGCATTCCCAGTTGCGCGCGGCCTTGCCGATGCCGCCGTAAACGACCAGCGCGTCCGGGTTCTCCGCCACCTCGGGGTCCAGGTTGTTCTGGATCATCCGGTAGGCGGCTTCGGTCAACCAGCTCTTGCAGCTGATCTCGCTGCCGCGCGGCGCGCGCACGGGGTGCGGCTTGGCGACACGGTGCATCGGCGAAAGGTCGGTCATGGGATGCCTCGGTTGAACGAACGCCGGCACTGTACTTGTCTAGACAACCATAGTCAAGCACGATCGCGCCCCGCGCGGCGGGGAGGGCGGGGTGGGCGCCGAGAAGAAAAAAGAAGGGCCGGGGCCGAAGGACTCGCACTTGTCTATACAGGTCTGTGCAAGTACCATTCCGTTCCATGGTCCCCGCTCCGTCGTCCGCGCCCGCCGCCCCCTATTCGCGCGTCAAATCCTTCCTCAAGGGCGAACTCGAGCGCGGCCGCTGGCGCCCGGGCGAACTGATGCCCTCGGAGGCGGAGCTGGTGCAGCAGTTCGGCGTCAGCCGCATGACCGTCAACCGGGCGTTGCGCGAAATGCAGTCCGAGGGCCTGGTCGATCGCGTGCAGGGCGTCGGCACGTTCGCGGCGCAGTTGTACCGCGTCTCGTCCACGCTGACGATCCGCAACCTGCAGGAAGAGATCGAGGAACGCGGCCATCGTCACCACGCGCAGCTGCACGTCAAGCGCAAGGAGGCCGCCCCGGTCGCACTCGCGCAGCAGCTCGGCGTGCCCACCGGCGCGCCGGTATTCCACACGCTGATCGTGCACTTCGACAACGGCGTGGCGGTGCAGTGCGAGGACCGCTATGTCAATCCGGCCGCTGCTCCCGACTACCTGAAGGTCGACTTTGCAACCACCACGCCCACGCGCTATCTGCTCGAAGTGGCGCCGCTCTGGGAGGCGCAATACACCATCGAGGCGAGCGCGCCCACCGAACAGGAAGCGAAACTGCTCGGCATCGCGCGCACCGAGCCGTGCCTCGTGATCGTCCGCCGCACCGTGAGCCGCGCCATCCCGATCACGATCGCCCGCCTGGTGCACCCGGGCTCGCGCTATCAATTGCAAGGCGAGTTCCGGCCATGAGGGCGGCCACCGACCAGAACCTGCGCATGATCCACCTCGCCGCTGCGCCCCGGCGGCGCTGGCGCAACGGCGGCGGCTGGACGCGCGAGCTGCTCGCGTGGCCGGGACCGGACGACTGGCGCGTGCGCGTGAGCGTCGCCGACATCGAGTCCGACGGGCCATTTTCGAGCTTTCCCGGCGTGCGTCGGTTCTTTTCCGTCCTGCAGGGAGCCGGCGTGGAACTGACGATCGATGGCCGGACGACGCGCGTGACGCCGACGGATGCAGCGGTGCAGTTTCCCGGCGAAGCGAAAACGGTCTGCCGCATGCTCGATGGTCCGACGCGCGACTTGAACCTGATGGTGCGCGGACCGCATGGAGCGATGGAGCGCGTCCCTGCCGGCACCGCGTGGAGTCCGCCCGCGCGGTCGTGCGGCATATTCGCCTTGGCAGCCGGGTCGTGCTGCGCCGATGATGCGACATTGGCGGTTCCCCCGTTGACGCTGCTCTGGTTCGAACGCGCGCCGGTATCGATCACCTTCGACGCGGCAGGCTGGTGGCTGGCGGCATGACGCGCATCCTCTGGCGCAACGCGCGCATCGCCACGCTGGCCGGCACGGCGCCGTGGGGTTGGATCGAACGCGGCGCGCTGCTGGTCGAGGACCAGACGCTGAGCTGGGTCGGTCGGGAGGACACGCTGCCGCGTTCCGCCAGCTTCGACGAGGAACACGATCTCGATGGCCGGCTCGTCACGCCAGGCCTGGTCGATTGCCACACGCATCTCGTGTACGGCGGGCAGCGGGCGCGCGAGTTCGAAATGCGACTGCAGGGGTCGACGTACGAGGACATCGCCCGGGCCGGCGGCGGGATTCGTTCGACGGTCGCCGCGACGCGCGCGGCGGGCGACGCGGCGCTGTTCGAAACCGCTGGCACGCGCGCGCACGCGCTGATGGCCGAGGGTGTGACGACGCTGGAGATCAAGTCGGGATACGGCTTGAGCGCCGAGCACGAAGCGCGTTGCCTGCGCGTGGCGCGCCGGCTCGGGCGCGAGCTGCCGTTGACGGTGCGCACGACCTGCCTGGCGGCGCACGCGCTGCCACCGGAGTTCGACGGCCGGCCGGACGACTACATCGCCGCCGTGTGCGCTTGGCTGCCTACGCTGCACGCCGAGGGTCTGTTCGATGCCGTGGACGCGTTCTGCGATCGCATCGCCTTCACGCCGGAACAAACGCGGCGCGTCTTCGAGGCGGCGCGTGCGCTCCAGGCCCCCGTGAAACTGCACGCGGAACAGCTGAGCGATCAAGGCGGGGCGCAGCTTGCAGCCGGGTTCCAAGCCTTGTCGTGCGATCACCTCGAGTACCTGAGCGACGCGGGCGTCCAGGCGATGGCGCGCGCCGGCACCGTGGCGGTGCTGCTTCCCGGCGCGTTTTATTTCCTGCGCGAAACGCAGCTGCCGCCCGTTGCAGCGCTGCGCAACGCCCGCGTTCCGATCGCGCTCGCCACCGATCACAATCCGGGTTCGTCACCGACGCTTTCGCCGCTGCTGATGTTGAACATGGGTTGCACGCTGTTTCGCCTCACTCCCGAGGAGGCCCTCCGTGGTTTCACGGTCAACGCCGCGCGCGCGCTCGGACTCGCCGACCGCGGCGTGCTCGCGGCGGGGCGGCGCGCCGACTTCGCCGTCTGGGATCTCGGGCACCCGAACGAGCTTGCCTACTGGTTCGGCCACAATCCCTGCGCGCGCGTGATCGCCGGCGGCAGAGAGCACGCTCGATGAGCGACAGGCTTTTTTCGCTGCATCGGGGCAAGCGGCCGCTGCTGGTGAGCCTGCCGCATGTCGGCACGGAGATTCCGCACAACCTGCAGGCCGACTACGTGCCGCATGCGCTCGAAGTCGAAGACACGGACTGGCATCTCGCATCGCTGTACGCGCTTGCCAAGCACATCGGGGCGAGCCTGATCGCGCCGCGCATATCGCGCTACGTGATCGACCTCAATCGACCGCCCGAGAACGCGCCGATGTATCCCGGTGCCAACAACACCGAGCTGTGCCCGACGCGATCCTTCGCCGGGCAGCCGCTGTACAAGGAGGGCCATGCGCCCGACGAAGCGGAGATCGAATACCGGCGCCGCATATACTGGCAGCCGTACCACGACATGCTCGCCGCCGAACTCGACCACATCCGGCGCAAGCACGGCTATGCCGTGCTCTGGGACGGACACAGCATCAAGTCCGAACTGCCGTGGTTGTTCGAAGGCAAGTTGCCCGACCTGAACCTCGGCACGGCGGGCGGGACGAGCTGCTCGCCGGTGCTGACGGTGGCGCTCGGCCACCTGCTGCAAACGCAGAACAAGTACACCCATGTGATCGACGGCCGCTTCAAGGGCGGGTACATCACGCGCCACTACGGGCGCCCGGACCAACATGTGCATGCGGTGCAACTGGAGATGTGCTTCTCCTGCTACATGCACGAGGAGCCGCCCTACATGGTCGACGCCGCGCGCGCCGGCAAGCTGCTGCCCCTGCTGCGATCGTTGCTGCTGACCGCGCTCGCGTGCGACCTGCAAAGCGACCTCTCGTCCGACACGACGATCGCCCTGAAGTCCCCTCCCCCGCGCGCGGGGGAGGGATAGGATGGGGACCAACGAGTGAGAACGCTCTGGGCCCCACGCGCCTGGCTCAAAACCGGCTGGCGAGACGACGTCCTCCTGCGCATCGACACGTCCGGCCGCTGGTCCGAGATCACCCCCGATGTCGCAGCACCCCCGGCTGGCGCGGAGATGATGCCGGGGCCGCTCCTGCCCGGTCTCGTGAACGCTCACTCGCACTCGTTCCAGCGCGCCTTTGCCGGCCTCGCCGAGCGGCGCGAGTCGGACGCGGACGACTTCTGGTCCTGGCGCGATCGCATGTATCGCGTCGCCCTGCGCATCACGCCCGCCCATCTGCGCGCCGTCGCCGCGCACCTGTTCGTCGAGCTGCTGCGCGGCGGTTACACGCATGTCTGCGAGTTCCACTACCTGCAGCACGACCGCGACGGCAAGCCTTACGCCGATCCGCTCGAACTCTCGTGGGCCGTGGCCGACGCCGCGCACGAAGCCGGCATCGGCCTGACCATGCTGCCGGTGCTGTACGAGCGCGCGGGTTTCCGGCAGCCATCGCTGCGCGAGGATCAGCGGCGCTTCCGCACTTCGGCGCAAAGCGTGTGGGCCGCGCAGCACACGCTGAAGACGAGCCGCCGTGCGCTCCTGAACACCGGCGTCGCGATCCATTCGCTGCGTGCGGCGGCGCCCGAGTCGATCACCATGCTGCGCAAGCTCGCCGACGGATTCGACGGCCCGATCCACATTCACGTCGCCGAACAGATAGCCGAGGTCGAGGACTGCCTCGCCGCGACCGGCGCGCGCCCGGCCGAATGGCTCGCGCGCGAGCGCCTGCTCGACGCGCGCTGGCAGCTGGTGCATGCGACGCATACGTTGTCCGGAGAAATCGAGGCGGTCGCGGCGAGCCATGCCGGCGTCGTCCTGTGCCCGAGCACCGAAGGCAATCTGGGCGACGGGTTGTGCGATCTGCCGCGCTGGCTCGATGCCGGCGTGCCGATCACGCTCGGCTCCGACAGTCACGTCACGCGCGAGTGGCGTGAAGAGCTGCGCTGGCTCGACTACGGGCAGCGTCTAGCGCGCCGGCAGCGCAATGTCGCCGCCGCGCCGAAGAAGGGCGAGCCTTCGACTGCCCAGCACCTGTTTGCGCGCGTGCTCCAAGGCGCGACGGCGGCCGGAGAGCGGAGTTGGGGCCTGGAACCCGGCGCGCGCGCCGACGCGCTGGTGGTCGACATGCAAGGCGCCAGCCTGCTCGGACTCCCGGCACCGCAGCTGCTCGACGCCTTGATCTTCTCGAGCCCGGGACGGCCCTGGCGCGATGTCATGGTGGCCGGTCGTTGGGTGGTGCGAAATCATCATCACGCGGCCTCGGAGAGCATCGCGCGCAGCTTCGAAGCGGCGATGCAGGAGATCTGGGGCGGGTAGCCGTTACCGCAGCACCTCCGCCAGCGTCTTGCGCAACCAGGCGTTGGCCGCATCCGTGTGGAAGCGCTCGTGCCAGTGCTGCTTCACCGCATACGGCGGCAGGGGGACCGGCGGCTCGAGCACCCGCACCCGTTCCTGCTGGGCCAAGGCCTCGCCGAGGCGCCGCGGCACGATGACGACCAATTCCGTCTGCGCCACCAGCCGTGCGACGCCGAGAAACGTCGGCACCTTCAGTGCGACGTGGCGCGCGTAGCTTTTCTTCGCGAGCACCTTGTCGACGATCGCGTGTCCTGTGCCCGACGTCGACACGACGATGTGGCTCTCGGCGAGGAATTGCTGCCTGGTCGGCTTCGCCTTGATGCGCGGATGATCCGCCGCGACGAGGCATACGAAATCCTGCTGGAACAGCGTCTGCTGGTAGAAGCCGGCCTCGAGGTGCGGCATGAAACCGACCGCGAGGTCGAGCTCCCCGGACTCGAGCTGGCGCGGACTGTCGGTCGTGATGCGCTCGGCCTCGATCGCCACGCCCGGCGCCACGCGGCGCACGTGGTTGACCAGCTTCGGCAGCACGACGATCTCGCTGATGTCGGTCATGCAGATCCGGAACTGGCGCTGCGTGGTGGCGGCATCGAACGCGGCGCGCGCCCCCGCGAGCTGCGCGAGCCGCTCGACCGCGGCCGTTATCTCAGGATGGATGCGCTGCGCGTACGGTGTCGGTTCCATGCCGCGCGACGTGCGCGCGAAGAGGCGGTCGCCGAAATGCCGGCGCAGCTTGCGCAGCGCGATGCTGGCATTGGGCTGCGCTATGCCGAGCTGCTCGGCCGCGCGCGACACGCTCTGGGTCCTGTAGACCTCGATGAACACGTCGAGCCAACCGATGTCGAGCTTGGCCACTTGCGACGAATAAAAAAACGTTATCCGAAGTATATCGATGCCTGTCTTTACGAAATATGGCATCGATCCGACACTGGCGCCACATCACACGAGGAGACAGCACGATGAGCACCTCTTCTCTTCCGGTCCTGGTTGCGGGCGGCGGCATCGGCGGCCTCGCTGCGGCGCTTGCCCTGACGCGCCGCGGCTTCGCCGTCAAGGTCCTCGAACAAGCGCCGCAACTCGGCGAGATCGGCGCCGGCATCCAGCTCGGCCCGAACGCCTTCGCCGCTTTCGACGCGCTCGGCATCGGCGAGCGCGCGCGCGGCCGCGCCGTCTACACCGACGAGATGGTCATGCACGATGCGATCGACGAAACCCGGGTCGCGCGCATCGAAACCGGCACCGCGTTCCGTGCGCGCTTCGGCAATCCGTACGGGGTGATCCACCGCGCCGACGTGCACAAGTCGCTGCTCGAAGGCGCGCAAGCGAGCGACCGGATCGATGTCAGCACGTCGACCACGGTGCAGCGGGTCGAGCAGGACGACGACACGGTGACCGTCCATGACACCAGTGGACGCACCCATCGCGGCATCGCGCTGATCGGCGCCGATGGCGTCAAGTCGGCCGTGCGCCGGCAATACGTGGGCGATGAAGCCCGCGTTTCCGGCCACGTGGTCTATCGGGCCGTCGTCGACCGCAAGGATTTCCCGGCGGATCTGCGCTGGAACGCGGCCAGCATCTGGGTCGGCCCGAACTGCCACCTGGTGCACTACCCGCTGCGCGGCGGCGACCAGTACAACGTCGTCGTCACGTTCCACAGCCGCGAGAAGGAGGAGTGGAGCGTGCGCGAGGGCAACCGTGAAGAGGTACAAAGCTACTTCGAAGGTATCTGCCCGCGGGCGCGCCAGCTGATCGACCTGCCCAAGGACTGGAAGCGCTGGGCGACCGCCGACCGCGAGCCGATCGCGCAATGGAACTTCGGCCGCGTCACGTTGCTCGGCGACGCCGCGCATCCGACGCTGCAGTACCTGGCGCAAGGCGCCTGCATGGCGCTCGAAGACGCGGTCACGCTGGGCGCCGCCCTGCGCGTCCAAGGCAACGACTTCGGCAAGGCGTTTGCCCACTACCAGCGCTCGCGCGTCGCGCGCACCGCGCGGGTCGTGCTCTCCGCCCGCGAGATGGGCCGCCTCTTCCACGCCAAGGGCGTCGAACGCATGGTGCGCAACGAACTGTGGAAGGACCGCAGCCAGGAGCGCTACTACGACGCGATGGAGTGGCTGTATGGCTGGACCGTCGACAAGTGCCTCGCCGCGTGAACACGACTGAATCCGGAGACAGCCATGAACGATCTTGGACGACTCGAAGACCTGCCCGCCGACTATCGCGCGGCACTGACGCGGCAGAACCTCGTGCCGCTGTGGCCCAGCCTGCGCGCGCTGCTGCCGCCTGGCCAGCCACGACCCGCCACGCGGGCGACACACTGGTCCTACCAGGCGCTGCGCCCGCTGCTGCTTCAAGCCGGTGCGCTGACGCCGATCGAAAAGGCCGAGCGCCGCGTGCTGGTCCTGGCCAACCCCGGCCACGGCCTCGAGAAGATGCAGGCCAGCGCGGCGATGTACCTCGGCATGCAGTTGCTGCTGCCGGGTGAATGGGCGCCCGCGCACCGCCACACGCCGAACGCGGTGCGCATGATCGTCGAAGGCGAAGGCGCCTACACGACGGTGGACGGCGAGAAGTGCCCGATGAGCCGCGGCGATCTCGTGCTGACGCCCACCGGCCTGTGGCACGAGCATGGGCACGACGGATCGGCGCCGGTGGTTTGGCTCGACGTGCTCGACCTGCCGCTCGTGTACTACATGGAGGCGAGTTATCACGTCGACGGCGCACGCCAGACCGTCAAGCCGGGCAGCAGCGATCGCGCGTACGCGCGCGCGGGCCTCCTGCCGACGCGGGTGTTCGAACGCGCGGCGAATCCGTACCCGATGCTGCGCTACCCATGGGTCGACACGCGCGCGGCGCTCGAAACGCTGGCCGCGGAGCTGCCGGCCCCGGAGGCAGTCCAGCTCACGTACGTCAACCCCGAAACCGGCGCCGACGTGCAGAACATCCTCGGCTATCGCGCGTCGATGCTGCGCCCCGGCGAGACGTTGCAGCTCCCGGTGCGCTCGCCGGCCGCCGTGTTCCACCTCATCGAAGGTGCGGCCGACGTGCGCATCGGCGGACAGACGTTTGCCCTGGCCGAGTCGGACACGTGCTGCGCGCCCGGGTTCACGCCCGTGACGCTAGCCAACCGCTCCGCCGTCGCACCCGCCTTTTTCTTCATCGCCGACGAGACGCCGCTGCATCGCAAGCTCGGCGTCTACGAGCAGCGCCAATGAAATGCAACACCACCTACGGAGAACGACCGTGACCACCGCGAACTACATCTGGGCTCCGCCGCCCGTGCGCTCCCTGCCGATCCGCGGCCGGGCCGAGCGCCTGCCGATCAACCGGCTCTTCTTCGTCGGCCGCAACTATCACGCGCACGCGCTCGAGATGGGCAAGCCGGTCGACAAGGCGAATGCCAGCCTGTTCTACTTCACGAAGTCGCCGCAGACGCTGGTCGAGTCCGGCGCCAGCGTCGACTACCCGCCGGGAACGAACAACTTCCATCACGAGATGGAACTGGTCGTCGCCATCGGCAAGGCGGGGTTCCGCGTCGACGCCGCGGCTGCCCACGAGCTCGTCTACGGCTACGCGTGCGGACTCGACATGACGCGGCGCGACCTGCAGCTCGTCGCGCGCGAACAGGGCCGGCCCTGGGATCTCGGCAAGGACGTCGAGGAATCCTCGGTCGTCTCGGAGATCGTGCCGATGCCCGGCGCCGTGCTCGATCGCGGCGCCCTCGCACTGACCGTCAACGGCAAGGCGCGCCAGCAATCGGATCTCGCGCTCCTGATCTGGAACGTGCGCGAGGTGATCGCCGACCTCTCGCGGTTCTATCACCTGAAACCCGGCGACCTGATCTTCACCGGCACGCCGGAAGGTGTCGGCCCGGTCGTACCCGGTGATCGGCTTGCAGGACGCATCGACGGCATCGGCGATATCACCCTGAACGTCGGTGCCGCAGCCTGACCGATCCATCCACAGAACATTCCAAGGAGATTCCCATGCAACCCCATCGTCCGGTCGACGTCACCGACGTCATCAACCGGTATCCGCTGGCGCCGTTCCAGATCCTGATCGTGGCGCTGTGCTTCCTGATCGTTGCCATCGACGGCTTCGACACCGCCGCGATCGGCTTTCTCGCACCGGCAATCCGCGCCGAATGGAACCTCGGTCCCGCGCAGCTTGCACCGTTGTTCGGCGCCGGGCTTGCGGGCCTGATGGCGGGCGCGTTCGTCTTCGGGCCGCTCGCCGACAAGTTCGGGCGCAAGAACGTACTGTTGGCGTGCGTGCTGTTCTTCGCGGTCGCGTCCCTGGCGTCGGCGTATTCGTCGTCGCTGTGGGAGCTGGTGATGTGGCGCTTTCTCACCGGGCTCGGCCTCGGTGGCGCGATGCCCAACTCGGTGACGCTCACGTCCGAGTTCTGTCCCGCGAAGCGCCGTTCGTTTCTAGTGACGACCATGTTCTGCGGTTTCACGGTCGGATCCGCGCTCGGGGGACTCGCGTCGGCCAGCCTGGTCGAGGACCACGGATGGCGTTCGGTGCTCATGCTCGGCGGCGCGCTGCCGCTCGCGCTGGTTCCGCTGATGGCCTGGAAGCTGCCCGAGTCCGTGCGCTACCTGGTGATGGAGGGCAAGGGCCTCGATCGCGTCGCTGCGACCCTGGCCCGGATCGCGCGCGGCGAGAACTTCACCGGCGTGCGCTTCGTCGTGACGGAGAAAAGACCCCGGGGTTTCCCGGTCGGCCACCTGTTCCGCGCCGACCTCGTGCGCGGCACGCTGCTTCTGTGGATCGCGTTCTTCATGAGCCTGCTCGTGATCTACCTGCTGTCAAGCTGGCTGCCGACGTTCATCAAGAGCACCGGCGTCTCGTTGAAGACCGCCTCCCTCGTCACGGCGATGTTCCAGGTCGGTGGCACCGCCGGAGCGATCGTGCTCGGCTGGCTGATGGACCGCGTCAGCGCGCACCGCGTGCTTGCGGTGAGCTATGCACTGGCAGGCCTGTTCATCGCCGCGATCGGCAGTCTCGCCGGCGCGCCGTGGCTGGTCGGCCTGGTCGTCTTCTGTGCGGGCTTCTGCATCTCCGGCTCGCAGGTCGGCGCGAACGCGCTCTCGGCGAACTTCTATCCGACCGATTGCCGGGCTACGGGGGTCAGCTGGGCCAACGGGGTCGGGCGCATCGGATCGGTGCTCGGCTCGGTAGGTGGCGGTGCGATGTTGTCGATGAACCTGGCGCTGCCGACGGTGTTCCTGCTCGTCGGAATCCCGGCGGTCGTGGCGGGGATCACGATGTTCGCACTGGGGCACCTGCGTTCCGGGTCGCCGCGCGGCGAGCTAGCGTTGCAGGCGTAATTCGGATCGGTCGCTTCCAGCAGGCCCGCGTGAATTTTCGACACACGCGGGCCTTGGGTTGTCCTGTTTGGACGCCGCACGCCGATTACCTGATTGCACCGGCTCCGAACCCGCTCGGAACGGCGCCTGACATGAAAAACACGATCCGCGGCCTGGCTATCGTCCTGGCAATCCTCATTACCGCGTGCGGCTTCCTGGTGCTTGCCGTCCCGGCACGGGTGGACACGCATCGGGCGCTGCCCGAAATCGTGCTGCCTCCGGTCCAAGTGCTGGCCACCAAGCCGCGCGACGAGCAACGTGCCGGCGCCACGCCGGAGTCCGGCACCGGCCCGATTTGACCGCCCGCGCGCGCGAATCTCCGACAAAGGACCCGTCAGCGCCCGGAAGTTTGAACTCCGTGTTTGGAATGGTTGCACTAACTGGCATAACAACCGGAGATCAAACATGACGCGCATCTCGATCCGTAGCATCGCTGGGGTCCTGGCGATCACCGTCACGGCCACCATCCTGCAAGGCATCGCCAGCCTGGCTCACGTCGATTCGCCGGCGTCGCCCGTCGTCACCCTGCCCGCGGTGACGGTCGTCGCCAACAAGCCGCAGGAAGAGCAACCGGTTCTCGCCAGTTCGGTCACCGACGGCGCGATGTAAGACTTTCGGGAGCGGCCGGCTACGGCCGCTTCTTGCCACACACCTTCGGCGCTCGACCCGCTCTTCGCCAAACGCACTGCGACCGCTCCTCGCTTCGCCGCCCTCGAGGAAGGGTTGGCGCCGGAGCGCAGAATCCGTCGTGTGAATGCGCGTGGTTTCATCCTCCAGGCGAGCTACCGCGTCGTCGCGGGCGCGCCGGTCATCCACCTGTATGGCCAGCTGGAAGGCGGCGGAACGTTCCTGGTGCGGGACGACCGCCAGCGGCCGCACTTCTACATCCGCGCGGCGCAGGCCGAGTCGGCGCGATCACTGGGCATATCACTGGGCATCTCTGCGCTGCAGCCGATCGAGCGGCGCACGTTCGATGGCGCGCAGGTATGCCGGATCGAAGTCGCGGTGCCGTCCGACATCCCGGCCCTGCGCGAACGCCTGCACCGCGCCGGGATCGAGACCTTTGAAGCCGATGTGCGCTTTGCCGTGCGCTACCTGATCGAGCGTGGCGTCAAGGGCGGTTGCGAGATCGAAGGCGAGGCGCGCCCCGGCACCGGCATCAGGCTGGAGTTCGACAACCCGCGCCTGCGGCCCGCCGACGTGAAGGTCGATCCACGGGTGCTGGCGTTCGACATCGAGACCGACGCCAAGGCGCAGCGGCTGCTCGCGATCTCGCTGTACGCGCCAGCGCTCGACGAGGTGCTGATCGTCGACGGCAGCGACCGCTCCATGCCGGCGCACGCGACGCGGTGTGCCGACGAGCGCACGGCGCTCGATGCGTTTTCCGAGCGGGTACGGGAATTCGATCCCGACGTGCTGACGGGTTGGAACACGATCGATTTCGATCTCGGGGTGCTGGAGCGGGTCGCGGCGCGCCTGCGTCATCCGCTGGCGCTCGGACGGGATGCGGGGCCGATCCGCCTGCGTAAACCCGAGGGCTATTTCGGCAGCGGGCAGGCGAGCGTGCCCGGCCGGCTCGTACTGGACGGCATCGACCTGTTGCGCGGCGCCTTCGTGCGCATGGACGACTACTCGCTGGATGCAGTCGCGCGCGAGGTGCTCGGCGAGGGCAAGGCGACCAAAACCGAGGCGGGTGACCGGATCGAAGAGATCGCCCACAACTACCGGCACGACCTGCCTGCGTTCTCTCTCTACGCGCGCACCGACGCACGCCTCGCTTACCAGATCGTCGAACGCCTCAACCTGGTCCCGCTCGCCTTCGCTCGCAGCCGGCTCGCGGGGATGACGCCGGATCGAGTGGCGGCCAGCATCGCATCGTTCGACTTTCTCTACCTGAGCGAGCTGGCGCACGTGGGCATCGTCGCGCCCACCGTGCGCTCGAGCGATTCCCGCGTGTTTGCCGCGCAGCAGGGCGGCTACGTGCTGGAACCCGTGCCGGGCCTGCACCGCAACGTCTGGGTGTTCGATTTCAAGAGCCTGTATCCGAGCATCATCCGCACGTTCAACATCGATCCGCTTTCGTATGTCGCCGCGCCGGCCGCGGGGGCCGACCTGATCGAAACGCCGGGTGGCGCGTTCCGGCGCGAAGCGGCGATCCTGCCGCGGCTGCTCGACCAGCTCTTCCCGCGCCGCGAAGCGGCGAAAAGGAGCGGCGACGAGGTCGCGTCGCATGCGATCAAGATCCTGATGAACTCGTTCTACGGCGTGCTCGGCACGCCGGCCTGCCGCTTCTACAACCCGGCGCTCGCCAATTCGATCACCGGCATGGGACGCGAGTTGCTGCTCTGGTCCAAGCGATGGTTCGAGCAGGCCGGCCTCCGGGTGCTCTATGGCGACACCGACAGCCTGTTCGTGCAGGCGGGCATCGACGATCCGGTGCGCATACGCGAGCAGGGACGCGAGCTGGCCCTCGCCTTGAACGTCGACATCGCGCGCCACATCAACGAGCGCTGGCGCGTGCCCAGCCGCCTGGAGCTCGAGTTCGAGAAGCTCTATCTCAAGCTGTTCCTGCCGCGCGCGCGCCACAGCACGCGCGGCGCGAGCAAGCGTTATGCGGGACTGGTCCGCGAAAGCAAGGGCGACAGCGTCGAGTTCATCGGGATGGAGGTGGTGCGTCGGGACTGGACCGCGCTCGCGAAGCAGGTGCAACGCGAGCTCTATCAGCGCCTCTTCACCGAGCAGCCGGTGGAGGCGTACCTGGCCGAGGTGGTGCGGCAGGTCAGGCAGGGCGAGCTCGACGGGTTGCTCGTCTATCGCAAGAACCTGCGCAAGGATGCCGACGAGTACACCGCCACGACGCCGCCGCACGTTGCGGCTGCGCGCAAGTCGACCCGCAGTTCCGGACGCCTGATCAGCTACGTCATGACCACTGCCGGACCGGAGCCGGTCGACAACGTGCAGCACCCGCTCGATCGCGAGCACTACGTGGCGAAGCAGATCCAGCCGGTGGCTGAACCCGTGCTGGCTGCGCTCGGCCTCGAGTTCGAGCGCGCGATCGGCGACAGCAAGCAGATCGACCTGTATTCCCTCCTGGGCGAGAGCTGAGATCCCGCATCGCGCCCGCGCCTCGGATGACCCTGTCCGGTCGGCGCTAGCATCGCGGCGCGAATGCTCTCCGTTCGCAAGCCATCCAGGGAGAGCCGATGAAACGCCCGCAAAGAATCGTCGTCGCCATCGCAGGCCTGTCGCTGTTCGCCACCGCCACTGTGATCCTTGCGCAGGCCAGCGGCCTGACGCGAACGCTGGTCGGCAAGGCGGACGTTTCGGTGCCGGGACGCGAGGCCGTGGTAGCCAGGGTCGAGCTCGCACCCGGAGCGACCGCCGGCCGCCACACCGACCCCGGCGACGAGATCAGCTACGTCCTCGAAGGCGAGGCCGAGCTGCGCATCGACGGCCAGCCGCCGCGCATCGTCAAGGCGGGCGAGTCGTTCGTCGTCCCCGCCGGGGTGATCCACGACGCGCACAACCCGGGCAGCGCACCGACCAAGCTGGTCGGCGTGTACGTCGTGGAAAAGGGCAAGCCGCTCGGGAGCCCCGCGCCCTAGTCATCCCCCTCCCCCGGGTGCGTAGACGGTCAGGGTGGGGGGCAAGCGAAGCTCACGCCCCCCGCCACACAAACCATCCCGCCGTGATCGCCAGGGTCGCCAGTGTCACCGGCAGCCCGGTGCGCAGGTGACGCCGCCAGTGGATCTCGATCCCCTGGTGCCGCGCGGCATCGACCACGATGATGTTGGCGATCGAGCCGACGATGAAAAGATTGCCTGCGAGCGTGCTCACCAGAGCGAGCATCGGCCCCGCAAACGGCTCCTTGGCCGCCGGCAGCAAGAGCATCACGGCCGGCACGTTCGAGACCACGTTGGAGAGCAGCAGCGTCGCCGTGAACAGCGGTACCGGCTCGGTCAGCACGACACCCTGGGCGGCGAGCGCCTGCACGGCATGCGCGGTGACGCCGGTGTGTTCGAGCGCGTGGTTCACCACGAACAGGCCGATGAACAGGATCAACAACTCCCAGTCGATGAGGCCGAGCGTGTTGGCCGAATGCAGCTTGCGGCTCATGAGCAGCACGCCCGCTCCGGTGAGCGCCGCGACGTCGCGCGGCAGGTCGGTGAAGAGGAACACGACGATCAGCGCCACGGCGACCGCGAGGCCCTTGGCGGTCTGCCAGCGATCCAAGGGTGTGTCGGCGCTCGCGTCCAGCGCAGCGCGCGGGCGCGCCTGCCCCTGCAGGCGCTTCTCGGGCTGCCAGCGCCCACGCGCTTGCGGCACCAGCAATGCCCAGAGAACCGCCAGGCCGCACGCGACCGGAACGATCGCTTCGAGGAAGTAGGCGCCGAACGACATCCGGAGCACGGTTCCGATCAGCATGTTCTGCGGGTTGCCGATCAGCGTCGCTGCCGACCCGATGTTGGCGGCGCACGCGAGCCCGAGCAGGAAGGGCACCGGATCGAGGCCGCGGCGCAGGCAGGCGTCGGCGAGCACCGGCGCGACCGCCAGGCAGACGATGTCGTTGCTGAAGACCGCCGACAGCACGGCCGCCGTGACGATCACGGCCGCCAGCAACGCACCCGGAGCGAGCGGCAGCGCGGCGATTCCCTGGGTGATCCAGGCGTAGAAGCCGCCCAGCCGCATCTGTGCCGACAGCACCATGAACGAGAACAGCAGCAGCAGCGTCGGCAGGTGGATCGAACGCGCGGCCTGTTCCGGCGTCAGGTCGCCGATCGCCACCAGCGCGATCGCGCCGAGCAGCGCCACGCCGGTGCGATCGAGCTGCAGGAAAGGCAGGCCGCCGAGAATCATCCCGAGGTACACGATCACGAAGATCGCGACGACGGTGACGCTCATGTGGCGCGGCCCGCTGTATCGCCCCGCGTTTCCGCCTCAGTGCTGTACGGCCGCCTGTGGCACGGCCGCGGGTTCGAGGTGCTCGTCGAGATCCACCTGGACTTCGCCGTCCAGCACCTTTTTTGCGGTCGCGCGATCGATGTCCTTCTCCCACGCTGCAACGACGACCGTGGCGACGCAATTCCCGACCAGGTTGCCGAGCGCGCGCGCCATGCCCATGAACCAGTCGACGGACAGCACGAGCACGAGGCCGATCGCCGGAATCGCAGGGATCGCCGAAAGCGTCGCTGCCAGGATGACGATCGCCGACCCGGGAACGCCGTGCGCGCCCTTCGACGTGATCAGCGAGACGCCCAGGATCAGCAGCAGGTCCGTCATGGACAGCGGCGTGTTGGTGGCCTGGGCGATGAACACGGCTGCGAGCGTCAGGTAGATCGAGAACGCGTCGAGATTGAACGAGTACCCGGTCGGAATCACCAGGCCGACCGTCGAGTCCTTGATGCCCATGCGCTCGAGCTTGCGCATCACCTGCGGCAGCACGCTGTCCGACGAAGCGGTGCCGAGCACGATGAACAGTTCCTCGCGCAGGTACCGCAACAGCTTGAAGATGCTGAACCCGGTAAACCGCAGGATGAGACCCAGCACGACCACGACGAAGATCGCTACCGTGGCGTAGAACACCGCCACCAGGTAGCCGAGCTGCTTGAGGGATCCCACGCCGTACTTGCCCGTGGTGAACGCGATCGCGCCGAGCACGCCGAGCGGGGCCAGCTTGACGATGAAGAACATCATCTTGAACAACACGTGCGAGGTCTGCTCGATGAAAGTGAGCACCGGGCGCGCCGGCGCCCCGAGCAATCCGAGCGCGCAGCCGAACATCACCGCGATCACGAGCACCTGCAGCACGTCGCCGGTGGCAAACGCGTTGAAGAACGTGGTCGGGATCAGCTTGAGCAGGAACTCGACCGTACCCGTGCTCTTTACCTTGCTTGCGCTGTCGACGTAAGACGAAAGCGCGCTGGCGTCGAGCGAGGCGGGATTGATGTTCATGCCGACACCGGGCTGGAACAGATACGCGAGCGCGATGCCGAGCGCGAGCGCGATCGTCGTCGTGACCTCGAAGTAAACGACTGCCTTGACGCCGACGCGCCCGACCTTCTTCAGGTCGCCGGCACCGGCGATGCCGAGCACGACCACGCAGAACACGATCGGGGCGATCAGCACCTTGATGAACTTGATGAAACCGTCACCCAGCGGTTTCAGCGACGCCGCGAAGTCCGGGAACAGGATCCCGAGCACGACACCGAGAACCAGCGCGACGATGACCTGGCCGAACAGGGACTTGAAGAACTTTGGCATGAGCGTCCTCCCGCGCCAGGCACTGCGGCCGTGACGCATTGATGAATCTGTCGTCCCCCGCGTCGCGAGGGATCCCGATGTACGCGATTCCCGCGCTTCGCGCCGTCCGGCGTGAAGTCGCAGGAAGGTCCGCTCAGCTGCTGTCGGGAGCCTGGATCTTCATGCAGTCTTCTCTAGTTGGAGCGGCCGTTCGATCGCCGTGGCGGCGGCGCCACGGCAAGTGTCTGCTGCAGGCGCGCCACCGGATCGCTCTCCTTGCGGTGCTGCAATCCGGCTTCGACATTGCGCAGGTGCTGGTCCATCAGGCGCACGGCCTTGTCGGCGTCGCGCGACTCGATCGCGCGCAGGATGTCGTCGTGTTCGTCGGCCGAGTGCGACGCTTCCTGGTTCGACTGGTACAGCATCGACATCAGGTTGGTGCGCGTGACGAGGTCGGCCACGACACGCACGAGGTGGGGATTGCCGAGCGCATCGGCGATCTGCACGTGGAAGTCGCCGAGCAGATGCGTGCGGCGCGGTGCATCGCCATGGTCCACCGCGGCGTGCTGCTCGTGCAGGTGCGCGCGCAGTGCCTTCAGCTGCGCCTTGCTCGCCACGCCGATGAACTCGCGCAGGATGGCGCCTTCGATCAGGCGGCGGGCGGCGAACGCCTGCGCGACTTCGACCTCGGACGGCTCGATCACGAACCAGCCTTTGCGCGGGCGCACCGCGACGAACCCTTCCGAGGCCAGCCGCGTCAGCGCCTGGCGCACCACCGTGCGGCTGACTCCGAACACCGCGCCCAGTTCCTCTTCGACCAGCCGTGTGCCCGGCCCGATGCGCTGCTCGGCGATCGCCTTGATCAGGCTGTCCCCGATGCTCGTCGCCGATGGCTTGCGTGGGGCGGGCTTGGCGGAGCGGGGCATGCCGGCGCTTTCCGTATCCATCTGTTGTATACAACAGTAGGACACAAAAAGTCGCTTGTCAAGCCTCCCTTCTCCCCACGCTGGGGTGCGCGCTGTTACGGCACGTAGGGATCGACCTTGTCCTGTTCGGCCGGGTCGTTGCGCGCAACGATGGCGCGCGCCGGCGCGGACTGGCTGAGATTGATCGCCTCGTGCGGCACGCCGGGCGGAATGAACAGGAAGTCGCCCGCCTCGCTGACGACGGTATGCGCGAGTCCCTCTCCGTAACGTGTCTCGACCCGGCCCTCCAGGACGTAGATCGCGGTCTCGTAGCCGCGGTGCGAATGCGGCTCCGAACGCGCGCCCGGAGGGATCAGGACCACGTGCATCGACAATCCCTGCGCACCGACGGTCTGCCCCGACACGCCGATGAAGTACGGGATCTTCTGGCGCGTCCACACTTCCCGGTCGGGACGAATCGCACGGACACGCGGCGGGGTTGGATCGTCCATCGGACTCGCTCCAGCGCTGGGGATTCGGCGTAACCGCCGCCGATTCTGGCAGAGCAGTTGCGGCGCGGTTAGTCCGTTCGGTCTCTGGCCGGCACGCACGGCGTCCATAGACTGGTCGCCATGACTCCCTCCCGCCGCAGGCTCCTTTTTGCGACCGGCGCCGGCGTGCTCGCCGCCGCGTTGGCGGGCTGCGGTGGACACGAAAGCGGAGGAGTCAGCTCGACCGCGCCATCACCCGCTCCGGGACCGGCACCGGCGCCAACGCCCGCGCCGGCACCGACACCCGCGCCTGCGCCCACGCCCGGCGGACTGCACTACGCCTCGATGGCCACGGCGGGGCTCGGTGTCGGCGCGCCGCTGAACGGTGCGGTTCCGTTTCCGGCCGACAACCCTTGGAACCGCGACATCTCGGCCGCGCCGGTCGATCCGAACTCCGCCAACCTGATCGCGAGCATCGGCGTGTCCACCGGGCTGCATCCGGATTTCGGCGTGACCGACGGCATCCCGTACGTGATCGTGGCCGATTCGCAGGCGCGCGTGACGATCGATTTCACCGCCTATGGCGCCGAAAGCGACCCTGGCCCATACCCGATTCCGCCCAATGCACCCATAGAGGGCGGGGGCGACCGGCACGTACTCGTGGTCGATCGGGATAACAACCGCCTATACGAGTTGTTCGGTGCCGTGGCGCAGTCGGATGGAAGCTGGGACGCCGCATGCGGCGCCGTGTTCTGGCTCGACTCCGACGACGTGCGGCCCACGGCGCAGCCCGGCTGGACCAGCGCCGACGCGGCCGGGTTGCCGATCTTCCCCGGCCTCGTCCGGTATGACGAGGCGAGCGCGGGCCTGATCCCGCATGCGTTGCGCTTCACGGTGCAGTCGACGCGGCGCGCGTATGTTCCGCCCGCCACGCATTTCGCGTCCTCGAGCACCGACGCCAACCTGCCGCCGATGGGGATGCGGGTGCGGCTCAAGGCGGGCTTTGCGATTCCCGTCTTCTTCAGCACGGAGGCCAGGGCCATCCTGCAGGCGCTCAAGAACTACGGGATGATGGTCGCGGACAACGGCTCCAACTGGTACATCACCGGCGCGCCGGACCCGCGCTGGGACAACGGCACGCTGAACAGCGAACTCGGCAGCGTCAAGGGCTCGGACTTCGAAGTCGTGCAGATGGACGGGCTCGTCACGCCGTAGCACCTTCACCCGTTTTCAGGCATGGGAAAGCATCGACGCGGCGCGCCGTGACAGAATGAACCGCCATGTCCGGTGCGCACCTCCACGCAAAACGAGGCATCGAGCGACGGCTCCTGCTGCTCGGGTTCGTCGCTGCGCTGATCGTCGCTCCCGTCCTGGCCAACGTCTGGCCGGCTTTCGGCAAGGGCCCGATGTTGTGCGTCGCCGCCACCGAGGCGCACGTTGCCGTTGATGCCGATGCGGCACACGCAGGGTACGCGCCCCCTGGCCACGAGTCGCATCACCAGGTTCACTGCGCGCTGTGCGCGCTGGCTTGCCTCGGCTGGGCACCACCGCTCGCGCTCGGACTTTCCAGCCTCGGGGCCGGCGCGATCGATCACGCTGTCACTGTCATCGCGCAAGGGCCGCGCGCGCAAGCGGCGTGGCCCGGCGCCCGGGCCCGCGCTCCTCCGCTTTCCTGACACGACCGTCGAGGCTTCCCGTTGCGGAGGTCAAAGGCTGCGCCGGCGCCAGCGCGCCGGCGCTGTTGTGACGTGACTTGTCAGGAGGTTGCCATGAGAGACGATCGCCGCGCGCGACACGCCGTCGCGCGGGCAGCCAAACCATTGATGGCCGCCGCCATCGCCGCCACGCTATCGACCGCGGCAGCGACGACCGACGCCTGGGCGTGTTCGAGCTGTGGCTGCACGCTGAACTCGGACTGGGCGAGCCAGGGATTCAAGACGGGATCGGGTCTGAGCGCCGACCTCCGGTACGACTACTTCAACCAGAACGACCTGCGCACCGGGACTGGCCGCGTGGACACGGGCGCGATCACGTTCCCGACCGACCGCGAGATCCAGCAGGAGACGATCAACCGCAACACCACGCTGACTCTCGACTACGGCATCAACGGCGACTGGGGCGCGGCGTTGCTCATCCCGTACTTCAACCGCTATCACACGACCATCGCCGAGGGGGACACCGACATCTCGACGTCGCGTTCATCGAGCGTCGGCGACGTCCGGCTGATCGGCCGCTACCAGGGCCTTTCGCCCGAGCACAACATCGGCGCGCAGTTCGGCTTAAAGTTCGCGACCGGCCAGACCGACGTGACCTTCAGCGAGGGCCCGCAGGCCGGCCAGCCCCTCGATCGCGGCCTGCAGCCGGGCACCGGTTCGACCGATCTGCTGCTCGGCATCTACGCGTTCGGGCCGATCAACCAGAGCTTCGACTACTTCGCCTCGGCGCTCATGCAGTTGCCGATGACTTCGAAGGACGACTTCAAGCCCGGGGCCGGGGCCAACCTCAGTGTTGGCGTGCGTTACGTGACCGACTCGGCCGTGGTACCGCACCTGCAGATCAACCTGCGCACCGAGCGGCCGGAGTCGGGGGCAAACGCGGACGTCGAGAACTCGGGCGCCACGCTTGCGTACGTCAGCGCCGGCCTGTCGTGGGCGGTGACGGGAAAGCTCGAGGCGTATGGATTTTTCCAGGTGCCGTTTTATCAGCGCGTGAACGGATACCAGCTCGAGCCGAAGTACAGCGTTTCGATCGGGTTGCACTACAACCTCTGAAACCGGGTGCAGGCGGCGCCGCGGGCGCGGCTTGCACCTTCAGAGCAGCGGCTTGATGACGGCGTCGAGCGCCGACGCGTCCAGCTTCGGCTCGACGAACCAGTCCTGCCTGACCAGCTTGCCCCGGCGATCGATCACCGCCGAAACCGGCATGCGCCAGATGCGGCCAAACCCCGACAGCCTGGCCGCCTTCAGCATCGCGACATCGAAGGTAAAGGGCTTCGCCGCTTCGCGCACTTTGGGCTCGTCGGCGAGTTCGTCGGTGCTCAGCGCCAGCACCACGAGGCCCTGGTCGCGATGCGTCTGGTAGTAGGCATCGATCTCGGGCATTTCCGCCCGACATGGGGCGCACCACGTCGCCCAAAAATTGACGAACAACACCTTGCCGAGGCATCGCTCCGTGGAGAAGTCGCGCCCGTCGAGCAGCTTGACCGAAATCGAGGGCGCCGACGCGGCGCGGGCGAGGCCGGGTATGGCGACGGACGCGACGACCGATGCCAGCAGGCGCCGCCTTGCGGCCGGAGGCCTGCCTGGGATGCGAGGAGGTGGGTTCATCGGGCGGATCGTAGATGGGTAACGCACGCAACGCGTAGGTCAGATAAAGAGTGCCGCTGCTCCCGAGAACGTCAGGAACGCCAGTGCGGTGGACACCAGGATGATGCGCGCGATGCGCCCACTGTCGGCGGCGAACTTCTCGGCCAGGATTACTACGTTGCTCGCGCTCGGCAGCGCGGCGACCAGCACGATCACCGACAGGGCGAACGCATCGAGCGGGAGGCCGAAACGGATCGCCAGTCCTCCCGCCACCAGGACCAGCAACGGATGCAGCAGCAATTTGGTCGCGACCACGGGCAGGTATTCCAGCGGCGCGGTCGCTTCGCCGTGTGCCATCTGCGAGCGCGCCAGCACCGCCCCGATCGTGAACAGCGCGGTCGGGGACGCGGCATCGGCGAGCAGGCTGATCGTCTGCATCACCGGCGCCGGCGGCAGGACGCCCGAGGCCGACGAAAGCGCGCCGAGCAGGATCGACCACGGCATCGGATTGATCAGCATCCCGCGCAGCGCGTTGCCGGCCGCGTGACGCACGCCGTGTTCATCGGCGCTGTCGAGCTGGGACAGGGCAATGCAGGTCGAACTCGTGACGACCAGGTCGACCAGGATGGTGGCGATGGCCGGCCCGGCCGCCTGCGGGCCCAGCAGCTTCACCAGCAGGGGCACGCCCATGAAGCCCGTGTTCGGGAACGCCGCCACCAGCGCGCCGAACGCCGCGTCCTTCCAACGGATGCGGCGGCTCAGAGTGAGCCAGACGGTCAGCCCGACCAAAACGAGCGCGCACAACAGGTAGACCGAAAGCACGCCCGGATCGAGCGACCGCTCGATCGGCGTCGTGGCGCCGAAGCGGTATAGCAGGCAGGGCAGTGCGAAAAAGAGCACGAACGTGTTCAGGGCCGGGATCGCCAGCGTCGGCAGCAGGCCGCGCCGGACGGCGAGGTAGCCGCACAGCACCAGGGCGAAGAACGGAAAGGTGACCAGCAGGATCGCGAGCACGGCCGCGAGATTCTCACAAGCGCGCAAGCGCCGGGTTTGATTCGACGCGGGACGCGGTCTCCATGTCGTTCCTATAATCCGGCGCTTTTGACCGCGCGCCGCCGGATGGCCCTGCTCGAGATCGAAAACGTCACGCGCCGCTTCGGCAGCACGACGGCCGTCGATGGCGTGTCGTTGTCGATCGAGGCAGGCGAGTTCTTCACGCTGCTCGGGCCGTCAGGTTGCGGCAAGACGACGCTGCTGCGGATGATCGCCGGCTTCGATCCGCCCGACGGCGGGCGCATCGTGCTTGCCGGGCAGGATCTCACCGACGTCCCGCCGGAGCGGCGTCCGGTGCGCACCGTATTCCAGAGCTACGCCCTCTTCCCTCACATGACGGTGGCGGCGAACGTGGTCTTCCCGCTCCGCATGGCGAAGGTCGCACCGGCGGAGATCCCGTCTCGCGTCGCGGCGGCGCTCGAGGACGTGCGCCTGCAGCCGTTTGCGAACCGCTTTCCCCACGAGCTGTCCGGCGGCCAGCGGCAGCGCGTGGCGATCGCGCGCGCGCTGGTCACGAAGCCGAAATTGATGCTGCTCGACGAGCCGCTGGCGGCGCTCGATGCCAAGCTGCGCGGCGAGATGCAGATCGAACTCATCAACCTGCAGAAGGAGGTCGGCATCACGTTCATCTACGTGACCCACGACCAGACCGAGGCGCTGGCGCTGTCGCACCGGATCGCGGTGATGAACCAGGGCCGGATTGAACAGCTCGACGAGCCGTCGAAGATCTATTCGTTTCCCGCCAACCGATTCGTCGCCGACTTCATCGGCGAGTGCAACATCCTGAGCGCCAGCGTCCAGGCGTGCGAAGACGGCGTCTGCACGCTGGATCTCGCCGGCATCGGGAGCGTGCGGGCGACGATCAACGTGCCCAGCGTGGCGCCTGGCACGGCCGGCGCGCTGGCATTGCGTCCGGAGAAGATCGCCATCAATGCGCCCGGCCAGGTGGCGCCCGACGGCGAGAATCACCTCAGCGGACGCGTCATGGACTTCCTCTACCAGGGCGACGTCACGATCTACATGGTGGAGCTTGCTTCGGGTGCGCGGCTGGAGGCGATGCGGCCGAACTCCGCGTCCGGGCGCGCCCGGTTCTTCGATGTGGGCGACGCCGTGGACGTGGCGTGGAAGGTCGACGCCGGCCATTTCCTGGCGGACTGACATGACCGGCACCTTGCGACAACCCGGATCGGCGCGCGAGAGATGGCTCGTCGCCGGGCCTCCGCTGGCGTACCTGATCGTCTTCTTCGCGCTGCCGACGCTGCTGATGGTGGTCGCGAGCTTCCGCCTGGCAGGCGAATTCGGCGGCCTCGCGCCGTTGCGCTCGGAAAGCGGTGGCTGGAATCTTTCGCTCGACAGCTACGGTCGCTTCTTCGCCAGTTCGCTCTACCTGCAGCTGTTCGTCAAGTCGTTCCTGTACGCGCTCGTCACCACCGCGATCTGCCTGGCGCTCGCCTATCCACTCGCCTGGCTGATCGCGCACAGCGCGAAGAGGTACCGCGACCTGCTGTTGTTGCTCGTCATCCTGCCCTTCTGGAGCAACTTCCTGATCCGCGTGTACGCGTGGATGATCATCCTCGGACCCGACTGGGCGCTGGCGCGGACGCTGAACGCGGTGCTCGGCCTGGTCGGCATCGGCCCGGTGACGCTGATGTTCTCGCCGTTCGCGGTCATCGTGGTGCTGGTCTACGTGCATCTGCCGTTCATGGTGCTGCCGCTGTACGCGAACCTGGAAAAGCACGACCCGACCCTGCTCGATGCGGCGCGCGACCTGGGCGCGGGCGCGTGGCAGCGCTTCCGCCACATAACCTGGCCGCTGTCGCTGCCCGGCGTCTTCGCGGGATCGGCGCTGGTCTTCATCCCCGCCTTCGGCATCTTCGCGGTACCCGACCTGGTGGGCGGCACCGACGGGATCATGATCGGCAACGTGATCAAGCAGCAGTTCCTCGAGGCGCGCGACTGGCCGTTCGGCTCGGTGCTTTCGATCGTGCTGACGGCGGCTGCGCTGGTGCTCACCGGACTTGCGGCCCTGGCGGCGCGGCCGCGCCGGAGCGCGGCGTGAACCGCACGGCGCCGCGCTGGGTGTGGACGAGCGCCCTCGCCGCCTACCTGTTCCTGTACCTGCCACTGCTCGTCGTGGTGGTGTTTTCCTTCAACGACAGCAAACTAAATGCCGAGTGGGTCGGCTTCACGACCGCCTGGTACGCCAGGCTGTTCCGCAACAACGAGATGCTCATTGCCGCGCGCAACTCGCTCCTGATCGCGCTGACGGCCTCGCTCGTGTCGACGGTTCTCGGCACGATGGCGGGCTTCGCCCTGCACAAGTACCGCATGCGGGTGCTGCCGGTGCTGGTGGTCGCGCCGATCGCGATTCCGGAAATCCTGATGGGCGTGGCGCTGCTGATGTTCTACGTCATGCTCAATCTCACGCTCGGCCTGGTCTCGATCACGCTGTCGCACATCGCCTTCTGCATCGGGTACGTCGCGCTGGTCGTGCGCGCGCGCCTGGCGGGCATGGATGAAAGCCTGGTCGAGGCCGCACGCGATTGCGGCGCGACGCCGCTGGAAGCTTTCCGCTACGTGACGTTCCCGCTCATCCTGCCCGGCGTCATCGCGGGCAGCCTGATGGCATTCACGCTGTCGATCGACGACTTCGTGATCACGTTCTTCACCGCCGGCGCGTCGGCCTCGACGCTGCCGCTGCAGATCTACTCGATGGTCAAGATCGCGGTCACGCCCGAGGTCAACGCGATCTCGACCCTTCTGCTGATCCTGACGCTGCTGTTGATCACGGTGGCCGCGCGCGTCGCGCCCGGCCTGCTCCGCATGAACGATTGACTCGGAAGGAACTGCCATGACTGCGCTTTTCCCGCGCGCGATGTTCGCTGCCGTCTTCTGCACCGTGCTGCTTGTTGGCTGCGGCAAGAAGGAGGAGGCACCGCCGCCGCCCAAGGCGGCCCCGGCCGAAGCCAAGGCGGAAGCCAGGCCCACCGGGACCCTCAACCTCTACAACTGGAACGACTACATCGCGCCCGAGACGGTCGAACGCTTCGAGAAGGAGTTCAACGCCAAGATCGCGCAGACGTACTTCTCCGACAACGAGGAGATGCTGGCGAAGCTCGCCGCGGGCGCGACCGGTTACGACATCATCGTTCCGACCAGCAACGCCCTGGAGGTGCTGATCAAGAAGGGCGACCTGCAACCGCTCGACCACTCGAAGCTGCCGAACCTGAAGAACATGAAGCCGGAGTTCCTCGATACGTCGTTCGATCCTGGCAACAAGTTCTCCGTTCCCTACGCCTATTCGACGACGGTGATCGGCTACAACGACAAGCGGATGAAGGCGGCGGGCCTGGACCCGCGCGGGTTCGAAGTGCTGTTCGACCCCAAGATCGCTTGCAAGGTCAAGGGCCACATCACGGTGCTCGACTCGCCGGACGAGGTGTTCTCGGCCGCGTTCATCTATCTCGGCATCGATCCCAACACCACCAACAACGACGACTACAAGAAAGCCGCCGATACGATCAGGAAAGCCAAGCCGTGCTGGGCGGCCTTCAACTCGTCCTCCTACATCAAGGAGATGTCGGCCGGCAACATGTGGCTTGCCCTGGGCTACTCGGTGGACTTCTTCCAGGCCAACCGGGACGCGGCCGCTGCCAAGCGGGACTTCAAGGTCGTCTCGGTGATCCCGAGCCAGGGTGCGGTGCTTTCGGTCGACAACATGGTGATCCACAAGTCGGCGCCGAACCCGGCTCTCGCGCATGCATTCATCAACTTCATGATGGAAGGACAGAACGCCGCGGAGCTGTCCAACCTGATCGGATCCGGCAACGCCAACGCCGCCGCGATGGAGTTCATCAAGCCGGAGGTGAAGGCAAACGTCTCTGTCTTCCCCGATGCGGAGGCGATGAAGAAGCTGCACCAGCTGCGCTTCCTGCCGGCGGAGCAGCGGCAGGAGCGCGGCCGCTTGTGGACCGAGGTCAAGGTCCGCTAGCGGCCTATGATGGCGGCGGGTTCGACTCGGGACCCGAGCGGCCCGCACCCAAGGAGAAGACGATGGCCAAGAAGAACGTCGAAGCTGGCGTGTATCGCGTGACCGAGATCATCGGCACCAGCGCGGTGTCGTGGGAAGACGCGGCCAAGAACGCGGTCGAGACGGCGGGCAAGTCGCTGCGCGACCTGCGCATCGCGGAGATCACCAAGCTGGACCTCAAGGTCGAGGGCGGAAAGGTCGTCGCGTATCGCGCACGCCTCGCGCTCTCGTTCAAGTACGAGGCGTAGGCCGCCGTGGGAGGACCATCATGACCTTGTGTCCGATCGCCATCGTGGCCGGTTGCAAGAAGTGTCCGGCGTTCTCGGTCTGCCCGCTCAAAGGCGTGATCGGCGACTACAAGAAGGAGGACGCGGCGGGTGCGAAGCCCGCCGCCGGCGCCAAACAAGGCAAGAAGTAATTCCCTCCGCCGCCTGCCGGGCACCCTCCCTGACCCTCCCCCGCTTCGCAGGGGAGGGGATCAGGTCTCGGCGGGGATGCTGCGTACCGACAGCACGCCCTCGATCGCCGCGATCTCGGCAATCACCTTTTGCTCGACCGCGCTGTCGACGTCGACCAGCGTGTAGGCCATTTCGCCGCGCGACTTGTTCACCATGTTGTGGATGTTCAGCCCGGCGCGCGCCATCGTGGTCGATATCTGGCCGAGCATGTTCGGCACGTTCGCGTTGGCAATCGCGACCCGGAACGCCGACTCGCGCGCCATCTCGACGTTCGGGAAATTGACCGCGTTCGTGATGTTGCCCTGCTCGAGACAGGCGCGTACCTGGTCGACCACCATGACGGCGCAGTTCTCCTCCGCTTCGACCGTCGATGCGCCGAGGTGCGGAAGCGCGACGACACGCGCCTCGGCCTGCAGGCGCGGCGAAGGAAAGTCGCACAGGTAGGCCTTGAACCGCCCGCCGCGCAGCGCCGCGAGCACCGCTTCTTCGTCGACGATGGCCTCGCGCGCGAAGTTGAGCAGAACGGCATCGCGCTTGAGCACCTCGAGGCGCCTGGCGTCGATCATGTGGCGCGTGACCGGCAGCAGCGGCACGTGCAGCGTGATGAAATCGGAGTGACGCAAGACCTCCTCGACGCTGTTGGCCTTGCGCACGTTCGAGGGCAGGCGCCACGCCGCATCCACCGTGATCTCGGGATCGAAACCGAGCACCTTCATGCCGAGCTTCAGTGCGGTCTCCGCGACCAGGCCACCCACCGCGCCCAGGCCGATGATCCCGAGCGTCCGTTGCGGCAACTCGACCCCGGCGAAGTCCTTCTTGCCCGCTTCCACGCGCGCCTCGAAATCGGTCGCATCCGGAGGCAGGCGCGCGACGAACTGCAGCGCGGGAACCAGATTGCGCGCGCCCATCAACAGCGCCGCCAGCACCAGTTCCTTCACCGCGTTGGCGTTGGCGCCCGGCGCGTTGAACACCGGGATACCGCGTTTCGACATCTCGGCGACCGGGATGTTGTTCGTGCCCGCTCCAGCGCGCCCGATCGCCTTGACGGTGGGCGCGATGGCCATTGCGTGCATGTCGTGCGAGCGCACCAGGATCGCGTCGGGCTGCGCCACGTTCTTGCCGACCTCGTAGCGCGGCTTCGGCAGCCGGTCGAGGCCCTGCGCCGCGATCTGGTTGAGGACGAGGATCCGATAGGTGCTCATGGACGTTCCGCGCGCCGGCCCGGTCAACCGTTTTTCCGCTCGAATTCCTTCATGTAGTCGAGCAGCGCCTGCACGCCTTCCAGCGGCATCGCGTTGTAGATCGAGGCGCGCATGCCGCCCACCGACCGGTGACCCTTGAGCTGCAACAGGCCGCGCGCCTCGGCGCCCTTGAGAAAAGCGCCATCGAGCGACTCGTCGCGCAGCTTGAACGGGACGTTCATGCGCGACCGGTCCTCCTTGCGCACCGGGTTGTGATAGAAGTCGGTCGTGTCGAGGTAGTCGTACAGCACCCGGGCCTTGGCGATGTTGCGCTTCTCCATCGCGGCGAGACCGCCTAGCGCGAGCAGCCATTCGAACACCAGGCCGGCGATGTAGATCGAATACGTCGGCGGCGTGTTGAGCATCGAATCGTTCTCGGCCTGTTCCTTCCAATGGAACGCCGAAGGCGTGATCGGCAGTGCGCGCCCGAGCAGGTCGCGCCGAACGATGAGGAGCGTCACGCCTGCGGGCCCGGCGTTCTTCTGGGCACCGGCATAGATCACGCCGTAGCGGGTGACGTCGAGCGGGCGCGAGAGGATGTGCGACGAGGCGTCCTCCACCAGCGGGACCGCGCCAACGTCGGGCGTCCAGTGGTACTCGAGGCCGCCGATCGTTTCGTTGCCACAGATGTGCACGTAGGCCGCATCGGGCGAGAGCTTCCAGGTCTCGCGTGCCGGTATGTAGGTGAAGTTCTTGTCCTCGGCCGACGCGGCGACGTTCACCTGGCAGTACTTCTTCGCTTCCTTGATCGATTTCTTCGACCACTCGCCGGTGTTGACGTAGTCGGCGACCTTGCGCTCGCCGAGCAGGTTCATGGGGATCAAGGCGTTTTCGGCGATCGCGCCACCCTGCAGAAACAGGACGGCGTAGTCGGCCGGGATCACGAGCAGCGTGCGCAGGTCGGCTTCGGCCTTGGCGGCGATCGAGATGAACTCCTTGCCGCGGTGGCTCATCTCCATGACCGACATGCCGCTGCCGTGCCAGTCGAGCATCTCCGCGGCGGCGCGCTCGAGCACCTCGCGTGGAAGAACGGCTGGACCGGCGCTGAAATTGAAAACCTTCATCGAACTGGCTTCCCTGGTTGCGGGCGTGGGTTGGGTGGAGGCGGATTCTCGCATCGCGGGGTGGCCCGCGTCGGCCCTTCCGGCACCATGCGGAACCCCGCGCTGCAGGCACAATCGAAACCCGCTTACCTTGCAGGTGAATCGCGATGAGGCGCGTATCCAGGCTGTTGCACGGTGTCGTGGCGATCGTCTTCCTGGCCTGCCTGCCCGCCCGCGGCGCCGAGATCGTGCTCGAGCGGACCGCGGTCGACCGCCTGGTGCGCCAATCGCTCTTTGCCGACCAGGGCCGCTACTACCTGCAACGCGGCGCGTGCTACGCCTACCTCGACGATCCGACGGTATCGCTGACCGGCGGGCGCGTCGTGCTCAATGCCAATCTGACGTCGTACCTCGGCGTCCTGGTCGGTGCACAGTGCGTCGGCGTGCCGCTCAATTCGCGCGTCGTGCTCTCCGGCAAACCGGCGCAACAAGGCGGCATCGTGCGCCTGGCCGATCTGCGCATCGACAACATCGCCGATCAGGCAACCCGCGCGCTCGTGCAGCAGGTGGTCATGCCGCGGTTTCCGCAGGCAGTCGAGATCGACGTCGCGGCGGCGCTGCGCGCGATGCTCAAGCACCCGAACATTCCCTACACGAGCGAGCTCGAACGCCTGGACATCACGGCCGTGACCGCGGAGAACGATCGCCTCGGCGTGACGTTCGACTTCAAGCTGCTCGCGAAGTGACGGCGCTACGCAGCACGCCGGGCTGTCGGGCGCGCTTACAGGTCGTCCGGCGCGATCGGCTCGCAGTCAATCGATTCAGAGGGTTGCCGCGCTGGAACGGCGTTTGCACCGGTCTTGCACGATCGGCCGGGGGACCGCTCGGCGAAGCACGGCACCGCTGGTCCGGTTGCACTTGTCGCCACGGCGAGGGGCGCCGTTACGATCGGATCGCCGCTCGCCGCGGCGCCAGACCGACACCGAACCCGGGGCCGCGGTCGCGCAGGACGGAAGGTTCGTCCGCGCGATCGCGGCTCGCGGACCAACGGAGAAGAGCGGCGCCTCCGACGCGGATAAGACCGCCTTTTGATCCGCGCAATCCGCGTCTGTTTTTTTCAGCCGTCCTCCCCGCGCCGTGACACGCGGCGGTCGTCCGCGGTGGTGTAAGTTCGTGGCCTCGGCCGCGACCAAGCCACCCGCACGATGGAGTCGATTTACTACGTCATGTCGTTCGCCTGCCACCGCAGGTGCAGGCATTGCTACGACGATCGTTTTCGCCCCTACGTGCGCGGCGAGCTCGACGCGGTGGTGCAGCAGGCCGTGCGCAACCACGGGCGCATCGTCGATCACTTGCCCGACCGGATGACGTACCTCGACACGGCCGATCCGCGCCCCGATGGGTCGTTCGTGGAGAAGACGGGCCGCGTGATCCTCTCGGGCGGCGAAGCGCTGCTCGACCCGGTGCGCGCGGCCGTGGCGTATCCCGTCATCGAGCGGCTGCGCCGCAGGTACGCGGGAAATGGCGGCGTGAAGGTCGTCGTGCAGACGACCGGCGACATCCTGACCGCGCAGATCGTCGATGAACTGCTCGAGCGGGGTGTCTGGATGATTTCGGTGGCGAGCGTCGACGACTATCACGTCGGACTCGAAGGCGAGGCAAAGCAGAAGGCGTTCATCGAGAAGCTGTCGCTGATGTTCGAGCGCGCCGGCATGCGCAAGTCGGGGCTGAGCGCGGTGACCCGCAACTGGCACGAGGAAGAAGGACCCGTTTACAGCTTCTTCGGCGCCACGCCTGATTCCTGGATCGGCAAGTTGTGGCCGCGCGGCCGCGCGTGGGAGAACAGCCTGTCGCGTGCAACCCTCGCCGACAACTTCTGCAACCGTTGGTCCGGCGGGCTGAACTTCCTGCGCCACCGGTACGACGGTTCCGAGGTTTCGATCGAGCCCACCGGCGACGTCTATCCCTGCTGCATCAAGACCGGGCTGCCGGTCGGCAACCTGCTCGAGGATTCGTTGATCGAGATCCTCGACTCCCTGGCGGGTGTTCCGGCCTACGAGGCGATCACGATGGGACATCCCGAGCGCATGGGCCTCGCCTACGGCTGGTCCGAAGCCCGGTTCATCGAAGCGAGCCGCACCGTGCTTCCCGACGGCACGCCGTACCAGAACCTCTGCATCGGGTGCGACCGTTTCCACGAGGAGAAGCTCGGTCCGGTGCTCGAACAGGCGCGCGCGCGCCGGCGTTCCGCCAAGGGACTTGCGGCCGGGCCGGTCGCACCGCGCCTCGTCCTCGACCCGGCGAGGGACTGAGATGTCGATTCGTTCGGTGCGCGCCGCGTTGGCGTTCGGCGCCGGAATCCTGTCGATCGCCCTTGCAGGCGCCGCGCTGGCACAGACGACTTCCGCCGTGGCGCCGTGGGACCAGGTCGTCGCCAAGGCGCGCCGGCAGACGGTGCACTGGAATGCGTGGGCCGGCGACGAGCGCACCAACGCGTTCATCGCGTGGGTGGGCGAAGAAGTGAAGGCTCGATACGGCGTGACGGTCGATCACGTGCGCCTGAAGGACACGTCGGAGGCGGTCACCCGCGTGGTCGCGGAAAGGGCCGCCGGGCGCGAGACCGACGGGACGGTCGACCTGATCTGGATCAACGGTCCGAACTTCCTCAGCCTCAAGACGCAGAAACTGCTCTACGGCCCGTTTGCCGCCGCCCTGCCGAACTTCAAGTACGTCGACACCGTCAACAAGCGTTCCAATGTGATCGATTTCACGACGCCGGTCGACGGATTCGCGGCGCCGTGGCGCATGGCGCAGATCGTCTTCGTCTACGACAGCGCGCGCATCAAGGACGCGCAGACGTTGCCGCGCTCGGCGCGCGATCTCGTGCCTTGGGCCCGTGCCCATCCCGGCCGCACCACGCACCCGAACGTGCGCAACTTTCTCGGCTCGACGTTCCTCAAGCAGGCCCTGTACGAACTTGCGCCGGACCCGGCGGTGCTGCAGCGCCCCGTGGCCGACCAGGACTTCGACCGTGTCGCGGCGCCGCTGTGGGACTGGTACGACACGCTACGTCCGAACCTGTGGCGGCAGGGGCGCCAGTTTCCCGAGAACGGTCCGGCGCAGCGGGAGTTGATGAACGACGGCGAGATCGACCTGATGATCTCGTTCAACCCATTGGAGGCGGCTGTCGCGATCGCCAACGGATTGCTGCAGCCCACGGCGCGCACGTTCGTGTTCGACGGCGGCAGCATCGGCAACACGAGCTTCGTCGCCATCCCGTTCAATTCACCGAACAAGGAGGGCGCGCTCGTGGTCGCCAACTTCCTCCTCGAACCGGCGACCCAGGCGCGCGCACAGGACATCCGCAACATGGGAAGCTTCAACGTGCTCGACCCGGGCAGGCTGTCCCCGGCCCAGCGCGCACTCTTCGATGTCCTCACCCCAAGCCCGGCGCTGCCGACGGCCGCGGAGCTTGGCAAGCCGCTGCTCGAGCCGCATGCGTCGTGGATGACGCGCATCACGGCCGAGTGGGAGCGGCGCTACACGAAATAGGCGATATCGATGCGCGCCGCTGTCATTCCCGCGGCCCCGGCGCTCGCGCCCCGCCGCGCGACGCTCGCTTGGGCGCCTGCGCTCACCGTGGCCGCTTTCGTCGTACCGATCGGCGCCGGCCTGGCCGGGACCGTCGCGCCCGCGTTCGGATACCTGCCCGCAATCGGCGGCAACGAATGGACGCTGGCGCCGTGGCGGTCGCTGTTCGCGTACCCCGGATTCGCCAGCAGTTTGAAGTCGACGCTCGTCACGGCACTGCTCGCGACGCTCGGTGCGCTCGCCATCGCGCTCGGCAGTTGCGCGTACCTGCATGGAACCCGCCTGCAGCGCCGCATCGGCGCCTCGATCGCGCCGCTGCTCGCGATGCCGCACGCCGCGCTGGCGATCGGTTTCGCCTTCCTGATCCTTCCCTCGGGCTGGATCGCTCGCGTTGTGTCGCCCTGGCTGACGGGCTGGACGGTTCCACTCGACGTGCTCACGGTCGGGCACCCCTCCGGGCTGCCGATCGTCGGCAGCCTGCTGCTCAAGGAAGTTCCGTACCTGATGCTGATGACGCTCGGTGCCCTGAACCAGGTGCCGGCGGACGCGCATACGCGCATCGCGCAATCGCTCGGGTACGGCCGCGTTGCGGCGTGGTTCAAGGTGGTGCTGCCGCAGGTGTATCCGCAGATCCGCCTGTCGGTGTATGCCGTGCTGTCGTATTCGCTGTCGGTCGTCGATGTCGCGTTGATCCTCGGCCCGAGCAATCCGCCCACCCTTGCCGTGCTGGCGGTGCGCTGGTTCGCGGATCCCGATACGTCGCGCTACTTCCTGGGCGCCGCCGCGGCAGCGCTGCTGTTCGCGCTGGTCGGCGTCGCGATCGCGGCGTGGGCCGTGGCGGAGAAGGTGCTGGCTTATCTGGGGCGGCGCTGGATCGAGCGCGGCACCCGCGCGCCCTATGTGTCGCCCGCCGCAGCGACCGCGACGGCAACGCTGCTGGCGATGCTGGCGCTCGCCGCGGCGACGATCGCCGGGTTGGCGCTTTGGTCCTTTGCGCAAACGTGGCGCTTCCCGGCTGCGCTGCCGGATGGGCTGACGCTCGGCAACTGGCAACGTCAGTCGCGGAGCCTGCTGGATCCCGCACTCACGACGCTTGGAGTCGGGCTTGCAGCCACGTTGGTCGCGCTGGCTCTGACCCTTGCGTGCCTGGAGCACGAGGCGCACCTGTCGGCAGCGCGCAGCGCGCGCGCGCGCGGCGCTCAGGTGCTGTGGCTCATCTACCTGCCGCTCCTCGTTCCCCAGGTGGCCTTCCTGTTTGGCACCCAGGTCCTGCTGGTGCGGCTCGGCTTCGACGCGACGCTCGCGGCGGTCATCTGGGCGCACCTGATCTTCGTGCTGCCGTACATGTTCCTCTCGCTCGCCGATCCGTGGCGCGCGTTCGACGCCCGCTACACACGCAGTGCGCTCGCGCTTGGGAGCCCGCCGTGGCGCGTCTTCGTGCGCGTCAAGGTGCCGATCCTGCTCAAGCCGCTTCTGATTGCCTGTGCGGTGGGCTTTGCGGTGAGTGTCGGCCAGTACCTGCCCACCCTTTTCGCCGGCAGCGGTCGCGTTGCCACGCTGACCACCGAAGCGGTGACGCTTTCGGCCGGGGCCGACCGGCGGGTCATCGGCACCTGGGCGCTGCTGCAGGCGGTCTTGCCCTGGTTCGGCTACCTGCTCGCTGCGCTCGTGCCGGCGGCGCTCTATACGCGCCGCCGCGCGCTGAATCCATGAAGCGTGACCAGCCGCCCGCGATCGGCGTCGCGGCCGAACCCTTGGGGCTGCGCGGGGTCACGCTGGCAATCGGCGCCCGGGCCCTGTTTCCACCGCTCGACCTGGTTATCGCCGGCGGCGAATGCGTGACGATCATGGGGCCGAGCGGTTGTGGCAAATCGACGCTCCTCAACCACATCGCCGGCACGCTCGATCCCGCGTTCTCGGCCAGCGGAAGCGTCGGGATCGGCGCCCAACCGCTCGACGGCCTGCCGCCCGAGCAACGGCACGTCGGCATCCTGTTCCAGGACGATCTGCTGTTTCCGCACCTTTCGGTGGGCGGCAACCTCGCATTCGCGCTGCCGGCGCACGTGCGCGGGCGGGCGGCGCGGCGCGCGCGCATCGAGAGCGCGCTGCTCGAAGCCGAGCTGCCGGGCTTTGCGGCGCGCGACCCGGCGACGCTCTCGGGCGGGCAACGTGCGCGCGTGGCACTGATGCGCACGCTGCTCGCCGAACCGCGCGCACTGCTGCTCGACGAGCCGTTCAACCGACTCGATGCGCAGCTGCGCGGCGACTTCCGCTCGTTCGTGATCGGCCACGCCCGCGAGCGCGGCCTGCCGATCCTGCTGGTCACCCACGATGAAGCGGATGCGGCCGCAATCGGCGGCCGCGTGATCCGGCTCGGCTGAGCGGCGAGCCTGCGCGCAAGCGGCGTGGGCTTGTCGAAAATTCCGGGGCGGGACCTGGAGCCCCTCCTCTAGTGTCCGCCGCGCCGGAGCGCTTCTCTCTCTGGCAGGCGCGGACGCGGCGAACATTCGTCCGGGTCGATGCCGGAAATTCGCTGTCAAGCCCATGGGTTGCTGCGTAAGGTTCCCTCAGCGCACCGGTCATGTCCGGCCGGGCCGCAACCGGGTTTCGGCGATGAACGCAGCACCTTCGGATACGTCGACCGCTCCTTCCGCACCGGGCGCACAACCGATCCACGGTTGCCTGCCGCGCGGATACCGATTGCGGGAATTCGTGATCGAACGCGTGCTCGGCGAAGGCGGCTTCGGCGTGGTCTACTCGGCTCTCGACCTGCGCCTCGAGCGCCGCGTCGCGATCAAGGAGTACATGCCCTCTTCGCTCGCCACGCGCAACAGCGACTTCTCGGTGCAGATGCTGACGAGCCCGCGCCATCGCGAGGCATTCGAAGTCGGCCTGCGCAGCTTCATCAACGAAGCGCGCCTGCTCGCCCGCTTCGAGCATCCGGCCTTGATCAAGGTGCACCAGTTCTGGCAGGAAAAGGGCACCGCCTACATGGTGATGCCGTTCTACTCGGCGCCGACCTTGCGGGCGTGGATCCGCGGCCGCTCCGAGCCGGTCGGCGAGGGCTGGCTGCGCAATTTCCTCGCCGGCGCGCTGGATGCGGTGGAAGTGCTGCACGCCGAATCGTGCCTGCATCGCGATATCGCCCCCGACAACATCCTGGTGGTGCAGGACTCCGCGCCGTTGCTGCTCGACTTCGGTGCCGCGCGCCGCGTCATCGGCGACTTGCGCAAGGCGCTCACCGTGATCGTGAAACCGGGTTTCGCGCCGCTCGAGCAATACGCCGACACCGTCAAGATGAAGCAGGGTCCGTGGAGCGACGTCTACGCGCTCGCCGCGGTGGCTCATTTCGCCCTGACCGGCCAGGCGCCGGCACCGGCGGTCAGCCGCGTGCTCGCCGACGAAGTCGTCCCCTTGCGCCTGCGGCTGAAGGGAAGGTACTCGGACACGCTGCTCGGTGCGCTCGACACGGCACTCGCAGTCAAGCCCGAGCGTCGTCCGCAGACGATTGCGGCCTTCCGCAGCCTGCTGCTGTCGGACCAGGCGGACGAATGGGAACCGACGCGGGTCCTGATCCGGCACGCGCCGGTCGGCTCGACCACGCACCAGTCGATCGTCGCGGCAACCGATGCCGCGCAGATGCGTGCCGCCGGGTCCGGGACCAGGCTCCAGATGACCGCAGCGCCCGGAAGCGTGCAGCGCAGCGCGCCCGTGACGAGCGGACGCAAGACGAACGCACCGATGACGCTCCAGGGGTCGCCGACGACGTCGCCGCGCTCGGCCGCGCACACCCGCGAGCGCTCGACGCTGTTGCAGGCGGTGCGCGCGAGCATTCCCGAATCGGTGCAAGACAGCCGCTGGCTCGGCGTCGCAGGGTACGCGGGCGCGCTGGTCGCCTTCGGCGCGACGCTCGCGCTTACAGCCTATGGACTCGAAGCGTACGTGGACTCGAGCACCAATCCGGCGACGCAGGCATTGGTGGTCGAGCGCAAGCCCGCGCCGGTTGCCCCGGTAGCACCCGCGCCGGCCGAACAGCCGGCGACGCGTCTGTCCGGAACGGAAGCCATGGTCGAGGCAAAACCGACCGAGGTCACGCTCGCGCCGGCACAAATCGGGATGCCGAGCCCCGCGCCCGCAGTCGTGCCGGCGCCCCTGAAGCCCGCGGCCGCCCCCGCTCCCAAGGCGAAACCGGCGCCACAAACGAAGGCTGCCGCGGTCGAGGCCGGCCATCGCGAGACGGGCACGGCGGGGCTTTTGCTCACTTCGTCGGCGCCGGTCTCTCCGGCGAGCAGCGCGGCCCCCGTCTCGCATCCGAAGACGCGCGGCCTGGACGAGATGGTCGTGCCGCTCGAGCGCGCTGCCGAAACCGCGCACGTGGGACCGGTCGAACTGGTCGTGGCCGCGCCGCCGCCCGCGCTGGTGTCAGCCGAGCCGGCACCCCCGCGGGCGACCGAGCCCGCGCCCCTGCGCGCGCTCGAACATCCGCAGCCGCAGTTTCCCGCTGCGGCCGCCAATGATGGCGTGCAGAGCGGACGCGTCCTCGCACAGCTGACGGTGAACAGCGACGGCAGTGTCGGCCGGGTCGAGATCGTCGAGGCCCAGCCGCGCAACGTCTTCGACAAGGAAGTGCGCCGCGCGCTCTCCGGCTGGCGCTACGAGGCCCCCGGCCAGCCGCGCAAGACGACGGTCGAGTTCGTCTTCAAGCTCGAGCAGTAGTTTCGACACCGTCCCTGCCTGTCATCCCGAGCCGCAGGCGGGGGATCTCGGCCTGTGAAGCAATGGGAAGCCTCGCAAGCGCCGGAACGACGCCCCGCGTCTACATCACGGCGCCGAGCTGCCAGGGCACGAATTCGTTCTGTCCATAGCCGTGT
>Ga0335077_10000046_pt1 | contig 122218 bp, 113 predicted proteins | sample Lox_Sample_31_FD_207151 | JGI IMG/M metagenome (GOLD analysis project Ga0335077, IMG submission 207151) | Soil microbial communities from Loxahatchee National Wildlife Refuge, Florida, United States - Lox_Sample_3.1 | ecosystem: Environmental > Terrestrial > Soil > Wetlands | place: USA... | reverse complement strand
TGCGACCACACACCGTAACCACCAGCCAGCCCGCCGACAACCCCGAAACTGTCAGCACCGTCGCCTAACCTGATCACCGAAGCCGGGAACCACGCCCGTCATTTACACCGGAATCCGGACGCGACCGCGTTCTCATGTCGTCATAACCTAGTGCCGCTGACGTTAGGGTCCGGGATCACCGGGTGGTCGCGGTGGAGTACCACGGCGCGCACGGGCCGGGCGGCAAGCGAGCAGTCTTCACGTATCCGGCCCGCGCAAACTGGGAGGAAACGGGCATCTCGCGTACCAAGCCGTGAAAGGTGGCCTGGCCGCGGCCGGTGCTGGTGCTGGTGTGCCACCCGTGATCAGTGGGATCAGCGGGGTCCGCCATCCACGGCCGCCCGCCACGCCGGGTGGACCGGGTAAGCCATACGCCAGCGGCATTGCGTCGCAACCGCCAATGTCGATTGAGCTGGCCGCGTCCGCCCGCGCGAAGGGCGGCGGCCTTTCGCGCGACGCGGACGCGGACGCGGCCGGGCTGGGCGGTGCTGACGGGCTGACGGGGATGTGTGGTGGTCAGTCCGCTGGCCGTGTCTTCAGTGCTCCCCCGCGGCCGAGGGCGGCGACCTCGCGTACGGCCTCGGCGATGGCCGCGGAGTCCTTCTTCAGGATCGCGCCGTGGTTGCTGGCGACCTTCGCGCTGAGCTGGATGTTCGGGTTACGCCCGAACACCTGATCGAGGCTGGCCCGAATTCGTTCTTGCTCATCACCCTTGCTGCCGAACGACGACCCCGAAGCAACCACATACCGCACCGGGACGGTGATCCTGTCCAGCACGGGACCCAGTTCGCGCTCGCGGGAGAGCTGGCCGAGCTCGATGTTGCTGTCCGCCTGCTGTTCGGCGGTCATCCGCGGGGCCAGGCCCGTCGGGCGCAGCAGCGGCATGAACCAGCCCAGCCGCCGGAACAGCTTCCGGATCCGCTGCGCCATGGCCTCGTCGAGCCAGTCGTACGGGTACGCGCCGTCAACCAGGACCGCGCCCAGGGCACGGCCCGGATTCCGGCTGGCCCAGTACGCCGCGACGACCGCCCCGTGGGACCAGCCCACCACCAGCGCCCGGTCCACCCCCCGGGCCGCGAGAACGGCATCGACATCCCGGACGGCGGCCTCGAAGGAATAGTCCGCCGAACGCCCCGATTTCCTGCCGCGGGCCCGCTCGTCATAGGTGATGTGCCGCCACCCCGTGCCCAGTTCAGCAATGACCCGCCGCCAGTACCCCTGGGTGGCGAACTGGCCATTGAGGTAGACCACAGGGATACCGGGACCGCCGGTGTCGGTGACGGCCAGGGCCGTATCGTCAACCGGCACCATGCCGGTCCACTCCGGACTGGCCGGGGAAGTGCTGTGCTTCGCCATGATGGTGCTCCCTTGAGGGCTGCGCGTCAGAGGCTGCGGGCGGTGATGTCGCCGTAGGAGGTGGTCGCGCGGATGTTCAGCTCGGCGTCGCCTCCGGTGTTCCTGAGCGAGTTGCGGATCCGGCCGTGGCCGGTGCCGGCGTCCAGCGCGGCGGAGACCCCGCGGGCGGCGCCGACCGACACGTCGCCGGACTGGGTGCGCAGCACCACCGTGCCGCGCACAGCCTCGGCGACCTGGATGTCGCCCCGCTGGGTGCTGATCTCCGCCGGGCCGCTCAGGCGGCCGACCGAGACGTCACCGTCGAGGGCGGTGAGGCGGACGCTCGCGGCCTCGTCGAGCTTGGCCGCGCCGTGCGCGCCGTCGAAGCTGACGTCGCCGAGCCGCCCGACGGCCCGGAACTCGGCGCTGCCCGCCCTGGCCTCGATGCGGGAGCCGGCGGGCAGCTTGATGGTCACCTCGATGGCTCCGGAGGGGCCGAGGATCTGGTTCTTCGCCGCTGAGGTCCCGATCCGCAGCACGCCGTCGGCGTAGGCGACCGTGGTCTGCTCCGCCGCCTTCACGTCACGGCCCTTGGCGGCGTTCGCGGGCCGGATCTCGACCGTGGTGTCGGCCCGGTCGGCGGCGATGAACTGGATGCGTCCCGCGGCGATGTCGAGGACGGCGGAGATCGGGGTGGGGGTGTCGTACTTCTGCATCTTGCTCTCCTGGGCTAGTTTCTGATATCAGAAACGCTACGTTGCGTTCGTGGATTCCGCAACAAGTTCGTTGCTTACAGCTCACATCTATGCAGTTAGAAGGCAATCTTTCGTTGCAACAATCTCGAACTTAACGCAACGATCCTCTGCTTGTTCGTTGCATTAGATTGAGAGTGAACGCTATACTGGAGACACCACGGAGCACGGAGGAGATCGCGATGCCGGGAGGCAGGCTCAGCCAGCGGGAACGCCAGCAGATCGCGCTGGGGCTGGGCGACGGCCTCGCGTACGCGGAGATCGCCAGGCGCCTCGACCGCCCCACCTCGACGATCACACGCGAGGTGATGCGCAACGGCGGCCCGACCGCCTACCGTGCCGACCTGGCCCATCGCGCCACCGAGCGCCGCGCCCACCGGCGCAGGCAGGCCGCGCCCCGGGGGCCGGGAGGGCACGCGCCGGCCCACGGGCGGGACGCCGAGGCCGTTCGCGAGTACGAGGAGATGTTCACCACCGTGCTCATGCAATCGGGCCTGCCCAAGATGATGTCCCGGGTGCTGGTCTGCCTCTACACCACCGACGCGGGCAGCCTCACCGCGTCCGAACTCGTCCTGCGCCTCCAGGTCAGCCCGGCGTCCGTCTCCAAAGCGATCGCGTTCCTCGAAAGCCAGACCCTGGTGCGCCGGGAACGCGACGAACGCCGCCGCGAGCGCTACGTCGTCGACGACGACCTCTGGTACCAGTCGATGATCGCCAGCGCCCGGTCCAGCACCCAGGTCATGGACGCCGCACGGCAGGGCGTCGGCGTCCTCGGCCCGGGCACCCCGGCCGCCGCCCGCCTCGAGAACGTCGCCCGCTTCCTCGACTTCGTCGGCGAGAGCACCCGACGCGCCGCGGAGCAGGCCCGCGAGATCCTCTACGCGAAAGCCGAGACGGCCCCGGGCGGCGCTGCCGAGCCAAGCCCAGCCCGCGGATAGGCAGCCGCAGCTGCGCGGTGCAGGCGCCCCGGCATGCGCCCGGCCGTCAGAACACCGACCAGCAGATGTCATTGCGCAACCGCTGGTCGCCAAGTACGAGCTCACGAATCGCCTCCGGGAGCTGGTCACGCTGCCACCGGCACTCGAGCCGCCCTGCGCCGTCGCCCTCGCCCTCCGGCGCGCCAGCACGTGCGGCCTTGATCGCATAGGCGGCCGCACCGAGCTCGTGCGCGGCGACGTGCGCGACGGCGGCGGCCTGGCCAGCCGCGTATGCGGCATGCCGCGCCGCCCCATGCAGGTCCCTGGCCGCGGCCATGGCGTGGCCGGCCGCCGTGCGGGCCTGCGTCATCTTGACCTCGCCACGCACCCAGGCGCGGGCATGCTCGATCGCCTGACGCGGCCGTGGGTCCTCAGGCTGAGCCGACTCGAAGAGGTCAAGGACGTGCTCCGCGCACGATGCCGCCCACAGCGCGAGGAGCTGGTGATCCGGATCGGTGAGGGTCCCACCGCGGCGGACCGTCACGAAACGGGGGTCTCGCACCTTCGGGAGGATCACGGCTGGCACCTCCGTCCTGCATCCGCCTACCACCCTAGGACGGCGCACCCGCGGCCACTTGCCCCAGCTGCGGTCCGGGAGAGTGGCCGGATGGACCTGCGCTGCCGTGCCGGGCAGATCTTTCTGCTGAACGCCCGGACCCGGGCCACTGCCATGGCCAGCGCTGCGGTGCGGCCGGGACCGGATGCGCTCGGCGGGACAGCTCGTGGACGTGGCGCAGCCCGGGGCCGCAGGCTGGGGCCAGTGGCCGACTGGCGACGTGGCTGAGGAGACGGAAGCAGTGCCTACGACAAGCCTTCAGAACAAGACCACGGCACGGGGCCGCGAGGTCGACGTGACCGATGAGTCCAGCGTGGCCAGTTTCTTCGGCGGGATCGGCGCGTTCGACCCCTACACCACGGGCCAGGAGATACGGGTCGATGGAGGCTACTCGCTGGTCTAGGCGAGCGGCCGCGCCCGTCAGGCGCCGACGTAGGCCGCCAGGTGCTCGCCGGTGAGCGTGCACCGGGCGGCCACCAGGTCGGCGGGCGTGCCCTCGAAGACGATCCGGCCACCGTCGTGGCCGGCGCCGGGGCCGAGGTCGATGATCCAGTCGGCGTGGGCCATGACCGCCTGGTGGTGCTCGATCACGATGACCGACTGGCCGGCGTCCACGAGCCGGTCGAGCAGCCCGAGCAGCTGCTGCACGTCGGCGAGATGCAGCCCGCTGGTCGGCTCGTCGAGGACGTAGACGCCGCCCGGGCCGGCCAGGTGGGTGGCCAGCTTGAGCCGCTGCCGCTCGCCACCGGACAGTGTGGTGAGCGGCTGGCCGATGGTGAGGTAGCCGAGCCCGACGTCGGCGAGCCGGCCGAGGATCGCGTGCGCGGCCGGCGTGCCCGCCGGGCCGGCCCCGAAGAACTGCCCCGCCTCGGTCACCGTCATCGCCAGCACTTCGCTGATGTCCCGGCCACCGAGACGGTACTCCAGCACCGACGCGTCGAACCGCTTTCCCTCGCACTCCTGGCAGGTGGTGGCCACGCCGGCCATCATGGCCAGGTCGGTGTAGATGACGCCGGCGCCGTTGCAGGCCGGGCAGGCACCTGCTGAGTTGGCGCTGAACAGGGCCGGCTTCACGTCGTTGGCCTTGGCGAACGCCTTGCGGACCGGGTCGAGCAGCCCGGTGTAGGTGGCGGGGTTGCTCCGCCGCGAGCCGCGGATCGGGGCCTGGTCGACCGCCACCACCCCGTCCCGCCCGGACACCGAGCCGCGGATGAGTGAGCTCTTGCCCGAGCCCGCCACCCCGGTGACCACGGCCAGCACGCCGAGCGGGATGTCGACGTCGACGTCCTGCAGGTTGTGGGTGCTGGCCCCGCGCACCTGCAGCGCCCCGGACGGCGCCCGCACCGATGGCTTCAGCGACGCGCGGTCGTCCAGGTGCCGTCCGGTGAGGGTGCCACTGGCCCGCAGATCCCCGACCGTGCCCTCGAACACCACCTCGCCGCCCCCGGCGCCGGCCAGCGGGCCGAGGTCCACGACATGGTCCGCGATCGCGATCACTCCCGGCTTGTGCTCCACCACCAGCACGGTGTTGCCCTTGTCCCGCAGCCGCAGCAGCAGGTCGTTCATCCGCTGGATGTCGTGCGGGTGCAGCCCGATGGTCGGTTCGTCGAACACGTAGGTGACATCGGTCAGCGACGAGCTGAGGTGGCGGATCATCTTGACCCGCTGCGCCTCGCCGCCGGACAGCGTGCCCGACGGCCGGTCGAGCGAGAGGTAGCCCAGCCCGATGGCCGCGAACGAGTCAAGGGCCTGCTTGAGCGCGGCGGCCAGCGGGGCCACCGACGGCTCGGCGAGGCTGTCCACCCACCCGGCCAGGTCGCTGACCTGCATCCCGGACGCCTCGGCGATGTTGATCCCGTTGATCCGCGAGGACCGGGCCGCGCCGCTGAGCCGGGTGCCGTCACACTCGGGGCACGCGGTGAACGTGACGGCGCGTTCCACGAACGCACGCACGTGCGGCTGCATCGCGTCGGTGTCCCTGGACAGCATCGACTTCTGGATCCGCGGGATCAGCCCCTCGTAGGTCATGTTGATGCCGGCGATCTTCATCCTGACCGGCTCGTGGTGCAGGAAGTCGCCCAGTTCTTTCCTGGTGTACTTGCGGATCGGCTTGTCCGGGTCGACGAAACCGGACGCGCTGTACAGCCGGGCGTTCCAGCCGCCCCCGGTGTAGCCCGGGACGGTGATCGCACCGTCATGGAGCGACTTGCTGTCGTCATACAGCTGCGCCAGGTCGATGTCGGTCACCGTGCCGCGGCCCTCGCAGCGCGGGCACATGCCGCCGGTGATGCTGAAGCTGCGCCGCTCCCTGGTGGTCTTGCCGCCACGCTCGAACGTGACCGCGCCCGCCCCGCTGATCGAGGCGACGTTGAACGAGAACGCCTGCGGTGAGCCGATGTGCGGCTGCCCGAGCCGGCTGAACAGGATGCGCAGCATGGCGTTGGCGTCGGTGGCGGTGCCGACCGTGGAGCGGGGGTCGGTACCGATCCGCTGCTGGTCCACGAGGATCGCGGTGGTCAGCCCGTCCAGCACGTCTACCTCGGGCCGGGCCAGCGTCGGCATGAAGCCCTGCACGAACGCGCTGTACGTCTCGTTGATCAGGCGCTGCGATTCCGCGGCGATGGTGCCGAACACCAGTGAGCTCTTGCCCGAACCGGACACCCCGGTGAACACCGTGAGCCGCCGCTTGGGAATCTCGATGCTGACGTCCTTGAGGTTGTTCACCCGCGCGCCGTGCACCCGGATCAGGTCGTGCTCGTCGGCGGCGTGCCGTTCAGCCCGCTTCGTGCTCGCCCTCGTGGCCATGCGCATCCTGTCTCATTCACCGGTCCTGGAGCAGCCCGAGGACGTTGCCATCGGCGTCGGTGAACGTGGCCACCAGGCGGCCGCCACCGACGTCACGCACCGGGTCCTTCAGGGTGCCCCCGGCTGCGGTCACCTCGGCCAGCTTGGCCTCGATGTCCGGCACGTGCCAGTAGGCCACCGGCGCGGCCATGCCCTGCGGTCCCCCGCCCGGCACCAGCCCGATGTGCTGGCCCTCAGCGTCATAGCCTACGTAGTAGGACGCGTCGGCGGTCGGCTGGACACCAAGCAGGGCGGTGTACACCGCCTTGGCCGCCGCCAGGTCGGACACGGGGCACAGGAATGTCTTGATGCCCTGGGTGGATGAGCCGGTCATGTTCACTCCTCCGGTCGTGGGTCCCATCACGCTAGCCGCGCCCCGCTGACCGGCGCTTCTCGATTCCTGATCTGTTGCCCCGCGCCGCTGGCCGCTGAAGCCCGCCAGCTGAGACGGCTCCGGCCGGGCCGCGGGTAATCGCGTTGACCGGGCCGGGAGCACCCGCCTACTGTGACCGGTGGCCGCGACCGGCGGCCAGGCAGATCCGCTGGAAAGGAGGCGCCGTGATGTCCGCACGCACCCAGGCGCTTCCGGGTCGCCCGCCAGCCGCGGGCTGAGCGCCGCTCAGCAAGGCCCGGCTGCGCCTCCAGGAACACCCGGAGGCTGCATGATCATCCGTCCGAGCACCGAGGCCGACCTCGGCCGCGTGCTCGCCTGCCGGGCCGCGGACCCGGTCGGCCTCGTCCCGCCCGAGCGGTACCGCGCCGATCTGGCCACCGGGAACTACCGGCTGGACTGGACCTGGATCGCCGAGAGAACGGCGGCGGCATCCTGGCCCGCGCCGTGTGGTGGGGGCCGGCGTCCGCGGCGTACCCGGCCGTCCTGGACTGCCTGCACGTCAGCGACTCGGTCCCGCACTGGGCCGAGCTGGCGGCGGTCCTGCTCCAGGCCGGGCAGGACAGCTTCCGCCGGGCCGGGTCGCCGGGCCCGCCGCGTTACGAGCTCCGCCTGCCCAGCGCGTGGCGGGCCAGCCCGGACACCCTCCAGGCGGCCCGCTGGCGCCGGGAGGCGGCCGCCCGGGCCGGGCTGACTGACGAGCTGGAGCGGATCCGGTTCGAGTGGACCCCGGCCGCCGGCCTCCCCCGGTCCAGCGGACGGCTGACGTTCCGGCCCGAGCCCGACGACGAGGCGTTCATCAGCGTGTTCCGCCAGGTCGCGCGCGGCAGCCTGGACGTGACGACCCGCCGGGACGTGGCGGCCCGGGGCGCGGGCCGCCAGGCCCGCGAGGACTTCGCGCTCTACCGGGACATGCCCGGCGACCGGGACTGGTGGCGGCTGGCGTACACCGCGGACGGCGAGCTGGCCGGGATGATCCTGCCCAACCGCAACCCGTACGGGGCGGTAGTGGGGTATCTCGGGGTGCTGCCCGGCATGCGCGGCCACGGCTACATCGACGACCTGGTGACCGAGACCACCCGGTTCCACGCCGCGCGCGGCGAGCCGCGGATCACCGCCACCACCGACACCACCAACCAGCCGGTGGCGGACGCGTTCCGGCGGGCCGGCTACCGGGAAGCCGGGATCCGGTACGTGTTCTCCGCGCCGGCCGAGGAACCCCGCTAGCCACCCGCCGGGCCGGCCGGCACGTCATCCAGCAGGCCTCGCCGCACGCGGCAGGCGGTTCGCGCAGCCTGCCACCCGTGGTAGGCATAGGCCCATGGCAGAACTCATCCCCCGCCGGGTCCTGTTCGGCAACCCTGATCGTGTCTTCCCGCAGATCTCCCCGGACGGGACCAGGCTGGCCTGGATAGCCCCGCACGGGGGGGTGCTCAACGTGTGGGTGGCCCCGGCGGGCGCGGCCGGGGTGGACTGGCCCGCGGCCCAGGTCGTCACCGACGACACCGACCGCGGCATCCGGATGTACGCCTGGGCGCACGACGGCCGGCACCTGCTCTACCTGCAGGACACCGGCGGTGACGAGAACTGGCGGCTGCACGATGTCGACCTGGCCACCATGCAGCACCGGGACCTGACCCCGTTCGACGGGGTGCAGACCGAGGTGATCGCGGCGGAGAAGAAGTTCCCGACCGAGATCCTGATCGGGCTGAACCGGGACAACCCGGAGCTGCACGACGTGTACCGGCTCAACCTGACCACCGGCGAGCTGGTGAAAGAGGTGCAGAACCCGGGTTTCATCGGCTGGGTCGCGGATGCGCAGCTGGTGGTGCGGGCCGGTATCGCCCCGCAGCCGGACGGCGGCATGACGCTGATGGTGCGCGGCGGCGACGGCGGGGGCTGGCGCCCGCTGCTGACCGTCCCCGCGGAGGATGCGCTGACCAGCGGGCCGATCGCGTTCAGCGAGGACGGGCGGTCCCTGCTGGCGCTCAGCTCGGTGGGCGCGGACACCGGCGGCCTGGTCCGGATCGACCTGGCCACCGGGGACAGCGAGGTGCTGGCCCGCGACCCGGAGACCGACGTCGGCGGGGTCCGGCTGGACCCGGACACCCGCGAGCCGCAGATCGTCATCTTCGACAAGGACCGGGCCGAGTACCTGGTGCTGGACCACACGCTGGACGCCGACCTGGCCGCCATCCGCGCGCTGAACCCGGGCGACCCGGCGTTCACCGACGCCGACGACGCGGACGAGACGTGGCTGGTCGCGTTCAGCAACGACACCAGCGCGGTGTCCTACTACAGCTACGACCGCCGTACCCGGCAGGGCCAGTTCCTGTTCGAGGCCCGGCCGGAGCTGGACCGCTACGAGCTGGCCCCGATGGAGCCGTTCCAGTTCCCCGCCCGGGACGGGCTGACCATCCACGGCTACGCCACGTTCCCGCCCGGCGCGCCGCGCACCGGGCTGCCCATGGTGCTCGACGTGCACGGCGGCCCGTGGGCCCGGAACGCCTGGGGTTTCGACCCGGAGGCCCAGTGGCTGGCCAACCGCGGCTACCTGTGTATCCAGGTCAACTTCCGCGGCTCGACCGGGTATGGCAAGGCGTTCGTCAACGCCGGCGACCGGGAGTGGGGCGCCGCCATGCAGGACGACCTGACTGACGCGGTGGCCTACGTCACCGGGCAGGCCGCGGTCAGCCAGCACTGGGCTGACCCGGCCCGGGTGGCGATCTACGGCGGGTCCTACGGCGGTTACGCCGCGCTGGCCGGCGCGGCGTTCACCCCGGACCTGTACCGCGCGGCGGTGGACATCGTCGGCCCGTCCAACCTCAAGACGCTGATCGAGACGATCCCGCCGTACTGGGCGCCGGCGATCGCCCAGTTCCACACCCGGGTCGGCCACCCGGACCAGGACGCCGAGTTCCTGTGGTCCAGGTCCCCGCTGTCCCGGGCCCACGGCATCCGGATCCCGCTGCTGATCGCCCAGGGCGCCAACGACCCCCGGGTCAAGCAGGCCGAGTCGGAGCAGATCGTGGCCGCGCTGACCGAGGCGGGAATCGAGCACGAGTACCTGCTGTTCGAAGACGAGGGCCACGGGTTCGCCAAGCCCGAGAACCGGCTCCGCTTCTACGCCGCGGCCGAGCGTTTCCTGGCCCGTCATCTCGGCGGGCGCGCCGAGGATTAGCCGGCCTGGCGCCCTGGGAAGCTGGATACTTAACGCCCGTGCGGGCGGCTTGAGCACGAGAGCAGAGCGGGACATGGTAGAGATCAAGAACGAAGCGGCGCTGGACGCGATGCGTGAAGCCGGCCGGGTGGTGGCCCGCGCGCTCGCGGCGTCCCGGGACGCGGCCGCGGCCGGCGTCCCCCTGCTCGACCTGGACGAGGCGGCGCACGCGGTCATCCGCGAGGCCGGCGCTACGTCCCCGTTCCTGAACTACCACCCGTCGTTCGCGCCGACGCCGTTCCCGGCCGTGATCTGCGCGTCGGTGAACGACACGATCGTGCACGGGATCCCGGGCGGCTACCGGCTCCGCGACGGCGACCTGGTCAGCATCGACTGCGGGGCGACGCTGGACGGCTGGACCGGGGACGCGGCCATCAGCTTCATCGTGGGCACGCCCCGGCCGGCCGACCTGCTGCTCATCGAGACGGTGGAGAAGTCGCTGGCGGCCGGCATCGCGGCCGCGGTGGCCGGGGCACGGATCGGCGACATCTCGAACGCGGTGGGCACCGTGGGCCGGGGCGCGCACTACGGCATCCCGGCCGGCTTCGGCGGGCACGGCATCGGGCGGCACATGCACGAGGACCCGCACGTGCCGAACGAGGGCCGGCCCGGCCGCGGCATGCGGCTGCGGCCGGGCCTGGTGCTGGCCATCGAGCCGATGCTGATGGCGGGCGGCGGCGACGAGTTCGCGGTCGCCCCGGACGGCTGGGCGCTGCGCACCGTGGACGGCAGCCGGGCCGCGCACATCGAGCACACGGTGGCCATCACTGACGCCGGGCCGCGGATCCTCACCCTGCCCTGACCGGGCCTTGGCAGCGGCTGACCCGCGAGCCGGCCGTCAGCCTGGCCGTCGCGGCCGCCCCGGGCCCAGGCCGGCCGCGGTCAGCTCCGGGCCTCCGCCATCAGCGCGGCCAGGGCCGGCTCCGGCTCCAGGACAGACACCCCCCCGGTGACCCGGTCGGTGACCCAGACCAGCCCGCCGTGATCCACGAACAGGTCGTTGCTCTGCGGCACCGGCTGGCCGGGCGGCGGTTCCGGGACCCAGTGCGCGGCCTCCCGGGGGCGCGCCGGGTCGGCCAGGTCGTAGACCCGGACCCCGGCGCTGAAGTAGGTGGCGAAGATCAGCCGCTCGCTCTGGTAGGAACCAGGCTGGTTCTCGTGCAGGTTGTGCGGGCCGAACCGGAGCGGCAGCGCGTCGTAGCCGCCATCCGGCGGCGGGCAGAGCGCGGCCACCCGCGGGGGGCCGGACACGTCGATCACCCGCATGCCTCGCTGCGGTGCGTGCGGGCCATTGCTGACCTGCTCGTCGGTGGCCACCACCAGCTGCCGGCCGGGCAGCGGCAGACAGGTGTGCGTGGCGCCGCCGTCCCAGCGCAGCTGGCCGGCCGGCCGCGGCCGGGTGATCTCTGACACGTCGAGGATGACCAGCCCCGCGTCACCGTAGCCCAGGTAGGCGCGGTCGCCGGCCAGCAGCGCGTGGTGCGCCGCGAACCGCTCACCCGGGCGCCAGGTGGGCTGCTCGCCGGCCCGCTGGCCGGGCCACCACCACCGCGCCACCTCGGCCGGGGCGGCCGGGTCGGACAGGTCCAGCACGACCCAGATCCGGTCGCTGAACCGGTCCGGGATAGCGGACATGTGCGCGTACCGGCCCCCGGTCCACACCACCCGGTGCACCCCCCGGCCGCCGCTGGGCCAGAACCCGATCTGCTCCGGGTGCAGCGGGTCGTCCAGCCGGTACACGGCCAGGCCCGCGGAGAACGGCTCGGTCATGGCCGCCCGGTAGGGGAACTTCTCGTGGTTGACCAGCAGCAGCCCGCCAGCCACCTGCACCTTGTGAGTGTGCGTGCCGGCCGGCGCGGGCCACTGGGTGACCAGAGCCGGCCGCGCCGGGTCGGCGACGTCCAGGATCGAGGTGCCGGCCCCGGACGTGCCCAGGTGCCCGACGTACAGCACGTCACCGGCCCGGATCACCTGCATGCCGTCGCCGTGCCCGCCCAGGTCATGCCGGCCCAGCAGGCGCAGCTGGGACGAGCTGGCGGCGCCCGGCGGCCCGGTCATGCCGCCCGCGCGCCGAGCTGTTCCGCGACCCAGTCCGCGGTCCGGTAGCGGTGGAACGGGGCCAGGTTGGCGCAGCCGTGGTTGCCCTGTTCCAGCAGTAGCAGCTCGCTGGGCCCGCTGGCCTCCGCCACCAGCCGGGCCGCGTCCTGCCACGGGATGAGCCGGTCCAGCTTGCCCATCACGGCCAGTAGCGGGCAGCGGATCTTCTCCGCCCGCCCGGCCAGGCTGAGCTGGCCGGCCACCGCCCGGGCGGTGGCCATGTCCGGTGACTGGGACCGGACCCGGAACGCCTCCCTGGTCAGGCTGGGCCGCTGGTCCCAGTGGTCCGCGAAGCTGAACGGCCCGGCCAGCGCCACGCAGGCGCGCACCCGGTCGTCGCCGCTGGCCACCCGGGGCGCGTAGTAGCCGCCCAGGCTCACGCCCCAGACCCCGATCCGGCCCGCGTCCAGCCCGGGCTCGGCCACCAGCCGGTCGATGATGGCCGCCCCGGGTATCTCCCAGTCGCCCCGGATGGCCAGGTCGTACTCGGCCTCGCCCTGCCCGGGGCCGTCCACGCTGAACGTGGCCACGCCGCGCTCCAGGAACAGCTCCTCGGTGCTGCGCAGCTCCTCCTTGGTGGAGTCCAGCCCGGGGATCATGATGATGACCGGGTGCGGCCCCGCCCCCGGCGGCTGGCGGAGCACCCCGACCAGGCGCGCACCGCCGAACGGGATCTCGATCCGGCGGCCCGGCGGGTCCAGGTAAGGCAGCGCGTCATCCAGGCAGCGCACCGCGGCCCGGTGCGCGGTCCGCATCTGGTCCAGGTCGTTCACGAACAGGAACTTGGCGAAGTGGTAGTACACTGCGGCCTGGGCCAGGTGCGCGCCCGCCGACCGCGCATGGCCGGCGGCCAGCGCGGAGCGGCCGAGCTGCTCATGCTCGGCCCCGACCGTGCTCCACGCGGCGCACCAGTCCGCCCAGCGCTCCAGGCCGCCGGTAATCCGCTCGAAGTCCCCGGCCGTCACGCCGTTCATCGTGAACCGCGGCGCCCAGTGCGAAATCGCCATCGCCACCCGTTCGTCCACCCTGCGACCTCCCCGCCGCTGCGTCTTCCGGTCCGCTCCTGGCCAAACCTGCAAACGAATGCATACTCTGTGCGGATGGGCAGCGTCAACACCTTGCGGCTCACCGTCAACGGGACCAGGCACACCGTCAGCAGCGAGCCGGGCACACCGCTGCTCGACGTGCTCCGCCACGACCTCGGCCTGGCCGGGCCACGGTTTGGCTGCGGCACCGGGCGGTGCGGGGCGTGCTTCGTGCTGATCGACGGCCAGGCCAGATCGTCCTGCGACTTCCCGGCCTGGGCCGCCGAGGGTGCCGACGTGACCACGGTGGAAGGGCTGGCGGACGGGGGCACCCTGCACCCGGTGCAGCAGGCCATGCTCGACGAGCAGGCCGCCCAGTGCGGGTACTGCACGTCCGGGATGATCATGAGTGCGGTGGCGCTGCTGCGCCGCGACCCGGCCCCGGCCGAGGCCGGGGTGCGCGCGGCGCTGGACGGCAACCTGTGCCGGTGCGGGACGCACCAGCGGATCGTCCGGGCCGTGCTGCGCGCGGCTGAGGCCGGGCCGCCCGGCCGGCCGGGGGCGCCGGGATGACGCCGTCCCCCAGCCTGGCCGCCAACCCGGCGCTGGGCCGCTGGCTCGACTTCGGCACCCCCGGCCGGGTCACCATCCGCCCCGGCAAGGTGGAGTACGGCCAGGGCGTGTGGACCGCGCTGGCCCAGATCGCGGCCGAGGAACTCGACGTGGCGCTGGACCGGGTCCAGGTCGCCCCGGTCAGCACCGACACCAGCCCGGACGAGGGCGTGACCTCGGGCAGCCGGTCCATCGAGGACTGCGGCGGCGCGCTGCACCAGGCGTGCGCCCAGGCCCGGGCCGCATTCCTGGCCGCGGCCGCGGCCAAGCTGGACACCGGCCCGGCCGCCCTGACCGTGCGGGACGGCGCGATCTGCGCGGCTGACGGCACCGGCACCGGGCTCAGCTACTGGTCACTGGACCGGCCGGGCCTGCTGGCCGCCCCCGCCGCGGACGCCCCGGCCAAGCCGGCCAGCCGGTGGTCGGTGGCGGGCCGCAGCGCACCCCGGATCGACCTGCCCGACAAGGTGACCGGCCGGCCCCGGTTCCTGCACGACCTGGTGCTGCCGGGGATGGTGTTCGGCCGGGTGATCCGGCCCCCGGGCCCGGCCGCCACGCTGGACGACGTGGCGCCGGCCGGCCTGCCGGACGGCGTGCTGGCCGTGGTCCGGGACGGGTCGTTCCTCGGCGTGCTGGCCAGCCAGGACCGGGTCGCGGTGACCGCCGCCGGGCGGCTGGCCCGGGCCGCCCGGTGGACGGTGCGGGAGTCGCTGCCCGACGAGCATGACCTGAAGGGATTCCTGCTCGGCCAGCCCACGGAGGACCAGCCGGTGGTGCGGCGGCCCGACCCGGCCGCGGCGGCCCGGGTGCGGGCCACCCGGGCCGCCGAGTACACCCGGCCGTTCATCGCGCACGCCTCGATGGCGCCGAGCTGCGCGGTCGCCCGCTGGGACGGCGGCGCCGGCCACCCGGCGCGGGTCACCGTGTGGGCGCACAGCCAGGGCCCGTTCCCGCTGCGCCGGGCGCTGGCCGCCGGGCTGGGCCTGGACCCGGGGCAGGTGACCGTGCACCACATGGAGGGGGCCGGCGTGTACGGGCACAACGCCTCGGACGACGCGGCCGCGGACGCCGTGCTGCTGGCCCGGCAGCTGCCCGGCCGGCCGGTGCGGGTGCTGTGGTCGCGCGAGGACGAGCTCGGCTGGGGCCCGGCCGGCCCGGCCATGCTGGCCCGGCTGTCGGCCGGGCTGGACGCCGCGGGCCGGATCCAGACCTGGCGGCAGGACGTGTGGAGCAACGGGTTCGCCGGCCGGCCGGGCACCGGCGGCGAGCCGCGGCTCCTCGGGCTGTCCCACGTGGCGGGCGGCACGCCCATCCCCGCCGCGCTGGACGGGGCGCCCAGCGGGGCGATGGGCGCCACCCGCAACGCCGTACCCGGCTACGACATCCCCGCCCTCGAGGTAACCAGGCACCGGCTGCTCACCATGCCCATCCGGACGTCGTCGCTGCGCTCGCTGGGCGCGTTCCTCAACGTGTTCGCGATCGAGGGGTTCATGGACGAGCTGGCCGCGGTGGCCGGCGCCGACCCGGCCGCGTTCCGGCTGGCCCACCTGACCGACCCGCGGGCCCGCCGGGTCATCGGGGAGGTGGCCAGCCTGGCCGGGTGGGCCGGGCGGCCCCGGGCCGGCGGGACCGGGTTCGGGCTGGCCTTCGCCCGGTACAAGGGCACGTCCGGCTACTGCGCGGCGGTCGCCGAAGTGGCCGCGGACACCAGCGTCGTGCTGCGCCGGCTGTGGCTGGCCGTGGACGTGGGCCAGGTGATCAACCCGGACGGGGTGCGCAACCAGGTCGAGGGCGGCGCGCTGCAGAGCGCGAGCTGGGCGCTGCGCGAGCAGGTGCGCTTCGACCGGGCCCGGATCACGTCGGTGACCTGGGACAGCTACCCGATCCTGCGGTTCACCGAGCTGCCCGGCGTTACGGTGCGCATCGTGCCCTCGGACCAGCCGGCCACCGGGGCCGGCGAGCTGGCCCAGGGCCCGGTGGCCGGTGCGATCGGCAACGCGGTCGCCGACGCGATCGGCGTCCGCGTCCGCGACCTCCCGCTGACCACGGAGCAGGTCACCAGGGCGATCGAGCGGAGCTAGGCCCCGAACAGCACGCTCACCGACTCGCCTTCGTGGATGCGGCGGATGGCCTCGGCCAGGGCCGGGGCCAGCGAGATCACGGTCAGCTTGCCGCCCAGCAGCTGCTCCGGGATCGGCACCGTGTTCGTGCACACCACCTCGGCGACCTCGGGGGCGGCCTCGATGCGCGCCAGCGCGCCGTCGGCGAACAGCCCGTGCGTGCAGGCCACCCGGACCGACCGCACGTCCCGTTCGCGCAGCCGCTCCAGCAGCTCGACGATCGTGCTGCCGCGGGCGATCTCGTCGTCCAGCACGATCACGTCCCGGCCACTGACCTCGCCGATGATCGAGGAGATGACCACCTGCTCGTCGCTCATCCGCTGTTTCGCGCCGGCCGCCACCGGCAGGCCGAGCCGCCGGGCGAACGCCGCCGCCGCCTTGGCGTTACCCAGGTCCGGGGACACCACGATGGTGTTGGACAGGTCCTGGCCGCGGAAGTGGCTGGCCAGCTCGCGGAGCGCGTGCAGGTGGTCCACCGGGACCGAGAAGAACCCGTGCACCTGGGGTGAGTGCAGGGTCATGGTGAGCACCCGGTTGGCGCCCGCCGTGACCAGCAGGTCGGCGACCAGGCGGGCGCCGATGGACACCCGCGGCATGTCCTTCTTGTCCGAGCGCGCGTACGCGTAGTGCGGGATCACCGCGGTGACCCGGGCCGCCGAGGCGCCACGGGCCGCGTCCAGCATGAGCAGCAGCTCGACCAGGTGCTCCTGGACCGGCCGGGACAGCGGCTGGATGAGGAACACGTCGTGTTCCCGGCAGTTGGACTGGAGCTGGACCTCCAGGCAGTCGTTGGCGAACCGGGCCAGCCGGGCCGGGCGCAGCCGCTCACCCAGGTGGGCACAGATCTCGGCCGCCAATTCAGGGTGGGCGCTGCCGCTGAACACCGCGATCTCCCGCACCCGCCCAGGGTAGTGGGTGCTAGCCGGCCGGGTCCCGCCCGGCCAGCCGGGCCAGCTGCTGGCCGGCCAGGCGCAGGTAGCGTCCCGGGTCGGCGAGCGCCTGCGGCACCCCGCCGGCCAGCCCGGCCAGCGCGATGACGTGCCGCACCGCCGCTGGCGGGCGTTCGGTAACCTGCCCGGCCACCAGGGCGGCGGGGACGCCCGCCACCGCCGCGGCGGCGAACACGGCGCCGGCCACCTTGCCGCTGCCCGACGTCTGGTCGTAACATCCCTCGCCGGTGATCACCAGGCCGGCGCCGGCCAGCGCCGGGCCGAGGCCCGCCAGCCGGGCCAGCTGCGGCGCGCCTGGCGCGATCACCGCACCCCACCCGGCCGCCAGCCCGTAACCGGTGCCGCCCGCCGCGCCCGCGCCGGGCGCGGCCGGGTCGCCGCCCAGCAGCCCGGCCAGCCGGGCCAGGCCGTCATCGAGCCGGGCGATCTGGGCTGGGCTGGCCCCTTTCTGCGGGCCGAACACGGCGGCCGCGCCGGCTGGGCCGAGCAGCGGCGCCCGGACGTCGGACAGGCAGCTGACCCCGCCGGGCGGCGCGGGGCGCAGCCCGGCCAGATCCACCGCGGCCAGCCGGGCCAGCGCGCCGCCGCCCGCGGGCAGCGGGTGGCCGGCGGCGTCCAGGAACCGGGCGCCCAGCGCGGCCAGTGCGCCGGAGCCGCCGTCGGTGGACGCGGAGCCGCCGAGCGCGACGGTAACCTGCCGCGCCCCGGCGTCCAGCGCGCAGCCGATCACCTGGCCCAGCCCGGTGGTGTGCGCGCCCAGCGGGTCCAGCCTGGTGAGCAGCGGCAGGCCGCTGGCCCGGGCCAGCTCGACCGCCGCGGTGCCGTCCGGCAGCTGCAGCCACAGGCAGTCCACCGGCGGCCCGGCCGGCCCGGTGACCCGGGCCTGGTGCCAGCGGGCGGCGGGGACCGCGGCGGCCAGCACGTCCAGGGTGCCCTCGCCGCCGTCCGCCAGCGGGATCATGACCACCTCGTCGGCGGGCCGGGCGGCCTGCCACCCGGCGGCCAGGCTGGCCGCCGCCCCGGCGGCCGGCATGCTGCCCTTGAACGAGTCCGGGGCCATCACCACCTTCATGGCTGCGCGGCGGCCACCGGGCTCTGCACCGGGCTGGGCGGCGGCAGCTGCAGGGCATCCCGGATCGCCTGCTGCACCCCGGCCGGGCTGCTGGTCGCGTCGATGGTCACCACGTACTCCTTGCGCCGGAAGATGGCCAGCACCGGGTCGGTCTTGTCGTGGTAGTCGCGCAGCCGGACGGCCAGCGCCTGCTCGGTGTCGTCCTCGCGGGTGACCAGCGTCCCGCCGCAGACGTCACACTTGCCTTCCTCCCGGGGACGTCCCTGGATCAGGTTGTAGTCCATGCCGCAGCCGGAGCACAGCCGCCGGGCCAGCACCCGCTGGCGGACTTCGGCATCGGGCATGTCCAGGTGGATCACCGCGTCGATGTCGTAGCTCTCCAGGAAGAACTCAGCCTGCCGGGCGTCGCGCGGGAACCCGTCGACGATGAACCCGTAGTTCCAGTCATGCTCGGCCAGCCGCTGCGCGGTCACCGCCTCGGCCAGGTCGTCGCCGACCAGCTCGCCGGCGGCCATGATGCGGCGGACCTGGGCGCCCATCTTGGTGTGGTTCTGCACGTTCCAGCGGAAGATGTCGCCCACGCTGATGTGCACCAGATCCAGGTCCCGGGCCAGCCACCCGGCCTGGGTGCTTTTGCCGCTGCCCGGGACGCCGGTGATCACGTACTTGCGCATGGGGCTACGATCGCATATCCGCGCCGTGGGTTAACCGGCCCGCTCCGGCACGCACCGGTTGACGCATTCGCCGAGGCCCTCGATCGCGGTGCGCAGCGTCTGGCCGGGCTGCAGGTAGACGGGCGGCTGGCGGGCGTTGCCCACCCCGCCCGGGGTGCCGGTGAGCAGCAGGTCGCCCGGCTGCAGGGTGATCACCTGGCTGGCGTAGGCGGCGATGTCGGCCGGCTTGAACAGCAGGTCGGAGGTCCGCGACTGCTGCCTGACCGCACCGTCCACGTCGCAGCGGATGCCCAGGTCCGCGGCGTCGCCCACCTCGTCGCCGGTGACCAGGTACGGGCCCACCGGGGTGGTGTGCTGGAACGCCTTGCCCTGCAGCCACTGCATGGTGCGGCGCTGCCAGTCCCGCACGCTCACATCGTTGCTGACCGCGTAGCCCGCGATAGCCGCGGCGGCCTCGTCCCGGCTGGCCCGGTACACCGGCCGGCCGATGATCACCGCGAGCTCGGCTTCCCAGTCGATCCGGTCGCTCAGCGCGGGCAGCCTGAGCTCGTCCCGCGCGCCCATCAGGGTGTCCGCGAACTTGGCGAACAGCGTGGGGTACTCGGGCAGCTCACGCCCGGTCTCCAGGATGTGCTCGCGGTAGTTCAGCCCGACACAGATGATCTTGGAGGGCCGGGGCACCACCGGGGCGTAGCTGGCCACGCCGGCCGGCACTGGATTGTCCCCGGGCCGCTCGGGCACCGCGGTGCCGTCCGCCGCCGCGGCGAGCAGTTCCCCGACGTCGGCGGCGGCTAGCGGGATGAGCATGTCGCCGTCGAGCCGCGCCGCGGTCTGGCCTGCACGGGTCCGGATGGTGGCCAATCGCATGCGCTGACTGTAGCGATACCGGCCCGCCCGGCCGCCGCGGGCCCATCGGGCCAGCCCGCCTCACCGGGTGAACACGTCGTTGAACGGCGTGGCGTATCTGTCGTTCGCGGTGAACGGGGCCAGGCCGAGGGCTTCCTCGATGGTGCGGGCGGTCGAGTAGTGGTCATACCGGGCCTGGCTGACGTAGCCGGCCCGCACCGTGCCCTGCGAGCCGACCACGATCGCCGCCACCCGGTTGCCGGCTTCCGCCGTCTTCCGGGTCACCCCGGCCTCATCCCAGGTGATGATCAGCAGCGACCGCTGGGTCCGCCAGGCCGGCGAGTCCAGGATCGGCGTGATGGTCCGGCGCAGCCAGCCGTCCTGCACCTCCCGGCTCTTCAGGTTCCCGTTGCCCGCCGACTCGCCGTCGTAGTAGTCGTCCGCCGCGATCCAGGAGAACACCGGCGTGGTACTGGCGTTCTGCAAAGCTGGCTTGAGCAGCTTGGTGTCCACCAGGTGCGCCTTGCACCGGGCCCGGCTGGCGCTGACGTCGGTGTAGTTGATGAACGGCGCGTCGTCCGGGTAGTAGTACTTGTCGTACCTGAACTCGGTGGACGCGCGGTCGTTGCACCGGTAGCCCATGCCCTGCTCGTAGGCCATCCAGCTCATCCCCCGGGCCTGCAGTTCGTCGCCCAGGTTGGGGTGCGGGTCCTTGATGTCCGGCCAGTAGATGGCGCCCCTGGCGTACGTGTCGCCACCCGCGATGGCCAGGTAGTTCTCGTCGCTCGGGTGGTATACCGCGTGGTAGTTGGCCAGCGCGGCGCCCTGGGCCAGCAGCCGGTGCAGGAACGGCATGTGGCTGCTGCGGCCCAGCACCGCGCGGCCGTTGGTGTTCTCCATCATGATCATGAAGACGTGCCGGAACCGCGGCACCGCGGCGGCGGGCCGGGCCAGCCGGGCCGCGGGCAGCGGCGCGGACACGGTGAGGGCCAGGTTGCCGAGGATCCCGCCGCCCGGGCCGGACGGCTCCGGCTCACCGCCCGGTGGCGTCGAGCTGTCCAGGAAGGCCACGCTGACCTGGGCCGACCGGGTGCCGGCCGGCACGGTGCCGGTGGCCGACCGGGCCCGCAGCGCGGTCTGGCTGTGCCGCTCGGCGGCGGTCACGGTGCGCAGCCGGACCGGCCGGCCGAGCCGCTGCCCGGAGCGGCCGAGGAAGGCCAGCGTGACCCGGACGTACCCGGGCTCGGCTTTCCAGCCGCCCAGCCAGCCGGACAGCCGGAACCGGACCGAGCCGGCCGCGATCCGCCCGGCCGCGGCCCGGAGGCTGGCCGTCTGGGTCATCGCGGAGTCGCCATACGGGCCGCCGCTGAAAAGTCCCCCGCCGGCCGGGCCGCGCGGGTGCGGGAACGGCCGGGCCGGGTAGCACATCACGTTCGGGCTGCCCTGGGTTACCGCCCAGCCAGGGATGGTGGTGGCCGCGTTCCAGTCGCGGGTGCAGTAACCCGCGCTGGCATTGCCGTCGGCGACCAGGTTGCCACTGGCCCCGGGCGCGCCCCCGCGGGGTCCGCCCGGGGCCAGCACGCTGGCGGCCGCCCCGGACGGGACGGCGCCCAGCAGTGCGGCCAGTGCCGCAGCAGAGGCGGTGACCCGGCCTGCCCGCGATCGTGTCATCGATCTCAGCCCCCTTGACCGCATGGCACCTCTCCTGGCCGGGCCGGCCGCCCTCCGGGTCCAGCCAACCCGGCCCAGGCCGCCCTGGCGTGAACTGCGCCGGTCGCGGCGGTGAAGCCTGGCCCGCCCCGGGTGGCTGGCATGATGACCAGATGACCGTGTCCGCGGACTTCTCGGCCGTCCCGGAGAGCGAGCGCGCCGCGGAGATCACCCGGCTGTGCGATGCGATGCAGGCGGCGGCCGATGCGGGCCGGTACCCGCGGCTCACCGTAGGGCGGCCCTGGTCGGCCGACAATCCCGTGCTCCAGGGGGAGTTCGCTGCGCCCGCGGCGATCCGCTGGTACCTGGCCCGCGAGCTGGCCCGGCTGGCCGCGCGCGGCGCCCGGATCGGGGTCAGCCCGGGACGCGAGGCGCTGGACCTGCACGACCCCAGGATCGTCGGGGCGGTGGACGAAACCCGCTGGGACCTGCGGCGCAAGAAGCTGTTCCTGTTCGGCCCGGAGCGGATGGCGCTGTCCATGGACCGGCTCGAGCACTACACCGGGACCCCCGCCGCGGCGTTCCAGCGGTACATCCTGCTGACCAACTACGGCTGGCACGCCGAGGAGTTCCGGGCCGCGCTGCCTGGGTGCACCGGGCCGCAGGCCGGCGACCGCCAGATGCCCGCCTGGCACTACGAGCTGCCCGGCCGCACGGGCGTCACCATGGTCAACATCGGGGTGGGCCCGTCCAACGCCAAAACGATCACTGACCACCTCGCCGTCCTCCGGCCGGATCTGGTCCTGATGATCGGGCACTGCGCCGGGCTGCGCAACCACCAGGACATCGGGGACCTGGTGCTGGCCACCGGGTATATGCGCGATGACCACGTGCTGGACGAGATCCTGCCGCTCAGCGTGCCGGTCATCTCCAACCACACGCTGAACACGCTGCTGCTCACCGAGCTCACCGCGCGCGGCCTGCGGAGCCGGATGGGCACCGTGTTCACCACCGCGAACCGCAACTGGGAGCTGAACCTGGCCGTGGTCGAGGACCGGCTGCGGCTGTCCCGGGCGCTGGCCGTGGACATGGAGTCCGCGACCGTGGCCGCCAACGGGTTCCGCTACCGGATCCCGACGGCGACGCTGCTCGCGGTCAGCGACAAGCCGCTGCACGGCCGGCCCAAGCTCAACACGGACGCGCAGCGCTTCTATACGGCCAGCCGCCGCCAGCACGTGGACATCGCCATCTCGGTGGCCAGCCGGGTCAGGCAGCTCTACCCGGGCGGCCTGCCCGCGGCTGACCTGCGCTCCCCCGACGAGCCGCTGCTCGGTCAGGCATAGTAGCGGTAGATGCCCTGGGCCACGCAGCCGGGCTTGCCCCCGCCGTCCACCTCGACGGTGAAGTCGGCGGTGACCTGCACCGCGCTGTCCCCGGCCGGCTCGACGGCGGCCAGCCGGCCGGCCAGCCTGATCTTCGAGCCGACCGGGACCGGCGCCGGGAACCGGACCTTGTTCAGCCCGTAGTTGATGGCCATGCTGACCCCGGTGACCTCGAGCAGCTCGCTGAACAGCGGGATGATCATGGACAGGGTCAGGAACCCGTGCGCGATCGTGCCGCCGAACGGGCCGGCCGCGGCCCGGGCCGGGTCCACGTGGATCCACTGGTGATCGCCGGTCGCGTCGGCGAACATGTCTACCCGCGCCTGGCTCACCTCTACCCAGCTGGTATGTCCCAGGTCGGCGCCGGCCAGCGCGGTGAGCTCGTCTAGTCCGTTGGCGGTGGTGGTCATGCCGGGTTCCCTCCGTGCGTCTGGCGAAGCTGCTTCTTGAGGATCTTGCCGGTCGCGGTGCGCGGCAAGGCGGCGGTGAACCGGACCGACCGGGGGATCTTGTACCGGGCCAGCCGGCCGTCGAGGAAGCCGAGCAGCCCGGCTTCATTGACCGTAGCACCCGGGCGGAGCACCACGATGGCCCGGCCGACCTCACCCCAGGTGGCATCGGGGACGCCGATCACCCCGCTGTCGGCCACGGCGGGGTGGCTGAGCGGGGCCCGGGCCGGCTCGAACCCGGGCTCGATGACCACCGTGCCGCCCTTGAGCGTGGCGCAGCCCGCGGGCCAGCCGGAGCACCCGGTCATGCAGCCGCGCGTAGCTGATCCCGGCACCCGCGTGCCGGACCGCCACCCGCCTGGGTGTCTTCCGGGCCCGGCGGGCGGTCCATGAGCTGACGCCTTCGTTGCGCACCGGGTACCCCGGTCACCGGGCGGGGGTCAGGGCTGGGGGCACATGATGACAAGAGGCGGAAACCGGCCTAACCGGGCTGCGCCGCGTCCGGCTCGCCGGCGTCCTGGGCGGCCAGCCCGCGCAGCGCCAGCCGGCGCTCGCACCAGCGCCGCAGCTTGGGGTCCAGGCCGGCCCGCAGCAGCGGCCAGTCCTGCCGGAGCAGCCGCGCGTTGAGGAACCGGGCCAGGTCGTTGCGGCGGCCCTGGGTCAGCACGATGCCGTACAGGCTGCGCCGGACCCGGTCGTCGGTCACGTCGAACTCGCGCATCCCCGGCCAGGCCAGGTGGCGGGGCAGCACGATGACACCCCGTTCCGGGCCATGCAGGTCTTCCAGCCGGGCCGGCAGCCGCCCGGCCAGCCCGATCCGCCCGGGCCAGAATCGATCCGTCAAGGACATGCTCCGATTATCACTGAGCCGCGCGGGCCCCCCGGCATTGACTCGCGGGAATCGCGGCCGGCCAGCGCGCGGGCGGGGCCCGCGAGGCGGACTACACTCTTGGGCATGTCCGGCGATCCCCCGGTCCGGAGCTGGCGCTTCCTGATCCGGCCCAAGTGGCTTGGCTGGCACGCACTGATGGTCGCGACCGTGTTCGGCATGCTGGCCCTGGGCGACTGGCAGCTGCACCGGGCCGAGGCGGGGAACGCGCTGAGCTGGGCGTACACGTTCGAATGGCCGATCTTCGCCGGCTTCGTGATCGTCTTCTGGGCCAAGACGATCCGGGACGAGTTCCGCCCGCCGGTGCCCGCCGGCGCCGCGGCCGGGTCCGTCCAGCTCCCGGCCGGCCCGCCCGGCGCTGACCGCGCCGCCGCCGCGGCCGGTGGCCAGGATGCGGCCGGGGACGACGCGGAGGACGCGGAACTGGCCGCCTACAACGCTTACCTGGCCCGGCTGACCGAGGAGGCCAGGGACCACGGCCGGTGGCACGGGCTCCGCTGAGAGCCGGTAACAACCAGGGGGCTGGCAACAAGATGAGGAGGCAAGACCGGTGCGCGCAGCCGTGCTCCGCTACCGGGTGATGGCCTACATCACCGGCGTGGTGCTGATCATCCTGTGCTTCGTCGGCATCCCGCTCCAGGTGTTCGGCAACAACACCGCCGTGGTCAACGACGTGGGCACGCTGCACGGGATCCTGTACATCATCTACATCATCTTCGCGTACCTGCTGACCCGCCGGCTGCGGCTGGCCATCGGCCCGACCGTGCTGGTCCTGCTGGCCGGCACGATCCCGGTGCTCACGTTCGTGGTCGAGCGCTGGCTCAGCCACAAGTACATCGACCCGGCGCTGGCCGCGGCGGATCGTGCGGCCGCACCCGGCCCGGTCACCGCGCCGCCGCCGTCCCGGTAACCCGGTCGCCAGTGGGGCAGCATTACTTCACCGGGGACCCGGCGGCCGCGCACCGGCCGGGCCAGGTCCAGGTGATCCTGGGCGACCTGCACTTCGAGTGCGCCACCGATGCCGGGGTGTTCTCGGCCAGCCGGCTGGACCCGGGTACCCGGGTGCTGCTGGGCACCGTCCCGCCGCCACCGCCGGCCGGCGATCTGCTCGACCTGGGCACCGGGTACGGCCCGATCGCGCTGGCCATGGCGGCGCGGGCGCCGGGCGCGTCGGTCTGGGCCGTGGACGTCAACGCGCGGGCCCTGGACCTGTGCGCCGGCAACGCGGCCCGGGCCGGGCTCGGCAACGTGCGCTGCGTGCCGCCCGGGGACCCGGCGCTGCCCGCCGAGTTCGCGGCCATCTGGTCCAACCCCCCGATCCGGATCGGCAAGGACGCCCTGCACGAGCTGCTGGCCAGCTGGCTGGGCCGGCTGGCCGCCGGCGGCCATGCCTACCTGGTGGTGCAGCGCAACCTGGGCGCCGACTCGCTGCACCGCTGGCTGGGCGAGCAGGGCTGGCCGGCCCGCCGGATAGCGTCCCGGGCCGGGTACCGGGTGCTGGAGGTGAGCGCCCGGTGACCAGGCCGGACCCCGGCGCACCCGGCACCGGCGCCGCCCGCAAGCAGCTGCGGGCCACCGACGTCAAGCGGCTGAACCGGTCCTGGCGCCGGGCCACCGAGGGCCGGCTGGCCGTGCTGCTGGACTCGGTGACCCAGCCGTTCAACGTGGGCATGATCGTCCGCTCGGCGGCCGCGTTCGGGGCGGAACACATCTGGCTGTGCGGGAACTCCGCGCCGCTCGACCATCCGTCGGCGGCCAAGACCGCGCTCGGCACCCAGCGGCTGCTCAGCTGGGCACGCGAGCCGGACCCGGTGGCGGCGGCCAAGGCGGCCAGCCAGGCCGGCCTGCGGGTGGTCGCGATCGAGCTGGCCGCCGGGGCCGAGCCGCTGCACGAGGCCGCGCTGGGCGGCGATATCTGCGTGGCCCTGGGCAACGAGGACCACGGCTGCTCGCCGGCCCTGCTGGCGGCGGCCGACGCGGTGGCCTACATCCCGCTGGTCGGCCGGGTGGGGTCACTCAACGTAGCCGCAGCCGCGGCCATCGCCCTGGCCGAGGCCCGCCGCCGTGAGTGGAGCCGTCCCTGACCAGGCGAAACCCGGCCGGGCCGGAGGCCCTGCCACTACCTGTGTTTCAGTGTCCTGCCATCCTCCGTTTACAGCCTGCTCTCACCGGTAGCGCATACTCGACTGCATGCGGACCGCGTTCCTGGACCATCCCCGGCCGGTGGCGTTCGCCCACCGGGGCGGAGCCGCGCACGCGCCGGAGAACTCGTGGCGCGCGTTCGAGCACGCCCTCGGGCTGGGCTACTGGTACCTGGAAACGGACCTCCAGGCCACCGCGGACGGCGTGCTGGTGGCGTTCCACGACCGGACGCTGGACCGGGTGACCGACCGGGCCGGGCGGATCGCCCGGCTGCCCTACCGGGAGGTGGCGAAGGCCCGGATCGCGGGCACCGAGCCCATCCCACGGCTGGACGACCTGCTGGCCGCCTGGCCGGACGTGCGGTTCAACGTGGACCTGAAGGACGGCCCGGTGATCGGGCCGCTGGCCGGGGTGCTGCGCCGGACCGCGTCGTGGGACCGGGTGTGCGTGACCTCGTTCTCGGCCAGCCGGCTGCGCGCCGCGCGCCGGGTGCTGGACCGCCCGGTCTGCATGGCCGCCTCGCCGTTCGGCATCTCGGTGGTCCGGTTCGGCGGCCCGCGCCGGCCCCGCGACCAGCGCCGCCCCGCGCAGCCCCCACCCATCTCCCCTTCCCCGCTCAGAAGACGCGGTGCGCAGCTGATGCTGGCCGAGCGGATGGCCCGCACCGGGGTGCGCTGCGCCCAGGTGCCGGCCACGGTGGCCACCCCGGCGTTCGTGGCCCGGGCGCACGCGCTGGGGCTGGACGTGCACGCCTGGACGGTCAACTCCCCGGCCACGATGCGCAGGCTGCTGGACACCGGGGTGGACGGGATCATGACCGACGAGACGGTCGCCCTCCGTGACGTGCTGATCAGCCGGGGCGACTGGCACCCCCGGGTGAGCCAGCCGGGTAACCAGCACCGGGTGGGTTGGAATCGGGCACAGCGGGAATCTTGACCGGGTACTCGGCGTTATTCAGGAAAGCTGGCAGAGCGCCTGGGAGGCAGCGACTAATGGCCGAACGCGCACTTCGCGGTACCCGGCTCGGGGCAACGAGCTACGAGAACGACCGTAACACCGACCTGGCACCACGCCAGGAGATCGCTTTCGACTGCCCCAAGGGTCACCACTTTACCGTCCCGTTCGCCGCGGAGGCGGAAGTTCCGGCTACTTGGGAATGCCGGGTGTGCGGGGCGACCGCGTTCACCAGCACCGGGGACCTGGCCACGCCGCGCAAGGCCAAGCCGCCGCGCAGCCACTGGGACATGCTCCGGGAGCGCCGGTCCATTGCCGACCTGGAGGAAGTGCTGGCCGAGCGGCTCGCGCTGATCCGCAGCCAGCGCGGCGAAGAGCCCCCGGGCAAGGCCACCAGGCAGCGCAGGAGCGCCTAGCCCCCGCAGCACAGCCCGCAGCGCCCGGCCCAGCGTCAGCTGGCCGGGCGCCGGCCGTGTCCGGGCTGGCCGCGCAGCTGCTCCCAGCGCGCGGCCAGGCCCCACCAGCCGACCCGCCAGAACGCCTCGAGCACGATCGACTTGCTCATCTTGCTGGTGCCGTGCACCCGCTCCACGAACGTGATGGGCACCTCGGTCACGCGCAGCCCGGCGCCCAGCGTCCGCCGGGCCAGGTCGATCTGGAAGCAGTAACCCTGGGAGTGGATGTCAGCCAGCCCGATGGCCCGCAGCGTGTCCGCCCGGTAGGCCCGGAAGCCGCCGGTCGCATCCCGGAGCGGGATGCCCAGCATCAGCCGCGAGTAAAGGCTGCCGCCGCGCGAGATGATCTCCCGCGATTTCGGCCAGTTGACGGTCCGGCCGCCGGTCACCCAGCGTGACCCGAGCACCAGGTCGGCGCTGCCCAGCGCGTCGAGCAGGGCAGGCAGCTGCTCTGGCTGGTGCGAGCCGTCCGCGTCCATCTCGACCACGGCGCCGTAGCCGTTGTCGAGCGCCCAGCCGAAGCCGGCCAGGTAGGCCGTGCCCAGGCCGCCCTTGCCCGGCCGGTGCAGCACGTGCACGTGGCTGTCCTCGGCGGCCAGCTTGTCGGCCAGCTCCCCGGTACCGTCCGGGCTGTTGTCATCGACGACCAGCAGGTCGGCGCCCGGGACCGCGGCCCGGACCCGGGCCGCCATGGCCTCGAGATTCTCCCGTTCGTTGTACGTGGGCATGATGACTGCCACCCGGCCGACAGGAGCCCTGGTCGTGTCATTGCCAGTCAACCTCGGCCTGCCTTCCCCTGTCTGCCGCCCCATCGGCGGGCGCTCGGGCCGGTGATCCCTGAAGGCTACCCTGGCCGGGCCGTGGCGGTACCCGCGCGCGGCCTGCCCAAGGGAAACTTGCCCCGCCGTTGGCGAAAGGCGCGGAACTGGCCGGTATTGAGGGCCGGAAGCGGGCCCGGGCCTTCCCTTCGGACCGGGGCACACCCCGCCGGACGCGAGATCGTGCTCCGTTGTCTACTGGGCGCCCAGGCCCCTCCCGTGCCAACTCCCCCGCTGGATCGCCTGGCCACCCCGACGGCCAGCCGGTGCTGGACTGCAGCAAGATACCGCTGCGCCGGGTGGTGTCAACCGGCGGCACCGCGCTGGCCCGCGCGCAGCGGTCAAGCCGCGGACCTTTTGCCCTAGTCCGCGCATCTGCTTCGCGTTAGCATGAGACCGTTTCCCCAGCGTGTGAGGACGTCATGACATCGTGGTCAGCGGGCGGTCCACGGCGAGGGCAGCGGCCGGGGCCGCAATGGCCCTGCCGCGCTGCTGGCTGGCCACCGCAACAGGGACGGGCAGCCGGACGGGGAGGATGACCCGGCAAATCCTGACGGGGAGAGGCTACGGCGCCACCCGCCGTTCCGCACCGGGCTGGCCTGGCCTTTCGATGGCAGTCCCGGAGCCTGGCTGAATCCAGATCATCCACTCCATGGGAGGACCGAGTACATGTCGGAGAGTCAGCAAGGACAGGTTTCCGAGTCGCAGATTGCCGTGCACTGGCGCGAGGAAGAGTACATCTACCCGCCCGAGTCATTCGTCCACCAGGCGAACGCGGCCGACCCCGCCATCCTGGACCGGTTCAGCGAGGACAAGTTCCCGGACTGCTTCAGGGAATACGCTGACCTGCTCGCCTGGGACCAGCCGTGGCACACGACGCTCGACACCAGCAACGCGCCATTCTTTAAGTGGTTCGTCGGCGGCAAGCTGAACGCTTCGTACAACTGTGTGGACCGGCACGCGGCGGCTACCCCGGAGAAGGCAGCGATCATCTTCGTGCCCGAGCTGGAGTCCGACGAGCACGTGTACATCAGCTACGCCGAGCTGCTCCGCCAGGTGAACGAGTTCGCGGCGGTGCTGCGCGATACCGTCGGCCTGCGGACCGGCGACCGGGTGACCCTGCACATGCCGATGGTCCCCGAGCTGCCGATCACCATGCTGGCCTGCGCCCGGCTTGGTGTCATCCACTCGGAGGTGTTCGGCGGCTTCAGCGGTAATGCCTGCGGGACCCGCATCGCGGACTCGGGCAGCCGGGTTCTGATCACCGTGGACGGCTACTACCGGGCCGGCACGATGACCGATCACCGGGTCAAGGCCGACGAGGCCCTCGAGGAGGCGGCCAAGGAGGGCCAGGAGGTCGACAAGGTGCTCGTCTGGCGGCGCCGCCCGGGCCAGTACGCTTCGGCCGCCCCGATGGTCGAGGGCCGGGACTTCTTCGTCGATGAACTGCTGGCTGCGCACCGCGGGGAGACCGTCGAACCGGTTTCGATGCCGGCCGAGGCGCCGCTGTTCCTCATGTACACAAGCGGGACCACCGGCCGGCCCAAGGGCTGTGAGCACAGCACCGGCGGGTACCTGTCGTACGTGGCTGGCACGTCGAAGTACTACCAGGACATCCACCCGGACGACGTGTACTGGTGCATGGCCGACATCGGCTGGATCACCGGGCACTCCTACATCGTCTACGGGCCGCTGGCACTGGGCACCACGACGGTGATCTACGAGGGCGTGCCCAACTACCCGGATGGCGGGCGGCCGTGGCGGATCGCTGACCAGCTCGGCGTGAACATCTTCCACACCTCGCCGACCGCGATCCGGATGCTGCGCAAGGTCGGCCCGGAGGAACCGAGGAAGTACAACTACCGCTTCAAGAACATGACCACGGTGGGCGAGCCGATCGAGCCCGAAGTGTGGCGGTGGTACCACTCCGAGGTCGGCAAGGGCGAGGCGGCCATCACCGACACCTGGTGGCAGACCGAGAACGGTGGCTTCCTGGGCAGCACGCTGCCCGGCCTGCAGCCGATGAAGCCCGGCAGCTGCGGGCCTGGCGTCCTCGGGATCTACCCCATCGTCTACGACGAGGACGGCAACGAGGTACCGGAAGGCAAGGCGGGCAACATCTGCATCCGCAATCCCTGGCCTGGCATTTTCCAGACCGTCTGGGGCAACCCGGAGCGGTATCTCGACACCTACTACCGGAAGTACAACAAGGACCCGGACAGCAAGGACTGGCACGACTGGCCGTACTTCTGCAATGACGGCGCCCTCAAGGCAACGGACGGCTACTACCGGATCCTCGGCCGGGTGGACGACGTGATCAACGTGGCCGGGCACCGGCTGGGCACCAAGGAGATCGAGTCGGCCGCGCTGACCGTGCCCGAGGTGGCCGAGGCGGCCGCGGTCCCGGTCATCGACGACATCCGCGGCCGGATGGTCGAGGTGTACGTCTCGCTCAAGCCGGGTTACGAGGCCAGCCAGGAGATGGCGGACAAGGTCACGCAGGCGGTGGAGACGGAGATCGGCAAGATCGCCCGGCCGAAGAACGTCTGGATCGTGCCGGACATGCCGAAGACCCGGTCCGGCAAGATCATGCGCCGGGTGATCGCCGCGGTGTCCAACTTCGCCGACACCGGTGACGTGACCACGCTGGCCAACCCGGAGATCGTAGACAGCATCCGGCACCAGGTCCAGGCGACCAAGGCGGCCAAGGGCGACGTGCCCAGGGAGCTGACCGAGCAGGAGTACGAGGAGATCAAGTCCTTCGGCTCGGAGTAGCGGCCGGCTGATCCGGCGGGTCCCCGGCCGCAGGCCGGGGACCCGCCAGCCGTCAGCAGCCCCGGGGCGGCCGGGACCGGGGCGCCTCGAGCCTGGCGTTACGGCACGACGATGGTGCCGGTAGCGGTGACCGCGGTCAGCGGCTCGGCCAGCACGACCGACGCGGACGCGCCCTGCCCCGGGTTGGCCCGGCACAGCACCCGGGCCTCGAAGGCCAGCTCCCGGCTGCGGGTGCCGGCCCGGATGACCGTGGCTGTCACCTCGACTACGTCACCGGCCAGCACCGGGGCCCGGAACTGGACGTCGGAGTAGGAGGCGAACAGGCCCTCGTCCCCGTCCATCCGGATGGCTGCCTCGGTGGCCACGTCGCCGAACAGGCCGAGCACGTACGCGCCGTCCACCAGGCTGCCGCCGTAGTGGGCGTGACTGGCCGGGACGTACCGCCGGTGCGTCACGGTCAGCCCCTGGTGCCCGCCAGCCGGGCCACGGCCGGTCACGCCGCACCCGCCGTGGCCGTCTCGGGCGCCAGCCGGTGCACCAGGTAGCTGGCCACCTCACGGGGCGTGGTGCCGCGGCCGAAGATCTTGTCCACGCCCAGGCCGGCGGCCAGAGCCGGGTCGAACCTCGGGCCGCCCACCACCAGCAGCGGCGCCTGCCCCGGCGGGTAGGCGGCCCGGAACGCGGCGGATAGCGCCCGGGCGCCGGCCAGGTGCGCCTCACGCTGCGTGACCACCTGGCTGACCAGCACCGCATCGGCCCGCTCGGCCCGGGCCCGGGCCACCAGGTCGGCCACGTCCACCTGCGCGCCCAGGTTCACCACCCGGATCTCCCGGTAGTACTCCAGGCCCTTCTCCCCCGCGTGCCCCTTGACGTTGAGGATCGCGTCGATGCCGACGGTGTGCGCGTCGTGGCCGATGCACGCGCCCAGCACGACCAGCTTGCGGCCCAGCCCGGCGCGCAGCCGCAGGTTGATCTCGGCCGGGGACAGCAGCGGGAACTCCCGCCGGGCCACGGTCACGGCGGACACGTCAACCAGGTGACTGACCCGCCCGTAGACGATGAAGAACGTGAAGTCCGGCCCCATCGCCTTGGCGTGCACCACCATGGCCGGCTCCAGCCCCATCTTGCCCGCCAGCTGCAGCGCCGCGCCCTCGGCCAGGGCCCGCTCCTCTTCGCTGCCGAACGCCATGGGCAGCGTGAATGACAGCTGGACCTGCCCGTCACCCGTGGTGTCTCCGTACGGGCGCAGCACCGTGCCGGTCATGGGGCCTCCTCCAGGAACTCACTCGCCGGGTTGTAGTAGCCATCGGCCCGCTCGATGACGCCGTGGCGGCCGCGGCCGCCGTCAGCCGGGCGGCGGGTGACGCCGAACGTGCCCTCGCCGATCGCGGTCAGCAGGCCGTCCCGGTTGATCTGGCGGAGCAGGCCCACCGCCTCGGCGAGCACCTGCTGGGCGCGGCGCTGCACGAACCCGCCTTCGGGCGGGCGGAAGTTCTCGCCGAGCCGGCCCGCGGCCCGGGCCACGTACCGGGCGTTCTCGATGGCCAGGTCCCGGTCGGACAGGAACGGCGTGTGGATGCCCTCGGTCATCATCCCGATCAGCAGGATGGACTGGTCGGTCATCACCCCGGCCAGGTTGAAGAACGCGTCCAGCAGGTAGCCGGCGAACACGTTGCCGGTCATGTGCTTGGTCGGCGGCATGTACTTCAGCGGGGCGTCCGGGAACAGCTCGCGGACCAGCTGGGCGTGCGCCAGCTCGAGCACGAACGAATCCGGGATGTCCGGGTTGATCTCGAACGCGTGGCCCAGGCCCAGCTGCCCGTCCGCCAGGCCGGCTTCCTTGGCGAAGAACTCGTTGAGCAGCTGGCTGACCACCACCGTGTGCGCGGCGTCCACCGCGTCCGCGGTGGTCAGGTAGTTGTCCTCGCCGGTGTTGATGATGATCCCGGCCCGCGCGTGGATCTGCCGGGCGAACCGCTGGTCGATGAACGTCCGCGGCGGGTTGATGTCCCGGAAGATGATGCCGTACATGCAGTCGTTCAGCATCATGTCCAGCCGCTCCAGGCCGGCCAGGGCGGCGATCTCCGGCATGCACAGCCCGGACGCGTAGTTGGTCAGCCGGACATACCGGCCCAGCTCCCGGGACACGTCATCGAGCGCGGCCCGCATCAGCCGGAAGTTCTCCCGGGTGGCGTACGTGCCCGCGAAGCCCTCCCGGGTCGCGCCCTCCGGGACGTAGTCCAGCAGCGACTGGCCGGTGGACCGGATCACCGCCACGATGTCCGCGCCCTCCCGGGCGGCCGCCTGGGCCTGTGGGATGTCCTCGTAGATGTCGCCAGTGGCCACGATCAGGTAGATCCACGGCTTGGCCGGGTCGGCGGTCTGGCCGATCATCGCGGCGCGCTCGGCCCGCCTGGCGTCGATGGCGGCGAACCCGCAGGCCAGCGCGGACCGGGCGGCCCGCTGGGCGGCCGCCGCGTCCTTCCCCTCCGGGATGCGGAACTTGACCGCCCCGGCGGCGGCGTCCCGGGCCAGCGCGGCCAGGTCCGGGTAACCCCCGGCGGCCATCGCGTCCCAGGCCGGCAGGGCCACCCCGTGCTCCAGCCCGGCGCTGTCGGCGACCGCGTCGACCAGCCGGTTGACCCACGGCATGCCGTCCCCGTCGGCGCCGTCCAGGCCGGCCAGCCGGAGCACGGCCCGCTCTACCGACACCGTGCTGTGTGTCCTGGCCAGCTCGACGATGGGCTGGCCGGCCGTGCGGGCCAGTTCCCTGGCCTCGGCCACCATCGCCGGGTCAAGCCGGAGCTTTGATTCCACCCGGTTCCTCCTCTAGCTCTAGCTTCATGAGCGCGGTGATTTTGTGGTCACCGGTGACCACAAAATCACCGCGCTAACCGTTTTTCGCCGTCCAGGCGGGACTCGAAGAGGGCGCGGACGCCGGGCTCGGCCCGGATCAGGTCCAGCGCGAGGTCGGCATGCCCGGGGACATACCCGTTGCCGACCAGCATGGTCACGTCGGCGGCCAGGCCCTCGGCGCCCAGCGCGGCCGCGGAGAACGAGGTGGCCATCGAGAAGAAGATCACCGTGCCGCCCTGGGCGGTGGCCAGCACCGCGCCGCCCTCACAGCCGGGCACGTCCACGCAGACCACGGTGACATCGGCGGGACCGCCCGCGGACGCTACCGCACTGGCCAGCCCGACCGGGTCACGGGCATCCGCGATCACCACCTGGTCGGCGAGCCCGGCGGCACGGACCGCGGCCGCCTCACGCTCGGCCGGCACCACGCCGATCACCGAGGCGGCGCCGGCCCGCCGGGCGGCGGCCGCCGACAGCGACCCGCTCTTGCCGCCCGCGCCCAGGATGGCGACCGTGCGGGCCGCCGTGTCCCGGACCACCCGCTGGGTCAGCGCGGGCGCGCCGCACACATCGAGCACGGCCAGGGCCAGCGCGGCGGGCAGGTCAGCGGGCAGCACGGCGGCGATGGACCGGCCGAACAGGATCGCGTGGCCGGCGCACGGCACCTGCTCGGACCGGCCGTCCCAGCCGGCCAGGCCGCCGGTGATGGCCAGCGGGGTCAGGCTGAGTGAGACCAGGGTGGCGATCCGGTCACCGGCGGCCAGCCCGAGCGGCGAGCGCGGGCCCACCTCGTCCACCACACCGGTCAGCATCCCGCCCGACCCGGTCACCGGGTTCTGCATCTTGCCCCGGTCGGCCACGATCTCCAGTACCGCGCCGCGCATCGCCTCCGGCGCGCCGCCGGAGGACTCGCGGAGCTGCCGGAACGAGGCGGCGTCCAGGTTCAGCCGGTCGACCCGGACCCGCACCTCGTCCGGCCAGATGACCGGGTCCGGGTCGAGCTGCCAGGCCGCCTGCGGCAGCACCCCGGCCGGCTTGACCACCCGGTGCAGGCCGAGGGGTGAGCCTTGCTCTGCTGGTGTTGTCACCGTAAGTCTTCCTGTTGAAAAGTGTCTGAACACAATCTTCTTCTGGATGTCTTCTATATTGGAGGATATCCTTCAGTAAAGCCAGCCTCTGACAGGACGGTGATCGGATTGGTCAGCCAGCCCTACGCGTACCGGCGCGCCGAGCTTGCCGAGCCGGACTGGCGGCGCTTCCCAGCCTGGTCCGGGGTGACCGCGGCCGAGTGGGAGTCAGCGCAGTGGCAGCGCGCGCACTGCGTCAAGAACCTGCGCCAGCTCAGCGCGGTGGCCGGGGCCGGGCTCAGCGGCAGCTTCCTGGCCGACCTGGACCGGGACCAGCGCGAGCGGGCCACCATGTCCATGCTGGTGCCACCGCAGATGCTGAACACGATGGTGCCCGGGCTGGCCCCGGGCCAGCCCGGTTTCACCGAGGCGTTCTACGCCGACCCGGTGCGCCGGTACATGATCCCGGTGTTCAGCGACCGGCGTACCGACTGGCCATCCCACCCGTACGCGTCCCGTGACTCGCTGCACGAGGCAGAGATGTGGGCCGTCGAAGGGCTCACCCACCGCTACCCGACCAAGGTGCTGGCCGAGGTACTGCCCACCTGCCCGCAGTACTGCGGTCACTGCACCCGGATGGACCTGGTCGGCAACCCCACGGCCAGCATCACCAAGCACAAGTTCGGCCTGCCGCCCGCCGACCGGCTCACGGCGATGATCGAGTACCTGCGGGCCACCCCGGGGGTCCGCGACGTGGTGGTGTCCGGTGGGGACGTGGCCAACATGCCCTGGCCCCGGCTGGAGAGCTTCGTCAGTGCCCTGCTGGACATCAGCAACATCCGCGACATCCGGCTGGCCACCAAGGCGCTGATGGGGCTGCCACAGCACTGGCTGGCCGACGACGTCCGGGCCGGGATGGAGCGGCTGGCCAGCAAGGCCCGGGAACGCGGCGTCAGCATCGCCATCCACACCCACGTCAACAGTGCCCAGTCGGTGACCCCGCTGGTGGCCCGGGCCGCCCAGGCCATGCTGGACACCGGGATCCGCGACGTGCGCAACCAGGGCGTGCTGCTGCACGGGGTCAACGACAGCTCGGAGGCGCTGCTCGACCTGTGCTTCGTGCTGCTCGATGAGGCCCGGATCATGCCGTACTACTTCTACATGTGCGACATGATCCCAGGCAGCGAGCACTGGCGGCTGTCCCTGGCCCAGGCCCAGGATCTGCAGCACCAGATCATGGGCTACCTGCCCGGGTTCGCCACCCCGCGGATGATCTGTGACGTGCCCTACGTGGGCAAGCGCTGGGTGCACCAGGTGTCCCGGTACGACACCGAGCTGGGCATCTCCTACTGGACCAAGAACTACCGGACCTCGGTCGAGGCCGAGGACCCGCTGGCGCTGAACCGCGAGTACCCCTACTACGACCCGATCCACCTGCTGCCCGAGCCGGGCCAGCGGTGGTGGCGGGAGCGGGCCGCGGCGCCCGCGGCGGTCTAGCCCGGGTCTAGCCCGGGGGGGCGACCCCCGGACCCCCCGATCGCCGCTGCGCGCCGAACGCCGGCTCGGCGGGCACCCGCCTGCGGCGGGCCTCGCCCCGGCGGCGCGGGCCGCACTCTTCACGGCTGCTCTCCGCTTGTCCGCTATGTCCTTCCCCCCGCACCGGCAGCAGGGCGGCGGCGGCCAACGGGAACAGGGCCACGATGCCGAACGCGGCCGGATAGCCGGCCGCCCCGATCACCGCGGCCAGGGTGGGCGGGGTGGCCGCCGCGAACGCATTCTGGCCGGTGTTCTGCACACCCAGCGCGCGGCCCGCCCAGGACGACCCGGCGTGCTCGGCTACCGCGGTGAACGACAGCCCGTTCGTGCTCACCGCGAGGACCACGGCGGCCAGCAGCGCAGCGGCCGCCCACGGCGCCCGGATGGCCGCACCCGCCGCCAGCGCCGCGGTGACCAGCGCGATGGCCAGGGCCAGCACCCGCATTGGGCGCAGCCGGCTGCCGACCCGGTCAGACCAGGCCCCCGCGCCCAGCCGGCTGGCCGCCCCGCAGGCCTGGGCGGCCGCCAGCAGCCGGCCGGCCGAGATGGCCGCCAGCCCGTGCACGTCCACGAGGAACACCAGGGCGAACGTGGCCACCGCGAACTGCGGCACCACGAGCAGCGCGCTGGCCGCGTGGATCCGCCACAATACCCGGCCCGGCCGGCCCCGGTACGGTGAGCCGCGGCGGGCGCCGGCCGGCTGCGGCGGCCGGGCCGGGTCGCGCACCGCCAGCGCCACCAGCAGCGCTCCGGCCACGCAGAACGCACCCAGGAAGAGCAGCGCGGCGGGCCGGCTCACCGCGCCTACGGCCGGCAGCACCAGCGCAGCCACCATGACCCCCAGCGGCTGCGCGCTCTGCCGGATGCCCATGGCCAGCCCGCGCTGGCGGGCCGGGAACCAGCCCAGGATGAGCCGGCCGCTGGCCGCGTACACCGATGCGCCCGCCGCCCCGGCCAAGCCCAGGCAGCCGCCCAGCGCGACCAGCCCGCCCTCCGCACTGGCGGCCAGCAAGATGGCCCCGGCCAGCGCCAGGCCGGCCGTCAGCACCAGCCGCTCACCCCACCGGTCCGCCGCCGCGCCCCACGCGACCAGGGTGAGCAGCAGCCCGGCGGTCGGGCAGGCGACCAGGATGCTGGCCTGCTCCAGGGACAGGCCCTCGGCGCGGAACGCCGGGATCAGGTAGGCCAGCCCGTACTGGAACGTGCAGCCCGCGGCCATCGCCAGCATGCCCGCGACCAGCACCACCCAGCGCCGCCCAGCCGAGTCGGCGTTGCTCATATAATGATCTTATGCTGACCACATAATGAGACAGCAACCGCATTTCCGGCCCGGCGGTGACAGCTGGATCAAGACGCCAGTACGCTGCGGCTACCGGAATCAGGCCCCGGCCACGGCTAGTCGCCCTGGGCGGCCTGGGCCACCGCCAGCCCGGTCAGACCGTAACGTGCCACGTGCTCCGGGTCGGCCGGGTCGATGGTGCGCATGCCCTGCGCGGTCAGCCGGTCGTTGATGGCGTCCAGGTGGTCCCGGACCAGTTCCCGCTCGGCCTCGGTGATCCGGCCCTTGTGCGGCTCGCCCGCGTGCTCCAGGTTGTCGTAGCTGATGCCACGCGGTGCCGCGGTGGCCGCCGCGCGGGCGCGCCGGGCGGGCCGGGCCGGCCGCGCGGTGAGCAGCAGCTCGCTCATCGGCTGGTCGGTGGCCAGCTGGTCGAACGTGGCGGCGTCCAGGGTGATCCGGCGGGGCTCGTCCTCAGCCGGGAAGTAGACATCCACCACAGCCACCCGCAGCGCGGCCTTGTCGATCGCCGCCGCCTCGTCGGCCAGCGCCTCGATCTCCACCGGGCTGTCGCCGAGCTCGGGATGCTCGTGGATCACGATGCGGGCGACCGTGTCGTCCCTGGTGATCAGCTCGCCACTGAGGTCGCTGAACCTGACCGTCTTCTGGCCCACTGGGCTGCCTCCTGCACATCGGTGAAGCGGGTGATGAGATGCCAGGGTCAAGCATGCCACAGTGTCAAATATAGGTTCGATAGCCGCGCCGGAATGTCACCAGTAATCGAACGCTACAGCGATGCGAACCGTCCGGATCTTCAGTCAGCGCTAGGCGCCGCGAGGCAGATCCCGTTAATCCCACCGACCACCTGTGGCACACCAGTACCAACACCAGGGGCGGCCAGGCAACTCTTCACGGCTGCGGTACGCCAGATGCCCGTTTCCTCCTGGTTTGCGCGGGCCAAATACGTGAAAACAACTCGCCCGCCACCCGGCCCGTGCGCGCCGTCGTACTCCACCGCAGCCAGCGGTGAACCCGGACCCTAAAGTCAGCGGCACTGGCACCCGACCGCGCGGATGCTTCAGCCACGGCGTTGCGGCGTTGCGGCGTTGCGGTGTGCGGCGTGGCGGGTTAGCGGGCCGTTTCGCTGGACCCGGCCGGGCTGGACGCGGCCGGGTCGGAAGCGGCCGGGCCGCCGGGCGGGGCCGCGCTCCCCCCGGCCGCGCTCTCACCGGCCGCACTCCCCCCGGCCGCACTCCCCTCATCCGCGCTGCCCCCGTCCGTGCTGCCCGGCCGCCGGGCGCGCAGTTCCGCGGCCGGGCGGCCGCGGCGCTGCGAGCGGACGAACCAGGCGATGCCTGCGACGGTCAGCACGCTGGCCACGTACATGTTCAGCCGCAGCCCGAGGAAGTGCTCGGACGGGTCCACCCGGAGCGACTCCTCGAAGATGCGGAACGCCGAGTACCCCGCGACGTACAGCGCGAACAGGCCGGGCGGCTTGGTGTTGCGGTGGTGGCCCAGCCAGACGAGGACCGCCGCCCAGGCCAGGTCGAAGATGAACTCATACAGGAACGTCGGGTGGAACGTCGTGTACTGGGTGTACCCGGCCGGCCGGAACTGCGGGGTGATCTGCAGCGCCCAGGGCAGCGTGGTCGGCCCGCCGAACAGTTCCTGGTTGAAGTAGTTGCCGACCCGGCCGATGGCCTGGGCCACCAGCAGCGCGGGCGCGACCGCGTCCATGAACAGCGCGGTACTGGCCCCGGACCGGCGGACCCGCCAGCCCCCGACCACGGCGGCCAGTGCGATCCCGCCCCAGATGCCCAGCCCGCCATCCCACACCGCGAACACGCCGTACCAATGGTGCGGGATGTACTTCGGCGTGGTCAGGTCGAAGTAGATGCGGCCACCGATGATGCCGGCGGGCACGGCCCAGATGGCTACGTCGCCGACCAGCCCCGCGTCCCCGCCGACCGCCTTCCACCGGCGCTGGGTGATGAGGATGGCCAGGGTGATCCCGATCACGTACATCAGCCCGTAGAAGTGGATGTAGGCCGGGCCGATGTGGAAGCCGTTCACCGGCGGGCTCGGGATGTAGAAATGCGAAGCCAGGGCCATGCGCCCGAGCGTACCGTGGCCCAATGCCAGAACCGCCGTGGACGGCCGCAGACGTCCCGGATCAGGCCAGCCGGACGGCCGTGGTGACCGGCGCCAACTCCGGCATCGGCTTCGAGACGGCCCGGGTACTCGCCGAGCACGGCGCCACCGTCGTCCTGGCCTGCCGGGACACCGCCAGGGGCGAAGCGGCCGCGGCCCGGATGCCCGGGTCAGGCCCGGTCTCGGTGCAGCGCCTCGACCTCGGGTCGCTGGCCTCGGTGCGCACCGCGGCCAGCCAGATCCGGGCCCGGCACCAGCAGCTGGACCTGCTGATCAACAACGCGGGCCTGATGATGCCGCCGTACGGCACCACCACCGACGGTTTCGAGCTGCAGTTCGGCACCAACCACCTCGGTCACTTCGCGCTGACCGGGCTGCTGCTCGGCCTGCTGCTGCCCGCCGCGGGCTCCCGGGTGGTCACCGTGAGCAGCAACGTGCACCTGGCTGGGCGGCTGAACTTCGCCGACCTGCAGTCCGCCCGGCGCTACCACCGGGTCGCTGCGTACGGCCAGTCCAAGCTGGCCAACCTGCTGTTCACCTATGAGCTGCAGCGGCGGCTGGCCGCGGCCGGGGCCGGGACCAGTGCGCTGGCCGCCCACCCGGGCACCGCCCTCACCGGGCTGACCCGCTACTTCCCGGCGGCGGTGGACCGCGCGTACCACGCGCTGGGCCAGCCCATCGCGCAGAGCGCGCGGCTCGGCGCGCTGCCCACGCTGCGCGCGGCGGCCGATCCGGCCGCCCGCGGCGGCGAGTACTACGGCCCGGGCAGCCGGTTCGAGGTCAAGGGCTACCCGCGCCGGGTCAGCTCCAGCGCCCGGTCACACGACGAGCAGGCCCAGCGCCGGCTGTGGCAGGAATCCGAACGGCTCACCGGGGTGCGGTACCCCGGGCTCTGAGCGCTAACGTCGACCGGGTGGCTACCGGAACCGAGCATGTCAGCCGTCAGATCCTGGACTACGTCCTGACCCACTCCAGCCCGCCGGACGCGCTGCTGGCCGGGCTGCGGGCGGAGACCGCCCGGCGCTTCCCGGGCCGGGTGACCCTGCAGATCGGCGCCGAGCAGGGCACGTTCATGACCCTGGTCAGCCAGCTGGCCGCGCCACGGCGGGCGGTCGAGGTCGGGACGTTCACCGGCTACTCCGCCATCTGCCTGGCTCGCGGGCTGGCCCCAGGCGGCCACCTGCTGTGCTGCGACGTGAACGCCGAATGGACCGCGCTGGCCCGCGAGTACTGGCAGCAGGCGGGCCTGGCCGACCGCATCGAGCTGCGCCTCGGCCCGGCCACCGGCACGCTGCGCGCGCTGCCCGCGGACCCGCCGATCGACCTGGCCTTCATCGACGCGGACAAGACCGGCTACCCCAGCTACTGGGCGGAGATCGTGCCGCGGACCCGCAGCGGCGGGATCATCCTGGTGGACAACACGTTCCTGCACGGCCGGATCTTCGACCCGGACCCCGATCCGGACGCCCGGGCCATCCGCGACTTCAACGAGCAGGTCATCGCAGATGACCGGGTGGACCTGGCCATGCTGTCCATCGGCGACGGGTTGATCTTCGCCCGGAAGAAGTGACCGGCAGCAAAGCTATGGTCACAGCATGCCAATTGGGCCCCCAGCTTGCCGGCCGGGGCGCCACAATGTCGCCGGTGGGTGCCATCTACCAGCGCGTCCTGGAGGACCTGCGGGATCAGATCCGGGGCGGCCTGCTCGCCCCCGGGGCGCGGGTCCCGTCGCGTAACGCGATCATCGCCCGGTACGGCGTGGGCGAGACCGCGGCCAAGCACGCCCTCCAGGTGCTGGCCGCCGAGGGACTGATCGAGGCCCGCGCCGGATCCGGGTCCTACGTGCGCAGGCTCCCGGCGCCCGCGCACCTGGAGCACGACCGGCCACACTTCCCCGGCTCGCCGTTCGGCCTGTCCGAAGGAGCCCCCGACGGCGGCCAGGCCGCGGCGCCGCCCCGGCTGTCCTGGGAGTACCAGCTGGACCGGGTCATCCCGCCGGGGCCGGTGGCCGGGCGGCTCGGCCTGGCCGACCGCGACCAGCCGGTGACCCGGATCAGGTACCTGATGAGCGCGGACGGCGCCCCGGTGCAGCTGGCCACCAGCTACCAGCCGGACCTGGACGGCGCGGCGGCCGCCGACGCCGCGGGCCGTGCGGTCACCGACCGGCTGCGCGACCTGGGTATCACCGTCAACCAGGTGGTGGAGGAGATCTCGGTGCGCCCGGCGCTGTCCGCCGAGGCGGCCGTGCTCGGCCTGCCGCCGGGCTCCCCGGTGCTGGTCATCGAGCGGGCCCACCAGGCCGGCCCCCGCACCGTGGAGGCCAGCGAGATCGTGCTCGCCGCCGACCAGTTCCGGCTGCGCTACCGGTTCCCGGCATGATCCGCCCGGCCCGGCCCGCCGACATCCCGGCGATCTACCAGCTGATCCGGGACCTGGCCCGCTACGAGAAGTCGCTGGCCGAGGTCACCGGCACCGAGGACGAGCTGCGCCGGGCGTTGCTGGCCGAGCCGCCCGCGGTCTTCGCGCTGGTGGCCGAGCACGACCGCGAGGTCGGCGGCTTCGCGCTGTGGTACCTGAGCTTCTCCACCTGGGAGGCGAGCCACGGGATCTACCTGGAGGACCTTTATGTCCGGCCCGAGCTGCGGGGGCTCGGCCTGGGCCGGGCCCTGCTGGCCGAGCTGGCCCGGATCTGCCTGGCCCGCGGCTATCCCCGGCTGGAGTGGGCCGTGCTGGACTGGAACACGCCGGCCAGGGACTTCTACGCCTCGCTCGGCGCAGCCGAGATGTCCGAGTGGATCATCAACCGGGTGACCGGGCCAGCGCTCCGCGAGCTGGCCGGCTGACTACTGGCTCGAACTGGCTACTGACCCGAGCCGGCCGTCTTCTCGGCCTGCTTGAGGTCGGCGGCCAGCTGGTCGGCCGCCATGTCGGTCTCCTTGGACAGGATCTTGTTGGCGGCCTTGATGTTGGCCGCGACCTGCTCAGCCAGGTTGGCCTCGTACACCACGAGCAGCCCGGCGGTGCCCTCGTCGAGCGTCTCGCCCAGCTCCTTCAGGTCGGTCCGGCTCATCCCGCCACTGGCGTGCCCGGCCACCGCGCCGATCGCCGCGCCGCCACCCGCGCCGACGGCCAGTGCGCCGAGGATGCCCACGGGCGGGAACAGCGCGGCCGCGACCCCGGCGGCCAGGCCCCAGCCAAGGCCCACCGCGGCCCCGTGCCGGGTCGGCTGCTCGTGCTTCTTGACGATGCTGACCTTGCCGTCCGCATCCTTGGCGATGACCGCCGCGTCGAACTCGTGCGACGTCTTCACCGTGTAGTAGAGGGCCTTCACGGCCTCGTAGTCCTCGACCGCGCCAGGCACGTTGTCATACGCCGCGGCCATCACGTACAGGGTGTCCGGGTGCGCCATCGCTGTCCTCCCTGGGCTTTACCGCCGACGCTAGGCGGCCCGCTCACCCCGGGCGTCACCCGGCAGGAGTGAGATCCGGTGCTTGTCGGGCCGCCCGGAGGATGTCAGTATCAGCGGATGCAATGGTTTGCAGACAGGTGGCAGGCGGGGTACGGCATGACCGACAGCGACGCCGACATCGTGGTGGCCGGGGCCGGGCACAACAGCCTGCTCACCGCGTGCTACCTGGCCAAGGCCGGCTACCGGTGCCTGGTGCTGGACGCGCGGCCGGTGCCCGGCGGCGGCGCGGCCACCGAGGAGCTGCTGCTGCCCGGGTTCGGCATCGACACGTGTGCCACCGGGCACACCATGATCCGGGTCAACCCGGCCCTGGTGAACGACGAGCTTGGGCTGGCCGCCGGCTATGGGCTGCGCTACGCCGAGCCCGATCCGGTGGCGCACGTCGCGTTCCCGGACGGCCGCCAGCTCACCATGTGGCTGGACCGGGACCGGACGGCCGAGGAAGTGGCCAGGTTCTCGGCCGCCGACGCGGCCGCCTACCTCCGGCTGCTGGAGGAGTACGACGAGGTCAAGCAGATCTTCAGCCAGTCCCAGTTCACCCCGGTCGGGTACGGCCCGGCGCTGGAGGCGCGGCTGGCCGAGCATCCGCGCGGCCTGATCTGGGCCCGGCGGCGGCAGCTGTCCGCGGTCCAGGTGGTGCAGCACGAGTTCACCAGCCGGCATATCCAGGCGTTCCTGCTCTGGATGGCGTTTCAGGTGTTCCAGCCGGTCGATGAACCCGGGTCCGGGGTGCTGCCTTACGCGCAGACGTTCGGCCGCCAGCAGCGCAGCTGGTCCATCCCGGTCGGCGGCTCCGGGCAGCTGACCGCCGCGCTCACCGGCTACCTGGCCGACCACGGCGGCACGGTGCTCTGCAATCAGCGGGTGACCCGGCTGCTGCTGGACGGCGGCCGGTGCGCCGGGGTGCAGACGGCCGACGGCACCCAGTACCGGGCGGGCACCGCCGTGCTGTCCACCATCCACGTCACGCACCTGCGCGACATGGCGCCCCGGCCGGCCTGGCCGGAGGAGTTCCACTACGGGGTGGACACCTATGACGTGGGGGTGCCGGGCTTCGCCACGTACTACTGCACCACCGTGGCCCCGGAATTCCAGGCCCCGGACAGCCAGCCGCCGGGCAGCGGGCGCAGCGCGGTATCGGCCGGCCTGGCCGGCTGGCCGGATCAGATGATCCAGATGGGCGCCGACCTGCGCACCGGTCGGTTCTTCGCCGACCCGTCCTGGGTGCTGGTGGCCACGCCCACGCTGGCCGACCCAGGCCGGGCACCGGCCGGGCAGCACACGGTCAAGATCCTCAGCCCGCAGGTCTACCAGCCCGCGGGGGGCTGGGCGGAGCTGAAACACGAGCATGCCCGGCGCCAGCTGGGCCGGCTGCGCCGGGCCGCGCCCGGGTTCACCGACGACGTGATCCTGGCCAGCCTGGTCAAGTCCCCCGAAGACATCGAGCAGCTGAACCCGCACATGATCCACGGCGCGTTCCACGGCGGGAACCGCGGGCCCGCGTTCAGCGGGCCGCTCCGCCCGGCGCCCGGCTGGGCCGCGCACCGGATGCCTATCCCGGGGCTCTACCAGACCGGCGGGTCCACCCACCCGGGCGGGTCGATCACCGGCGCCCCGGGACGTAACGCGGCCATCGTGATGCTGTCCGACCTCGGTCACGACCCGGCCGAGGTGATGGGCTCAGCCGCGCACCGGCCGGTGACCGTTCCGCCGCACCCGGGCTGAGGCGCCGCTGCCCGGCAGCAGCCCGACCGCGTCCAGGTCGGCGGCCAGCCCGGCCACCTCGGCCTCGGTGTGCGGCAGCACCGGCAGCCGGACCGGGCCGCCGGACATGCCGACCAGGCCGGCCCAGGCCTTGATGGAGGCCAGCGTGTCGGCCATCCGCTCCTTGCCGTGCAGCCATTTGGCGGCCACCGCGCGCACCGGGTCGAGGGTCGCGGCGACCTGGGTGGCGCCGGTCACGTCACCGCCCAGGGCGAGCCCGGTGTACTCGCGCATCGGCTGCCACTCCGGTGTCTGGTACAGGTACGGCGCGGCCGACGACATGAAGCACCGCTGGCCGTGGTCGCGCATGTTCTCCAGCCAGGTGCCCTCGTGCGGCTCGCACACCATGATCTGGCCACCGACCCGGTCCAGCACCTTGAGGTAGTGCGCGTGGTCCCGGCCGACCTTGATGCCGCACACGTTCTCGATCGCGGTCAGCCGCTCGACCAGGTCCAGGGACAGCGACACCCCGGAGTAGGCCGTGTCGAACAGCCAGATGCCGATGTCGACCCCCCGGCAGACCTGCTCGAACCAGCGGTACAGCCCCTCGTCGGACGCGGCCGGGTAGTACGGGTTGATCAGTACCGCGAAGTCCGCCCCCGCCTTCTGCGCGTGCCTGGTCAGCTCGATGGCCTGCCGGGCCGAGTGATGCCCGGTGTGCGCGATCACCGGGCACTTTCCGCGGGCCGCGTCCACCACCACCTCGACCAGGCGGCGCTTCTCGCTGCCGGTCATCGACCAGAACTCGCTCATCACCCCGCCGCAGAAGATGCCGTCGATGTGCAGGCCGCCGGTCAGCCGGTCGAGATCGCCGCGCAGCGCCGCGACGTCCAGGTCGCCGGAAGAGTCGAATGGTGCGGTGGTCGCCGCCCACAGCCCGGTGAAGCATTCCCGGGCCGCCTGCTTGGCCTCCGCTTTGGTGTACTCCATGTGACCCTCCGGGGTTGCTCAGGCCGGCGCCCAGCTGCACCGGTCGCTCGCCACCGGCCACACCGTGTCGGCGGGCGGCGGCGCCCAGAACTCGACGAATGAGAAGTCCGCATCGCGGTCGTTCACGAACCAGTGCATCTCGCCGGGCAGCACCAGCGCGCTCATCCCGGCGGCCAGCCGGCTCACCGCCCGCTCGGTGCACAGCAGCCCTTCCCCGGCCAGCACGCAGAACACGTGGTGGCAGCCGGCGTGGAAATGCGCCGCCGCGCTGTCCCCCGGGTGATACACGATGCGGTCGGCGCGGATCTGCCTGGCCCCCACCGGGACCGCGTCGGTGACCAGGTCCAGCCGGTCCCGGGTGTCCCGGGTGGACACCAGGTGCGGCAGCTCAGCCGCGGTGAACAGCTGGGGCCGCCCGCGTCCCTGGCCGCCGCCGCGGCCACGGCCGGGCGCCTGGGCGATCAGCACGTCGAGCCCGCGGGCCCCGCCGCGGAGCGTGACCTCCGGGCAGCCGCCCAGCCACAGCACGTTCTCCCGGCTGAGCGGGAACCACCCGCCCCCGGCCGCCGCGGTGCCCGACCCGGCTATCACGTACAGCAGGCCTTCCGCGGCGCCCAGCCCGATCGGCGGGCTGGCCGCCGACCGGTCCACGGCCCAGCGCCAGGCCTGCATGGGGACCGGGGCACCTAACTCCTCCGGGCCGGCCCAGGCCTGCTCGGCCCAGCCCGTGCCCTGCCGGACGGGCAGGTCACCTGGATCACGGACGACTGGCATCGGCGGCTCCTGGCAGCGTTACATGGTGATGATGGGGCGGATCGACTCCCGGCGGGCCAGCGCGCCGAACGCCGCCGCGACATCGGACAGCGGGTAACGGTCCGCGGTCAGCGGCCCGGTCCGGATCGCGCCCGAGGCCAGCAGGGAGATCATGGCGGGGTAGGCATTCGGACTCGAACGTACCCCGAGGACGCTGAGCTCGTCGAGGGTCACCCGGTCGGCCGGCAGCTCCGGCACCGCGCCACCGGCCAGGCCGAGCAGGGCGACCGAGCCGCCGCGCCGCACCGAGCCCAGGGCCTGCGTGAGCACCGCGGGGTTCCCCGAGCAGTCGTACACGTGGTCCACCCCGCGGCCGCCGGCCGCGGCGCGGATCCCGGCCACCGGGTCGCCCTGCTCGTAGTCGACCACCGCCGTGCAGCCGAGCTCGCGGGCCACGGCCAGCCGGCTGCCCCGCCCGACCATGATCACGTCGGTGGCCCCGGCGGCCCGGGCGGCCTGGATCATCAGCAGGCCGAGCAGGCCGGGGCCGAACACGGCCACACTGTCCCCGGCCCCGAGACCGGTCCGCCGGGCCGCGTGCACGGTGAGCGCGCCCTGGTTGACCAGCGCGGCCGCCACGTCGCTGACCTGGCCCGGCACCCGGTGCAGGGCCACTGCCGGGCGTACCGCGTACTCGGCCAGCGCGCCGGGCGCGGTGTGCCCGTACAGCTTGAAGCCGGGTTCCCGGACCCGCTCGCACAGGTTGTACCGGCCCGCCCGGCACATCGGGCAGCTGGCGCAGCCGGTGTGGTTCTCGGCCACCACCCGCTCCCCCGGGCGCAGCCCGCTCCGCCCGGCCCCGGGGCCGAGCGCGGCGACCTCGCCGGACCATTCATGGCCGATGATGAACGGCAGCGCGGGCGGCCAGGTGCCCCGGTAGGCGCCCGCGACGATCTTCAGGTCGGTGCCGCAGATGCCGCACGCCCGGACCCGGACCAGCACCTCGCCCGGGCCGGGCTCCGGCGCCTCGACGTTCTCGACCACGAGCTGGCCGAACTCGCGGAGCACGGCCGCCCGCATGGTGCGCGGCCCGCCCGTCATGCGTCCTGCCCCAGCGCGGCCCAGATCTGCCGGGCCCGGGCCACCACGTGATCGGCCACGGCCTCGGCGACCTGCTCGGCCCGGCCCGCCTCGGCCCGCTCGGGACGGCCGTACCAGCCGGTCCGCGCCACCTGGTGGAAGTCGCGCAGCACCGGGTAAACGTCAGGCCGCCGGAACAGCCCGTGCGCGGCCTCGCCCGCGGCCCGCTCGGTCGGTTCGGTCGCCCGGTCCAGGTGGACCAGGCCCGGCTCGTAGGCCAGCACCGCGGCGGTTTCCATCGACCCGGCGTGGGTGAACTCCATCTCGTCCGGGAAGCTGGTGTGCGTGATCACGTGCGCCTCCGCGATCACCACCTGCACGCCGTGCCGCCGCTGCGCCTCGTCGGCGCCCAGCCGCAGCGTAGCCGAGTTGCCCTCGTGCCAGTTCACGACCACGATCCGGCGGGCGCCCGCCGCGCCCAGCCCGGCGCAGACATCGACCAGCACGGCGGCCATGGTCGCGGGCCGCAGCGACAGCGTGCCGGGCCAGGACAGGTGGTAGTCCGCCACGCCGACCGGGCCGAGCGCCGCGACCACGGTGTCCAGCCGCTCGGCCACCCGCTCGGCCACGGACAGCGCGGCGAAACCGTCGGTGCCCAGCGGCAGATGGCCGCCGTGCTGTTCCACACTGCCGGTGGCCACTACGGCCACGCCGCTGGCGGCGAGCAGCCGGGCCACGTCCGGCTGGGGCAGCCGCTCGATCTGCCGGTCCGGGTGACGGGGCATCAGGCCTCAGCCTCCATATCCAGCCTGGTCAGCGGTCTCGACCGCGCGGCGGTGCGCGGTGACCGGGGTCTGCCATGCGTCGGTGGTCACGTCCAGCAGGGCGGGCGGCCCGGCCAGCGCGCCGTGCAGCGCCCCGGCCAGCTGGCCGGGCTCGCTGACCCGTGCGGCGTGCAGCCCGAAACCGCGGGCCACGGCACTGAACGCCACGTCGCTGAAGTCGTCGTCCTCCCAGCCACGGCCGAACGTGATCCGCCGATACCACCGGATCCAGCCCAGCGACCGGTTGTTCAGCACGATCACGGTCACCGGCAGGCCGAGCTCGGCCACCGTGGCCAGCTCGCCGACCGCGTAGCCCAGGGCCCCGTCGCCGGTCAGCACCACGGCCCGGTGCCGGGTGGCGGTGGCCACGCCGATGGCCGCGGGCAGCGCGTACCCCAGCCCGGCCTGGCCGCGCGGGCACAGCACCCGGCGGCCCGGGCGGCGCTGCTCCAGGTACACCCCGCCCCAGCCGCTGGCCAGGCTGGCGTCGCAGATCAGCACGTCCCCCGGGCCGAGCGCGGCTTCCAGCGCGGCCAGCACCCGCTGCGGCGCGATCGGTACCTGGCCGCTGGCCCGCTCGGTGTCCCGGGTGGCGCGCCAGGCCGCGGTCAGGGCGGCCAGCCGGGCCCGCCACGCGGACCGGTCCGGCTCCGCCGGGCCATCCGCGTCGAGGGCGGCGGCCAGCGCCGCCAGCCCGGCCCGCGCGTCACCGAGCAGCGCGGCGCGCAGCGGGAAGGCCCGGCCCAGCTCCGCCGGGTCGAGATCGAGCTGCAGCACGGCCTGGCCGGCCCGGGGCAGCGTCCAGCCCGACGTGGCCCCGCTGCCCGCCTTACAGCCGGCCAGCAGCACCACGTCGGCCTCGCTGAGCGCGGCCGCGGCGGCCGTGGTGCCCATCGACCCGGTCACACCCACGCTGAGCGGATGGTCCTCGGCGATGGCCCCTTTGCCGGACAGCGTGCTGCCCACCGCCGCGCCGGCCCGCTCGGCCAGCGCGGTGAGCGCGGGCCCGGCCGCGGACAGCTGGACTCCCCCGCCGGCCAGGATGAACGGCCGGTGCGCAGCGCGCAGCACGGCCGCCGCCGCGGCCAGGTCGGCCTGCTCGGGGGCGGGCCGGAACGGCGGGAACCGGCCGAACCTGGTGCTGCTGGCCAGGCCGGCCGTGACGGCGGCCGGGACCGGGCCGTCCAGCACATCCTGGGGCAGGAACAGCACGGCCGGCCCTGGCCGGCCGATGGTCGCCTCGCGGAACGCCTGCCGGACCAGGGCCGGCAGCACCGCCGCGCTGGGCACCGTGGCCTGCCACTTGGTGACCGGGGCGAGCAGCGCGGCCTGGTCCAGGGCCTGGGACGCGGCGCCGCGGTAGCGGTGCGGGGCGAGCCGCGCGGGCAAGTCGCTGACCAGCGCTACGACCGGCACCGACGCGCCCAGCGATTCACTGAGCCCGGACGGCAGCTTGGCCGCTCCCGGCCCCACCGTGGCGTCGCACACCCCGGCCCGGCCGGTCACCCGGGCGTACCCGTCGGCCGCGTAGGCCGCCGAGCGCTCGTCCCGGGTCAGCACGTGGGCCAGCCCGGCCTGGTCCAGGATGCCGTCGTACAGCGCCAGCGTCTGCCCGCCCGGCACCCCGAACACGTGCCGCACGCCGTGCTCGGCCAGCAGCGCGGCGAGCAGGGCGCCCGCATGCGGGAACTCAGGCATGGGCGGCCGTGGCCAGCAGCCGGCTGGCGTTGCCGCCCAGGATGAGGTCCTCCCCGGCGCCCAGGCCGAGCGAGCGGACCTCGGCCACGCAGTTGTCGCTGCCCATGTCGAACGGCTGGTCCGAGCCGAGCAGGATCTGCCCCGGCCCGGCGTAGCCGGCCAGGTCGGCGAGCAGCGCGGCGTCATGGGTGACGCTGTCGTAATAGAACCGGCGCAGCGACCAGTCCGGGCCGTGCGCGGTCCGCGCGGCCGCCTCGGGCCGGACCGCGTAGGCCCGGCGCAGCCGGCCGCGGAGCACCGGCAGCGCGCCGCCGCCGTGGGCGAGCAGCACGTGCAGCCCGGGGAACCGCTCGAGCACCCCGGCCACCGCGATGTGCGCCGCGGTCACCGCGGTCTCCAGCGGGTTGCCGACCGAGTTCCACAGGTAATAGCCGTCCAGGGCCTCGATGCCGAAGCCGCGGGTGGCCGGGTGGATGAAGACCAGCGCGCCGGTGCCGGCCGCCGCCTCCCAGAACGGCAGGAAGAAGTCGTCACCCAGGTACCGGCCGGCCACGCTGGACGGGATCTCCACCCCGGCCAGGCCCGCGCCGGCCAGCCCGGGCAGCTCCCGGGCGGCCTGGCCCGGATCCTGCAGCGGCACCGCGCCGACCGCGCTGAGCTGCGGGTGCGCCGCCACCAGCCGGGCCAGCGCCTCGTTCTGCAGCTCGCAGACCAGCTGCGCCTCGGCGGGCGCCGCGTCCACCGGGACCAGGTTGATCCATGGCGACAGCAGCAGGTGGCTCACGCCGGCCGCGGCCGCGCCGGCCAGGATGACGTCGATGTCGCTGAACTCGCCGGTCACCGAGTTGATGTCCCGGCCGCGGAAGCCGAGCACGGTCCGGCCGCCCGCCGACCGGAGGGCCGGGCGCCACGCCTCCGGCACGGTGCGGGCGGTCAGCTCCGGGACAATGACGTGCCGGTGCGCGTCGACGATCAACGCGCGGGCCCCGGCGCCGTGCCGTTTGCCGCAGAGCCGCTCGCGGCGGACGGCGAGTCCGGCCCGGCGGCCCGGGCCTCGGCCGCCCGTACCTCCGGGGTCTGCTGGTCGGACACCGCGCCGCCCAGGTACAGCGCGCCGATCTCCGGGTGGTTCAGCACCTCGTGGCCGGTGCCGGACAGCCGGACCCGGCCGTTCTCCAGCACCACGCCGTGCGTGGACAGCCGCAGCCCGGCCCGCGCGTTCTGCTCTACCAGCAGGATCGTCTTGCCCTGCGCGTTCATCATCCGGACCGCGTCGAAGACCGACTTGAGCACCTTCGGGGACAGCCCCATGGACGGCTCGTCCAGGATGACCAGGCTGGGGTCGAGCATCAGGCAGCGGGCGAACTCGACCAGCCGCTGCTGGCCGCCGGACAGGCTGCCCGCCTTCTTGCCCAGCCAGTCGGTCACCTGGGGGAACATCTCCAGCACGGCGGCCAGCCGGCGGTCGGCCAGCCCGCGCTGGCGCAGGATGTAGCCGCCGAGCACGATGTTCTCCCGGACCGTCATCTCGCGGAACAGGCTGTGGTTCTGCGGCACCAGCACCACGCCCATGTCCAGCACCTGGCGCGGGGACCGGCCGGACAGCCGGTCACCGCGCAGCGTGACCTGGCCGAGCCGCGGCTTGAGCAGCCCGCAGATGCTGCCCAGCAGGGTGGACTTGCCCGCCCCGTTGGGGCCCACCACGCAGGTGATGCCGCGCTCGGCCACCTGCATGGTCACCCCGTGCAGCACGTCACCGCCGCCGTAGCCGGCCACCACGTCCTGGATAACCAGGGCGGGCGAGGTGTCGTCAGCCGACCGGGATGTCATCGTCGTCCTCCGCAGTGCCGAGATAGGCGTCGAGTACCCGGGGGTCGGTGCGGACCACCCCGGGCGGCCCGGAGACCACCGCGGTCCCGTAGTCCAGGACGGTGACGTTGTCGCACAGCCCCATCACGAAATCCATGTTGTGCTCCACGATGAGGAACGTGGTGCCCTGCTCGTTGAGCTGCCGGATCCGGTCCGCGATCATGGTGATCAGCGTCGGGTTGACGCCGCCGGCCGGCTCGTCGAGCAGCACGATCGACGGGCTGGCCATCAGCACGTAGGACAGCTCGAGCAGCTTGCGCTGCCCGTAGGACAGCGTCTCGGCCAGCGCGCCCGAGTGGTGGGCGATGCCGGTGAACTCGAGCAGTTCCATGGCCCGGCGCCGGGTGGCCGGCCCGCCCGCCCGGGCCAGCGGGTTGCGCAGCCGACCCTGCCCCCGCTCGTGGCGCTGCGCCGCGACAATCATGTTCTCCATCACGGTGAGCCGGGAGAACACCCGGGTGAGCTGGAACGTGCGGCCGATGCCGGCCGCGAACACCTTGTCCGGTGCGGAGTTGGTGATCTCCTTCCCGCCCAGGTAGACGTGCCCGTGGTCGACGTGCTCGTAGCCGGTGATGACGTTGAACAGCGTGGTCTTGCCCGAGCCGTTGGGGCCGATCAGGCCGGCGATGCTGCCTTCTGCCACCTCGATGGCGGCGCCGTCGAGCGCCTGGACGCCACCGAACGACTTGGACACCGCGTCGGTGCGCAGCAGCGCGGTCACCGGACACTCCCGGTCTTGGGCGCGGCGGGCACGGCGGTGCCGGTGCCGGGCGGGGCGCCGGCCGGGACGGGCTCGCGGCGCCGGGCCCGGATCGCCTGCCACCGGGTCAGCAGCTCTTTCCCGGTCGGGATGATGCCGCGCGGCAGGAACAGGATCACCACCAGGAAGATCGCGCCGAGCAGGATCTCGGCCACGTAGCCGTTGGTGAACGTGATCGCGTCCCACTGCTGCAGCGGCTCCAGGATGAGCGCGCCGAGCACCGGCCCGGACAGCGTGCCGAACCCGCCCAGGAACGCCATCAGCGCCACCGACAGGTCAAACGTCGGGTCGAACGCGGTCTCCGGCAGGGCCTGGCCGATGAAGAACCACCACAGGCCGCCCACCATGCCGGTGATGAACCCGGAGATCACGAACGCGGTCAGCTTGACCCGCATGGCCCGCACGCCGAGCCCGCGGGCCCGGTCCTCGTCGTCCCGGATGGCCAGCAACTGCAGGCCGAACTGGGAGTTCCGGATCAGCCAGGCCAGCACGATCGTGCCCACCGCGAGGATGAGCCCCACGTAATAGAACGGGTTGTTGTAGCTGGCCGCCGTCCACAGGAAGAACGGGGTGCTGAGGCCCTGGTTGCCGCCGGTGAACGCGAAGTTGAACGCCATCAGCTGGAAGATGAAGAAGATCGCGATGGTGATGACCACGAACGTGTGCCGCCGCACCCGCAGCGCGATCAGCCCGAACGGCACCGCAACCAGCGCCGCGACCAGTCCGCCGAGCGGCAGCAGGGCGAAGATGGTGCCGCCCATCACCTTCCAGTGCTCGGTCAGCAGCCCGACCGTGTACGCGCCGGTGCCGAAGAACACGGCGTGGCCCAGTGAGATGTAGCCGGAGAACCCGGAAAACAGGTTCCAGGCCGCCACCGCCGCCACGAAGATCAGCGTGTCCACGCCGAACTGGGTGTACAGCGCGTTCGTGATCACCAGCGGGAAGATCACCGCGATAACCAGCAGGACGGCCAGGCCACCCAGCCGGAGCAGCAGGCCGCGCCGGCCGCCGGGCGCCGCCCGCCGGGCCGGTTTCATCGCGCTCGTGCCTGCCGGGGAGTCCGTGCTCATTGCGCCCGCGCCTCCTTCCGGCCCAGCACACCTTGCGGCCGGATGGCCAGGACCAGCACCAGCACGGCGTAGAACACCACCACCGACCAGCTCGGCGACCACAGGACGTCCACCACCGCCTCGAGCGTGATCATGAAGATGGCGGCCAGCATGGCGCCGACGATGCTGCCCATGCCGCCCAGGATGATGATGGCCAGCAGCCGGGAGATCAGGTCGTACCCGGTGTTCGGGTTGAAGCCGCCGCCGGTCGCGCCGAACACCATGCCACCCACCGCGGTGACGGCCACCCCGATGCCGAACGTGAGCATCTGCACCCGGTTCACGTTGATGCCGACGATCCGGGCCGCCGTCTGGTCCTGCATGGTGGCCCGGATCGTGCGGCCGAACTGGGTCCGGTACAGGACGAAGTAGATCGCCGCCACCAGCAGCACGGCCAGCGCGAACCCGTAGATGTAGATGTAGTCCAGGTAGAAGCCGAACACCTTCGGCCCCGACGTGACGTAGGAGGCGTTCAGGTTCACGTAGTTGGAGCCGAAGATGAGGTACAGCACGCCCTCGATGATGATGGCTACCGCGTACGTGGCCAGCAGCGACATCGAGGTGCGCTCCCGGCCGCGCAGCGGCCTGATGAAGGCCCACTGGATGGCCACCCCGACGAGGAACATCGCCGGCACGGTCACCAGCAGGCCGACAAATAGGTCCAGGTGCAGGTGCACCGACAGCACATAGCTGAGGTACGCGCCGAGCACGACCAGGATGCCCTGGGCAATGTTGATGATGTCGAGCACACCGAAGATCAGCGTCAGCCCGACCGCCATCAGCGCGTAGACACCGCCGCCGAGGATGCCGTCGACGATGGCTTCGGTGAGTTCGCGTCCCATTCCTGGTTCATGCCCTTCATCCTGCTAACTCGTTGGTACGGGCCGCGTCCGCAGCGGGCCCGCTCGATCAGCCGCCCTGCGCCCAGCGCGGCCGGTTGACCTCGATGGCCGACCCGGACCCGGTCGGCAGCACCTGGAGGAACTGGCTGTTCTGCCACTGGAAGATGAACGCGGAGCCGAGCGCGCGGATGTTCTTGCCCTGCAGGTTGAACTGGGCCGGGCCCTGCACCGTCTGCACCGTGTGGCTGTGCAGGTAGCCCGCGAGCACGCGGCCCGTGGTGCTGTGCGTGGCGGTGACCGCGTCGGCCAGTGTCTCCCCGGCCGAGTAGGCCTCGGCCACGTCGGCGTTGATGTCCGACGTGGTGCCGCCGAACTTGGCGATGTAGTCCTGCACCATGACGTGGCTGAGCGCGTTCGCCTCGCCGCCGTACCAGCCGTCCGGCACCATGATCCCCTCGGCGTTGGCCGGTTCGATGTGGTGCAGGAACTCCTCACCCTGGTCCGGGCCGGACGTGGCGATGATCATCTGCGGGTTGAAGCCCTTGGCCTCGAACGCGTGCACGAACTCGAGCAGGCTGGGCACGTCCACCGTGCCGAGCACCACGAGCTGCGGGTTCTTGGCCGCCAGCCGGTTGGCCACCGGGATCAGGTTCGAGTCGGTCGCGTTCGGGTTGACCGGGTCGCTCGCGTTGTCGAACACGGTCTTGATGCCGCGCTGCGACAGCTGCTGCGCGGTCGTTATGACCGGCGGGTCGGCGAACGGGTCGTTCACCATGGCGTAGCCCGCCGTGGTGGGCCGCTTGCCGGCCGGCAGCGACGCCACCCAGGTGGCGAACGGGGTCATCTCCTCCGCGTCCGGCACACTGACGCTGAACAGGTACGGGTCGCCCAGGCTGAACACGGCCGGCCCAGTGGCCGAGCCCGCGGCCAGGGCATAGCCGTAGCGCCGGGTGACCGGGATCGCGCTCTCGGTCAGCAGCGTGGAAAACGGCGCCATCGTAAGGTCCACGTGATCCTGGGTGATCAGCGTGGTGTAGTTCGTGGTCACCGTCTTCGGGTTGCTGTTGTCGTTGACGATGTCGAGCCGCACCGGCCGGCCGAGCAGGCCGCCGTTGGTGTTGACGTCGCTGGCCCACAGCTGGTAGCCGTGTTCGGTCGCGATGCCGTCCGCGGAGAACTGCCCGGTCAGCGGCAGCGAGATGCCGACCGTGATCGGGTGCGCGGAACTGCTGGACGTGCTGCTGGCGCTGCTGCTGCTGCTGCAGGCCGCCACGACCAGCGCGGTCACCGCGCCGGCGGCAGCGAGCGGCAAGAACCTGGCGCGGTGGCGCCTCATCAGGCTTCTCCCTTCCTGGGGCCATGCCGGGGCACCCGGCGACTGCGGGTGGGTGCCCCGGTGCGCGGAGCGCGCATGGCGTTCAACCGGCACCGTATGCCCTCGCCGGCCCGAGTTCGGCCCGTTTGGGCCGATCCTGGGCCTGGCCAGCCACGTGCCGCTCCGCGCACCGCACCATCAGCTAAATCCGTGCTCAGCTGCCCCAGTTGGGCTTGGGGTTGACGATGGCCACCGAGCCGCTCGCCGTACTGGGTAGGACCTGCACGAACTTGCTGCCCTGCTGCCACTGGAAGATGTACTTGCTGGCCACCACGTTCTCGCCCACGCTGTTGAACTTCACCGGGCCCTGCACGGTCTGCAGCGTCACGCCGCTGTGCAGGTAGTGGGTGACCTTCGAGTTGTCCAGGCTCTTGGTCGCGGTGACCGCGGCGGCCAGCACCTCACCGACCGAGTACCCCTCGGCCACATCCGCGTTGATGTCCGACGCGGTGCCACCGTACTTGGCGATGTAGGCCTTGACCATGGCCTGGCTGAGCGCGTTGGGCTCGCCGCCGTACCACCCGTTCGGCACCATGATGCCGGTGGCGTTGCTCGCCCCGACCGCGCTCAGGAACGCCTGGCCCTGGTCCGGCCCAGCCGACGCGGCGAAGATCTTCGGGTTGTAGTGCTGCTGCCGGAAGGCCTGGATGAACGCGTTCGCGGTGGGCACGTCCACCGAGCCGAGCACGACCATCTGCGCCCCGGTCGCGGCCACCGCGTCGGCGCCCGCCTTGTAGTCCGGGTTCTCGGCCGGGAAGACCTTCGAGTAGACCGTCTTGATCCCGGCCTTCTGCAGGATGGCCTGCGCGGTCTGGGTCATCGGGTCGGCGAACGGGTCGTTCACCATCGGGTAAGCGGCGGTCTTGGGCCGCTCGCTGGCCGGCAGCGAGGCCACCCAGTCGGCGAACGGCACCAGCTGGTCGGCGACGGGCGGGCTGGGGTTGAAGATGTTCGGCAGCCCGAGCTGGTAGACGGCCGGGCCGCCACCCGCGCCCTCCGGGAACGCGTACCCGTAGCGCGCCGCCACCTTCGCGGCCGGCACGGTCAGCAGAGTGGAGAACGGCCCGAAGACGAAGTTCACCTTCTGCTGCGCGATGAGCTTGGTGTAGTTGGTGGCTACCGTGGTCGGGCTGCTCTGGTCGTTCAGGAAGACCATCTTGACCTTCCGGCCGAGCAGCCCGCCGTGCGCGTTCACCTGGTCCTGCCAGAGCAGGTAACCACGCTGGAACGCCTGGCCGTCCGCGGAGAAGTCACCGGTCAGCGACAAGGACGTCCCGATAAGGATGGGCGACTTGCTGGTGCTGCCCGATGAGTTGTTACTGCTGCCGCCACTGCTGCTGCAGGCGGCCAGGACCATTGCCGCGGCTGCGGCGACGGCCGGGATAGCAAAGAACCGGGTGCGGTGAGGTTTCATCCGGTCCTCCTTCCAGTTCAGGATTCTCCTGTGGATTGGCCAGGTGCAGCCCGCGCCGGAAGGCGCGTCCGTGGGGCTCGGCTGGCTGCTTGGGGGGCTGGCCGGGACAGTCGCTCACGGTACTGCATTGGCATGACTACTGCCGGTCTGCTCCAGCCCGTCTGAGATGTCGGAGTTTTCACTTTCCAGCTGCAGCCCGGCCGACTGCGCCTCGAGCTCGATCAGCGCGGCGAAATCCTGCTCGCCGTAACCCCGGCCAATCAGGGCCTGGATCAGCTGGTGCACCAGCCCGGCCACCGGCAGCGGCACCTCGTGCTCCCGGCCCGCGGCCAGGCCCAGGTCAAAGTCTTTGCGCAGCAGGCTCGCGGTGAACGTCGGATGAAAGTCGAGATTCACGAATGCGGGCGACTTATAACGAGTGAACGGCGAACCCATCACGCTTTTGTTAAGACAGCTGAGGAACGCCTCCCGGCTGACGCCGCTCTTCTGGGCCAGGATCGTCACTTCGGCCAGCGATTGGGTCACCACGCCGAGGAAGAGGTTATGGCACAGCTTTACCGTGCGGGCGAGCTCCCCCTCGCCGACATACGTCGCCCCGGCGCCGAGCAGGTCCAGGTACGGCCGGGCCAGCGCAAAGGCGCCTGGCGGGCCGGATATGGCCAGGGTGAGCTTTCCCACGCTGGCCACCTTGGGGTTGCCCATCACCGGGGCGGCCAGCAGGTCGGTGCCGCGGGCGGCCAGTTTGCCGCGGATCTGCCCGGACACGTCGGCGGAAATGGTCGTGCAGTCGACCAGGACCCGCGGCGACGCCGCCCCGGACGTCAGCCCGCCGTCACCGTCGACCGCGTCGACCAGGTCCTGCGGGGTGCCGACGGTGGCGAACACGATATCCCTGGTGCCGAGGTCAGCGGGCGAGGCCACGACCTTGGCCCCCAGCGCGGCCAGTGGCTCGGCCTTGGCCCGGGTCCGGTTGTACACGGCGACGTCACAGCCCGCCGCGAGCAGTCGCTGCACCAGTTCGGAACCCATCCGCCCGGTGCCAAGCCAGCCCAGGCGCAGTTCGTCACCGTGCTCGGCCATCAACTCACCTCTCGCCTGACAATCGTTTGCACGAAGCCTGACCCAGGTGTCAGGTGGATGTCAACAGACATGATTCACATCGATACCGGAAATTTCCCTCAGCGTGGCTCATGGATGGCCGCCGCGGGCTGGCCTGGCGGCACGGCGGGGCCGGCCGTGGGCTGGCCCGGTGTCCCGGCGGGGCCGGCCGTGGGCTGGCCCGGTGTCCCGGCGGCGGCGGCCCCGGGCGGCTCGCCGCCGGCCGGCACCGGCCCGGTGGAGCCGCGGACGACCAGCTCGGGGGCCAGGAAAAGTACCTTGACCGGCCCGGTGTGCCCGGCGATCCGCTCCAGCAGCAGCTGCGCCGCCTCGGTGCCCACCTGGTAGTGCGGGAAGCGGATGGTGGTCAGCGGCGGGCGCAGCCGGTCGATGAACGGCATGTCGTTGAACCCGACCACCGACATGTCCCGCGGGCAGCGCAGCCCGGCTTCGTCCAGCGCCGCGTAGCAGCCGACCGCGAGCATGTCGTTCCCGGCCGACATCGCGGTGCAGCCCGGGTCCCGGCCGAGCAGCTGCTGCGCGCAGCGCAGCCCTTCCTCGATGGAGAACGCCCGGGCGGTCACGATCAGGTCCGGGTCCGGCCGCAGGCCGTGCGCCTCCATGGCGGCGATGAAGCCGCGGTACCGGGCCAGCCCGGTGGAGACCTCCTGCGGGCCGGCGATGTGCGCGATCCGGGTGTGCCCGAGCTGGGCCAGGTGGGCCACGGCCATCCGGATGCCCCGCTCGTTGTCCACCGAGACCGACGGCAGGCTGTAGTCCTCGGCCAGCCGGTTCATCAGTACCACCGGCAGGTCGGCGCGGGCCGACTCGGCCAGCAGCGGGTCGCCCAGGTGCACGGTGGCCAGCACCAGCCCGTCCACGTGCCGGGCGCGCATCTGCTCGAACAGCATCCGCTCCCGGTCGGCGTCCCCGTCGGTGTTGCCGATCAGCGCCACGTACCCGGCCGCCGCCAGCCGGTCCTCGATGCCCCGCACGATCGGCGGGAACAGCGGGTTGTTCAGGTCCGGGATGAGCACCCCGATGCTGTGCGAGCGGCGGGTGCGCAGGCTGCGGGCCACCGTGTTCGGCCGGTAGCCGAGTTCAGCCGCCGCCTCCAGCACCCGCGCGGCGGTATCCTCACGGACCAGCAGCCGGGTCTCCGGGTTGAGCGCACGCGACGCGGTGGCCGGGTGCACGCGGGCCCGCGCGGCCACGTCCTTCAAGGTCACCGGCGGATCAGCCATCCCCAGTCCCCGCTTCCCTGATGCTTCCGGTGCGCGCGCCACCGGCACGCACAGAGCATGGTATCTATCTCTGCACTCGATTGCTTGCCGCAATCGGGTCACCGGTTGCCGTATCGGCCGGCGAAGCAGGCACGCGGGCCAGATACCCGGCGGCGGCCAGCATGACCGCGGCCATCACGGCCAGCAGGATGCGGTAGTCGAGCACCGCGATGACGGCCGCGCCCACCGCGATCGACCCGGCCTGGGGCACGGTGACCAGTACGTTGGCCGCCGCGTCCACCCGGCCGAGCAGCCGGCCCGGGGTGCGCCGCTGGAGCAGCGTGACCGCCCCCACGTTGATCCAGACGATGCACACGCCGAGCAGCGCGCCGCCCGCCAGGACCACCGCCAGCTGCCCGGTCAGCTCGGCCAGGCAGGCCAGGGCGCAGGCCAGCAGGCCGCCGCCGGCCAGCGCCCGCTCGCTGGTCCGGGCCATCAGCGGCGCGGCCGCCAGCCCGCCGGCCAGCGCGCCGCCGCCCTGCGCCGCGGTGAGCACGCCGAGGAAGGCCGGGCTGCGGTGCAGCCCGGCACCGACCACCGCGAACTGCACGGTCTCGAAGAAGCCGAACACCGTGGCCCCGATCACCACCGCGGCTACCAGCCGCCGCAGCGGCGGGGTGACCGCGATATGCCGCAGCCCCGCGGTGATGGCGGCCAGCGGCCGCTCCCCGGTGCGGCCCGGCCGCCGCTCACGCAGCCGGAGCGCCGCGACCGACCCGGCGGCCAGCCCGAACGTGGCCGCGTCGAGCAGGATCACCGGCCGCGGGCCAGCCCAGGCCAGCAGCCCCGCGCCGAGCAGCGGGGTGACCACGCGCAGGCCGGTCGCCGCCAGCTGGAGGGCGGCGTTGGCCGCGCCGAGCAGGTCAGCGGGCAGCAGCGCGGGCAGCAAGGCGGTCTGCGCCGAGCCGAGCAGGCTGTTCGACACTCCGTAGCCGAACATGACCGGGTAGACCAGCCACAGCCGCGGCCCGGCCAGCAGCAGCAGGCCGACCAGCGCGCCGGTGGCCAGGTTGACGGTGATCAGCAGCGGGCGGCGGCGCACCCGGTCCACCAGCCACCCGGTCAGCGGGGCCAGGCAGGTGCCGCCGATGAACGCGAAGAACACCAGCCCGGCCGCGCTGTTGCTGCCGGTGCGCTCCTTGACCCAGATGCCCATGGCCAGCCACAGCGCGCTGTCGCCCAGCACGGACAGCAGCTGGCCGGCCAGGTAGGTGCGCGCGTCCCGGTGCGCCAGCAGCCGGCCCATGTCACCCGCCGGCCGAACCCGGCGGGTCGGTCACCGGGTAGCCAAAGGCCACCAGCTCGAACGGCAGGCTGCCTGGCGGGCGCTGGGCCGGGTCGTCCCGTCGGTCCGCGAACCGGTCCCACAGCCGGTGCATATCCGTGGCCAGCTGGGCCGCCTCGGCGGCGGTCAGGTACACCACCCGCTGCGAGGCGATGGCGGCCTGCTGCCATTCCACCGGGTGGCCGAGCACCCGCCGGATCCCGGTCCGGGCCCGGTCCAGCCAGCGGTCGAGCCACACCGAGGCGGCCGCTTCCAGCGCCACCCGGCTCTCGGTGTCCGGCCACGGGGGCACGATCTCAAAGCCGCGGAAGGCCAGCCGCCACGGCCGCTCCCGGCCGCGGCCGCCGCCCGCCTCCTCCAGGAACCCGTATTTGGCCAGCGTGCGCAGGTGGAACGCGCAGTTGGCGGGCGACTCACCGAGCAGCTCGCTGGCCTGGGTCGCGGTGATGGTCTGCAGCTCCGTCTGCTCCAGGGCCTCGAGCAGCGCCATCCGGACCGGGTGCGCGATGGCCCGGACCGTCCTCGGGTCGCTGATCCGCAGCTTGGGGCGTTCCTCGGAAGACATGTTTCGAAATATTAGCTTCGAAACATGTCTTCCAGCAAGGGCCCGGGCCGGCCGTGTCACGATGAACTCATGCGGATCACGGCTGTCCAGGCGACCGAACTGTTCGGCGGGAGCGCGCAGCACCCGCTGCAGATCATCCGGGTCACGGTGCGCAGCGACGGCCCGGCGCAGCCGGGGCCGGCCGGCCCGGTGCGCGTCCGGGTCGCCGGGGCGGCAGTCAGCACGCCCCAGGCGTTCAGCATGACGCTCCCGGAACCGGGCCGGGAGCGGACCGCGGAGGTAGGCGTGCACATCGCGCCGCCCTACCAGCCAGGCAGCCCGCGGCCGGTCACCGTGATCGCGGAAAGTGACCGGGAGCGGGCCGAGCTGGCGGCCGAGATCCGGGCCGCCGAGACCGGCTGGACGATGTGGATGGTCAGCCACTTCCACTACGACCCGGTGTGGTGGGACACCCAGGGCGAGTTCACCGAGACCCGGCTGCTGCTGCCCGACTCCGACGGCCGGCTGCCGGACGTCCGGACCGCGTTCGAGCTGGTCACACTGCACCTGGCGCACGCCAGCGAGGACCCGGACTACAAGTTCGTGCTGGCCGAGATCGACTACCTCAAGCCGTACCTGGACACCCACCCGGAGCGCCGGGCCGAGCTGCGCCAGCTCATCGCCGACGGCCGGGTGGAGATCGTCGGCGGCAACTACAACGAGCCCAACACCAACCTGACCAGCGCCGAGTCGACCATCCGCAACGCCATCTACGGCCTGGGCTACCAGCGCGGCGCCGGCGGTGACCCGCGCACCGCGTGGATGCTGGACGTGTTCGGGCACGATCCCGGTTATCCCGGGCTGATGGCCGCGGCCGGGCTGTCCGAGTCGGCCTGGGCCCGCGGGCCCTACCACCAGTGGGGCCCGAAGCGCACGGTCGGGGACAACCAGCGGATGCAGCTGCGCAGCGAGTTCGACTGGGTGTCCCCGGACGGTCAGGGGCTGCTGACCAGCTACATGCCGGACCATTACGGGGCGGGCTGGTCCACCCACCAGGCGGCCGACCTGGCCGGGGCGGAGCAGGCCGCCCTGGACGAGTTCCGCAGCCTGGCCCCGGTCGCGGCCACCCGCAACGTGCTGCTGCCGGTCGGCGCCGACCACGTCATCCCGAGCCGCTGGGTGACCGCCATCCACCGGGACTGGAACCGCCGGTACGTCTGGCCCCGGTTCGTCACCGCGGTGCCCCGCGAGTTCTTCGCCGCGGTGCGGGCCGACGCGGCCGCCCAGGGCCGCTGGCTGGTCCCGCAGACCCGGGACATGAACCCGGTCTACCCGGGCAAGGACGTCTCCTACATCGACACCAAGCAGGCCCAGCGGGCCGCCGAAGCCGCGGTCCGCGACGGTGAGCTGCTGGCCACGCTGGCCTGGCTGGCCGGCGCCGGGTACCCGGCGCAGTCACTGGACAAGGCCTGGCGCCAGCTGGTGTTCGGCGCGCATCACGACGCCATCACCGGCACCGAGTCCGACCAGGTGTACCTGGACCTGCTGGGCGGCTGGCGGGAGGCCTGGCAGCGCGGCGACGCGGCCCGCCGGGACGCGGCCGCCGCGCTGGCCGGGCAGGCCGACACCCGCCGGGCCGGGAGCACCGGAGCTGGGGAGCAGGCCGTGGTCGTGTTCAACACGCTGTCCTGGCCCCGCTCCGGGCTGGTCACCACCGCGCTGGAGTTCGGCGCCCCCGGGCCGGCCTGGATCAGCCTGCGCGGCGAGTCCGCCGCGGTGCCGTTCCTGGCCGAGCACACCAGGCGGCACCCGGACGGCGGCCTGGCCGGGGTGACGCTGACGTTCCGCGCCGACGGCGTGCCCGGCGTGGGCTACCGGACGTACTGGGCCGTCCCGGTGGCCGCGGAGCCAGGGCCGGCCGGCTGGGAACCGCAGCCCGGCGCGCTGATCGAGACCGGCCGGTTCCTGGCCGAGGCCGACCCGGCCCGCGGCGGCACGCTGACCCGGCTGCGCGACAAGCTGGCCGGCACCGACCTGCTCCGGCCGGGCGGCAACGAGCTTCTCGTCCAGGAGGAGTACGACCACCACCCGCGCTGGGGTGAGGGCCCGTGGCTGCTCTCGCCTAAGGGCCCGGGTACCGGCTCGGCCGCCGGGCCGGCCAAGGTGACCGCGCAGCGCTGCCCGCTGGGGGCCCGGCTGCTGGCCGAGTTCACGCTCGGCGACCTGCGGGTGACCCAGGAAACGCTGCTCTGGGACGGCGCCCAGGCGGTGGAGTTCCGCACCCACGTCGACGGCCCCATCGGGCACGACCGGCTGCTGCGGGCCCGGTTCCCGGCCGACGTGCCCGGCGGGCTGCCGGTCTACCAGGGCGCGACCGCGGTGATCGGCCGGCCGTTCGGCAGCGTGGACGCGGACGTGGCCGAGTACCCGTTCACCCTGGACAACCCGGCGCACGAGTGGTTTGGCACCGGTTCCACCGCCCGGGTCGGCTGGGCCGCGCCGTCTGGCCGGGCCGAGCAGCGCGCCATCGGCGTGGCCGAGGTCATCCTGCCCGGGCCCGGTTCGCTGCCTGATGCGGCCACGGCCATCAGCCGCCTGGTCGCGGCGCTGGCCGGGCAGGGCGTCACGGCCACCTGCTCGTGGCCGGACGGGCCGCGCTACGGCTCCCTCGACCTGGACTCGAACGTGCCCGACGTCCGGATCGCGGTGGGCGGCCCGGAGCAGAACCCGTGGACGGCCCGGCTGCTGGCCACGGTCGACCCATCAGGGGCCGAATTCGGCCGGGCGCTGGCCGCTGGCGCCCCGCTGTGGCTGCCCGCCGCCCAGTCCCGCGCGCAGGCGTTCGGGCCCGGCGCCGACGTGCGCGGGCCGCGTGACCTGCCGGTGCTCATCGTGGCCGGCCCGGACCTGGCCGCGGCGGCCGCCGCGGCCGCCGCCGACCTGGCCGACTCGGTGATCGGGGTGACCCCGCTGGGCGACGACGTGACGCCGGGCCTGGCCGGGCACTCGGTGGCGCTGCTCAACCGGGGCACCCCGAGCAGCCTGGTCACCCCGGATGGCACGCTGCACATCGCGCTGATGCGCTCGTGCAGCGCCTGGCCGTCCGGGGTGTGGATCGGCCCGGACAAGCGGACCGCGCCGGACGGCAGCAGCTTCGCCTGGCAGCACTGGAGCCACACGTTCGAGTACGCGCTGGCCGCCGGGCCCGGGGACTGGCGCTCGGCGGGCCTGGCCGTGGCCGGCCACGAGTACAACCAGCCGCTGCTGGCCAGGGTCACCGGGGTGCACGACGGCGCGCGGCCCGGCTGCGCCACGCTGTGCGCGGTGACCGGGCCGGCCATGCTGGCCGCGCTCAAGCCGCGCGGCAACCCGCTGGCCACCGGGCGCGACGGCACCCCGGACCGGGCCGCCGGGGTGATCGCCCGGCTCCGCGACGTGGCCGGGCGGGCCGCGGGCGAGGCCCGGCTGAGCCTGTTCACCGGCCTGGCCGGGGCGGCCCGCACCGGGCTGGCTGAGGACCGCGACGGACCGGCCCTGCCGGTGGCGGATGGCACGGTGGCGACCCCGGTCGGACCGGCCGGCACGGTGACGCTGGCGCTGCGGGTCCCGGCGGCCGGTGCGGGCGGCCCGGCGGGAACCGGGGCCGGCCCGGGCAGCGAGCGGCCCGAGCCGGCCCAGCCGGTATTCACCCGGTACTGGCTGCACGGTAAGGGCCCGGCCCCGGCCGGCAACCTCCCGGTCGCGGTGCACGTCTCCCCCACCCGGGTGGTCCCGCCCGGGCTGGTCCGGGTCAGCGTGGCCTGCGGGCCCGACGGAGCGGCCGGGGCGGCCGAGCTGGACGTGCCGGACGGTCTGGTGGCCGAGCCGGCCGGGCCGCTGCGCTACGAGCTGCCCGCGATGGGGTACGCGGCCTGGGACGTGGCCGTGCGTGGCCAGCCGGGTGCCCCGAACGGCCGCTACTTCCTGGCCGCGCGGATCCGGGACCAGCTCGGCCAGGACCTCGAGGACGTGGTGGCGGTGGACCTCGGGCGGCCCGCGGCGCCCGCGCTCAGCCTGCCGCTCAGCGAGCTGGTGCCCGCGATCGAGGCCGACCTGCTGGCGACCGCCGCCGAGCTGGACGTCACCGTGCTGACCCCGGCCCTGCGGGTGGCCCCGGGGCAGCGCGGTGAGCTGGCCGTCCGGCTGGCCAACCGGACGGCCGCGCCGGTCCGCGGCGAGGCTCAGCTGATCTCCCCGTTCGGCAGCTGGCCGGCGGTACATCCGTGGACACGTGGTTTCGCCGTCTCCCCCGGAAAGGAGGTCACTCTCCGTTATCATGTCCGAGTACCGGTTACTACCCGACGCGGCACGCAGTGGTGGACAATGGTCAAACTGATGTATTTCGGTCGCCTGCACTACACCAGGGCTGTGCCCGTTGACGTCCGCGAATGAGTAGCACCCCGGCTGCGTGGGCCGCCGCCAGCCGCCAGACGGCCCGCATGCCATGACTTCCACCGCTCCCCCCGCCTCGGGCAACCTCCCGGCGGAGCCGAACAGCTTCGTCGGCCGGGAGCGCGACCTGGCCGAGCTCGCGCTGCTGCTGAGCGACGTCCGGGCGCTGACCCTGTGCGGGCCCGGCGGCATCGGCAAGACGCGGCTGGCGGTCCGGCTGGCCTGCGAGGTGGTACCGGACTTCCCGGACGGCGCCTGGCTGGTCGAGCTGGCCGACACGGCCGACCCCGAGCTCATCCAGCGCCGGGTCGCGGCCACGTTCGGGGTCCGCGAGGAACCTGGCCGCCCGCTGCTGGCCACCCTGATCGAGGCGCTGCGGGGCCGCCGCCTGGTGCTCATCCTGGACACCTGTGAGCACCTGGTCGAAGCGTGCGCCGGCCTGGTCCACCAGCTGCTGGCCGGCTGCCCGCAGCTGCGGGTGCTGGCCACCAGCCGGGAGCCGCTCCGGGTGGGTGGCGAGACGGTGTGGCGGGTACCACCGCTGTCCCTGCCCGCGCCGCTGGATCCGGGGACCCTGATCGACGTGGCCCGGCACGAGGCGATGCGGCTGTTCGCCGACCGGGCGTCGGCGGCCCGGGCCGGGTTCGAGCTGGGCCGGGGCAACGCCGAGGTGGTGGCCCGGCTGTGCCGCCTGCTGGACGGCATGCCGCTGGCCATCGAGCTGGCCGCGGCCCGGGTCCGGGCGCTGTCGGTGGAGCAGATCGCCAGCCGCCTCGACGACCGGTTCCGGCTGCTGGCCTCCGGGGACCGGACCGCGCCGCCCCGGCAGCAGACGCTGCGGGCCGCGGTGGACTGGAGCTACGAGCTGCTGTCCGAGCGCGAGCAGATCCTGCTCCGGCGGCTGTCGGTGTTCGCCGGGTGGAACCTGGAGATGGCCGAGCAGGTGTGCGCGGACGGGCAGATCCCGGCTCCGGCCGTGCTGGACCTGATGGCCGCACTGATCGACAAGTCGCTGGTCACCTACGACCACGGCGAATCCCGGTACCGGCTGCTGGACACGATCAAGGAGTATGCGGCCAGCCGGCTGGCCGCGTCCGGCGAGGAGGACATGGTCCGGCGGCGGCACCGCGACTACCTGCTCCGCTACGCCGAGTGGGTGGTGTCCCAGGCCTTCGTCCGGGGCGCGCCGTCCTGGCCGCGGCGGGTGGCGCTGTACCGGCAGATCTCGGGCGACCTGGACAACTACCGGCTGGCCCTGGCCACCTCGCTGCAGCACGGCGATATCGCGGAAGGGCTGCGCATGTGCGGGGCGATGCGCAACCCGTGGGTGACGCACGGCGACACCGCCGAGGGCGTGGAATGGTTCGACCGGTTCCTGAGCCGGCCCGGCGGCGGGCCGGCCGAGGTCCGCGGCCCGGCCCTGGTGTTCCGTGGCGACCTGGCTTTCGAGCAGCAGGACTACGAGACCGTGAGCCGGATGGCGGCCGAGGGCCTGGAGCTGTGCCGGGAGGCCGGTGACCCGCACCAGGCCGGTGCGCTGCGGCTGCTCGCGGTGGCCGCGCTGCGGGCGGGCCGGGTGGGCGAGGCGGTGGCCCGGATCGATGAGGCGGCGGCGACCGCGCACAAGCTCGGCAACGACTGGGAAGAAGGGCTGGCGCTGACCATCAAGGCGGCCGGCCTGGCCCGGCTGGGCAGCCTGCGCGAGGCGCAGGCCAGCTACGAGGCGGCGCTCGATGTGCTCCGGGATAACAACGGCTGGGGAGTGGCCCAGGTCCGCTACGGGCTGGGCGTGGTGGCCGCGGCCCGCGGCGACCACCTGGCCGCGATCAGCCACTACCAGGCCGCGCTGAGCCTGTACCAGGAGATCGACGCCCGCCCGGAGATCGCCCGCTGCCTGGCCGGCATCGCGTCGGTCGCGCTCGCCCAGGGTGACTTCGGGCTGGCCCGGACCAGCCTGACCGAAAGCCTGCAGCTCAGCCTGGCCACCGGGCAGCGGCTGCCGGTGGCCCGCGGCCTGCAGGCGTTCGCGGCGCTGGAGGCCCGGGCCGGGGACCAGGCGCGGGCCGCCCGGCTGGCCGGGGCCGCGGTCGAGCTGCGCGCCGCGGCCGGTCATCCCCCGCTGAGCGGAGCCCGGCTGGCCGAGCTGCTCGGCCCGGCCCGCAAGGCCCTGGGCGAGCCGCACGCCAGCGCCCTGCTGGCCGAGGGCCGGGCGCTGACCGCGGACCAGGCGGTCAGCTACGCGGTCCGGCCCGGCGGCGGCGCGGCCGGCCCGGAGCCTGGCCCGGCCGGGCCCATCGAGTGGGCTCTGGTGCCCCGGCCGCGGGCCGCCGCAGGCGGTGAGATGTCCACCCTCACCCCGCGTGAACTGGAGATCGCCGGCCTGATCGCCCGCGGGCTGAGCAACCGGGCCATCGCCGAGGAACTGGTGATCAGCCAGGCCACCGTGGCCCGGCACGTAGCCAACATGCTGACCAAGCTGGGGTTCAACTCGCGGGCCCAGGTCGCGGCCTGGGTGGCCCGGCAGGACGGGTCCTGACGCCGGCCACCGCCCCCGGCCGGGGTGTGTAGCCCGGTATGTAGCTGGCCGGCCGCCGGCCCGGTACCGGCCGGGCCGGATGACCAGCTGCCCAGCCCGGAAATAAATCCCGCTGCATACCCATCCGCGGCGGCGGCCGCCCCGAAATACACACGGCACTGCATAGTTCGGCGGATGTGCCCCGTGCCGGTGCATCCGTAGGGTCTCCTGCAGAGTTCCGGGTGGGCCCCGGACGGTTACGGGGGCCCGTGCGTGGCCCATCCGGGGCTGCCGGACGCAGAGCCAAGGCTCCTCCGGCCGTCAGGAGGGGGATGGCCGGAGGAGCCTGGGAAGAGGCACGGATGATGGTCACCGGCAGGCCGGCCTCGGACACCGTGACGCAGCAGCTGGTGGGCCTAGGGGTGGCCCGCGGTGAGCGGCCAGCACTGGTCGGCGGCTGCGCGGCATGGCCGGGCCGGACCCTCAGCCACGCCAGTCTGTCCGCGGTGCTGCAGGCCGCCGCGGCCGGCCTGGTCCGGCACGGGGTGCGCGAGCAGGACATCGTTGGCATCTGCGTGCCGGACGCGGTGAGCTACGTGCTGGCCGTGCACGCGGTCCGGGCGGCCGGCGGGGTGCCGTCACCGGTGCCCGGCGCGGGCCCCCCGGACGTGATGGCCAGCCAGCTCACCGACTGCGGGGCCCGGTTGCTGATCACCGCCGACCCGCTGGCCAGTGCCGCGCTGGCCGCGGCCGATGGGTCCTGGGTCCGGCAGGTCATCTCGTTCGATGACGTGCCCGGCACGACCGCGTTCTGCTCGCTGCTGTCCCGTGGCTCGCGGGCGCCCGCCGTGGCCGGGCCGGCCGACCTGGCCCTGGCGCCGTACCGGGCCGGCCCGGACGGGCTGCTCCGGCTGGCGCCAGTCACCCACCGTGAGCTGGGCGCCGACCTGAACCGGCTGGCGGCCCGCGTCCCCATCGGTGACCGCGACGTGGTGCTGGCCGAGCCACCCGGCGGTCACGCCCGCGACTACACCGTGCTGCTCGACCTGGCCCTGCTGCACGGTGCGACCGTGGTGGCCACCCAGCCGGAGGGCCTGCCGGACGCGGCCCGGGCGCACGGCGGCACGGCGGCGATCGTGCACCCGGGCACGGACGTGCCCGCGGGCCTGCCGCTGCGGATGGTCACCGCGGCCGGCTGAGCCGCCGTCTGCTGAGTACCCCGCTGGTGAGCAGGATGACCAGCAGGGCGCAGCCGTCGAAGACCGCGGCCACGGTGAACGCCGACGCCACCCCGTGGATCAGCGCCCCGTGCGCCGCGGCCCCCGCCGCCACCGCGTGCCGGTACCCGGTGCCGTACACCGTGACCAGGATGGCCAGCCCGAGCGACCCGCCGACCTGCTGCATGACGTTGACCATGCTGGCCGCCGCGCCGGAGTCCTGGGCCGCCACGCCAGCCAGCGACACCGTGGTCAGCGGCACGAACACCACGCCCATCCCAGCGCCGAGCAGCAGCATCGGGACCAGGATGCCGCCCAGGTAACTGGTCCCCGCCGAGACCTGGGACAGCCAGGCCATCCCGGCGATGACCGGGAGCAGGCCGGCCAGCATCAGCCGGGTCGCGCCGAACCGGGGCATCAGCCGTGGCGCCGCCCGGGACACCCCGAACACGGTGAGCGTCATGGGCAGGAACGCGACCCCGGCCGTGAGCGGGCTGAAGCCGAGGATGTCCTGCACGAACTGGGTCAGGAAGAAGAACATCCCGAACATGCCGGCCACCAGCAGCAGCCGGGTCAGGTAGGACCCGGACCGGCCCAGGCTGCCGAACAGCCGCAGCGGGGTGATCGGCTGCTGGGTCCGCGTCTCGGTCAGCACGAACAGGCCGAGCAGCAGCACCGCGGCGCCGAACGCGGCCAGCGTCATCCGGTCCGCCCAGCCGTTCGAGGCGGCCCGGATGAACCCGTACACCAGCGCGCTCATCCCGCCGGTCGAGGTGAGCGCGCCGGCCAGGTCGAACCGCCCCGGCCGGCGCGGCGATTCGGTGATGAACAGCGGCGTCACCACGAGGACCAGGATGCCCACCGGGACGTTGACGAACAGCACCCAGCGCCAGGACGCCCACTCGGTGATCAGCCCGCCGAGGACCAGGCCCAGCGAGGCGCCGCCCATCAGTACCGCGGAGTAGATGCCGAGCGCCCGGGTCCGCTCCCGGCCCTCCGGGAAGCTGCCCACGACCAGCGCGAGCACGGCCGGTGAAGCCAGCGCCCCGCCGACGCCCTGCAGGGCGCGCGCCGCCAGCAGCCACCAGGCCGCGGTGGCCAGCCCGCCGGCCAGCGAGGCCAGCGTGAACAGGATGATCCCGGCCAGGAACACCCGGCGCCGGCCGAGGATGTCACCGGCCCGGCCGCCGAGCAGCAGCAGCCCGCCGAACGTGAGCGTATAGGCGTTCAGCACCCAGGACAGGCCCGCGGTGGAGAAGTGCAGCCCGGACTGGATGTGCGGCAGCGCAATGTTCACCACGGTCAGGTCGAGGACGATCATGAGCTGGGCGGACAGCATGATGAGGAGAGCCAGGCCAGGATGGCCGCGGGGCCGGGACGCGCCCGGGCGGCGCAGCGTGGCGGCTGGCGATGTGGACGGAGCAGGCATGCGTGTCTCCTGAGCTTGGAGTCCCGGGGCCTTCAGAGGTAAGCTGGCAGCGCTATACGGAGCTTGTCTCCGATTAATATACGGAGGATGCCTCCGGTTAGCAACTTGTTTTTGTGCGGGTGATGGGATGAGCGCGGCAGGCACCCCGGCCGGGACGGGCACCCCGGCCGGGACGGGCATGCGCGCCGACGCACGGCGCAACCGGCAGCGGCTGCTCGACGCGGCGCTGCAGGTCTATTCCGAGCGCGGCGCCGACGACGCGTCGCTGGACGAGATCGCCCGCCGGGCCGGGGTCGGCATCGGCACGCTGTACCGGCACTTCCCGACCCGCCAGGCGCTGCTCGAGGCGGTGTACCGGGATCAGGTGGAGGAGCTGTGCGCGGTCGCCCGCCAGCTCCACGACGACGCCCCGCCCGAGCAGGCGCTGGAACGCTGGCTCCGCGCCCTGATGGCGTTCGCCACGACCAAGAAGAACCTGTCCAGCTCGCTGATGTCCGGGCCGAACAAGTCGTCCGAGGTGGCCAGCTCGTGCAGCGCCATGGTCCTGGACGCGGCCACCGGGCTGCTGGCCGAGGCGCAGCGCACCGGCCAGGTCCGCGGCGACGTCGACGCCATCGACCTGCTCCGGATGTCGCATGCCCTGGCCATCGCCGCTGACCTGCCGCACTCGCACCCGGACCAGGGCGAGCGGCTCATGTCGGTGCTGCTGGCCGGGCTCCGCCCGCCAGCCGCCCATCAGGCCTGATCCGCGACCTCCGGCTCGTCCTCGTCCGCGGGGTCACCGTCGGTGGCCAGCCCGCCCACGGCCGCCCGGCCCACGTCCGGCGGCCGGTTCTCGTACGGCGTGCTGAGCGCGATCGTGGTCCGGGTGGACACCCCGGCGGCCGCGCGGATCTGCTGCAGCAGGTCCTCCAGCTCGGCCGGTGAGCCGACCCGGACCTTCAGGATGTAGTTCTCGTCACCGGCCACACTGTGGCAGGCCTCGATCGCAGACAGGTGGGCCAGCCGCTCGGGGGCATCATCGGGCGCAGCCGGGTCGAACGGCTTGATCGAGATGAACGCGGTCAGCGGCAGCCCGGCACCCGCGGGATCGATCAGCGCGGCATAGCCTTTGATCACCCCGCGCCGCTCCAGGCGGCGCACCCGCTGATGCGTGGCGGACACGGAGAGCCCGGTCCGCCGGGACAGCTCGGTGAAGCTGATCCGGCCATCGCGGCAGAGCAGCGTGATGATCCTGCGGTCGATGTCTTCCACCCCGTTACGGTAATCCGCAACCGCCCGGCTCCGCCCCTCTGGGGGTAACGGCCTGATAACGGGCTTTACGCTCCGGTAACAGCATGTGACGCCAGGCTTAACCCAGGCGTGGGTCGCCGGTTACGCTGCCGGCCAGACGCGGCACCGCAGCGGAGCGGCGCCGCCTCGGGACCAGTGGAGCACGCTGATGGCCGAAATCGTCCTTGACCAGGTGAACAAGGTGTACCCAGGCGGGGTCAAGGGGGTTGACGACCTGAACCTGGAGATCAAGGACGGCGAGTTCATGGTGCTGGTCGGCCCGTCCGGCTGCGGCAAGACAACCGCGCTGCGGTCCATCGCCGGCCTGGAGGAGATCACGTCGGGCACCATCACCATCGGTGGCCGGGTGGTCAACGACCTGCCCCCCAAGGACCGGGACATCGCGATGGTGTTCCAGAACTACGCGCTCTACCCGCACATGACGGTGGAGCAGAACCTGGCGTTCGGGCTGCAGCAGCGCAAGACCCCCAAGGACGAGATCAAGCGCCGGGTCACCGAGGTGGCCAAGATGCTCGGCCTGGAACAGTACCTCAAGCGCAAGCCGGCCGCCCTGTCCGGCGGCCAGCGCCAGCGGGTGGCCATGGGCCGGGCCATCGTCCGCGAGCCGCAGGCGTTCCTGATGGATGAGCCGCTGTCCAACCTGGACGCCAAGCTCCGGGTGTCGATGCGGGCCTCGCTCACCCAGCTGCACGAGCGGCTCGGCGTGACCACGGTCTACGTGACCCACGACCAGGTCGAGGCGATGACCCTGGGGCACCGGGTATGCGTGCTCCGCGACGGCCAGCTGCAGCAGGTGGACACCCCGCAGACCCTGTTCGACTCCCCGGTCAACCTGTTCGTGGGCGGCTTCATCGGCTCGCCCGCGATGAACATCGTGATCGCGAAGCTGGTCCGGGACGACGGGCCGGCGGTGACGTTCGCCGACCACAAGCTGCCGCTGCCCGCCTCGCTAATCGAGTCCAGGCCCGGCCTGGACGGGTATTTCGGCCGTGAGGTGATCCTCGGTGTCCGGCCGTCCGACTTCGAGGACGCGGCGCTGGCCGACACCACCTGGGCGCCGATCTCGGCGCGGGCCGACGTCACCGAGGAGCTGGGCAGCGAGATCCACGTGATCTTCTCGGTGGACGCTCCCCCGGTCCGGCACGCCAGCATCAGCGAGATCACCGGGGACCCCGACGAAGAGGACGCCGCCGCGGTCGTGCTGGCCTCCGGGCGGTCGCTGTGGACGGCCCGGGTGGCGGCGCGCAGCAAGGTCCGCGCCGGGCAGCCGGCCGAGCTGGCCGTGAACACGTCCAACCTGCAGTTCTTCGACCCGTCGAGCGCGCTGGCTATCGGCCACCCGGCGGCGAACCGGGCGGCGGCCGGCTAAGCCGGCACCACGACCAGCTCGCGGGGGCCGTGGTTCAGCCGCTCGTGGCCCTGCTCGGTGCACACCACGATGTCCTCGATCCTGGCCCCGCTCGGGCCGGGGTAGATACCGGGCTCGACCGAGAATGCCATGCCCGGCTGCAGTGGCTCGCCGTTACCCGCCACGATGTACGGATCCTCGTGCGTCTCCAGCCCGATACCATGCCCGGTGCGGTGCACGAACTGGCCGCCGTAGCCCGCCGCGCTGATCGGCTCGCGGGCCGCGGCGTCCACGTCCTCGGCCCGCACGCCGGGGCGGACGGCCAGGCAGGCCGCTTCCTGAGCGTCCCGGAGGACCTGGTAGTAGGCGGCGAAGCCGGCGGGCGGCTCGCCGATCGCGTACGTCCGGGTGCAGTCCGAGCAGTACCCGCTGGGCATGGTACCGCCGATGTCGACCACGACCGCGTCGCCCGGGCGCAGCACCCGGCCGGACGGCTCGTGATGCGGGCTGGCCGCGTTCGGCCCGGACGCGATGATCACGAAGTCGGCGCGGGCGTGGCCTTCGGCGGCGATCGCCCGGCCCACGTCCGCGGCCACGTCCAGCTCGGTCCGGCCGGCCCGCAGCCAGCCTGGCACCGCCGCGTGCACCCGGTCGATGGCCGCCCCGGCCTCGCGCAGCGCGGCCACCTCGGCCGGCGACTTGCGCTCGCGCAGCCCGCGCAGCGCGGCGGAGGCCAGCCCCTGCCGGGCGCCGGGCAGCACGTCGCGGAAGCGCAGCACCATCAGCGCCCACATCCGGTCGGCCAGCCCTACCGAGCGGGCCGGGCCGAGCCGCCCGGCGACCAGCCGATACGGATCGCTGGTTTCGTCCCACGGGATCATCTCGAGCCCGGTGCCGCCCGCGGCGGACGCCTGGGCGGCAGGCAGTTCCAGCCGCGGCACGACCAGGAACGGTTCGCCGGTGGCGGGCACCGTGAGGCAAGTGAGCCGCTCCAGCTGCTGCGCGTCGTACCCGATCACGTAGCGCAGGTCCGGCCCCGGGGTGAGCAGCAGGGCGTCCAGCCCGGCCTGCGCCGCGGCCGCGGCGGCCTGCCGCAGCCGCCCCGCCGGGTAGAGTTCAGCCGCGGTAGCGGAGAATGGGTTGGCCATGATGGTCATCCAATCACGGTGCGGGACGTCGTAGTCCCGGGCGGCAGTGTCCCCATTTAGGGTGCTCCGCCTGACTGTTGCGCGCGCACCCTGTCCCTATCTAGACAGGAGTGCCCGTGATGCTTCACTCTTGGTGTACCTCAGCTCACTGATGTGAACGGCGATGACTCCTGAGATCGTTAGTTCCCCGGCTCCGTTGGAGCCCGGCGGCTCCAGCGGGGCCACCGCGGCCCGGTCGGCCTTTGCGGCCGGGTCCGGGCCCTTCACGCTCCGCCCGCGGCACGCCGAGCGGGCGCCTGGTGACCCGACCGCACTGGCCGCCGCTTTACTGCAGGAACGCCACGTCACGCTGGAACTGCAGCGGGCCATCCTGCCGCTGCACGAAGCGCCGTTCGACCTGCCCGGCCTGCGGGCGGTGGTGCGCTACCTGCCCGCATCGGCGGACAGCCGGGTCGGCGGTGACTGGTACATCACCGCGGAAATGCCAGCCGGCCATGTCCTGCTGGCCATCGGCGACGTGGCCGGGCACGGCCTGGACGCGGCCGCCGGGATGGCCCGGCTGCGCGGTGCGCTGGCTGGGCTGGCGATCACCGGGGCGCCCCCGGAACGGCTGGTCGGCTGGCTGAACGACCTGGTGCACCACGTAGCCCCGGAGCACACCGCCTCGGTCATGGCCGGCTACTTCGACCCGGCCAGCCGGGACTTCACCTGGGCCCAGGCGGGCCATCCACCGCCGCTGCTGGTTCGCGGCCCCGCCGCCCGCCCGCTCGGCCAGCCCTCCGGGATCCTGCTCGGCGCGGGGCACGGCTCCTACGAGGCGATGACCGTCCGGCTGAAACCGGGCGACATCGTGCTGCTGTACAGCGACGGCCTGGTGGAGCGGCGGAACCGGTCGCTGGACGAAGGACTCAGCATGCTGGCCGCCGCCGCGGCCGGCATCTCCGACCCGGAACAGCTCATCGCCGCCGTGCTCGACGCGCTGAGCCCGGCCGACTCGGAAGACGACACCTGCCTGGTCGCGCTGCGGATTCTGTGAGGCCTCAGCGCGCGGCGGCGGCCAGCGAGCTGACCGCCCGGCGAAGCGACGAACCGAGTTCCCACCGCGCGTCGAGCGCGTCCAGCCGGTCCGGGTCCGCGGGCCCGGCCGGCAGGCCACCGGGGACCTCGGGCACCGGGGCGTCCGGCGCCACCCGGACGACCGGCACCGCGGCCACCAGATAGTCCCGCGCGGCGGCGACCTTGGCCCGGCTGCCCTTCGGGAAACCGCCGTGCCCGCGGTCCAGTGCGTCGATGATCGCGTCGATGCCGCCAAACGCCTGGACCAGCGCCGCGGCCGTCTTCTCCCCAACCCCCGGCACGCCGGGCAGCCCGTCGCTGGGATCCCCGCGCAGCACGGCGAAGTCGGCGTACGCCCGCCCGGGGATGCCGTAGCGCTGGGTCACGGCCGCCTCATCCACCACGTCCAGCTTGGTCAGGCCACGCGCGGTGTAGACGATCCGCACCGGCCGCCGGTCGTCCACCAGCTGGAACAGGTCCCGGTCCCCGGTGACCACATCGACCGGCCCGGCCGACCGCGCGGTGAGCGTGCCGATCACGTCATCGGCCTCGTAGCCCGCCGCGGCCGCCGTGGCGACGCCCATCGCGCGGAGCACCTCTTCGATGACCGGGATCTGCGGGGTGAGCGCGGGCGGTTCTTCTTCGGTGCCATCCGGGCGGGCCCGGTGCGTCTTGTAGGACGGGATCGCGGCGACCCGGAACGCGGGCCGCCAGTCCGCGTCCAGGCAGGCGACCAGCGCCCCGGGCGGCCGGGCCCGGACCAGCCGGGCGATCATGTCCAGCAGGCCACGGACCGCGTTCACCGGGGTCCCGTCCGGGGCGGTCAGCGTGTCCGGCACGCCGTAGAACGCGCGGTAGTACAGCGAGGCGGTATCCAGCAGCATCAGCGGGCCCACCGGGCCATCTTGCCAGGCCGGGCCGGGCGCCGCGGCCCGGCCCCGGTATCGTCCCTGTGATGCTCCACGGCCCGGCTGCTGAGGCAGCGTCCTGCGTGCTGCTGGGCCTGGTACTGCTCACCGCGGTCATCCGGCCCCGCCGGGTACCCGAGGCGGCGGTGGCGGTACCCGCGGCGCTCATCGTGATCCTGACCGGTGCCCTGGCGCCGCACCAGGCCGGCGCAGCGGCGCGGCGGCTGCTCCCGGTGCTCGGCTTTCTCGGCGCCGTCCTGGTGCTGAGTCACTTCTGCCAGCAGGAGGGCCTGTTCACCGCGGCCGGGGCCCGGCTGGCCCGGGCCAGCCGGGGGTCGCCGGTGCGGCTGCTGCGCGGCGTGTTCGGGCTCGCCTCGGTGACCACCGCGGTGCTGAGCCTGGACACCACGGTGGTGCTGCTGACCCCGGTCGTGCACGACACCGCGGCCCGGCTCCGGGCCCGGTCCAAACCGCAGGTCTACGCGTGCACCCATCTGGCCAACTCGGCGTCGCTGCTGCTGCCGGTGTCCAACCTGACCAACCTGCTCGCGTTCTCGGTGGCCGGGCTGACCCTGATCCGGTTCGGCGGCCTGATGGCCCTGCCCTGGCTGGCCGCGATCGCCGTCGAGTATGTGGTGTTCCGCCGGTTCTTCGCCGCGGACCTGGCGGCCGGCGGGCGGCCCGCCGACGGCGCGGGCCCCGCACTCCCGCGCTTCGCGCTGCTCACTGTGACGGCCACCCTGGCCGGCTTCGTGGTCACGTCGCTGGCCGGCCTGAACCCGGCCTGGGCGGCATTCGGCGGCGCCTGCCTGCTGGCCGCGCGCGGCCTGGCCCGCCGCACCGAGACGCCGGCCGGGGTGATCCGCGCCACCGGCCTCCCGTTCCTGCTCTTCGTGCTGGGGCTGGGCATCGTGGTGGCCGCCGTGGTGCAGAACGGGCTGGGCACGGCGGCCGCCCACCTGATCCCGGCCGGCACCACGCTGCCCGCCCTGCTGGCCATCGCCGCCCTGGCCGCCCTGCTGGCCAACCTGGTGAACAACCTGCCCGCCACCCTGGTGCTGCTGTCCGTGCTGGGCGGCACCGGCGCGGCCAGCCCCGGGCCGGTGCTGGCCGCGCTGATCGGGGTCGACATCGGCCCGAACCTGAGCTACGCGGGCTCGCTGGCCACCCTGCTCTGGCGGCGCCTGCTGGCCGACCGTGACCACGACATCGACCTGGCCGAGTTCACCCGGCTGGGGCTGCTCACCGTGCCCGCGGGACTGGCCCTGGCCACGGTCGCGCTATGGGCCGCGCTGCGGATCTGACAGCGGGCAGCCGAACTCCTCCTCGTCGAGGGCGGCCGCGCCGGGCCGCGGGTAGTGCTGGCGCCGGCCGGTGGGCGTGAACCCCATCCGCCGGTAGAACGCGCGGGCCCGGTCATTGCCGGCTGCGACCCACAGCGTCACCCGGGCCGCGCCGGCCTGCCTGGCCTGCCCGGTGACCGCGGCGACCAGCCGGTCCGCGAGGCCGCTGCCGCGGGCGTGCGGGCTGACCCACATGGACACCAGGTGCCAGGCGGGGTCGTGGCCCGGCCCGGGCTGCGGGAGCAGGGCCGCGACCAGGCCGGCGGGCTGGCTGCCCAGGAAGCCCAGGAACCAGGGCCGCGCACCGATCCATGCCCGCCACTCGTGTTCCGGCTGGCCTAGTTCCGCGTCCAGCGTCGAGGCGAACGCGTCCGGCGCGTCGGCCAGCGCGGCCAGCCGGATGTCACGCACGATGGCCCAGTCCCCGGGACGTGCCCGGCGGACCCGGGCCGGGGGTGCCGCGCCCAACCGGCTACCCGTCGCCGCCGAAGTTGCGGCGCAGCGTCTCGCCGTTCGGCGACCCGCCCAGGGCGGCCGAGATCCGGTCCCAGGACCAGTCGGCGGCGCGCGCTTCGCGGACCGCCACCCGGATCGCGTTCTGGGCCACCCGCCGGGCATCCACCGCACTGTGCATGAGTTCTTCCACCGAGGCCGCCATGACACGAAGTGTGCCACAAAAATTGGCACATATCGAGCATGAGTTTGCCCGTGGCCTCCTCGGCAGCCGGGCTGTCAGTTGTGCTGGCTGATCCACACCGACAGGTGGGCGGGCTCCAGGGCCTGGTGCACCGTCCTGGCCAGGTCGTCCCGGGCCGAGTCCAGGTCCACGGCGTCTTTCAGGCCGGCGGCAAACGCGGCCACGGTCTGGTCCGCGTCATACCGGGCCCGGTTGAACCGCCTGTCCACCACGTGCTGCACCCGCCGCCGCAGCGGATTAAACAGCGCAGCGGCAGCCAGCGTCGAGACAGCCACCGCCACCGTGCTGTGGAACCTGAACACCTGGGTGGCCAGCAGCACCAGGCCCGCATACAGGCCGACCAGCAAGCCGGTGACGATGGCATAGGCCAGAGTGCGGGAGATGATCCGGTCGATGTCATACAGCCGGTACTTCAGGATCGCCACGCCCATCGAGACCGGCATCGCGGCCAGGCCGAACCAGAAGAGATTGTCGATCCACTCCAGCGCAATCGTGGTGTGGCCGGTCGTGCCGAACGCCGCTCCCAGGATCAGGCCCGCGGTGGCGATGGCCGCACCGCCGGCTAGCCACTTCAGCTGCTCGCGCCGGTCACCGGACGAGGTCCGCCAGGACAGTACCTGGCGGATGACGAAACCCGCCGACAGGACCAGCAACAGGACCCAGATCACGTGGAAGATGGCGCCGAACGCCCCGGCCGGATTGTCGACGGCCGACAGTCCGCCGACCGCGTCGATCCGGAGCGGGCGGACGGCCAGGGCACGGGCCGTCGCGACGGCGTAGGCGGCCAGCAGCACGCCGTACAGCACGCCGTAGCAGCGCAGCGCCCAGCGCCAGAACCGCGACGGCAGCCTGCCATCGGGAAACAGCAGGATCACTACCACGAACAGAACCAGACCCGGGGCCCACAGCTCGTCAACCGCCAGGCCTGCCGGGCCGAACGGGAGATGGCGGCCGAGCCGGTAGACGGCGTAGGCATAGTCCCCGGCGTCGTTACTGGCGAACAGGAGGATGGCCTCGGCCAGGAAGAGCCAGCCGAGCGGGTTACCCGGCTGGCGGCGGGCGACGAGGAACCCGACCCCCGCGCACGGGACGCCGATGACCAGCGCGACGATCCCGTCGCCGAACTGCCCCGACAGCAAGGTGAGCGGAAGGGCCGCCCCCAGGGACAACGCTGCCAGGCCGCCTGCCACCGCAGTGGCCCAGGCCGTGCGCGGCCGCGCGCGGGAGCCGCGCCCCGCGGCCTGGGCGGCCACGAGGCCGTTCGCGGGACCCGTGTCATCCACAGACGCCACGGTACGCCCGGATCGTTCCGGCAACGTTACCGGCGCGGGACACTGGGCAGCATGACCGTGCTCGTCTGGATCACCCAGGACACCTGGGCTGCATGCATCGACGCGGCCCGCACGCTGGCACCGGCCGATGCGGACGTGACGCTGCTGTACGTGACGGACACCGCGGCGCTGGAGACCGCGCACGGCGCCTATACCGCCCTGCTCGGCCGGTCCCGGGCCGACCCCGGCGCCGAGCTGGAAACCATGGCCGCGGAGACGGCGGGCCGGGTCGTCGCCGAAGCAGCCGAGCGGTTCGGCCGGCCGGCCCGGCGGCTTCAGCTGCGCGGCCGCCCCGAGCATCAGGTCGTCGGCGCCGCCCGGGAGGCCGACCTGCTCGTGCTGGCCCGGGAAGGCGCTGCGGCGGGCCCGAAGAGCCTGGGCAAGACGGCCCGTTTCGTGGTCGACCACGCGGCCTGCCCGGTTCTGCTGATCTGGCCGGGCCCGGTCCCGGCCGCCCCGCCGCCACCCGCACCCCCGCCGCCACCCGCACCCCGGCCGGCACCGCCGCACCGGCGGCGGCGTCACCCGTTGGAGTAGACCCGGATGGGCCGGACCAGGACCGCGGCCCGGCGTTCCTCCGCCATCACCCGGTCGTAGGTATCCCAGTCCTCGTGTGTCCCTCCCGCCGCACGGAACACGGCGCGGAGCAGCAGCCGGACGGCGTCCGGGTCGAATCCTTCCGCGGGATCGTCCGGGCCGATCAGGTCCGCGCTCCCCTCGGCCGTGACCCACTCCCAGCCCACCCGGATGGTCACCGCCAGCCGGGGCCGGGCCCGCAGGTTGACCAGCTTGCGGCTCTGCCCCCGGGTGGTGAAGCCGACCACCTGGTGGCCGCGATGGTCGAGCACCCCAGCGTTGACCACCGAGGCCTGGATGGTGTGCTTGGCGCGCAGCGTGGACACCACGCTGAGCCCGTGCTCGGCCGGGACGAGCCGGGCGAAATCGGTCAGGTCAGTCATGCCATCACCCCACGGACGAGTAAGCGACCACCCCGCGGCGCAGCGAGTCGACCGCGGCATGCGCGGTGGCCGCCAGTGGGGAGCCGGGGCCGGCCGCGACCGCGATCTGGCCGAGCAGGTCGATGAGCTGCTTGACGGCCCGGACGAAGTCGCCCGGGGTCAGCGTGCCCAGCACGGTCTCCAGCGGCTTGCCCCGGGCCCAGGCATGCGCGGCCCAGGCGAAGCCGGGCTCCGGCGGCCGCATGAACGACAGCCGGTGCTCCTTTTCCAGCCCGTCCAGCTCACCCCAGACCGACACGATAGCCGCGACCACGTCCCGTACCGGGCCGCCCGGCAGCCGGGGTGGGGCGTCGTCGCCGTTCTGCCGGGACTCGAACGTGAGCACGGACACACACGCGGCCAGCTCGGCCGGGTCGAGCCCGTCCCACAGGCCGCGGCGCAGGCACTCGGCGGTCAGCAGATCCAGCTCGGTGTACAGGTCGCCGAGCCGCCTGCCGTCTGGGGTGACCTGGCCGCCGGCCAGGTAGCCGAGCCGTTCCAGGACCGCGCAGACCCGCTGGAACGTGCGCGCGATCACGTGCGACCGGGCGGCCACGCTGGCGTCCAGGCCGGCCACCTCGCGTTCCAGCCGGGACCGCTGTTCCGCTTCCCGGGCGTGCGCGTCCCGGTCCGGGCAGGCGTGACACGGATGCTGGCGCAGTTCCCGGCGCAGCCTGGTGATCTCGTCCTGGGCCGGCGGCGGCGCCGCGGGGCGCCGCGGGATGTCCCGGCCGGCCACCTTGTTGCGGAGGCTTACGGCCAGGTCCCGGCGGTGCTGCGGGGACCGGGCGCTGAAGCTGTTCGGGATCCGGAGCCGGTCGATCGGGGTGACCGGGGTCGGGAAGTCGGCCAGCGACAGCCGCTTGACCTGGCGGCCGATGGTGAGCACCAGCGGCAGCGGCGCGTTACCGTCGTGGGCCGTGGTCCGGGCCCGCCCGCGGGCCCCGGCGGCCAGGCCAGGATCGAGGACCACGGCCAGGCCGGGCCGCCGGCCGGCCGGCACCAGGATGATGTCGCCGCGGCGCAGCTGCTCCAGGGACTGCCGGGCCTCAGCCCACCGGTCGGCCGACCGGGCCCGGGCCGCCTCGGCCTCCAGCCTGGTCAGCTCCTGCCGGATCGCGTGGTACCCCGGGTAGTCGCCGCGGTCGCAGGCCACCCCCAGCTCGTCCAGGGCGGCCCGGGTGCGCCGCGCCTGCCTGGTGATGCCGACCACCGCGCGGTCCGCCTGGAACTGGGCGAACGACGATTCGAGCAGCGCGGCCGCCTTGTCCAGGCCGGCCTGGCCGACCAGGTTGACGGCCATGTTGTAGGACGGCCGGAAACTGGAGTTAAGCGGGTAGGTCCGGGCGCCCGCCAGGCCCGCCACGGCCAGCGGGTCCACACCGGGCTGCCAGAGCACCACCGCGTGCCCTTCCACATCGATCCCGCGGCGCCCGGCCCGCCCGGTGAGCTGGGTGTACTCCCCCGGGGTCAGGTCGGCGTGGTTCTCCCCGTTCCATTTGTCCAGCCGCTCGATGACCACCGTCCGGGCCGGCATGTTGATGCCCAGGGCCAGCGTCTCGGTGGCGAACACGGCCAGGACCAGCCCGGCCTCGAACAGCTCCTCGACCACCTCCTTGAACGTGGGCAGCATCCCGGCGTGGTGTGCCGCGATCCCGCGCTGCAGGCCGGTCAGCCACTCCAGGTAGCCCAGCACGGGCAGGTCGGACTCGGGGATGTCCCGGGTGCGCCGCTCGGCGATCTCGGTGATCGCCGCGGCCTCGTCCGCGGTGGTGAGCCGGACCCCCGCGTCCAGGCACTGCCGGACCGCGGCCTCGCAGCCGGCCCGGCTGAAGATGAACGTGATGGCGGGCAGCAGCCCGGCGGAATCCAGCCGCGCGATGACCTCGGGCCGCCGCGGCGCCCGGAACCGGGGCGGCCGCCGGCCGCCCCGGGCCGGCCGCCCGGGCGCCTTGCGCGCGGCCCAGTCGTCCCGCCGGGCCAGCCGGAGCAGTTCCGGGTTGACCCGGGCCCGCCGCTCCCGGTCGCCGCGGGACGGCCCGGACTCCATGAACAGGTCGTACAGCCGGCCGCCGGCCAGCATGTGCGGCCAGAGCGGCACCGGCCGCTGCTCGTCCACGATCACGGTGGTGCCGCCCCGCACCTGGGCCAGCCAGTCGCCGAACTCCTCCGCGTTGCTGACCGTGGCCGACAGCGCGACCACCCGGACCGGCTCCGCCAGGTGGATGATCACTTCTTCCCAGACCGCGCCGCGGAACCGGTCGGCCAGGTAGTGCACCTCGTCGAGCACCACGTAGCCCAGCCCGGACAGCGTGGGCGAACCGCCGTACAGCATGTTGCGCAGCACCTCGGTGGTCATCACGACCACCGGCGCTTCCCCGTTGATGCTGTTGTCCCCGGTCAGCAGGCCGACCTGGCCCGGGCCGTAGCGGCGGACCAGGTCACCGTACTTCTGGTTGGACAGGGCCTTGATCGGCGTGGTGTAGAAGCACTTGCGCCCCTCGGCCAGGGCCAGGTGCACGGCGAACTCGCCGACCACCGTCTTGCCCGAACCGGTCGGCGCGGCCACCAGCACGCCGTGGCCGCCGTTCAGCGCCTTGCACGCCTGGCGCTGGAAGTCGTCGAACGTGAAGTCGTACAGCGCCTGGAACGCGGCCAGCTCGGGGCCATCCTCGCTCTGCCGGCGGAACGCGGCGTAACGCTGCGCCGGGCTGGCAGGCGTCGACATGCCACCCAGCCTAAGTGAGCGGCCTGACCGCCGGGATCAGCGGTGCTGGTCGACCGGTTCGTCGTCGTCCAGCGGGGCCACCTCGTCGTCGGCCAGGCCCTCGTACAGCGACGGCCGTGCGGCCCGGCGCCGGTCGTTGAACCAGATGATGATCTCGGAGATCTCGACCAGGACCAGGCACGGCACGGCCAGCAGCAGCATGGTCACCGGGTCCGGGCTGGGCGAGGCGATACCGGCGAACACGAACACGGCGAAGATCATCATCCGCCGCCAGCGCCTGAAGAACGCGTGGCTCAGGATGCCGACCATGTTGAGCATGAGCAGCAGCAGCGGCAGCTCGAAGGCCAGCCCGAAGCCGAGCAGCATGGCCGTGAAGTAGCCCAGGTAGGTGGACACGCTGGGCAGCACCAGGACGTGCACCGGCGCCAGGCCGAGCAGGTAGCGCAGGCCCCGGCTCATCGCGACATAAGCCAGCGCGCCGCCGGCGACGAACAGCGGGACGGCGGTGCCGACGAACAGGTACGTCCACTTCTTCTCCCGGCGGTACAGCCCGGGCGCGACGAACGCCCACAGCTGGTACAGCCAGATCGGGCTGGTGATAATCAGCCCGAAGAAGAACGCGACCTGCACCCGGAGCATGAACGGGTCGAACACGCCCTGCAGGATCAGCTGGTCACCGATGTGGTGGCAGCCACTCATGCGGTTGATGGTGGCCGCGCAGAACGGGTGCTGGATGAAGTTCCAGACCCGGTGGAAGACCGCCGGGATCAGCCCGATGCCGGTGCCGATGAGCAACGCGAGGCAGATCTTGACCAGCCGGTTGCGCAGCTCACGGATGTGGTCCATGAGCGGCATCCGGCCGTCCGGGTTGCTGTCCCGGATCCGCGCGCTGAGCACGCGCGCGCCACGGACGGTGTCACCCAGCTTCGCCATCGCCGGTTACCCCGGGCGAGGCCGCGGTCAGCTGGCCTGGGTGCGCGGCGTCTCCACCGGCGCGCCCGGCGCGGCGTCCGCCTTGGCCTGCAGGTCGCGGAGCTGCTGCTGCAGCGCGTCCACCTGGGCCTGGGTCGGCTGGGCCGGCTGCGCGGGCTGGGCCGTGATCGCAGGGGCAGCCTCGGCCTTCTCGTCATCACCGTGCAGATCCTGGACCTCGGTCTTGAGGATGCGCATCGACTTGCCGAGCGACCGGGCCGCGTCGGGCAGCTTCTTGCCGCCGAACAGCACGATCAGCACGACGGCGACGATCAGGATCTTCCACGGGCTGTCGAACAGGTCGCCAATCATTTCCGCCCTCTTCACCGGGAGGCGGGTGCCCCCCACGTCACTATCCCCACGAGCCTACACGTGAGACCCTTGCGGTCCGGCGCGTCAGCCGGGTCACCTAACGGTGACGGTTCAGCCAACCGGGGCAACTGTCCCGATCCCGTCATTGTGAACGCGATCAATCGTACTGGGCAAGTGCGGCCGCCGCATCGCCTCTGGCCTGGGCGGCCAGGCCGGCGGGCGCGATGATCCGGCCGTTCTCGCCCAGCCGCAGCGCCAGCCGCCGCACCCAGCCGCTGTCCGGGGTGCGCAATCCCACCCGCAGCCGCCCGTCCCCCAGCTCGTGCACGGCCTCACACGGATAGTACTCGGCCACCCACCGGCCCAGCGGGCCCAGCTCGATCTCCACCCGCAGGTCGTCCGGCGCGGGCCGGTACAGCCCCTGGTCCACGTCCTTCGGCTCCGCGTCGGCCGGGACGTCCGCGGGCACGTCGAGGACCCGCAGGCCGAGCACGCGGTCCAGCCGGAACAGCCGGACCGCCTCGGCCAGCCGGCACCAGCCCTCCAGGTAGGTGCGCCCCTCCACCACGAGCAGCCGCATCGGGTCCACGTCGCGCTCGGTCGTCTCGTCCCGGCCCGGCACGTAGTAAGACAAATGCACCCGCCGGCCCCGGGCCAGCGCGTCCTGCACCTGGGTCAGCACCGCCTGCTGGGCGGTCTTGTCCACCTGCACCGCCACCTGGGCGCTCGGCGCGCCCGCCTCCCCGGCCGCCGCCTCCAGCTTGGCGATGGTCCGGCTCAGTGCGGACCCCCCGTCCGGCACCCCGACCTCGGCCAGCATGCGCAGCGCCACCAGCAGTGCGCTGGCCTCGTCCACGGCCAGCCGGAGCGGGCGGTCCATCTGCTCGGCCTGGCTGACCACGATCTCGCCGCCCTCGTAGGACAGGTCGATCGGGCAGTACGGGTCCGGCGAGCGCAGTTCCACGCACCACAGCAGGTTGAGGTCGTCGACCAGCTCACGCTCGGTGACCCCGAACGCGGCGGCGGTGTCGGCCAGCCCGGTCGCCTTGCGGCTCATCACGTAGGGCACCAGGGCCAGCAGCCGCTGCAGCCGCCCTGAGCTGGTGGCGGCGGCGGCCCGGGGGGACGATCCGCTCATGCCAGTGCCCCCTTGAGCTGCCGGATGACTGCCTCGCGCAGGTCGGCGGGCTCCACCGCGACCACGGCCGGCCCGAACGAGGCCAGGTACTCGGCGAACCAGCCCACGTCGGAGTACCGCGTCCGGACCAGGTCCCAGCCGTTACCATCCGGCCGTACCAAGGTCGCGTAGCGGCGGATGCCGTGCCCCCCGCCCTGCCGCACCCGGAGCAGCGCGGACTGCTGCGGCGGCGGGTGGGTGTCCCACTCGCGGACCGTCTCCCGCACGTCGGTGCCCTCCGGCACGGTCACCGACCCGGCCGGCCCGGTGAACTGGACCGGGCCCTCGATCCGGCTGAGCCGGAACACCCGCACCGCGTCCCGCTCCGTGTCATGCCCGGCCGCATACCACCGGCCATGACGGTTGACCACCCCCCACGGGTCCAGCCGCCGCTGCTGCGCCTGGCTGCGGCCGGCCGCCCGGTAGGCGAACGTGACCGGCCGCCGGTCCCGCACCGCTTCCCACAGCGGGCCGAACGCGGCCTCGCCGGCCAGCCGGGGCTCGATGCCGGGCTGCGGCGTCTCCTCGGCGTCCACCCCGGCGGCGCGCAGCTTGAGCAGCGCGCCGGCCGCCGCGCCGGCCAGCTCGGCCTGCCGCCACACCCGCGCGGCCAGCGACAGCACGGCGGCCTCGTCCGGCTCCAGCCGGATCTCCGGCAGCTCGTAGGCCTGCCGCGGGATGCGGTAGCCGGGCTCCTCGTCCAGCGCCGAATTGGACCCGGTCTCCAGCGGGATGCCCAGCTCGCGCAGTTCTTCCTTGTCCCGCTCGAACATCCGCTTGAACGCCTCGAACGACTCCGGGTAGCCGGGCACGGCCTCGCGGATCTGGATGGCGGTCAGGTACCGCTCACTGGACAGCAGGCACACCACCAAACCGAGCAGCCGCTCGGTCTTCCTTCGTGACATCGCAGTTCCTCGCCCACATCCGGCCCGTCGACAACGACGCTACCCTGCGAGAGTGATCAGGTGGCGCAGTGGCACAGTTTTGACCACCCGCGGGGAGTGGCCCGGCGCGGTGGAGCTGGATGTCAGCACCGCCGACGGGACGATCCGGGCGCTGGCCTACCCCGGGCTGACCGGCCGCCCCGATCCCGGCGACCGGGTGCTGCTGAACACCACCGCGCTCGCCCAGGGGCTGGGCACGGGCGGATATGCGCTGGTGGTGGCGCTGCCTGACCGGCTGCCCGCCGATCCGGACGGCCCCGGCCACATCGTCAAGGCGCGCTACACGCCACTGCAGGCCACCGTGCTGAGCGCCGACGAGCAGGACTCCCCGCACCACGAGGTGCTGGCCAGCGCGGACGACATCAGCGGGGTGCCGGTGGTGATCGCGGATCTGCACTCGGCGCTGCCCGCCATCCTGGCCGGGCTGCAGGCCAGCCACCCCGGCCCGCCCGCCGCGGCGTACGTGATGCTGGACGGCGGGGCCCTGCCGGCCTGGTTCTCCCGCACGGTCGCCGGGCTGCGGGCGGCCGGGTGGCTGTGCGGCACGGTCAGCACGGGCCAGGCGTTCGGCGGCGACCTGGACACGGTCACCGTGCACAGCGGGCTGCTCGCGGCGCGCCATGTGCTGGGCGCCGGGGTGATCGTGGTCACCCAGGGACCGGGCAACCTGGGCACCGGGACCCGGTGGGGGTTCTCCGGGGTGGCCTGCGGTGAGGCGGTCAACGCGGCCGCGGTGCTCGGCGGGCGGCCGGTCGCGTCGCTGCGGATCAGCGGCGCCGATCCCAGGGACCGGCACCGCGGGGTGTCCCATCACAGCCTGACCAGCTACGGACGGGTCGCGCTGGCCACCGCGGACGTGGTGGTCCCGGACCTGCCGGGTGAGTTCGGCGTGCGGGTGGCCGGGCAGGCCGCGGCGCTGGCCGGCCGGCACAAGCTGGTCACGGTCGGCGTGGCGGGCCTGGCCGCGGCGCTGGGCCGCTGCCCGGTACCGCTGTCGTGCATGGGCCGCGGCCCCGGCCAGGACCCGGCCTATTTCCTGGCCGCGGCGGCCGCCGGGCGGCATGCGGCCGCCCTGCTCACCGCCGGCTGAGCCGCACCAGGACCATGAGAGGGTCTACCCCGCGCGCCCGGGAAGCCGTGACCGTGAGGTTCGCATCACTCGCCCGCACCCCGGCCGCCCCGGGATGCGGCTGGAGGGCAGCCTCCGGCCGGCCCAGCAGCGCGTCCCGCTGGCCAGGACGCCTGGCTGGCCGGCATCGGCCTCGGCCTGATGCTGGATGGGCTGACCGACCGGGTCAGCTCCCCGAAGGACTGACCGCGCCCAGGATGTCCACCACGAACACCAGCGTGTCGGTGCCCTTGATGCCCGCCTGCGCGCTGCCGGTCTTGCCGTAGCCGTCCGCGGGCGGCACGACCAGCAGCACCCGGCTGCCCACCGTCTGCCCGACCAGGCCCTTGTCCCAGCCGGTGATGACCTGGCTGGGCGTGGCGCCGATGCTGAAGCCGAACGGCTCACCGCGGGACCAGGACGAGTCAAACACCTTGCCGGTCCGCCAGATCGAGCCGACGTACTGGGTGACCACGGTCTGGCCCTTGGTCACCACCGGCCCGGAGCCCTTGATCAGCGTCTTGGTCACCAGCCCGGCCGGCGGCTTGACCGACTTCGGCGGGATATTGATCACCGGCGCGGCCCCGGCCTTGGCCGTGACCGTGGGCAGCGTGCCGCCGCCGTTGGACACGTGCGAGCCGGCCGCGGCCTGCGTGTTGCCGAACTCCTTGATCATGTCGATGACGAAGACCAGGGTGTCGGACGCGCTGACGCCGGCCGAGGAGTTCCCGGTCTTGCCGTAGCCGTCCTTGGGCGGGATTACGGCCAGCACCCGGCTGCCCATCTTCTTGCCCTGCAGCGCGTCTTCCAGCCCGGGCAGCAGCGTGCCGCTGAACAGCTGCGGGGTCTTGGTCTGGAACGTGCTCTGCGCGAGCTTGTGCGTCTTCCCGCTCCAGATGTACACGGCGTAGTTGCCGACGAACGCGTCCGTCTTGTTCAGCGCCGGGCCGGTCCCCTTGATCAGGGTCTTGACCGTGAGGCCACTGCTGGCCGACTGGGCCGGAATGCTGATCTTGGGGCTCTGGCCGAACTGACCGCTCACCGTGACGGCCGGGGCCGAGGAGGAGCCGGACGACCCGCACGCGGCCACGGTGAGTGGGGCCGCGGCCAGCAGCGGGGCAGAAAGCAGTACCGCAATGCGTCGCATGGGAAACCTTGTCATCTCTGATTATGAGCGTGGCCAGCCTACCGGCATCACCTGGGCGCGGCGCCCAGCTTCGGTTTGCCAGGCCATTACGGTGCGGGGGCCTGGGGACTAACTGTCACATCCCGGCGATGAGCTTCTCCACCCGCTCGTCCACGCTGCGGAACGGGTCCTTGCACAGCACCGTCCGCTGGGCCTGGTCGTTCAGCTTGAGGTGCACCCAGTCCACGGTGAAGTCGCGGCGGCGCTCCTGGGCCCGCCGGATGAATTCTCCGCGCAGCCGGGCCCGGGTGGTCTGCGGCGGGATGGACTTGGCCTCGAAGATGTCGATGTCCCGGGCCGTCCGGGCCACCGCGCCGCGCCGCTGCAGCAGGTAGTACAGGCCGCGGCCGCGGTGCACGTCGTGGTAGGCCAGGTCGAGCTGGGCCACCCGGGGCGAGGCGAGCGGCAGGTCGTGCTTGGACCGGTACCGCTCGATCAGCTGGTACTTGGTGATCCAGTCGATCTCCCGGTCGACCAGGCTGAAGTTGCCGGTGTCCACGGCCAGCAACGTGCGCTCCCACAGGTCGAGCACCCGCTGGGTGATGGCGTCGGCGCCGCGCCGGTCGGTGAAGTCCTTGGCCTTGGCCAGGTACTCGCGCTGGATGTCCAGCGCGCTGGCCTCCCGCCCGTTGGCCAGCCGGACCCGGCGCCGGCCGGTCATGTCGTGGCTGACGTCCCGGATGGCCCGGATCGGGTTCTCCAGGGTCAGGTCGCGCATCACCGTGCCCGCCTCGACCATGCGCAGCACCAGATCGGTCGCGCCCACCTTGAGCAGCATGGTCGTCTCGCTCATGTTCGAGTCGCCCACGATCACGTGCAGCCGGCGGAACCGCTCCGCGTCGGCGTGCGGCTCGTCCCGGGTGTTGATGATCGGCCGGGACCGGGTGGTGGCCGAGGACACCCCTTCCCAGATGTGCTCGGCCCGCTGGCTGACGCAGTACACCGCGCCGCGCGGGGTCTGCAGCACCTTGCCCGCACCGCAGATCACCTGCCGGGTGACCAGGAACGGGATCAGGATGTCGGCCAGCCGGCCGAATTCGCCGTGCCGGCCAACCAGGTAGTTCTCGTGGCAGCCGTAGGAGTTGCCCGCCGAGTCGGTGTTGTTCTTGAACAGGTAGATGTCCCCGGCGATGCCCTCCTCGCGGAGCCGCCGGTCGGCGTCCACCAGCAGGCCCTCGAGGATCCGCTCGCCGGCCTTGTCATGGACCACCAGGTCCAGGATGTTGTCGCACTCCGGGGTGGCGTACTCCGGGTGGCTGCCCACGTCGAGGTACAGCCGGGCGCCGTTGCGGAGGAACACATTGCTGCTCCTGCCCCAGGACACCACACGGCGGAAGAGGTACCTGGCTACCTCGTCCGGGGACAGCCGCCTGCTGCCCCGGAAGGTGCAGGTGACCCCGTATTCGTTTTCCAGGCCGAAGATTCGTCTATCCATGGTCGCTCACCAGACCCTACGTCACCTGCGGACTGGTGAGCGCCAGCAGGGGTGCCGTGTCGGGCTACCAGTCGACGGCGATGTACTTGGACTCGGTGAACTCCAGCATCCCGTCATGGCCCCCCTCACGGCCGATCCCGGACTGCTTGACCCCGCCGAACGGCGCCGCCGGGTCGGACACCACGCCTCGGTTGATGCCGACCATGCCGGCCTCCAGCGCTTCCGACACCCGCAGCGCGCGGCGCAGGTCCCGGGAGTAGACGTAGCACACCAGGCCGAACTCGGTGTCGTTGGCCCAGCCGATGGCCTCCTGGTCGGAGCTGAACCGGACGATCGGCGCGACCGGCCCGAAGATCTCCTCGGACAGGATGCCGGACCCGGGTGGCACGTTGTCCAGCACGGTTGGCGCGTAGAAGTAGCCGCGCCGGTCCGGGGCCGCGCCGCCGGTGAGCACCCGGCCGCCGGCCGCGGCCGCGTCCTCGACCAGGCTGGCCACCTTGGACCGGGTGTCCTCGTTGACCAGCGGGCCGAGCTCGGTGCCCTGCTCCAGGCCGGGGCCGACCCGCAGCGCGCCGAGCCGGGCCGCGAACGCCGCGGTGAACTCGTCGGCCACCGCCTCGTGCACGTAGAACCGGTTGGCCGCGGTGCACGCCTCGCCGCCGTTGCGCATCTTGGCCAGGAACGCGCCGTCCAGCGCGGCCTTGATGTCCGCGTCCTCGAAGATCAGGAACGGGGCGTTGCCGCCCAGCTCCATCGAGCAGTTGATGACCTGGTCGGCGGCCGCCTTGAGCAGCACCCGGCCGACTTCGGTGGACCCGGTGAAGGACAGCTTGCGCACCCGCGGGTCAGCCAGTACGGCGCCGCTGAACCGGCTGGCCGACGACGTGGTCACCACGTTGACCACGCCGCCCGGCAGGCCGGCCTCGCGCAGCAGGCCGGCCACCGCGAGCGCGGTCAGCGGGGTTTCCTTGGCCGGCTTGAGCACGACCGTGCAGCCCGCGGCCAGCGCCGGGCCGATCTTGCGGGTGGCCATGGCGGCCGGGAAGTTCCACGGCGTGATGAGCACGCTGACCCCGACCGGCTGGTGCTGGACCATGATCCGGTAGCCGCCGGCCGGCGCGGTGGCCAGCGAGCCTTCCAGCCGGACCGCCTCCTCGGCGTACCAGCGGAAGAACTCGGCCGCGTACGTGACCTCGGCCCGGGCGTCCGGCAGCGCCTTGCCGTTCTCCAGCACCATCAGCCTGGCTATCGCCTCGGACCGCTCGGTCATCAGCTGCCAGGCCCGGCGCAGGCACTCACCCCGCTGCCGGGGCGGGGTCGCGGCCCAGCCGGGCAGCGCGGCGTGCGCCGCGCGGACCGCCTCCAGCGCGTCCTCCGCTGTGCCGTCGGCCACCTCCGCGATGGTCTCCTCGGTGGCCGGGTCGGTAACGCCGATCACCCCGGCGCCGCCCTTGATCCACTCCCCGCCGATGAGCAGCCCGGTGGGCACCTCGATGCCCGCGCTGGCTGTCAGGTCCGCCGTCGTCACTAGTCCTCCAGGGTCTCGCCTACCGTTACGACCCTAATACGGGTTGGCGATGAACAGCTCCTGGGCCGGGAACAGGGTGAGCACCCGGGGGCCGTGCTCGGTGATCACGATCTCTTCCTCGATCCGCGCGGCCGAGAAGCCGTCCGTGGCCGGGCAGTAGGTCTCCAGCGCGAACACCATCCCGGTCTGCAGCTCGACCGGCTCGGTGAACGAGTTCAGCCGGGAGATGATCGGCCGCTCGTGCAGGCCCAGCCCGAGCCCGTGCGCGAACTGCAGGCCGAACGCTTCCATCTCGCTGCCGAAGCCGAACTCCGCCGCCGCCGGGAGCAGGGCCGCGATCTCGTCGCTGCCCACCCCGGCCCGGATCCCGTCGATGCCGCGGTCCATCCACTCCCGCGCCTGCTGGTACGCGTCCCGCTGGGCCGGGGTGGCGCTGCCCACCGAGAACGTGCGGTAGTAGCACGTCCGGTAGCCGTTGAAGGAGTGGATGATGTCGAAGAACGCCTGGTCGCCGGGGCGGATGAGACGGTCGGTGAAGTTGTGCGGGTGCGGGTTGCAGCGCTCGCCGGAGATCGCGTTGACCGCCTCGACCTGGTCCGAGCCCAGCTCGTAGAGCCGCTGGCTGGCCAGGGCCACGATCTCGTTCTCCCGGACGCCGGGCTTGAGCCGCTCGGCGATGTCCTGGTACACCCCGTCCACCATGGCCGCGGCCTGGGTCAGCAGGGTGATCTCGTCCGGCGACTTGATCACCCGCGCGTCCAGCATGAGCTGCTGGGCGTCGACCACCCGCAGGCCCTGCCGCTGCATCTCGAACAGGAACGGCGGCTCGACGATGTCCACCCCGACCGGCAGGCCGGCCACGCCCGCCTCGGCCAGCAGAGACTTGATCTCCGTCACCGCCGCGCGCATCAGCCCGACGCTGGGCGCCACCGCGCCGCGGAAGCCGAGGAACCCGGCCCGGTAGTTCTGCTCCGGCACCCATCGCGAGTACAGCTTGTGGTGCCTGACCGCCGAGCCGAAGTCCCACAGCACCGGGTCGCGCCCGCGGGCCAGCAGCGCGTAACGGATCATCTTGTCGCCCAGCGCGCCGCCGATCCAGGTGTGCGTGGTGTAGCGGATGTTGTAGAAGTCGAACAGCAGGAACGCGCCGCACTCGCTGCCCTCCAGCGCGGCCCTGGCCCGTGCGTTCCGGTAACCGCGCAGCCGGGCGAAGTCCACCCGCTCCTCGTAGTCGACCCCCATGTGGCCGGGCGCCGCCAGCGGCCGGCTGGGGGCAGTTTCTGTGCTCACGTGAACACCTCCGGGTGGTGGCTCAGCTCGATCCGGGTGCGCCGGATGTGCCCGGCCAGGTAGCGCTCGCCGTCCGCGGCGTCGCGCCGCCGCACGGCGTCGAGGATCAGCCGGTGCTCGGCGTTGACCAGCCACATCCGGTCCGGCCCGCCCAGCGTGACATAGCTGCGCCGGTAGGGCTGGGTGGAGTTCCACAGCCTGGTGATCACCGAGTTCAGCGGCTCCACCGGGCAGCCGCGGTAGGTCAGCAGGTGGAACTCCCGGTCCAGGCTGAGAAAGTTCTCCAGGTCGCCGCAGTCCTCGATGCGCTGCTGCAGCTGGCCCAGCTGCTCGTGGTCGCCGGCGTCCAGCCGGGGCAGGCTTTCCGCCAGGGCCAGCGGCTCCAGCCGTTCCCGCATCTGGTAGATGACGTCCACCTCGTGCCGGGTCAGCCGCGGCACCCGGGCGCCCTTGTGCGGCTCGAGCTCGGTGAGCCCTTCTGCCTCGAGCATCCGCAGCGCCTCCCGGACCGGCAGCCGGCTGGCGCCGAGCCGTTCGGCCACCTGCTCCTGGCGGATCCGGTCGCCCGGCCTGAGCTGGCCGCCGAGGATCGCCCGGCGCAGGTAGGACGCCACCCGCGCACTGCTCACGCCGCTGTCCGCAGTCACCGGCGGGCCCGGTCCCACGCCTTGCCGCCCGGGTAGCAGACCAGTTCGAACTGCATGCCCCAGGGGCTGAGGAAGTAGATCCACCGGTTCCCGGCTGCCGGGCCGGTGCTCGCGGTCGGCCCGTCCAGCACTTTGATGCCCAACGCCAGCAGGTGCCGGATGGCCGCATCCAGGTCATCGACGTACAGCGCGATGTGGTGCCCGCCGATGTCGCTGTTGGCCGGGATTGCGTCCCGCTGGCCCGGGGCGGTGTAGTGGAAGACCTCGAACACGGCCTGGTCGCCGCACCGGAACCAGCGGTTCTCCACCATCACCGCGCGCGGGTGCACGTTCAGGTGGGTGCGCATCCAGTCCGAATCGTCGTGCCGGAACGGGCCGAGCGAGTACAGGTACTCGCAGCCGAGTACGTCGACCAGGAACCGGTGCGCCTGGTCCAGGTCGGGCACGGTGAACCCGACGTGATCCATCCGGCGCAACCCGGGCAGGCCCATGCTCACCCCACTTCGGATCCAATCAGCCCGCGTCCGGAGGCTGTGCTGACCCACACTAGCGTCTGGGGGGCGTTCGGTATAGTTTTGGATCCAATTCTTGCGATCGAAGGAGGCCAGCGTGCCCGAGCACCGCGCCCTCGAACCGGCCGTCCCCTGGGTCGAGGTGGTGGCTGGGACGGCCGACTGGGACGCGGCCGGCCCGGCCCTGCTGCGCACCATCTACGCCCAGCTGGTCTGGATCCGCACGTTCGAGGAGTACGTCCTCGACCTGGCCGGGGCCGGCCTGATCCACGGCCCGGCCCACTCCAGCATCGGCCAGGAGGGCGGCGCGGTCGGCAGCGTGCTCGCGCTCACCAGCCAGGACACGGTGAACGGGTCGCACCGGGGCCATCATCAGTTCCTGGCCAAGGCGCTCGGCCACGTCGAGCCCAAGGGCATGGACCCGCTGGCCGCGCCGTCCGAGGCGGTGCGTGACGTGCTGCTGCGCACGCTGGCCGAGATCTGCGGGCTGGACCGCGGCTGGGGCCACGGCCGGGGCGGGTCGATGCACCTGCGCTGGAAGGAGGCCGGCGCGATGGGCACCAACGCCATCGTGGGCGGCGGCGTCCCGCAGGCGGCCGGGTTCGCATGGTCGCACCGGCAGGCCGGGACCGGCGCGGTCTCGGTGACCTACTTCGGCGACGGCGCGGTCAACATCGGTTCCACGCTGGAGTCGATGAACCTGGCCGCGGCCTGGTCCCTGCCGGCCTGCTTCTTCATCGAGAACAACCAGTACGCGGTGTCCACGTCGGTGCACGAGTCCACCGCCGAGCCGCGGCTGTCCGCGCGCGGCCCCGGCTTCCGCATCGCCAGCTGGAAGGTGGACGGCATGGACCCGCTCGCCGTCCACCTGGCCATGTCCGAGGCCGTGGCGCACATGCGCGGCGGGGGCGGGCCGGCCCTGGTCGAGGCGGACACGTACCGGTACTTCCACCAGAACGGCGGCTATCCCGGCAGCGCGTTCGGCTACCGCGGCAAAGCCGAGGAGCGGGCCTGGCGGGACCGCGACCCGCTCCGGCAGACCGCCGCCCACCTCGAGCGGCGCGGCCTGATGACGCCGGAGGAGACGGCGGGCGCGGTGACTGCGGCCCAGGCCGTCATGGCCGAGATCGGCCAGGTCCTGCTGGAGCCGGTGCCGGGCGGCCAGCCCGGCCAGCGGCGGATCAGGCCGTCGGAGTGGCCCGACCCGGGCTGGGTAGACACCGGCGTCCGCGGCGATCTCAGCGAGTTCGACGGGACCGCGCTGGCCGGGGCGGACGGCTACGCGGTGCCGGTCCAGGAGACCAAGTTCATCGACGCGGTGGCCGCGGTCATGGGCCGCCGGATGGATACCGACCCGGGCATCGTGGTCCTGGGCGAGGACGTGCACCGGCTGGGCGGCGGCACGAACGGCGCCACCCGTGGCCTGCCCACCCGGTTCCCGGGCCGGGTGCTGGGTACCCCGATCAGCGAGAACGCGTTCGCTGGGCTGGCCGGCGGGATCGCGCTGGACGGCCGGTTCACCCCGGTGGTCGAGTTCATGTACGCCGATTTCATGTGGGTGGCCGCGGACCAGCTGTTCAACCAGATCGGCAAGGCGCGGCACATGTTCGGCGGCGAGTCCGGCGTGCCGCTGGTGCTGCGCAGCAAGGTGGCCATGGGCACCGGGTACGGCTCGCAGCACTCGATGGACCCGGCCGGCATCTTCGCCACCAGCCCCGGCTGGCGGATCGCCGCCCCGTCCACCCCGTACGACTACGTCGGCCTGATGAACACCGCGCTGCGCTGCCAGGACCCGGTGCTGGTGCTGGAGCACGTCGACCTGTACAACTCGACTGGGCCGGGACCGGTGCACGACTACGACTACTACCTGCCGGTCGGCCAGGCGGCGGTGCGCCGCCCCGGGCGGGACGTCACGATCCTGAGCTACCTGGGCATGGTCCGGCCCGTGCTGGCCGCGGTCGAGGAGTTCGGCCGCCTCGACGCCGAGGTGATCGACCTGCGCTGGCTGGACCGGGCCAGCCTCGACTGGGCCGCCATCGAGCAGTCGCTGGCCAAGACGAACCAGATCCTGATCGCCGAGCAGGGGGCGCGCGGCACGTCGTACGGCGGCTGGCTGGCCGACGAGATCCACCGGCGGTTCTTCGACCTGCTCGACGCGCCGGTGTGGCGGGTCACCGGCGGGGAGGCGTCGCCGAGCATCAGCCACGTGCTGGAGCGGGCCGCCCTCGCCCAGCAGGAGGAAGTCATCGCCGCGCTGGCCGAGATCGCGAGGTACTGACATGCCCCGGCTGCTGCGCATGCCCGAGGTCGCGGCCGGCGCCACGGAGGCCGTGCTCGCGGAGTGGATGGTGGCGGAGAGCGCCGAGTTCGCCGCGGGCGGCACCATCGCCACCGTGGAGACCGACAAGGCCCTGGTCGATGTCGAGGCCGAGGACGCCGGCGTGCTGCTCAAGACGCTGGCCACCCCGGGTGCGCATGTCGAGGTGGGCGCGCCGATCGCCGTGCTGGGCCAGCCCGGCGAGGCGATCGGGGATCTCGGCGCGCTGCTGGCCGGCGCGGGGGCCGGCCCCGCCGCACCGCCCCCAGCCACCCCCGTGCGGGGCCGGGTCTACGCCAGCCCGCTGGCCCGCCGGATGGCGAAGCAGTCCGGCCTCGACGTGGCCACCATCACCGGGACCGGGCCCGGCGGGCGCATCCTGCGCCGCGACGTCGAGGCGGCGTCCGCGGCCCCGGCCCCGGCCCGGCCCGCCGCGGTGCGGCCGGCCGACGGCGAGATCCCGCACAGCCGGGCACGCCAGGCCATCGCCGCCCGCCTGGTGGAAAGCAAGCAGACCGCCCCGCACTTCTACCTGCGGGCCACGGCCCGGGCCGGGCGGCTGGCCGCGCTGCGGGCCGAGATCAACGCCGGGCCGCCAGCCAGCCGGGTGTCGGTGACCGACCTGGTGGTCAAGGCGGCCGCCGCCGCCCACCAGCGGGTGCCCGGGATGAACGTCATCTGGACCCCGGACGCCGTGCGCACGTTCGGCACCGTGGACGTGGCGGTAGCGGTGGACACCGACCGGGGGCTGGTCACGCCGGTGCTGCGCGACGTGACCGCGCAGACCATCACGCAGGTGGCGGCCCGGACCCAGGACCTGGCCGCACGGGCCCGGGACGGGCGGCTGCGCCAGGACGAGCTGGAGGGCGGCACGATCACCGTGACCAACCTCGGGATGTATGGCGTCGAAGAGTTCGCCGCGATCATCAACCCGCCGCAGGCCGCGATCCTGGCCGTGGGCGCGGTACGGGACGAGCCCGTGGTGCGCCGCGGTGCGGTGGTGGCCGGCCAGGTCATGACGGTGACGCTGTCGGTCGATCACCGCCCGGTGGACGGGGTGACCGCCGCCCGCTGGCTGGCCGCGCTGCAGGAGCTGCTGGAAAACCCGGTCCAGATTCTGGTCTAGTCCGGGGGGCGACCCCCCTGGACCCCCGTCGGCTAGGCCGGATCATCGTCCGGGCTGGCTGATTCCCCCGGGGATGGCGCCACCGGGGCGGCCGGGGTGGCGGACCCGCCGCGGGCCTCGGCCAGCAGCACCTCCAGCCGGGAGCCGGTGAGCCGGCGGAACGTCCGGTGCACCCGGTCCCGGGCCAGGATGCCGACCTCCAGCTGGCCGGCCGACAGGTCGGTCCCTTCGCCGTTGTTCTGCCCGGACAGCCCGGCGATCGCGGCGCTGAGCGCCTGCACCAGCGTGAGCCCGTCAGAGTAGCGGTCCTTGAGCACCCCGGCGACCCGGTCGGCCTGGCCGCCCATGGCCACATAGCCGTGCTCCTCGGCCACTGACCCGTCGAACGTGATCCGGTAGATCTGGTCGGCGGCGGGTGACTCGCCCACCTCGGCCACCACCAGCTCGACCTCGAACGGCTTGTTGCTCTCGGTGAAGATGGACCCGAGCACCTGCGCGTACCAGTTGGCCAGCCCGCGCGCCGTCACGTCGCTGCGGTCATACTGGTAGCCGGTCATGTCCGCGTACCGGACCCCGGCCTTGCGCAGGTTCTCGAACTCGTTGTACCGGCCCACGGCCGCGAACGCGATCCGGTCGTAGATCTCGCTGATCTTGTGCAGCGCCCCGGACGGGTTCGGCGCCACAAACAGGATGCCCGCGTCGTACTGGATCACCACCCCGCTGCGGCCCCGCGCGATGCCCTTCCGCGCGTAGTCCGCCTTGTCCTTCATCGCCTGTTCGGGCGAGACATAGAACGGCATAGTCACCGGGCGTTTACCCCTACTCGTGTGCTGGGCTGGTCAGGCTGTTACGCGGGCGGGCGGAGCGGCGCGTGCGGTCCGTCCGGGGAGCTCATCCGCTCTTCGACCACGGACCGGGCGTACTCCCCCGCGTCCGCCTCGGACAGCTTCCGGAACCCGTCCACGGTGATGATCGCGATCACCGGGTAGATGTGCCGGGCCAGGTCCGGGCCGCCGGTCGCGGAGTCGTCGTCGGCCGCGTCATACAGCGCCTGCATGCACAGCAGCACCGCCTCGTCGGTGGTCATGCCGTCGCTGTAGAGCTTCTTGAGCGCGCCGCGGGCGAACACCGAGCCGGACCCGACCGCGTAGTACGGGCGCTCTTCGTACCGGCCCCCGGTCGCGTCATAACTGAAGATCCGGCCCTGGCCGGCGTCCTCGTCGAAGCCGGCGAACAGCGGGACGACCATCAGGCCCTGCATGGCCGCGCTCAGGTTGCCGCGGACGAACGCGGACAGCCGGTTCGCCTTGCCCTCCAGGGACAGCGTCCGCCCTTCGAGCTTCTCGTAGTGCTCGAGTTCCAGCTGGAACAGCCGGACCAGCTCCAGGCCGATCCCGGCCACGCCGGCGATACCCACGCAGGAGAAGTCGTCGCTGCGGAACACCTTCTCGATGTCGTGCTGGGCGATCATGTTGCCCGCAGTGGCCCGGCGGTCGCCGGCCATCACCACCCCGTCGCCGAACCGGACCGCCACGATCGTGGTGCCGTGCCGCAGCTGGGCGGCGGCGGCCGGGTCCACCGCCGCGGCGGCCCCGGGCAGCAGGTCAGGGGCACACGAGGCGACCAGGTCCGCGAACGACGAGGTGCCCGCGTGCAGGCACATCGAGGTGAACTTCTCGCCGAAGAAACCGCCACCCACGCCGAGTCCTCCCGATTAGCCGTTGCCCTGCCCTGACCTTACTGCCGCACCGGCGTCACCCGCGCCGCCGGTGCGGGCTGCCATGTCAGCTTGTGGCGAACCAGGCAGCGCTCACTGGCCGCCCTTCTGCACATACGAGCGGACGAACTCCTCGGCGTTCTCCTCGAGCACCTCGTCGATCTCATCGAGGATCGCGTCCACGTCGTCGGCCAGCTTCTCCTGGCGCTCCTTGACGTCACCCGTCGACTGCGCCTCGGTCTCCTCGGTCTCGTCGGTACGCCTGGAAGACTGCCGTTGGCCACCGGTGTCCTTTGTCGCCATGCCACAAACCTCCGTGATTCAAGGTCGTCCTCGGCTCAACCGTATCCTCGCCTGCCGGTGCCCGGTCCAACCCTTAAATCGGTTATCGGCTGCCGGGTCAGCCCTGGCCGGTCAGCGCGGCGACCAGCTCGGCCGCGGTCCGGCAGCGGTCCAGCAGACCGCCGACGTGGGCTTTGGTGCCCCGCAATGGCTCCAGGGTGGGCACCCGCTGCAGGGATTCCCGGCCCGGTATGTCGAAGATCACCGAGTCCCAGGATGCCGCGGCCACCGATTCCGGGTACTGCTGCAGGCAGCGGCCGCGGAAGTAGGCCCGGGTGTCGCCCGGCGGGGCCTCGACGGCCCGGGCCACCTCGGCCTCGCCGACCAGCCGGGTGACCCGGCCCCGGGCGGCCAGCCGGTTGTACAGGCCGCGGTCCGGGCGGACATCGGAGTACTGCAGGTCGACCAGCTGCAGCCGGGGATGGCCCCAGGCCAGCCCGTCCCTGGTCCGGTAGCCCTCGAGCAGCTCGAGCTTGGCCACCCAGTCCAGCTCGCGGGACAGCAGCATCGGGTCCTCGGCCAGCCGGGCCAGCACCGACTCCCAGCGGGCCAGCACGTCGGCGGTCATCTCGTCCACGTCCGAGCCGAACTTGTCCTCGGTGTACTTCCGGGCCAGCTCCAGGTACTCCATCTGGAGCTGGACCGCGGTCATCTTCCGGCCGTCGCGCAGCGTGATCTGATGCCGGCAGGACGGGTCGTGCGAGACCGTGCGCAGCTCGGCCACCGGGGACTCGACCGACAGGTCGCCGCCCAGGAACCGGTCCTCGATCATGGCCAGCACGAGCGCCGTGGTGCCGAGCTTGAGATACGTGCTGATCTCGCTCATGTTCGCGTCGCCGATGATCACGTGCAGCCGGCGGTACTTCTCCGGGTCGGCGTGCGGCTCGTCCCTGGTGTTGATGATGGGCCGCTTCAGCGTGGTCTCCAGGCCCACCTCGACCTCGAAGAAGTCGGCCCGCTGGCTGATCTGGAAGCCGTCGTCCCGGCCGTCCGCGCCGATGCCCACCCGGCCCGCGCCGCAGACGACCTGCCGGGACACGAAGAACGGGGTGAGATGCCGGACGATGTCGGCGAACGGCGTGGCCCGCCGCATCAGGTAGTTCTCGTGGCAGCCGTAGGAGGCGCCCTTGTTGTCGGTGTTGTTCTTGTACAGCTGGATGGGGGCGCTGCCCGGCACGGTGGCCGCCCGGGTGGCCGCCTCGGCCATCACCCGCTCGCCTGCCTTGTCCCAGATCACCGCGTCCCGCGGGTTGGTGGTCTCGGGCGCCGAGTACTCCGGGTGGGCGTGGTCCACGTACAGCCGGGCCCCGTTGGTCAGGATCACGTTGGCCAGGCCGAGGTCCTCGTCGGTCAGCTGGGTGGCGTCGGCCGACTCCCGGGCCAGGTCGAAGCCGCGGGCGTCGCGCAGCGGGTTCTCCTCCTCGAAGTCCCACCGCGCCCGCCTGGTCCGCGCCGAGGTGGCCGCCTGGTACGCGTTGACCACCTGGGACGACGTGACCATGGCGTTCGCCCCCGGCTGGCCGGGCACCGAGATGCCATACTCGGTCTCCGTCCCCATCACCCGGCGCACGCTCATGACAACGAGCCTAGTGCCGGCCAGCCGGGTACGGGACGAGCGCCTCCTGCGGACACGATCTAGAGGTACTGCCCGGTATTGGCGACGGTGTCGATCGACCGCCCGGCCTCGGTGCCCTGCTTGCCGGAGACCAGGGTCCTGATGTAGACGATCCGCTCGCCCTTCTTGCCGGAGATCCGCGCCCAGTCGTCGGGGTTGGTGGTGTTCGGCAGGTCCTCGTTCTCGCTGAACTCGTCCACGCACGCGGTCAGCAGGTGCGCGATGCGGATGCCCTTCTGCCCGGTCTCCAGGAACTCCTTGATGGCCATCTTCTTGGCCCGGGCCACGATGTTCTCGATCATCGCCCCGGAGTTGAAGTCCTTGAAGTACAGGACCTCCTTGTCGCCGTTGGCGTAGGTCACCTCGAGGAACCGGTTCTCCTCGGTCTCGCTGTACATCCGCTCGACCACGCGCTGGATCATCGCGTCCACCGTGGCCTCCCGGGACGCGCCGTGCTCGGTCAGGTCGTCCGGGTGCAGCGGCAGCCCGGTCAGCACGTACTTGGAGAAGATGTCCTTGGCCGCCTCGGCGTCGGGCCGCTCGATCTTGATCTTCACGTCCAGCCGGCCGGGCCGCAGGATGGCCGGGTCGATCATGTCCTCCCGGTTGGAGGCACCGATCACGATGACGTTCTCCAGCCCCTCCACGCCGTCGATCTCGGACAGCAGCTGCGGCACGATCGTGTTCTCCACGTCCGACGACACACCCGAGCCGCGGGTGCGGAAGATCGAGTCCATCTCGTCGAAGAACACGATGACCGGCATGCCCTCGCTGGCCTTTTCCCGGGCCCGCTGGAACACCAGCCGGATGTGCCGCTCGGTCTCGCCGACGTACTTGTTCAGCAGCTCCGGGCCCTTGATGTTGAGGAAGTAGCTCTTGCCCTCCTTGGCCTGCCCGTCCTCGTCAGCGGCCGGGGTGGCGCTGCGCGCCGCCACCTGCTTGGCCAGCGAGTTGGCCACCGCCTTGGCGATCAGTGTCTTGCCGCAGCCGGGCGGCCCGTACAGCAGCACGCCCTTGGGCGGCTTCAGCTGGTGCTCGCGGAACAGGTCCGCGTGCAGGTAGGGCAGCTCGACCGCGTCCCGGATCTGGACGATCTGCGGGCTCAGCCCACCGATGTCGGAGTAGGTGATGTCCGGCACTTCCTCCAGGATGAGCTCTTCCACCTCAGCCTTGGGGATGCGCTCGTACACGTAGCCGGACCGGGGCTCGAGCAGCAGCGAGTCGCCGGCCCGCAGCACCGAATCGCGCAGCGGCTCGGCCAGCCGGACCACGCGCTCCTCGTCCGCGTGCGAGATGACCAGCGCCCGGTCGCCGTCCTCGAGCAGCTCCTTGAGCATGACGACTTCGCCGACCGTCTCGTAGCCCTGGGCCACGACCACGTTGAGCGCCTCGTTCAGCACCACTTCCTGGCCGGGCCGCAGCTTGTCCAGCTCCACGGCCGGGCTGACGCTGACCCGCATCTTGCGGCCGCCGGTGAACACGTCGGCCGTGCCGTCCTCGCACGCGGCCAGGAACACACCGAAGCCGGACGGCGGCTGGGCCAGCCGGTCCACTTCCTCCTTCAGCGCCACGATCTGATCGCGGGCCTCGCGCAGCGTGTCCGCCAGCCGCTCGTTCTGGCCCGTTACCGCGCTCAGGCTGGCCTCGGTCTCACGCAGCCGCTCCTCGAGCAGCCGGACGTGCCTGGGCGCGTCGGCCAGGCGCCGGCGCAGCACGGCGACCTCCTCCTCGAGGAAGGAGATCTGCGTGGTGAGGCCCTGAACCTGGTCGTCGTGCCGCGCGGTGCGCGATCCCTCGTCACGACTGGCCACGCCCCCACCCCCTTCCGGAAGCAGACTTCACTTAGACCCTACCTATCCGAGGCGCTGCCGTAACCTCGTGCCGCCTGCCGCTGACATTCTCACTGATCCGCCTCGCCGCGGGAAGCCTTGGCTGGCCTGCGCCGACGCGGCGGCGCTTCCGTTCCCGGGGCCAGCCGGCGGGCCGTGATGAGAAATCCGGTGTGGCCCACCATCCGGTGCTCGGGCCGCACCGCCAGCCCGTCAACGTGCCAGCCCCGGATGAACGACTCCCAGCCGGACGGCTCGTCGAAGCTGCCCAGCTCCCTGATCGCCGCCATGGTCCGGGACAGCTGGGTGGCCGTGGCCACGTAGCAGCACAGCACGCCGCCGGGGATCAGCGCGCCAGCCGCCAGCGGGGCGAATTCCCATGGCGCCAGCATGTCCAGTACCACCCGGTCGAAACTATCCGGTTCATCATCAGACGCACCATCCGCCGCGGCGGGCAGCCCGGCCAGGTCGCCGACCCGCAGCTGCCAGGCCGGGTGCGGCCCGCCGAAGAACCGCTCCACGTTGCCCCGGGCGATCTCGGCGAAGTCGGCCCGGCGCTCGTAGGAGACCAGCTGGCCGTCGGGGCCCACCGCGCGGAGCAGCCAGCAGGACAGCGCGCCGGAGCCGGCCCCGGCTTCCAGCACCCGGGCCCCGGGGAAGATGTCCGCCAGGGCCACGATCTGGGCCGCGTCCTTGGGGTAGACCACCGCCGCGCCGCGCGCCATGGACAGCGTGAAGTCGGCCAGCAGCGGCCGCAGCGCCACATACGGGGTACCGCCCGACGACTTCACCACGCTGCCCTCCGGCGCGCCGATCAGGTCATCGTGCACCACCCCGCCGCGGTGCGTGTGGAACGTGCGGCCGCCGGCCAGCACGAGCAGGTGCTTGCGGCCCTTGGGGTCGGTGAGCTGAACCTGGTCCCCAGGGGCGAACGGGCCACGGCGCTGACGGTTCACGCCCGCCAGGGTAGCGGGGCGGCGGAGCGGGCGTTACACGCCGGCGAACGCGTGGTCCAGGTCGCTGGCCGCGAGCACCCCGTAGACCTGGCCGGACGGCTCGACCAGCAGGTACTCCGAAGCCGGGGACCGGCGGACCGCGTCGAGCAGGGCCATCCCGGACAGGCTGGCAGGCAGGATCATGCCCGGGCCGATGGTCTTGGCCAGCGACCCGGCGTCGATCCACGGCCTGCGCTGCGGCGGGGTGGCCATCACCGCGCTCTCGTTCACGATCGCGATCGGCTTGTCGTCGTGGTCCACGATGACCACGGCGCGGGCACCGGCCGCGTCGGCCCGGCGGATCGCCTCGGCCAGCGGCAGCGTGGCCGGGATCGGGATGGCCCGCCGGGCCAGCACGCGGGCCTGCAGCGCGGGCAGCCGCCGGCGGGCCCGGGTGGCGCGCAGCGTCTGGGTCGCCCCGCTCCACATGAACGCGGCGATGACACCGAACCAGACCACGTCGACGATCTGCACCTGGTCGCCGGCCAGGGCCAGCAGGGTGGGCGGCAGGACCAGCACGGCCACGGCCAGCACGCGGCCCGCCCAGGCCGCGGCCACGGTGGCCAGGACTGGCTTGCGGGTTACCTTCCACACCCCGGCGCGGAGCATCCGGCCGCCGTCCAGCGGCAGCCCGGGCAGCAGGTTGAAGATGCCGACCAGCAGGTTGGCCCAGACCAGCTGCTTGATCAGCAGCCCGGGCAGGCCGAGCGGGTCCAGCGCGGCGATCAGCCCGTAACCGGCCGCGGCCAGGCCCAGCGAGAGCGCCGGGCCGGCTGCCGAGACCAGGAACTCCTTGCCCGGGGTGGGCGGTTCCTGCTCGATCTCGGAGTAGCCGCCCAGCGGGTAGAGCAGGATCTGCCGGACAGGCAGCCCGAAGCCGCGGGCCACCAGCGAGTGGCTGAGCTCGTGGACCAGCACCGACACCCACAGCAGGACCACGAACGCCGCGGCCACCACGTACCGGATGCCGCTCGATCCGGCCAGCACGGCGCTGTTCGCGTAGAGCAGGATGAACAGCCCGGCGATCAGGAACCAGTACGGCGAGATGTACACCGGGATGCCGAATGGCCGCGCGATCCGCACGCCCGGACTGGGCTTCGGGGGCGGCGGCCTGTCCGACGGTGTCCCTGCCACACGTTGATGCTACGCGCTGGCCGGGGCCGAGCTGCCCGCCCGGCGCGCCGGGCGGGCAACTGTCGGACGCTTCCCCTAGCCTCCAGTCATGGCTGATGACGGTGCCCGGAACAGCAGCGCGCCGGGCGAGCGCCCGCACTCGCTGTCCCCGTCCCGGGCCGGTGACTTCCTCACCTGCCCGCTGCTGTACCGGTTCCGGGTCATCGACCGGCTGCCCGAGCCGCCCAGCCCGGCCGCCGCCCGCGGCACGCTGGTGCACGCCGTGCTCGAGCACCTGTTCGATGCGCCGGCCGCCGGCCGGACCCCGGAAGCGGCCCGGCTGCTGCTCGGGCCGGAATGGGACCGGCTGCTGGCCGCCGAGCCCGCCCTGGCCGGCCTGTTCGCCGCGGACGAGGACCGGGTGACGTGGCTGGCCGGGGCGGGCACCATGCTGGACCGCTACTTCACGCTGGAGGACCCGCGGCGCCTCGAGCCCGCTCACCGCGAGCTGTGCGTGGAGGCTGAGCTGGCCTCCGGGCTGCGGCTGCGCGGCTACATCGACCGGCTGGACGTCGCGCCGGGCGGCGCGGTCCGCATCGTCGACTACAAGACCGGCACCGCCCCGCCGGCCGAGTTCGAGGCCCGGGCGCTGTTCCAGATGAAGTTCTACGCCCTGGTGCTGTGGCGGGCGCAGGGCACGCTGCCCCGGCTGCTCCAGCTCATGTACCTGGGCAACGGCGAGATCGTGCGGTACCAGCCCGACGAGGCCGATCTGCGGGCCACCGAGCGCAAGGTCGAGGCGGTGTGGCAGGCCATCGAGCGGGCCCGGCTGGCACGGGACTGGCGGCCACGGCCCGGGCGGCTGTGCGACTGGTGCGCGCACAAGCCCCTCTGCCCGGCGTTCGGCGGGACTCCCCCGGACCTGCCCGAGCCAGCCCCCGGGCCGGCCAGCCGGGCGCCGTGCGAGCCGGACCAGGAGCCGTCCCTGCTGGACCTGGCCTGAGCGTCAGCGGATACCCATCCGCTTCAGCACCTCGGCGGCGTCACCGAGGTCGTCGTCCAGGCCGGAGTTCTTCTTGGTGGCCGGCTTGAGTGCCTTACCCGGCTGCGCGGGCTGGGCCGGGCTGCCCGGCTTGGCCGCCTGGCCCGGCTTGGCCGCCCGGGCGGACTGGTCCCGCCCGCCGGACCGGCTCTTCCTGGCCCGGCGCAGCCCGGCGGACACTGCGAACAGGACCCCCGCGGCACCGGCCACGATGACGCCCGCCCAGACCCGGGGCGAGAACACGAACGACGAGGCGAACGTCCCGATGGCCGAGCCCATCTGCCAGAGCATCTTGATCGCGCCGGTGAGGTAGGCGGCCAGCGGCAGCAGCGACCAGGCCACACCGCGCAGTCCCGCCGCGGCACCCCGGCGCCGCCAGGCCACCCAGCTGAGGATCAGCCCGAGGATGGTCAGCCCCCCGGCCAGCGGGAGCCACGAGATGGAGTTGTAGGTCGACATGGCCGCTCCCCTCGGCAGCGTTCCTCTTCCACCCATGGTGGCACACGGCCGGGAGTGCCTGGCCCGGCCAAACCTGGGGATCTACTCCGGATCGGCTGAGTCTTCCGGGAAATGGCAGGCCACCTGGTGGCCCGGGGCCAGCTCGGCCAGCGGCGGCTCCTGGGTGCGGCACACCTGCTGGGCCTTCCAGCACCGGGTGTGGAACCGGCACGCGGGCGGCGGGTTGAGCGGGCTCGGCACGTCGCCGGCCAGCCGGATCCGCTGCCGGCGCTGCCGGCCCTCCTCGCCGCGGACCGGGGCGGGCACCGGCACGGCCGACATCAGCGCCACCGTGTACGGGTGCCGGGGCGCGGCGTACAGGTCGTCGCGGGGCGCCAGCTCGACGATCTTGCCCAGGTACATGACCGCGACCTGGTCGCTGATATGCCGGACCACCGACAGGTCGTGCGCGATGACCACGTAGGTCAGGCCCAGCTCGGCCTGCAGGTCCTCGAGCAGGTTGACGACCTGCGCCTGGATGGACACGTCCAGCGCGGACACCGGCTCGTCCGCGACGATCAGCCGCGGCCGGAGCGCCAGCGTGCGCGCGATCCCGATGCGCTGCCGCTGCCCGCCGGAGAACTCGTGCGGGTACCGGTTGTAGTGCTCCGGGTTGAGCCCGACCAGCTCCAGCAGTTCCTGGACGGCCGCCTTGACCCCGTTCTCCGTCTTGACCTTCTGCAGCCGCAGCGGCGCGCCCACGATCGCCCCCACCGTGTGCCGCGGGTTCAGCGACGAGTAGGGGTCCTGGAAGATCATCTGGATGTCGCGGCGCAGCGGGCGCATCTGGCCCATGGACAGGTGGCTGATGTCCCGGCCGTCGAACCGGATCTGCCCGCCGGTCGGCTCGAGCAGCCGGGTGAGCAGCCGGCCGGTGGTCGTCTTGCCGCACCCTGACTCGCCGACCAGGCCGAGCGTCTGCCCGGCGGGCACCGCGAAGCTGACCTCGTCCACCGCCTGGACGGCGCCGACCTTCTGCCGCAGGATGATGCCCCGGGTCACCGGGAAGTGCTTGGTCAGCCCGGTCACCTCGAGCAGGGCGCCGTCCCCGGTCATCCGTCCCCCAGCCGGGCGGCCGGCGGCTGGGCGGCCGGCGGCCGTGCGGCCCGGCGCTGGTCGGTGGTCAGGTGGCAGGCCACCAGGTGCCCGGGTGCCACCGGGCGCAGCTCGGGGACCTCGGCCTGGCTGCGCCCGATGGTTTCCGCGGCGTACTGGCAGCGGGGATGGAACGGGCAGCCGGACGGCACGTTGATCAGGCTGGGCGGGGTGCCCTTGATCGGGACCAGCCGGTCCAGGCGGGCCTGGTCGAGCCGGGGCATGGAGCCGAGCAGCCCCCAGGTGTACGGGTGGCCGGGGCTGCCGAAGATGTCCTCGGCGCTGCCGTACTCCGCCATCCGGCCCGCGTACATGACCAGGATGTCATCGGACAGCTCGGCCACCACGCCGAGGTCGTGGGTGATGATGATGACCGCGGACTGGTACTCGCGCTGCAGGTCCCAGATCAGGTCCAGGATCTGGGCCTGCACGGTGACGTCGAGCGCGGTGGTCGGCTCGTCCGCGATGAGCAGTTCCGGGTCACAGGACAGCGCCATGGCGATCATGGCCCGCTGCCGCATGCCCCCGGAGAACTGGTGCGGGTAATCGTCCACCCGGGTGGCTGGCTGCGGGATGCCCACCCGGCCCAGCATGTCGATGGCATGCTTGCGGGCCACCTGCTTGCCGACCTTGTTGTGCACCAGGTACGCCTCGGCGATCTGCGCACCCACCGTGTAGTAGGGGTGCAGCGAGGACAGCGGGTCCTGGAAGATCATCGCCATCTTGCTGCCGCGCAGTTCGCGGACCCGGGCCGCGGGCGCGCCGACCAGTTCCTCGCCGTCCAGCTTGATGTGCCCGCTGATCTGCGCGCGGGTGCCCTGGTGCAGCCCCATGATGCCCAGGCTGGTCACGCTCTTCCCGGAGCCGGACTCCCCCACGATGCCCAGCGTGCGGCCGCGCTCCAGGGTGAACGAGACGCCGTCCACCGCGCGGACCAGGCCGTCGTCGGTGGGGAAATGGATACGCAGGTCGCGCACGTCGAGCAGGGCATCGGCCATCAGTGCCTCACTCTCGGGTCGACCACCGCGTACAGCACGTCCACCACCAGGTTGGCGATCACGATGAAGAACGCGGCCAGCATGGTGACGCCGAGGATTTCCGGCAGGTCCTGGTTGTCGATGGCCAGGATGGTGAACAGGCCGAGGCCGTGCAGCGAGAACGTGTACTCGGTGATGATCGCGCCGCCGAGTAGCAGGCCCAGGTCCATGCCGAAGATGGTCACGATCGGGGTCAGCGCGGCGCGCAGCCCGTGCTTGAAGATCACCGTCCGCTCGGGCAGGCCCTTGGCCCGGGCGGTGCGGATGTAATCCTCGTTCATCGTCTCCAGCATGCCCGCCCGGGTCAGCCGGGCGTACAGCGCGGCGTACAGGAAGGCCAGGCAGACCCACGGCAGCACCAGGTTGCGCGCCCACAGGAACGGGTTGGTCAGGAACGAGACATACTGCACGTTCGGGAACAGCGGCCACTTGTAGCTGAACAGCTCCAGCGCGATCAGCCCGGTGAAGAAGATGGGCAGCGACACACCGGCCAGGGCGATGCCCATCGAGAACCGGTCGAACAGGGTGCCCCGCTTGAGCGCCGAGATGACGCCGATGGCCACGCCGGCCACCAGCCAGATCACCGCCGCCCCGATGGCCAGCGAGAGCGTCACCGGCAGGTCGCTGACCATCTGCGGCCAGACCGGCTGCTGGGACTTGAACGAGTAACCGAAGCACGGCGGCGGGCAGTAGGTGGTGCTGGTGCCGCTGTTGTAGTGCGCACCGACCACGATGCCCTTGATGAAGTTGCCGTACTGGACCCAGAGCGGGTGGTCCAGACCGAGCTTGGCCTCCACCTGCAGCACCGCGGCCCGGCTCGGGTTGCGGCCCACGTATTCGGTAGCCAGCTGGTAGGAGTTCTGGCCGGCCAGCCGGGGGATCAGGAAGAAGATCGCAAACGTGATCGCGCTGACCACGATCAGCAGGAACACGGTGGCGATCAGCCGCCGGATGATGAATGTGATCACGGTGCGTGGCGCTGGTGCCCGGCCCGGCCCGGGCCGGGCACCAGCATCCTCACTTTCTGACTGCTACTTTGTGCCGAGCACGGCGTAGTTGTACATGCCGTAGTACGACTCGACATAGACGTTGGTCAAGTTCGGGCTGCGGTAGAGCAGCGACTTGGCCCAGACCCCGGGCATGATGGCCGCGTCCTTCATCACCTGCATGTCGATCTGGCTCGCATAGGAGTTGCGGGTCGCGTCGTTATTGGTGCTGGCCATCTTGTTCAGCAGGTCGTTCACCTTGGGGTCGTTCAGCTGGGACAGGTTCGTGTTCCCGGCCGGGCTGATCGCCTTGCCGTCCACGATGTAGTACATGTACCCCCAGCCGTCCGGCCAGTCCGGGGCCCAGCCGTAGAACGAGATGCCGATGTCGTGCTGCGCCTCGTACTTGGGCACACCGGCGAAGTTGCCGTCGTAGGTGCCGGTCGGGAAGCCGTGCAGCGTGGTCTTGATGCCGACTCGGGCCAGCGAGGCCTGCATCGACTGGGCGGCCGCGACCTCCTTAGGCCGGTCACTGCGGTAGGTGATCACGGTGCTGAAGCCGTTCGGCTGGCCGCACAGCTTGAGCTGCTGCTTGGCCGCCGCCACGTTACCGCCCGGGTCGCTGGCCGCGCCGTACAGGTCGAACGACTTGTGCCCGACCACGTTAGGTGGCAGCACCGAGGTCGCGATGGCCCCGCCGGCCACCGGGCCGCCGTAGGCGTCCACGTAGCCGGTCTTGCTGGCCGCGTACTCGATCGCGATCCGGCAGTGCACGTTGTTCAGCGGCTTCAGCGTCGTGTTGAGCGCGGCGAACCAGGTGAACCCGGCGATCGGGTCATCGGACGAGGCCTTGAGCGACGGCGTGGACAAGATCTTGGCCCGGGCCGCGGCCTGCACGCCGGTGCCCGCCGCGTCGACGTTGAGGTCACCGGCCAGCAGCCGGTTGTCGATGTCGTTCGCGTTCATGTTCATGGTCATGGTGATCTTGCTGGCCAGCTGCTTGGCGTTCGGGTCAGTGGACGCCTTCCACTCCGGGTTCGGCACCAGCGTCAGCTGCTTGTTCAGCTGGTAGCTCTGGAACTTGTACGGGCCGACGGAGATCGGGTGCAGCTGGTAGTTGGCGCCGGTGTCCTTGCTGGGCGGCACTGGCGAGGTCTGCGGGATCGCGACCACGTAGTTGAAGTCCGCGAACGGCTGGGCCAGGTGGAACACGATCGTGGTCGGGTTCGGCGTCTGGATCGCGTTGAGGCCCATCAGGTTCTTGGACCGGTCCTTGTACGGGCCCGGGTAGGCGGGCTTCTGCGCCTTCAGCAGGAACGTGAAGTAGGCCGGCCCGAGCGGGAACAGGCCGCGGTCGAACGTGCGCTCGACGGCGTACTTGACGTCCTGCGAGGTGACCGTGGTGCCGTCCTCGAACTTGACGTCCGGCTGGATGTGGTACGTCCAGGTCAGGCCGTTGTCGCTGACCACGCCCGGGCCGGTGGCCAGGTCTGGGACCACTTGCAGGCCGCAGCTGCCGGGGCATGACTTATAGGTCATCAGCGGCATCGTGTAATACCGGACGAAGTTCCACATGTACGCGTAGTACGTGTTGCCCGGGTCGGTCGAGTCCGGCGTGCTGCTGTTGCCGAACGCGATGGTCCCGCCCTTGTGGGTGGACGGACTGACCACCTTGGTGACCGCGGCGTTGTAACCGGCGGCGGACGACGAGCTCCCGCCACCACTGCCGCCGCTACTTCCGCCGCACGCGGCCAGCGCCAGCGCGGCGGCCGCAGCCAGTGCGGGCAGCACAATGGCCCTGCGTCTCCTCATCGGATGGAACGCCTCCTGTCGTGATTCGTTGTGCGAAACCTGGCAGCACGTCACCGGGTGCCCCGTGGGTCCAGGGCGTCCCGCAGTCCGTCGCCGAACAGGTTGAAGGCCATCACCGTGATGAAGATGGCCAGGCCCGGAATGATCATGAACATCGGGTCGATCGAGTAGTACCCATTGCTGACCGCGTCGGACAGCATGCCGCCCCAGCTCGGCTGGGGCGGGATGATGCCGACGCCGAGGTAGGACAGCGCGGCCTCGAACAGGATGTTGGTCGGGATCAGCAGCGTGGAATAGACCAGGATCGGCGCGACCAGGTTGGGCAGCAGCTCGCGGAACAGGATGTACGGGCCGCGGGCGCCCATGCTCCGCGCCGCGTCCACGAACTCCCGTTCCCGCAGCGAGAGCGTCTGGCCACGGATGATCCGGCCCATGTACGGCCAGGCGAAGAAGCCGATCACGAACACCAGCAGGCCGATCCGCAGCGAGTTGCCGTTCAGGCCGAATGCTGACGACGGGATGACGCCGACCAGCGCGATCGCGAACACCAGCAGCGGGAAGGCCAGGAACACGTCCATCGACCGGGCGATGACCGAGTCCACCCAGCCGCCGAAGTAGCCCGCGATGATGCCCATCACCACGCCGATGACCACGGCCAGCGCGGTGGCCAGGAACGCGATGAGCAGTGACACCCGGGCTCCATTGACCACCCGGGCGAGCACATCCCGGCCGGTCACCGGCTCGACGCCGAGCGGGTGCGCGAGGCTTATCCCGCCGAACGGGCCGTTCGGCCGGCTGAACGTCGGGTTGATCAGGTTCAGGTGGTAGGTGGTCGGGTTCTGCACCAGGAACGGCCCGAAGATGGCGACCAGGATCAGGAACACCACGATGATCCCGCCGGCCATGGCCACCTTGTCACGTTTGAGCCGCAGCCAGGCGATCTGGCCGGGCGACCGGCCCTCGATGGTCTTCCCGGTGCCGCCGGCGAACACCGCCTCGGGAGCGAGTTCCCCGGTCGGGGAGACATCCAGTGGTGCAGCCATCGGCGGGGGCTCCCAAACGGCTCGCGGCAATCTTCCGGCCGGAAGGCCGTACTACCCGGAGGATCTACCGTATAGCCGCCGTTGCGCCAGACTTAACCCGCTGTCGTACCTGATTTGTGACCGAATTACGATTTCGTTGTCATGGGCTGACGTCCCTGGCCAGCCACGACCTCGTGCAGCGTGGCCACATCGATCACCCGCAGTGACGGCACGGTCAGCCGGGCCAGCCCGGGCGGCGGCGGCACGCTGGGCACCGCGATGACCGCACACCTGGCCGCCTGCGCGGCGGCCAGCCCGGTCGGCGAGTCCTCCAGCGCCACACACCGGCTGGGTTCCGCACCGAGCAGCGCGGCGGCCCGGAGATAGGGCTCGGGGTCGGGTTTCTTCCTGGTCACGTCGGCCGCGCAGACGGTGGCCGGGAACCGCACGCCGATCACGTCCAGGGTGGCCGCCATGATCTCCCGTTCCGCGGAGGTGACCAGGGCGAACGGGATCCCGGCCGCCTCGATCTCGGCCAGCAGCTCGGCCGCGCCGGGCATCAGCCGCACGCCGCGCTCCCGGACCAGGTCGGCCATGCCCTGGACCAGCCACCGGGCGATGACGTCCCGGGCCACCGGCACGACCGCCTTGCGCTGCATGTAGGCGGTGGACCGGGGCAGCGACCCGCCGATCAGGTACTCCTGGTCGGCCGGCCCCCACGGGCTGCCCATCCGGGCCATGATGCCCGCCTCCACCTCGAACCACAGCGGCTCGGAGTCGACCAGCAACCCGTCCATGTCGAACAGGACCGCCTGGAGTTGTGTCATGCGGAGAAGTACCTGGCTTCCGGGTGGAACGCGATCAGCGCATCGGTGGACTGCTCGGGGACGAGCTGGAACTCCTCGGTCAGCGTCACCCCGATCCGCTCCGGCGCGAGCAGCCGGACGACTCGGGCCCGGTCCTCCAGGTCCGGGCAGGCCGGGTAGCCGAACGAGTAGCGGCAGCCGCGGTAGCCGCCCCGCAGGATGCCGTCCAGGCCGGCCGGGTCGCCGCCGGCCAGGCCGGTCTCGGCCCGGACCCGGCTGTGCCAGTACTCGGCCAGCGCCTCGGTCAGCTGCACGGACAGGCCGTGCAGCTCCAGATAGTCCCGGTAGGCGTCCTTGGCGAACAGGGCCGCGGTGGCCTCGCTGACCGCGCGGCCGACGGTGACCAGCTGGAACGCGACCACGTCGGGCTGGGCGCGGTCGGCCCGGAAGAAGTCGGCCAGGCACAGGTGCCGGTCACGGCGCTGCCGGGGGAAGCTGAACCTCTCCCGCTCCGCCCCGGCGCCGTCCAGCACGACCAGGTCATCGCCCTCGCTGACGGCTGGGTAGTAGCCGTACACCACCCCGGCCCGCAGCAGCCCCTCGGCCAGCATCCGGTCCAGCCACATCCGCAGCCGCGGCCGGCCCTGGGTCTCGACCAGTTCCTGGTAGGACGGGCCCGCGCCACGGGACGGCTTGAGTCCCCACTGGCCCATGAACGTGGCCCGCTCATCCAGGAACGCCGCGTAGTCGGCCACCGGGATGCCCTTGACCACCCGGTCCCCGAAGAACGGCGGGACCGGCACCGGTGCGTCGGGCACGTCGGACCGGGCCGGGCCGGCCGGCCCGGTCACCGTGAGCTGGGCCCGGCTGCGCACCCGGCGCTCCCGCAGCGGCGGCAGCGCGGCCGCGTCGCCCCGCGCCGCGGCCATGAACGCGTCCATCAGCCGCAGCCCCTCGAACGCGTCCCGGGCGTAGCGCACCTCGCCGTCGAACAGGCTGGCCAGATCCTGCTCGACGTAGGCCCGGGTCAGCGCCGCCCCGCCGAGCAGCACCGGCCACCGGCCGGCCAGCCCCCGGGTGTTCAGCTCGGCCAGGTTGTCCCGCATGACCACGGTCGACTTGACCAGCAGGCCGGACATGCCGATCACGTCCGCGCCGTGCTCGGCGGCCGCGTCCACGATGGCCGACAGCGGCTGCTTGATGCCGATGTTGACCACGTCGTAGCCGTTGTTGGACAGGATGATGTCGACCAGGTTCTTGCCGATGTCGTGCACGTCGCCCCGGACCGTGGCCAGCACGATGCGGCCCCGGCCGGATTCGGCCGACCGCTCCATGTGCGGTTCCAGGTAGCCGACCGCGAGCTTCATCACCTCGGCGGACTGGAGCACGAACGGCAGCTGCATCTGCCCGGCGCCGAACAGCTCACCGACCGTCTTCATGCCGTCCAGCAGCACGTCGTTGACGATCTCCAGGGCGGGCCGCTGGGCCAGCGCCTCGTCCAGGTCGGCCTCCAGGCCGGCCCGCGCCCCGTCGATGATCCGGCGCTTGAGCCGCTCCCACAGCGGCAGCCCGGCCAGCTCGGCCGCCCGGGTCGCCTTGACCGTGACCGCGTCCACCCCCTCGAACAGCTCGAGCAGCCGGGCCAGCGGGTCGTACCCGGGCCGCCGCCGGTCATAGACCAGATCCAGCGCGGCCTGCAGCTGGTCGCCCGGGATGCGCGCGATGGGCATGATCCGGGACGCGTGCACGATCGCCGAGTCCAGCCCGGCCCGGACGCACTCGTCCAGGAACACCGAGTTGAGCACGGCCCGGGCCGCCGGGTTCAGCCCGAACGACACGTTGGAGATGCCCAGCGTGGTCTGCACGCCCGGGTAGCGCTGCTTGACCCGCCGGATGGCCTCGATGGTCTCCAGCGCGTCGCGCCTGGTCTCCTCCTGGCCGGTGGCGATGGGGAATGTCAGGCAGTCCACGATGATGTCGCTGACCCGCATCCCCCACCGGCCGGTCAGATCCCCGATCAGCCGGGTGGCCACGGCGGCCTTCCAGTCGGCCGTGCGGGCCTGGCCCTGCTCGTCGATGGTCAGCGCGATGACCGCGGCGCCGTGCTCCACGACCATCGGCATGACCTGCTCGATCCGGGAGCCGGGGCCGTCGCCGTCCTCGTAGTTGACCGAGTTGACCACCGCCCGGCCGGCCAGCAGTTCCAGCCCGGTGCGGATCACCTCGGGCTCGGTGGAGTCGATGACCAGCGGCAGCGTGGCCGCGGTGGCCAGCCGGCCGGCCACCTCGGCCATGTCCGCCGGGCCGTCCCGGCCGACGTAGTCCACGCACACGTCGAGCAGGTGCGCGCCGTCCCTGGTCTGCGCCCGGGCGAGCTCCACGCAGTCGTCGTAGCGGCCCGCGGTGAGCGCCTCGCGGAACGCCCTGGACCCGTTGGCGTTGGTCCGCTCGCCGATGGCCAGGAACGAGGTGTCCTGGCGGAACGGGACGTGCTGGTAGAGCGAGGCCACCCCGGGCTCGGGCCGGGGCCGGCGGCGGCGGGCCGGCCGCCCGCGTACCCGGTCGGCCACGGCCGACACGTGCTCGGGGGTGGTCCCACAGCACCCGCCGACCAGGGCCAGCCCGAACTCGGTGCTGAACGCCTCGTGCGCGTCGGCCAGCTGGCCCGGGCTAAGCGGGTACCGCGCGCCGTCCGGGGTCAGTTCCGGCAGCCCGGCGTTAGGCATGCAGGACAGCGGAACGCGCGAATGCCCGGCCAGGTAGCGCAGGTGCTCGCCCATCTCACCGGGTCCGGTGGCACAATTCAGGCCGATCATGGTGAGGCCCAGCGGCTCCAGCGCGGTGAGCGCGGCGCCGATCTCGCTGCCCAGCAGCATGGCGCCGGTGGTCTCGATCGTCACCTGGGCGATCAGCGGCACCGTGGCGCCGGCCGCGGCCAGCGCACGGCGCGCGCCGATCACGGCCGCCTTGGCCTGGAGCAGGTCCTGGCACGTCTCGATGATGATCGCGTCGGCCCCGCCGCGGAGCAACCCGGCCACGTTGCGCTGGTAGGCGTCGCGCAGCTCGGCGAACGCGACGTGGCCGAGCGTGGGCAGCTTGGTGCCCGGCCCGACCGAGCCGAGCACCCAGCGCGGCCGGCCCGGGGTGGCGCAGCGGTCGGCCGCCGCCCGGGCCAGCCGGGCACCCGCCTCGGACAGCTCGGCGATACGCGCGGCCAGCCCGTATTCGCCCAGATTGCCGAGGTTTGCCCCGAACGTGTTGGTCGTGATGCAGTCCGCGCCGGCGTCCAGATAGCCCTCGTGCACGGCCCGGACGACATCGGGCCGGGTCACGTTGAGGATCTCGTTGCAGCCTTCGTGGCCGTCGAAGTCACTCAGGCTGGCGTCGCTGGCCTGCAGCATCGTGCCCATGGCGCCGTCCGCGACCAGCACCCGCTCACCGAGGGCCAGTCCCGGCCGGGCGGAGTTCGTCATAGGCCCCCTATTCTAGGGCGACGTGCGCGCCGGCCCCGGGGCCAGGCACCCGGCGGCCACCCAGGTCAGCCGGCCAGCGCGGCTGGGCACGTAGTCTGGTACCCGAGCCGGTGGCGGCCAGGAAGGAGGGGGCGGGTGATCGAGCTCAACGGAGTCCGGAAACTCGTCTCGCCTGCCATCATCGCCGCGTTCGAGGGCTGGAACGATGCCGGGGAAGCGGCCAGCGGGGTCGTCGATCACCTGGGCATGGCCTGGGAGGCGACCCAGATCGGGGCCATCGACCCGGAGGACTACTACGACTTCCAGGTGACCCGGCCGGTGATGGAGGTGTCCGAGGGCCGGACCGACCGGCTGGTCTGGCCGACCACCCGGCTGTCCGTGGCCACCCCGGACAACATGGGCCGCGACGTGGTCCTGGTGCACGGCATCGAACCCAACATGCGGTGGCGGGCCTTCGCCGGGGAACTGGTGCAGTCATTCACCGATCTTGACGTGCACACCGTGGTCCTGCTCGGCGCGCTGCTGGCGGATTCGCCGCACACCCGGCCGGTGCCGGTGGCGGCGGCCGCCTCCGACCCCGAGCTGGCGGCCGACCTGCACGTCGAGCCGGTCGAGTACAAGGGGCCGACCGGGATCGTCGGGGTGCTGCAGCACGCCTGCACGCAGGCTGGCATCTCGGCCGTCTCGCTGTGGGCCAGCGTGCCGCACTACGTCGCCCAGCCGCCCAGCCCCAAGGCCACGCTGGCCCTGCTCCGCGGCGTGGAGGACGTGCTGGACGCGTCGCTGCCGCTGGGTGACCTGCCGCAGGAAGCCCGGGCCTGGGAGCGCGGCGTGGATGAGCTGGCCGAGCAGGACACCGAGGTGGCCGACTACGTGCGCACCCTGGAAGAGGCCAAGGACGCCAGCGACCTGCCGGAAGCGAGCGGCGACGCGATCGCCCGGGAGTTCGAGCGCTACCTCCGCCGCCGCCGCTTCCCCGGCGACCCCGGGCGCTCCTAGTACGGCGGCCAGGGGACGGCGGGCCAGTCTTCGGGCGGGTACGGGTGCACTCTGGCCTCCAGGAGCAGGTCCACCCGCTGCTTCGTCGCCGTGATCTCGTCTTCGGTCAGCCGCTGCGGCAGCTCGTCGGCCAGCGCCCCGGTGGCCAGCGCGGCCTTGAGCCGGGCCAGCGCGTCCAGCGCCCGGGCGGGCAGCTTGCGGCCCCGCCACTGCCACAGCACGGTGCGCAGTTTGTACTCCTCGCCGAAGCAGACCCCATGGTCGCAGCCGTACAGCCGGCCGCCGGCCACCGGCAGCAGATGGCCGATCTTCCGGTCGGCGTTGTTGACCACGGCGTCGAACACGGCCATGTCGCGGAGCGCCCGGTGATCCGGGCTGCGGGACAGCGCGACCAGGTCCACCGTGGCGTCGGCGTCGATCCACAGCTGGCACATGCCGGGCCCGAACGGCCCGTCCCGGAACACCGTGGGCGGCACCAGGTTCCAGCCCGCGGCGCGGGACACCGCGTACGCCGCCACCTCCCGGCCAGCCAGCGTGCCGTGCGGGAAGTCCCACAGCGGCCGCTCCCCGGCCACCGGCTTGTACACGCAGGCCGCCTCGGTGCCGCCGTGCCGGACCGTGCAGTACAGCGTGGCGTTGGACGCGACCACCAGCCGTCCTGCCACGTCCAGCTCGCCCTGGGCCAGCAGGTCCAGGGCGGCGGTGTGGTCATCCGGCGGCGGGCCAGGCTCCTCCCGTGGCTCGCGGGACTCACGGGGCGGGCGGGACCCGCGCAGCCGCCGGGATTCAGCCATTGGCGGCCCGGTGGCCGTTCTGCCGTGGGCAGATATGCCCGTCGTTGTCCAGGGGCAGGCCGCACAGCGGGCAGGGCGGCCTGCCCTGCGCGATGATGCGCAGCGCGCGCTGGGAGAACGCCCGGGCGGTGGCCGCGGTGATCCGTACCCGGAGCACGTCCGGGCCGTTCTCCGGGATCTCCTCGGCCAGCGGCTCGACCGGGGTCTCCGACTCCTCCTGGGCTTCGATGACCACCCGCTCGTCCTCGCCGTCCCAGGCCAGCGCGATGGCGCCGACCCGGAAGTCCTCCATCAGCGGCAGGTCGAGCGGTTCGTCGTCGGCCAGCTCCGCGGGGGTGGCGGCGGGCACCGACGTCTGCCCGCCGGTGCGCCGCAGCACCTCGTCGAGGAGTTCATCCAGCCGCTCAGCCAGCAGGCTGACCTGGAACTTCTCCAGCGCTACGCTGGTCACCCGGCCGCGGGCGCGGGCCTGGAGGTAGAACGTGCGCTCCCCCGGCGTCCCGACCGTGCCGGCCACAAATCGGTCCGGCGGATCATACGAGTAGACCGGCATGATCCTTATCCTCCCGCTCCCCCGCCGACGGCGGCGTCACCCGCCCGGGACTTCTGGCTTTCGGCCAGGCCAGCGGCGGTGCGCCCGGTGTCATTCATTCGTACCAGGAACGGGCGAAGCGGCGTGTACCTGATCACGCTCAGCGAGCACGGATCGACCTGGATCCGCTGGCTCAGGTCGAGGTGCAGGCCGAGGCTGTCCGCGATGACCGATTTGATCACGTCACCGTGCGAGCAGATCAGGTAGACGGCGTCCTGGCCGAGCCGGGTGTTCCAGTCCCGTACCGCGTTCACCGCGCGGTGCTGCACCTCGAGCAGGGATTCCGCGTCCTCACCCGGGAAGCGCACCGCGCTCGGGTGCGCCTGGACCACCCGCCACAGCGGATCCTTGGCCAGCCGCTTGAGCGGCTGGCCGGTCCAGTCGCCGTACTTGACCTCGGCGAACTGGTCATCTTCCTTGACCGGCAGCGGCTCGCCATCCCGGGCCGCCGCGATCGCCTCGGCGGTCTGCCGGCAGCGCTGCAGCGGGCTGGTCACGATCGCGTCCAGCCGGATCCCGGCCAGCCGGGCGGCCAGCCCCACGGCCTGGTCGCGGCCGCGGTCGTCCAGCGCGATGCCGGGTGTGCGACCGGTCAGCACGTGCCCGGTGCCCGCCGTCAGCCCGTGTCGCACCAGCAGAACCACTGTCACGCACTTGACTGTACGGGGTCAGCGGCCGCCTCCGGTCACGCCCGGGGGGCCGACCACGAACGTGACCGCGCCGAAGCTGACCAGGTCGCCATCCCGGACCGGGACCCAGGCCCGGACCCGCCACCCGTTGAGCAGCGTGCCGTTGGTCGAGCCCAGGTCGTCGAGCAGCCAGCCGCCCGGCTCCCGGCGCAGGCCGGCGTGCCAGCGGGACACGGTCGGGTCAGGCAGCACCATGTCGCAGCCGCGGTCCCGGCCGATGGTGAACCGGCTCTGCTGCCCGGCCGGGAACGCCAGCACCGGCCAGGCGGCCGCCGGCCAGGCCCGCGTCATCCGGCTGGCCAGCGCCGCCCAGCCCTGCTGCCAGCGGCTGCGCAGCGCGGCCGGCCGCGCGCGGCCCCAGCCGCGGCCGGGCAGGTCGGCCAGCAGCGCGTCCAGGCCGGCCCGGGACCTGGTGCGCAGCGCGGCTTCCAGCCGGAGCGCGAACGTGTCGTAGCTCAGCCGGCCCTCGTCGTACCTGGCCCACAGCAGGTCGATCACCTGGTCGCGGTCGGCTTCGGACACGCGCTGCCGATCCTGGCGCCACCGGTCGCGGGGGTTCCCGGCCATGGTCCCGAGTATCGGGCCGGCCCGCAGCGCGCACAACCTACCCGCACCGCGACATCCCGAGCCCGGGGGTGCACGTCAATTTTGTAGGTAGTCAAGATCATCTTCGGGATGCTGCTGTTCAGGCGGTGTGGATCTGAGTGTGCCGGCTGTTGCAGATGGCTTCCCACTGGCTGCTGGCCTCATGGCAGCGGA